>Ga0100377_1004149_pt1 | contig 11293 bp, 9 predicted proteins | sample CryGeymeta201501_FD_83664 | JGI IMG/M metagenome (GOLD analysis project Ga0100377, IMG submission 83664) | Groundwater microbial communities from Crystal Geyser aquifers in Utah, USA - Crystal Geyser metaG 2015-01 | ecosystem: Environmental > Aquatic > Deep subsurface > Groundwater | place: USA... | reverse complement strand
TAGAAGAGCGTGCCGTCGCCCGCGGCGATGTTGTCGATGCTGCCGTCGCAGTTGTTGTCGATGCCGTCGCAGATGTCGACCGCGTCGGGGCGAATCGCTGGGTCGTCGTCATTGCAGTCCACGTTGGCGAAGACGCCGTCCCCGTCCACGTCGATCTCGCTGGGGGTGGGGCCGCGACAGCCCACCATCGCGAGGAGAAGAGCAGGGGTGAGGAGGGGCTTGAGGCGCATAGATTGGACTCCCGAAAGTGATGGACGCGCGAGTCTACATCACCCCCGCGTCAACGTGACACCGCATCGCCGCAGCAGCGTATCCAAGCGGACGTCGCGGTCTGCGACACCTACGAGCATAGGTCCAAGATGCGGAGTCTTCATTGCCCTAAATCTCCCGCACTCTCGCGCTCCCGATCACCCGCGAGCGACCTCGGTGCACCTCGATGCGGCTCTTGTTCCCGAGCTCCGCTCAACTTCGCACGGGGGCGGTGTAGTATCGATTTGGCGTCGTCCACAACCTTGCCCGGAGCTTCGATGCGCACGTCCCTTCTTCTTCTGTCGACCCTTCTCGCTCTTGGTGTGGCCTGTCGTGGGCCCGACGCGCTCGACGAGGACGGCGACGGCGTCTCCGAGCTCACGGACTGCAACGACCAAGACGCGACGGTGTTCCCCGGCGCGACGGAGCTCTGCAACGGCGTCGACGACGACTGCGACGGCGTCATCGACGACGACACCACAGACGCCACGATCTACTACCGAGACGGCGATGGTGATGGCGCGGGCAGCCTGAGCAGCACGCTGGCCGCTTGCGATGTGCCTGCGGGCTACGTCGTCGCAGGGGAGGACTGCGACGACGCTCGCGGCGACATCTACCCAGGGGCGCCCGAGACGGACTGCACGGACCCGATCGACTACAACTGCGACGGCTCCACGGGCTTCGCCGACGCCGACGCGGACGGCTTCGCCGCCTGCGAGGACTGCGATGACACGGCCTCGACGGTGCATCCGGGGGTCGCCGAGACCTGCAATGACGTGGACGACGACTGCGATGGCGCCGTCGACGAGGACGTTGTCGGCGCGCCGCGCTGGTACGCGGACGCGGACGCGGACGGCTTTGGCGCCGCAGCGACCTCGGTGAGCGCTTGCGCCGCGCCCGCGGGCTACGTCGCGGACGCCACCGACTGCAACGACGGGAGCGCGGTCGCGCGTCCTGGTCAGCCCGAGGTCTGTGACGGCATCGACAACGACTGCAACAGCCGCACCGACGAAGCCGAGGCGATGGATGCTGGCACCTGGTACGCCGACAGCGACAACGACGGGCACGGCGACCCGCGCATTGTTCTGGTCGCTTGCGCGCGGCCGCCGAGCTTCGTCACCACGCGCGACGACTGCGACGACAGCGACGCCGCGTCCTTTCCCGGCGGCACCGAGGTCTGTGACGGCGCGGACAATGACTGCGATGGCGTCGTCGACGACGGGCTCATGGCCACGTGGTACGGCGACGGCGACGGCGACGGCTACGGTGTCGGCGCGGTGAAGATCGAGAGCTGCCAAGTCCTCTCAGGCTTTGCCAAGCTCAAAGGAGACTGCAATGACGCCCGCGCCGATGTGAACCCTGCGGCGACCGAGGTCTGCAACGGCGGTGTCGATGACGACTGCGACGGCCTCGCCGATGACGACGATCATGGCGTCGACATGACGACGGGCACTTCCTCGTGGGCGGATGTGGACTTGGACGGCTTTGGCGACGCCGGAGCGTCGGCAACCAGCTGCGTGGTTCCCCTCGCAAACGTGCTGAATGACACGGACTGCGACGACGCGGACGCCAACACCAACCCCCTCGCGACGGACGTTTGGTACGACGGTGTCGATCAGAACTGCGACGGCGCCGACGACTACGACCAGGATGGCGATGGCTTCCAGGCGGCTGCTTACGGCGGTTCGGACTGCGATGACGTCGATCCGCTGTTCAACCCCTCCGCTACCGACGACTATGGCGACGGCGTGGACCAGAGCTGCGACGGCTTGGACGGCATTGACGCCGATGGTGACGGCTTCGCCGCGAACAACCCCAACTCGCTCTGCGCCGATCCCGACGACACCAACGCCTCGATCGTCTCCACCACCTGTGGGCCGCAGTGCTCCAACGGGTCGCGCACCGACTGCAACCTGTCGGGGACGACGCTCATCGGCAGCTCCGCGTTCGTGGACCAGGACCCACCGCTGGGCTGGACCCAGTGCGCGGGCTTCGTCAACACCGCCGGCGACGACGTTCGGCACGACTTCCTCAACGCGTGTCAGGACTCCACGACGCTGCGGATTCGCGCTTGGAACAGCGTTGGCACCCTCGAGGAGGACGTGTACTCGACCAACCTCAGCCCGCGCAGCTCGTGGCCCAATTGGAACTACCTGGGCGGGAGCGCCACACGGGCGAAGTTCACGTATTGGACGGGCAGCACGACCTTCTTCACGACCACGGACGGCCGCGACGCTTGCGGGCAGGCGTCCGCGCCGAGCGGGGTCACGTTCGGCACCGGAAATGGCAGCACCGCCATCGTCGCTGGAGGCAACGCCAACCAGTACGAGTGGCGGGTGAGCTGCAACGGCGCTGCGCTCGTGGACCGCAAGATCGCCATTTACCGCTAGGCGGCGTGCTTCAGAGGCAGGCAGTCAGCCTCTGGCTCGGCCGCGTGTGCGAACGCGCCGGTCGAGGCGCCATCGGGGCTGGGGGCGCTCGGTGGCGACGGGGATTGTCGCTCGGGCGACGTGCCGCGGGTGACCCGACGGACCAGCGCGTCAGAGACATAGGTTTTCGGCGGTGCTCGCCACACCTCGGCGAGCGCAAAGGCTATGCTCCCGCCCGAGGTCCTCATGAAAAAAGTTGGCGCGCTGATGGTGTTCGGGTGCTCTTCGTTGGCGTGCGGGCTGGGCGCCCCCCCAGTGGCTCGCGTAGCCGTCCCACAACCCGAGGCGGTGATCTCGGCGACGGCGGAAGTACCAGCCCCGCTGGCCGCGTCGTTCGTCCCGGATGGCGCTGCGCTCCTCGCGCTCATCCCCGAGGATGCCCACGAGCCCGTGTACGGGATCGGCGATCAGGCAGACGGCTCCATCAACGGCCAGGCGGTTAAGCTGACTCGAGACGTGATGGTCGCCGGAGTTCCATGCGCCGCCGAACGTCCTGTGGAGGCCTACCCCGAGCGGTGGGTCTGCACGATCGCGGCGCCCACTGCGTTCGCGGGGGTGGAGCACGCTGCAGGTGATTGGGCGGTGCTGTACTACATCGGCCGCCCGAAGGTGCTCCGCTCCTCGGGCAACATCGACGTGGGCGGCGTACCCTGCGAGATGGACGCCGCGCTCGCGCCGGACGGGACCCTAGACGCCTGCACGCTCGCGGGTCCGCACGACTTCCAGGGTGGCCTGCACGTCGTCGGCTACGACACCACCTCCCTCAGGGTGCACCTGCGGGAAGGGCTGCTCACGCAGATCGACACGACCGGCGACCCCTGCACCATCGCTGGGCAGACCTACGCGGGCGGGCACATCTTGTCCGTCGACGTGAACGGGGTCGTCACCGACGAAGGCTCAAGGTACTGAACCAGTGAGGGCGCACACCATGTCCCGACGCTGCCTATCCCTGACCCTGTTCGCGATCGTCGCCGGCTGTGGTCCAAAGTACGCGCCCATCGAGCCGGCGGGTCGCGGGGAAGCGGTCCAGGGGCCGGAGTACAAGTTCGCGCTCGCCCTCGTGGACGACGACGACAAGCTCGAGGCACACCCGTACCGCAACGACAGTGACGAGCTGCGGGATCGACGCATCAAAGACTTTGAGCGCCTAGTGAGCGTGGAGCTCGAAGCGCTCGGGCCGCTCAGTACAGCGAACGCGGCTGCGGTGTTCGGGCAGCTGGTCGCGCTGCGGCAAGAGGCCGCTCGTGGTCCAGCGATGCCCATCGGACCGACGGAGGGCTCGGACATCGACCTCGGGATTCGGTTGGCGAATCAGCGCGCGGTGGTGTTCTGGGCCGCGCGGCACGCCGACCTCGCGGGAGCGGATGCGACGGTGCTCGTGCCTAGGTTTGCCGAGACGGCGCCTGTGCTGTGGAGCTCGGTGGACGCGGAGGTCGCGCGCGGGAACTTGGTGGGCGCGATGGTCCTCGGCGCCACGATCGTCGCGCAGCTGCCCGCCGACACGCCGTTCACCGCCCGCCTCCACGCGATCGGCGCGCAGGCCTCGGCGACCCACCTCGCCCAAGCTCACGCGGCCGGCGAGGACCAATACGGCGCACGCATCCTGCACGCGCGCATCGCGGAGCAGTTCGGTATCAGCGCAGGCGGGCTCAGCGCGGTCCCCGAGGAGCTCGTCGCGTCGACCACGCCTTCGTGGACGGTCACAGCGAACGGGCCCTGCGGCGACGCGCCGCGCGAGCCCTATCTGACTGGCGCAGGTGTTCCGCTCACTACGAGCCTGCCGCTCGAGGGCTTTGCGTCGGGCCCCGGTCAGCCCTACAGCCTGACGGTCGCGTTCGACGCGTGCCCGGTCACGTTGCGCGAGTGGGACACCCAGATGAACACCACCTACGAGGAGGACGTCGAGGTTACGCAGATTGTGGCCATGACGGGGTACCGGCAGGGGCCATGCTCGTCGTCGGTCTCGCATAGCGAGGAGTACCACTTCGGGTCGGAGGGCGGGTACACGGAGTACACGACGACCACCACCTCCGGTTGCGCGACCGAGGCGTACACCTATTACGAGCCTGAGCAAGTGATCATTACTCAGCGGAACATCGAGCAGTACGACGTCTCCCATCGGCGGCACCACGCCGCTGCCACTGGTACGATTCGCATCGCGTTCGATACGGGCGTGACCGAGCAGCGCTTCGCGCTCGAAGCCGACTCAAACGACGACCTCGCGTACAGCCCCGAGCACGGCGACTCGAAGGCGTTCAGCATGCTCAGCGAGCCGCAGGCGCGCGCGCGTCTGCACGCTGCGCTCGTCGCCAAGATCTACGAGGTGCGCGACGAGGCGCTCGATCGACGCGCCGCGCCCTACGTCGCCAGGGCGGTGGCCAGCGCTGCGGCGGGCGACGCTGTCGCTGCCGAGCACGACTTCTTCGTCGCCAGCCAGATCACGAGCCGCCCGGCGCCAGCGTTCACGCAGTGGATGCAGAGCCAGTACGGGATCCCGAGCGACATCCTCTTCGCGGCCGTGGGGAATCACCCGATCCCAAGGCTGAACCTCGCGGAAGGCCACGAGGTGGTGCTGCCAGAGCTGCCGTGGAAGATGCGCGTCGAGAACCAAAAGCCCCCAATGCTCGCCCACTACGCGTGGGATCTGCGCAGGATGCTCGTGGTCACCCTCACGGCTGGACCGACTCAGGTCGCGCACGACGGCGTGACCAACGGGGGCTTCCGGGTGTCGGGCGCCTACGCCGGCGCCTTCCCCGTCAAGGGGCCGCTGGCGATCGGCGGTGGCCTGCGGTACAGCGACGGCATCGACGTGACCAAGACCCGGCTCATCGAGACCGACGCCTTCACGGGCGTCGGAGTGTTGGTCGGCGGGCTCTCGGTGCTGGCGACCGCCGGCTTTGGCGGCGACGTGACGCCGGGGCTCGCCGCGGAGTCGCCGCCCGAGGCCTTCTTCATTCGCGGGGGGCCCTACGTCGACTACGGCGCGCGGGTCGCCTACGCGATCAAGTGGGCGCCGATCACCGTCGACGCCTCGTATACGCGCGTGTTTCGCAGCGTGGATGTCCTGCCCGGCGAGCGGCGCGGCGACGTGCGCTTCGTCCTCAGCGCGAAGGGCGCGCCGCTTGCGCTCACGATGCGGTACACCGAGTACCTGAACGAGCCCTCCTCGTCCTTCGCGTGGTACGGGCCCGACGAGCGGGTGGCGCAGACGTGGTGGGTGCTCGGCGGCATCGGGTTCTGATTCCTGCGCCGACGTCCTCGCTCCTACCGCCGCACCCCCTCCCAGCTAAGCCCCCACTTCGTCAGGTACTTGCGGAGCCGATCGGCGTCGTTCGTAGACGCCTTGGCCGCTCGCGAAGCAGCGAAGAGCTCGCGGCCCGCCTCCGACAGGCTCTTGGCGCGGGCGCAGACCTCGAGCACGTCGTTGAGCTGCACGCGGTCAAAGCGGTCGAGCTCCCGCGCGCCGAGCAGGGCGCCGACGCGGTCCTCTGGCGCCGCGCCGTGCCAGTGCGCGCGCAGGCGGGCGAGCTCGTCGTCGACCGTAGCCAGGTCGATGCGGCCGCCGGGGGCGAGGGTGGCCATGCGCGTGATCGCGGCGTTTAGGTCGCGAAAGTTGGCGGACCACAGGGCCTGGGGGGAGACGGCGAAGGCGAGGAAGCGCGCGCGGGCCTCGCGGCTGAAGCGCAGCAGCTTGCCGGTCTGCTGGCGCCACTTCTCCAGCTCAAAGTCGACGTTTGGCTCGACGTCCTCGACCCGCTCCCGCAGGCCGGGCAGGGCGAAGGTCCACAGGTCGATGCGGGCGAGCAGGTCCTCGCGAAAGCGCCCAGCGCGCACGTCGGCGGCGAGGTCGCGGTTGGTGCCGGCGATGAGCTGAAAGGCGCTGCTCACCTCTTGATCCGCTCCGACCGGCAGAAAGCGCTGCTCCTCCAACGCGCGCAGCAGCATGGCCTGCTCGTCGAGGCCGAGCTCGCCGACCTCGTCCAAGAAGAGGCAGCCCCCGTCCGCCGCGCGCAGCAGGCCGGCGCGCGCGCGCTCGGCGCCGGTGAAGGCCCCGCGTGTGTGGCCGAAGAGCGTGCTCATGGCGGTGTCGCCGCGCAGGGTGGCGCAGTTCACCTCGACCAGCGGGCCGGCGAGCTGCCGCCGCGCGCGCTTGAGCGCGTAGATCTGGCGGGCGAGGAGCGACTTCCCGGCGCCGGTGGGGCCCCCGAGCAAGATCGGCGCCGGCGAGCTGCCCGCCACGCGCTCGATGCGCTCGATCATGCGGTTGAACGCGTCGTTCTTGGTGGCGATGCCCGCCTTGAGCAGCCCTTGGCCCTGGTGCTGGTCGGCGGCGAAGCGGGCCGCGATGCGGTCGTAGCGCGCGAGGTCCAGGTCGATGATGGCGGGGGTGACCGGCTCGCGGTTGCGCGGCGGGGAGCTCTGCAGCAGCTTGCCGGGCAGGTGGCGCGACTCGGTGAGCAGGAACAAGCAGATCTGCGCGACGTGGGAGCCGGTGGTGATGTGGACGAGGTAGGACTCGTCCTCCGGCCGGAACGGGTAGGCGCGGGCGAAGTCGTGGAGCGCCCCGTAGACCTCCTGAAAGTCCCAGGGGTCGTCGATGCGCAGCTCGTGCAGGCGGACCGTCGTCTCCGGCGACACCAGGCGCACATCGCCCGCGACCAGCTCGGACTGCGCGCGATACTCCGGCGGATAGAGGAGCTCTAAGCGATGTAAAGCGAGGTCTTGTGCCTGAAAAAGCGACACGGTGGGCCGCCACCGCGTCCAGCGGGCCACGCCGGGCGGGGTGTCGAGGGTCGTTCCAAGCAGGCCGATGACGACATTATCCATCTAGATAGTCTACGCGAAGTAGCGATAAGAATCACGCGAAGTTCTCCGCGCCCGCTGCAAAGCTCGTATCCAGAAAAGATCGGCGATAGACCAAAAGAAGCGACGACACGTCTGCGCTGGGGGGCTTCACTCAGTCCCGCTGGCACAGCCCGTGCAAAGTCCCTCGGCGGAGGTCAACCCCATGTACGTTCACATCCCCGCCCCCAAGGGCGTCATCAAGGCCTGGACCCAAGGCGTTCCCGTCGAGGACAAGGCCATCGAGCAGCTCCGCAACACGGCCAGCCTGCCCTTCATCCACCACCACATCGCGGTCATGCCCGACGTTCACCTCGGCCTCGGGGCGACCGTCGGCTCGGTCGTGCCCACCCACCGCGCCATCATCCCGGCGGCGGTCGGCGTCGACATCGGCTGCGGCATGATGGCCGTGCAGACCACGCTCTCAGCGAGCGATCTGCCCGACTCCCTCGCGGCGGTGCGCAACGCCATCGAGCTCGTGGTGCCGCACGGGCGCACCCATCGCGGCGGCGCTGGCGACCGCGGCGCGTGGCATGACGTGCCCGCCGCCACCGGCGCGGTCTGGGGCGAGCAGCTCGCCGCCGACTACGCGCGCATCGGCGAGAAGCACCCGAAGCTCGGCAAGGGCAACGACCTCAACCACCTCGGCACGCTCGGCACCGGCAACCACTTCATCGAGCTGTGCTTGGACGAGGCCGACAAGGTGTGGATCCTGCTCCACAGCGGCTCGCGCGGGGTGGGCAACCGCATCGGCACCTACTTCATTGAGCTCGCCCAACAGGAGATGCAGCGCTTCTTCATCACCCTGCCGGACCGCGACCTCGCCTACTTCGCGCAGGGCACCGAGCACTTCGACGACTACGTCGAGGCGGTCGGCTGGGCGCAGCGCTTCGCGCGGCTCAACCGCGAGCTCATGATGGCGGCGGTGGTGCGGGCGCTGGCCTCGGAGCTGCCGCCCTTCAGCCTGGGCGAGCTGGCGGTGAACTGCCACCACAACTATGTCGAGCGGGAGCACCACTTCGGCGAGAACGTGTGGGTCACCCGCAAGGGCGCGGTGCGGGCGCGCGAGGGCGACCTCGGCATCATCCCGGGCTCCATGGGGGCGCGCTCCTTCATCGTGCGCGGCAAGGGCAACCCGGACTCCTTCTGCTCGTGCAGCCACGGGGCTGGGCGCGTCATGTCGCGCACGGCGGCCCGCAAGCGCTTCACCGTCGAGGACCAGGTGCGCGAGACGGCCGGGGTCGAGTGCCGTAAGGACATCGACGTCATCGACGAGATCCCGCTCGCTTACAAGTCGATCGACGCCGTCATGGCCGCCCAGGCCGACCTCGTCGACGTCGTCCACACGCTCAAGCAGGTCGTCTGCGTGAAGGGGTGAGCGCCATGATTCACATCGACGGCTCCACGGGTGAAGGCGGCGGGCAGGTGCTCCGCAGCGCGCTCGCCCTCGCGATGGTCACAGGTCAGCCGGTGACCCTCACCAAGCTGCGGGCGGGGCGCGCCAAGCCCGGCTTGCTACGCCAGCACCTGACCTGTGTGCGCGCGGCGGCCGAGGTGTGCGGCGCGCAGGTCCAGGGCGACGCCTTGGGCTCGGGGCGGGTGGTCTTCGCGCCGGGGGCGGTGCGCGCGGGCGACTACAGCTTCGCCATTGGCACAGCGGGCAGCACGGGCCTGGTGCTCCAGACGCTGCTCCCCGCCTTGCTCCTCGCGGATGGGCCCTCCAAGATCCGCGTCGAAGGCGGCACCCACAACAGCATGGCGCCGCCCTTCCACTTCCTCGACCGCGCCTTCGCGCCGCACGTCGGCCTGCGCCTCGCCCTCGGGGCGTGGGGCTTCTACCCCGCCGGCGGTGGTTGGATCGAGGCCCAGATCACGCCCGGCGGCGCCCCGATCGCGCTGCTGGAGCGCGGCCCCATCACCGAGGTCCACGCGCACGCCGCCATCTCCGGCATCGCCCACCGCATCGGCCACGCCGCCCTCGGCGCCTTCAAGCAGGCCCTCGAGCTCGACCGGGATCACCTGCACTTTCACCAGGCGCCGCAGCCGGTCGGACCTGGCTTCGCCGCCTGGCTCGAGGCGCGCTTCGAGGGCGGCGTCGAGCTCGTGACCGCCTTCGGCGAGCGCCGTCACCCCGAGGGTGTCGCCGACCAAGCCCTCGCGCAGCTCGAAGCGTGGCGAGCCCTCGATGTGCCCGTCGGAGAGCACCTCGCGGACCAGCTGATGCTCCCGCTCGCGCTCTTCGGCGGCGCCTTTCGCACCGGCCCGCTCTCGCTGCACGCCCGCACCAACCTCGCGGTCATCGAGCGCTTCTTGCCGGGGCGGGTGACCGCGCGCGACGACGGCGCGGCGGTCGTGGTGGAGGGGCGCGGGGCTTAGATCTCGGGAGAGTAGCCGAGGATCTCGAGGCAGGTGAGGCCGGCTTCCCGTCCCTCGGCGGGACAGGCTTCTTCGAGCGTGGCGCCGGGAGGTCCCCAATCGGGGCGCTCCATGCTGTCGACAATCCAGCAATATCCCTGGTCATCGACGGTCGTCATGTCGATCTCCAACAGGCCAGAGAAGGGTACCGGCGGGTGTTCACCAAAGGTCCAGCACTCGGCCTCGGGGTACCAAACGAGACCGTCGCAGACCATGCCCGGCTTGAAGCACCCGCCGCACCCCCCAAGGGCGAAGGGAGCGAGGAGCAGCGCGGCGTGGGTGAGCCGTTGTAGGGTGATCATCTATCTGTCCTCCTGACGGGGGGTTGGCGCCGCCGATCGTCGGCGAGCTGGCGAGCGGCGGCGCGGTGCGTCAGAGCTCGGGGAAGTAGCCGAGGACTTCATTGCAGCCCGGGCCTGCATCTTCCCCATATGGGGGGCAGGCTTGTTCGAGGGTGGCGCCAGGCGGTCCCCAGTCAGGGCGCTCCATGCTGTCGACAATCCAACAATACCCCTGATTATCGACGGTCATCGTGTCAATCTCCAGCTGTCCAGAGAACGGCACGGGCGGGTGCTCACCTAAGGTCCAGCACTCGGCCTCGGGGTACCAAACGAGACCGTCGCAGACCATTCCGGGCTTGAAGCAGCCACCACACCCCCCGAGGGCAAAGGGCGCGAGGAGCAGCGCGGCGCGGAGGAGGAGCTGTGGGGTGGTCATCGCATTTCCCGGTGTTGATGAGCAAAAAGATGAGGCCGCCGCTCGTTCGTGAGAACGAAGCGGCGGCGCCTGTGGCTTAGATCTCGGGAGAATAGCCGAGGACCTCGACGCAGGTGAGGCCGGCTTCCCGTCCCTCGGCGGGACAGGCTTCTTCGAGCGTGGCGCCGGGAGGTCCCCAATCGGGGCGCTCCATGCTCCTCACGATCCAGCAGTTCCCGAGGTCATCGACGGTCATCATGTTGACGTCCTCCCGGCGCGCGAAGGCGACGGGAGGGTGGTCAGCAAAGGTCCAACACTCGCCCTCCGGGTACCACACGATGCCGGAGCAGATGGTGTCGCTTCCCCAGCACCCGCCGCACCCCCCAAGGGCGAAGGGAGCGAGGAGCAGGGCGGCGCGGAGGAGGAGCTGTGGGGTGGTCATCGCATTTCCCGGTGTTGATGGGCAAAAAGATGAGGCCGCCGCTCGTCCGCGAGAACGAAGCGGCGGCGCCTGGCGCCTGCGGCTAGATCTCGGGGAAGTATCCGAGGACCTCATCGCAGCCGGGGCCTGCGTCTCTTCCTGCAGCGGGACAGGCTTCTTCGAGCGTAGCGCCCGGAGGTCCCCAATCGGGGCGCTCCATGCTCCTCACGATCCAACAGTT
>Ga0100377_1004144_pt1 | contig 11300 bp, 7 predicted proteins | sample CryGeymeta201501_FD_83664 | JGI IMG/M metagenome (GOLD analysis project Ga0100377, IMG submission 83664) | Groundwater microbial communities from Crystal Geyser aquifers in Utah, USA - Crystal Geyser metaG 2015-01 | ecosystem: Environmental > Aquatic > Deep subsurface > Groundwater | place: USA... | reverse complement strand
GTTGAAGATGAGATATTTTATGAATTATATCAATTAACTAAGATTACTCCTCCTTCAAATTTTGGTTGTGGATGGGGAGCAGGTTACCCTATGCCTGGTGAAGAAGATGGAGGAGTCCATATCTGGGAAGAAAATCAGGTAGGAATTTATCAAACTGCTACTTTATCGGCGACTGATCCGAACAGTTTAGTAGGATGGTTAAATGATAATGGTTATGCCTTCCCCTCAAATGGTCAAGAAATACTGGATTATTATGTGCAGAAAAATTGGTTTTTTGTAGCTATGAAAATTCAACCTGAAGAAACAACAAATAGTTCTGAGAATTATAGCGGTGCTATTCAACCTCTAGGGATCATGTTCTTTTCAGATGAAATGGTCTATCCGTTAAAAATTAGTTTTTTAAGTGTTCCCTCTGGGGGGACCGAAGTATTAGTCTATGCTTTTTCAGATGAAAGAGTAACTTTTCCAGGGGCAATAGAAGAATATAATGCTATTATTACTCCCAACCAACTAAAGGGATATTCCACCTTGCCGGGTTTAATAGATGAGACTTTTATTTTGACCAAATTAAGAAAAACTTTTACCAGTGAGGAAATGGGAGATGATTTAGTTTTATTTCCAGTTCCTAAATATATTACTTTAGGAAGTATCATAGATTTAAATTCCCCGGTAGAGCAATTCATTTTGGTTATAGGAATTTTTATCTTCTTATTAAAGATAAAGATGAGGAATATTTAAAAATATTTTTATTATTATAGGAGAGAAGAGAATATGATGAGAAAGACTAAGATAGTATGTACTATAGGACCTGCTAGCAGGGTATATGATGTAATTGAAAATTTAATAAGAAGGGGGATGAATGTTGCTCGTTTGAATTTCTCTCACGGAAGCTATAAGGAACACCTTCAAGTTATTGAAAATATTCGCCAGGCCTCTTTAAAGATAGGTCAACCAATAGCCATCCTTCAAGATTTGGGAGGGCCAAAGATAAGAATCGGCAAGATTATTAAAGAACCTATTTTTTTAAAGGAAGGTTCCTCCTTTATTCTTACTAACCGTGAGGTTACTGGTAATGATCAGGAAGTCTCGGTTATTTTTCCTTCTTTACCCCAGAAAGTGAAGAAAGGGGACTGTATCTTTTTAGCTGATGGTACTTTAGAGCTTAAGGTTAAAGAATTTACTTCTACTGATATTCTCTGTCGTGTAGTGAGGGGTGGAAAATTAACCTCTCACCAAGGAGTAAATATTCCGAACATATCTATAGATATTCCTTCTTTGACCGAAAAAGATTATCAGGATATTCTCTTCGGAATAAAAAATAAAGTTGATTTTATCGGTCTTTCTTTTATCAGAAGGGCTGAAGATGTCCTCAAGGTGAGGAAAATTCTTAAAGAAAATAAAGCCGAAGAGATCTCCTTGATTGCCAAGATTGAAAAGAAAGAGGCGGTAGATAATCTGAAAGAAATCATTGAAGCCTCTGATGGGATAATGGTAGCTCGGGGTGACCTGGGAGTAGAAATACCCTTAGAAAATGTCCCACTGGTTCAGAAAAATATTATTAAAAAATGCAATTTTGTAGGGAAGCCAGTAATTACAGCAACGCAAATGCTAATATCAATGATGAGCAACCCTAGACCTTCTCGGGCGGAGGTAACCGATGTAGCTAATGCTATCCTTGATGGGACAGATGCTATTATGTTATCTGAGGAGACTGCAGTAGGTAATTATCCTTTAGAAGCAGTAGAAACAATGAATAAGATAGCCTTAAGAATTGAAAAAGCTATAGATTATAAAAAAATATTGAGCGAGAGATCAATTTCAGTTAAACCCACTAATGCCGATGCGATAAGTCATGCCACCTGTCAGGTAGCCCTGGATTTAAAAGTAAAGGCGATTGTTACCTTTACTTTTTCTGGGAGCACTGCCCGTATGGTTTCCCGATATCGTCCCCCTGTTCCTATTATCGCAGCAAGTACCCAAGATTCTACCGTGAAAAAACTTACCCTTAGCTGGGGAGTTTATCCTTTTAAAACAGAAGAATTGGCTGATACTGATGATCTGATTACCAGATCGAGAAAAGTAGCTTTAGAGACAGGATTAGTTAGACCGGGAGAAAAAATAGTGATTACTGCCGGAATTCCTTTTAGGGTTCCCGGCAGCACCAATTTATTAAAAGTAGAAACTTGTTAAGAAAATTGTTAAGGGATGACCTTTTGAAAAGAAATTATAAAATAATATAGTAAAAATATTATAATCTGGCTGCTTAAAATGGAGAAGTGTTTCCGGGAGTTGCTCATTGGAGATTAAAAAAAGGAGAAATTACGGTAGCTAGATTTGATGGAGATAATGGTAGCTATTCCCTCTTAATGGGTCATGCTCATATTTAAAAAAGAGGTATATCAAGATGAAGAAAAGTGATCTAGGAATTATTCAGGTTCTTCCCACCAGGGTATTTAGAATTTATAGAGGGGGGCATCTTTTAGAAAAATTTAGAGGTATAAAAAATCCGGAAGATTCTGATTACCCTGAAGATTGGATCCTCTCCACAGTAAGGGCAATGCAGCCTTATGGCATATCTGATGAGAGTATCTCTAAGATTAAAACTATTAAAGGCATAGATAATTTAGAGATGCTGCTAAAACATTTTCCAGAAGATATATTAGGTAAAGATTATGTTAAAAAATATGGTAATTTCTTAAATCTTTTAGTAAAACTTTTAGATTCATCTATTCGTCTTCCCCTGCAAGCTCATCCCAGTAAAATATTTTCCCGAAAATATTTAAATTCTAATTTTGGAAAAGCAGAAGCCTGGTATATTCTTGCCACCAGAAAGATAGACCAAGAAAATCCTTATGTATTTATAGGATTTAAACCCGGTATAAATAAAGATATAATGAGAAAAATGGTAGAAGAACAAGATATTAAAAGAATGCTCAGCTTTATGCATAAAATAGAAGTAAAGTCAGGAGATGCCATCTTTGTAGCACCAGGTACTCCTCATGCCATTGGAGAAGGGGTTTTTATGGTAGAGACTCAGGAACCAACAGATTTTACTCTTTCTATAGAAAAAAAGATAGGTGTTCATATTTTAAAAGAAAAAGATTGTCATTTAGGTCTTGGTTGGGATAAATCATTAGATATATTTGATTATCAAGGATATTCTCTTGCCGAAATTAAGGAGAGATATCATATGAAAAAAGAGATACTAATTTCTATTAGAGGAGGAAAACTTTATAGATTAAATGGCGGGGAATATATGAAATCATGTTTTGAAATGATGTTAATGGAAGAGGTAAAAGATATAGAAATATCGTTTGAAGGAAGATTTGCCTCTCTAGTAATTACCAGAGGAGAAGGAATGATTTCCACCAATGTGGGAGATTTTAAAGTAAAAGAGGGAGAGACTTATATGCTTCCTGCTTCAATAGACATGTACAGATATGTGGCAACTAAAAGTAGTTTAGATATAATTATTTCCCTTCCTCCTATTTTCTCATCCATCTAACCTCTAACCAGCTAACCAGAAATTGAAGTAATAAGTAATAAGTAACCTGTAATAAGTAACTGTTTTTATAATTTCAGAAATTTAATCTTATTATTCATTACTCATCACTTATTACTGTACTTTAATCGATACTTTATTTTTAGATATATTCGACATAAATGAGGATTAAGTGCTATAATTATACTTACAGAAAGAAGATACTTAGCTGAAAATATTTCAAAAAGGAAGGGGGTTTTTTATTTAATATTTCTATAATATCTTTAAATAATTTATAAATATAATATTTAAGGAGGTATTAGTTATGTTACGTAAATTGTTAACTGCTTTGGTTTTAGTTTCAATGGTAGCTGTATTTTTTGCTCTTCCAGTATTAGCTGAATCGCTTAGTGGTAAAGTTGAAGTTAATAGTTGGTGGACAGCTGGTGGTGAGGCAGAAGGTCTGAATGCTCTCATTAAAATATATGAGAGTAAATATCCTGATGTAGAATTTATCAATGCTACTGTGGCTGGCGGTGCAGGTACAAATGCTAAAGCTGTTTTTAAAACCAGAATGCTTGGTGGAGATCCACCCGATACTTTTCAGGTTCATGCCGGGCATGAATTAATTGATACCTGGGTAGTACCAGGATATGTGCAGCCATTAACCGATCTATATAAATCTGAGGGTTGGACTAACTCTATGCCTCAGGGTGTACTGGACATTGTATCATACCAAGGAGATTATTGGTCTGTTCCAGTAAATATCCATCGCTCCAATGTATTGTGGTTTAATAAAACTATATTTACTAAGTATGAAATTACTCCCCCTAGTAACTTTGACCAATTCTTTGAGGTATGTGATAAATTAAAAGCAAAAGGTATAGTCCCCTTTGTTATGGGCACAAAAGAGGGTTGGGAAGCAGGGCATGTTTTTGAGTCAGTCTTACTTGGGAAACTTGGAGCAGATGATTATAAAGGCTTGTGGACTGGTGAAGTAAAATGGTCAGATCCCAGAGTTACTGATGCATTAGAGACATTTGCTAAAATAGCTTCTTATTTAAACACTGATCATTCTGCTCTTACCTGGGATGAAGCTGGGCAGTATCTACTTAAAGATAAAGGTGCTATGATGATTATGGGAGACTGGACCAATGGCTGGTTTATGTCTGTTGGATTTGAAGATTATGGTTGGGCTCCGTCTCCTAATACTGCAGGTATCTTTTTAGCTCTTTCTGATAGTTTTGCTTTACCAAAAGGTTGTAAAAATCAGGAAAATGTTGTAGCCTGGCTTAAAGTTCTTGGTTCCAAAGAAGGACAATATGGTTTTAATAAAGCCAAAGGTTCAATCCCGGCAAGAACAGATGTAGATATTAGTGATTACAATGATTATCTGAAATCTGCCGCGAAAGATTGGCAAAAGGATGCTATTTCTCCCAGTGTAGTACATGGAGCAGCAGCCAGCGAAGGGTGGAGCACAGAGTATAAAGATATTATAAGCCTATTTGTTTCAAAACCTGATGTTTCCTATGCCCAGAAGGCACTAATAACAGCTGCTGAAGAGTATCTAAAGAAATAATGGAAAGATAAATTTTTAGGGACGCTTTCTGGCGTCCCTAAAAATTTTGTTAATTACAGTTAATTGCAGAGAGAAGTAATCCATGCGCCTAAAAAGAGATAAATTAATGCCTATCTTATTCATAATGCCTTCAGTAATAACTGTTGGTGTCTTTGTTTATGGTTTTATTAGTTGGACCGGATTTATATCTTTTACCAAATGGAATGATGTTCTTCCTAATTACACTTTAATAGGCTTTGAAAATTATCGTAAGTTATTTGCTAATATGCGCTTTCAGATAGACCTTCGTAATACCCTTGTCTTTACAGTTATTTTTGTTATCTCTTGTTTGTTAATTGGTTTATTATTAGCAATTTTTCTTGACCAAAAGATTAAAAGTGAAGGTATATTTCGAAATCTATTTTTATTGCCTATGGCAATTTCATTCGTGGTCAGTGGGGTAATCTGGCGCTGGCTTTTTAACCCGGGCAGTATTCAATTGGGCAACATTGGAGTTAATCAATTATTTGAAAAGCTGGGGCTAAATTTTCTAACTTGTGGTTGGTATACTGATCCCAAAATAGGAATAATTGCCGTAGCTATTGCTGCTATCTGGCAATTTTCTGGCTATACCATGGCTTTATATCTTGCCGGGCTAAGGGGTATACCTATAGAACTACGAGAAGCATCAGCTATAGATGGTGCCGATAAATGGCAGATATTTTACTATATTATTTTTCCTCTTCTTAGACCCATTACTTTTGGAGCCATTATTATTCTTGGCCATATTTCCCTTAAGATATTTGATTTAGTTGTGGCTATGACCGGAAGTGGGCCAGCTTTTTCTTGCGATGTCCCGGCTTTATTTATGTATGACACCACTTTTAGAGGAAACCATTTTGCTCAGGGAGCAAGTATTGCCATTATATTGTTATTATTAATATCTTTATTAATTATTCCTTATCTTATATCTACTTTCCGTAAAGAGGCTTAGAGATGAAAATACCTACTACTCGCATTTTAATTTATTTAATTTTGGTTTTATTTACCGTTTTTTATATTATCCCTATGTACATAATGATTTTAACCGGGATGAAGAGTTTTTCCGAGGTTGGACTGAGCACTATGTGGAATTTGCCCAGGAGCTTAAATTTTGAAAGTTTCCGTCTTGCCTGGTTAGGGAGTGCAAAAGGAGGGTTTCGTGGTCTTTCGGGAAGTTTTTTAAATAGTCTATGGTTAGTTATACCGGCAACGATAATTTCCGCAATATTTGGTTCTTTGAATGGTTATGTTCTAACCAAATGGCGATTTTATGGTTCGGATTTAATCTTTACTATGATCCTATTTGGGATGTTTATCCCTTATCAAAGCATCATTATTCCTTTAGTACTTACTTTGCAGAAATTGCATGTTTATGGGACAATTCCCGGATTAATTTTAGTCCATGTAATCTACGGGATACCCATAAGCACCTTAATCTTTCGTAATTATTATATAACGGTTCCTACCGAAATGGTGGAAGCCTCTAAGATAGATGGAGCAAATTTTTTAGGTATATACAGATGGATAATTTTTCCTTTATCTACGCCTGGTTTTGCCGTGGCTATGATCTGGCAGTTCACTTCTATCTGGAATGATTTCCTCTTTGGTTTAATCGTAACCCCCAATCCGGCATCTCAACCTATCACTGTGGCCTTAAATAATTTAGCCGGCAGTTATATCGTCCAATGGAATGTTCAGATTGCCGGTGCTCTTCTTACTGCTTTGCCCCCTATATTAGTTTATATATTCTTAGGAAAGTTCTTCTTGAGAGGTTTGATGCAAGGTTCTTTAAAAGGTTAAGCTATATAACTGTGTAAGAGTAATACAAAAGTTTTCAAATATCTCTTTTATTGGTAAAAATTTATTCGCGAAAGGGATAAAATGGATTATCTATTGGGTATAGATATAGGCACCTCCGGGACCAAGGGAGTGCTTATGGATAGGGAGGGTAAAATTTATGCTCTAGCAGGGAGAGAATATTCTATAGATATACCCCAGCCAGGTTGGGCAGAACAGAATCCCAAAATGTGGTGGGAAGCAACTATTCAGGTAATAAGAGAAATAATAAAAGAATCAAAGGTTAACCCCAAACAAGTAAGAGGAGTAGGATTATCAGGGCAGATGCATGGTACCGTCTTTTTGGATAAAAATTTACAGCCTTTTCGTCCGGCTATCATCTGGGCTGACCAGAGGAGCAGCTCTCAATGTGAATTTATTTATCAAAAAATTGGTAAAGAGCGACTTGCTGAGCTGACTGGGAACCCTATAGCTACTGGTTTTATGGGTAGCACTCTTTTATGGATGAAAGAGAATCAGCCCGAAGAATTTAATCAAATATATAAAGTGATTTTAGCCAAAGATTATATCCGCTATAAATTAACTGGAAATTTAGGGGCTGAGGTTACTGATGCTTCCAGCAGTCTATTGTTGGATATTAAAAGAAGATGTTGGTCAGAAGAGTTATTGGATATTTTAGGACTGCCCTTTAAAATTCTTCCAGAAAGAGTTCATGAATCTCAGGAGGTGGCTGGTTATTTACTTGCAGAGGTAGCAAGATCTAGCGGACTATTAGAAGGGATTCCGGTAGTTTATGGCGGAGGAGATCAATCGATGCAGGCAGTCGGTAATGGAGTAATTAAACCAAGAATTCTTTCTTCCACTATCGGAACAGGTGGTCAATTGTTTATCACTCTGGATAAATTCACCTATGATCCTAAGTTAAGAATTCATACCTTTTGCCATGCCCTACCCGATACCTATCACTTACAAGGGGCAATTCTTTCTGCCGGATTATCTTTAAAATGGTTAAGAGAAAATATATTACATACTTCTGATTCTTATCCTATATTTGATGAAGACGTAGATAAAATTAAAGTAGGGAGTGAAGCTATAATTTTTCTTCCCTATCTTTTAGGAGAGAGATCTCCTTATATGAATCCGGAGGCCAAAGGAGTATTTTTTGGACTTAGTCTAAAACATCACCGAGCTCATCTGATTAGGGCAGTTATGGAAGGAGTAGTTTTTGCTTTAAGAGATTGCCTGGAGGTGTTTAAAGAATTAGGGATTAAGATTGAACAACAGGTAATTGCTTCCGGAGGAGGGGCAAAGAGTAGAGTATGGAGACAGATTCAGGCCGATATTTTTAATAAAGAAATATCTATGACTCAATCTATCGAACCGGCGGCAATGGGTGCGGCCATATTAGCCGGGATAGGAGTGGGAATATATAAAGACGTAGAAGATGGATGTAGAAAAGTAGTAAAACTTAAAGAAGAAAAAACCAAGCCAATTCCTGAAAATGTCGATATTTACACTAAGCAATTTGAAATTTATAAATCTTTATATCAAGATTTAAAAGAAGATTTTAAGAGATTAAAAGAGAAGGGAGTGTAAAATGGCATTAGAAGAGATTTTAGATGTTGAAAGATTAAAAGAATATTTAGATTTAATCGTCAAGAGGAATGCGGAAAAACAGAACCTTATTGGTTGGGTGTTAGCAAAAGATATTCAGCGAAGGAAATTATTAGAAATTGGTGATAAATATTCTCCGGCTATGACTCAAGGCATTTTGCTTGAATCAGTCTGTGAAAAGATACCCATTTTCATTGAATCAGGACAGATTTTTGCTGGAACAGAAGAAGATGCTTTTTCAGCAAGTTATGCCTTGATTAACCCTGCTTTTCATATCGAAAGTTTCCAGGGGTATAATGATGAGATGGCTTTCTATGATGATGTAAAACCCGGAGATAAGATGAGTGATATCGAAGTAACTAAAGAGATGATTAAAAATAACCGAATATTCTGGAGCAGACATCCTTCGATAGCGAAGATAAGAGAGATATATAAGGATACTGAAAATCAGACCAGAGAAGCAGTATATTTTGTGGAAAGGGTTACTGGTCATACCATTCCTGGTTTTGAAGAGGCTCTGGAAAAAGGATTAGAAGGCATAATCATAGAATTAAAACAAAATAAAAAGAAATTTCCGGCTAAGAGCGATTATTTTGACAGTATAATAAAGGCTCTACAGTCGACTATAACTCTGGCTAATCGCTATAGTAAATTGGCGGGGCAGAAATCTGAGCAAGAGGGCAATCCGCTAAGAAAGAAGGAATTGCAATGGATAGCCAAGACCTGTCATAAGGTCCCCTATAAAGGTGCAGAAAATTTATATGAAGCCTTACAATCTTATATTTTGCTCTGGCAGGTGATGAATTTGGAGCAACTTCCTAATCCTTACGCCTTTTCCGTAGGGAATCTGGATAGGATAATGCAACCTTATTATAAAAGAACCAAGATTTCTAAAAAATTAGCCGTGCAATTGATACGCCATTTTTTGGCCTTTTTTGAAGTGGGAGATAGAGATTGGGCTATTTCTCAGAATATTATGGTAGGCGGCTCAGAGGTTAAAGGTAATGATTTATCTAATGATATGACTTATATTATATTAGAGGCTTATCACCAATTCAATCGGCCTCAGCCGAATTTTTCAGTTAAGATGCATCCCCATACACCGTTTAAATTTTATCAGGCAATATCAAAATTTATGTTTAATTTTGGACATAGTTCTCCTTCTTTTCTTAATGATGTAGCAGTATTTTCTGCCTTAAAGAAGAAAGGTGTTGCCGAAGAGGATTTAAAAGATTATGCTATTGCCGGTTGTCAGGAACCCTTGATTAAAGGCAAAGAGACCGGGAACACCACCAATAGCTGGTTGAATCTGGCTAAAGTTTTAGAAATTTCTTTAAATGAGGGGTATTCATTAATTACCGGGGAAAAGTTAGGTCCTTCTTATGAAGAATTGGGGCTGGAAGAGAATCCCTTTACTTCTTTTACGGAAACTAAAAAAGTTTTTTACCGCTATCTGGATTATTTTATTGAGAAAATGATAAAGGCAGCAAATAACTGTACTGAGGCTCTTTCTTTGTTACCGGTACCTTTTGCTTCTTTTTTTATGGGTGGAGGAGAAACTGGAATCGATATGAGAGATTGTAATAGTGGCCTGGGGACAAAATATAATGCTTCTGGCTGCTTGATTCATGGCTTAGGGACCACTGCTGATTCCTTGACTGTGATCAAATATCTCTTTAACCCTGATTCTCAAGTAAAATTTTCTCTGCATGATTTGATTACTGCTCTAAAAGTAAATTTTGAAGGATTTAAAGAATTACAGAATATTATCCAGCAGGTGCCCAAATATGGGAATAATATTGACTATGCTGATGAAGAAGCGGTGGAATTGGTAAAAATAGTCAGCGAAAAGATTAATCGGCAAAAAAATACTTTCGATAAAAATTTTGCTGCTGATTGGAGTAGTCCCAGTACTAATCTACTTTATGGATATTGGACCGGAGCTACACCTGACGGAAGAAAAGCGCGGGAAAGCTTAAGTTTTGGGCTTGATCCTTCTCCGGAGATGGCTACCAATGGTCTTTTGACCAGAATTCTTTCTCAATCAAAATTAAATTATGAAATTATGACCGGTGGTTCAGCGGTGGCCATGAGTATTAATCCAGAAGGTGTCAAGGGGATGAATTTAGAACAAAAGGCTCAATATTTGAAAGATATTATCGGAGCTATTTTTGATTATTCTCTGGAAGGCAAAGGACAAGGGTTAGGTTATGTTTACTTTAATGTATTTTCCTCCAAACAGTTATTAGATGTAGCTGAACATCCCGAAAAGTATCCTTATCCGGTTATAGTAAGAATTCACGGTCAATATGGTGATGCTCGAAAATTATCTCCTGATATTTTAAAAAAGGATATTATCCCGCGCTTGGATCCGGGGTCAGTTTCTTTTTAAGAGATATCTACTTTAATTCCTTTGTTTTTTATTATATTAGCTAAGATTGTCATCTTTCGGTTAGATGGGGGTATGAGATGTAGTAAAGGATAGTCTTTTCCTAAAGCTTTCCATTTATAGATTCCCTGTCTTCCATACTTTAACAGTTCTACCTTGAGTCCGTCTTTCAGGGGAGAAAGAAAATTAGCAATTTCTTGAAAATTCTCTTCTGAATCATTATATCCCGGGATAACAGGAATTACTATCCTTAAATCTTTGCCAGCTTCATAAGTTTTTCTGATATTATACCATACTTGTTTATTATCTTTTCCAACCAATTTCTGGTGTATTTCTGCGTTCATATGTTTTATATCACAAAAAACTAAATCCAGATAAGGGAGGGAGGCAATAAATTGAGGGGATGAACCATTGGTTTC
>Ga0100377_1004143_pt1 | contig 11302 bp, 10 predicted proteins | sample CryGeymeta201501_FD_83664 | JGI IMG/M metagenome (GOLD analysis project Ga0100377, IMG submission 83664) | Groundwater microbial communities from Crystal Geyser aquifers in Utah, USA - Crystal Geyser metaG 2015-01 | ecosystem: Environmental > Aquatic > Deep subsurface > Groundwater | place: USA... | reverse complement strand
TTGGGGTTTAGCCAAAAAGCATTTTATTCTTCTGACTTTGGTTTGTCTGGTTTCAAATCAATGGAGGGAAAAGGCTTTTTGTCTGCAAACACAAGGAAGCTATTGCCAGAGTTGTGTAACTCTTTAATTAAAAGTTCATGCTTGCTTTTAGATGGTATCGGGACGGATAGAGTTAGCAAACAATTACTTGATGACCTCACATTACTTACGGTTGGCCCACAACTTAGAGGTGGCGCCAATGTTAGAAAAGGAGTTGTAGGAATAGTTAAAGTATTTGAAGCAATTCATAAAATTGTTAAGCGCGGGGCTACTCTTTCGTCTGAAAGTAAAATAGAGACATTAAACGCTGCCGGACGAAAAGTTGTCATAGAATTCGCCCCCGATCCAGATATAGTAATTCGAGAGGAAATATCACCTCAGACATACAGAAATATCATTGCAATAGAAGTAAAAGGCGGCACTGATTTCTCTAATATCCATAATAGAATTGGTGAAGCAGAAAAAAGCCATCAAAAAGCCAAGGCAAGAGGCTATGTAGAATGCTGGACCGTCGTTAACGTTGACCGAATTGATTTGCCAATGGCCCACCAAGAGTCGCCTTCAACCAATCGATTTTATCTTTTAAGCGATTTATCCTCTGAAAGCGCTGAGTACCAAGATTTCCGAGCAAGGATTATTTCTCTTACGGGAACAAAAGGGAAATAAGGCCCAACGAATAAGGTTAGATCACGCGAAGCCGTGATCTGAACCGTTTGTTGGACAAGCCCGGTGGTCATATTATAGAAAAGAGCTTTTGAGTCTGAGGTTGCCGAATCAGGTATGTGACCCGTTGCGAGGCGGGGAGAGGTGGCGGGATGCTCTTTGCTGAAGATTTTGTCTATTCATCGTTCTTTTGTGGCTGTTTTGAGGCGTTTTTCAGGCGCAACTGAGTTGGAAGTTGTTGGAAGTTGGGGACGGTTGGAAGTTGGGGACGTTCTTAACATTTAAAGTTTTACGCTCATGCCCAACCACTTTCATTTCAGCAAATCAAACGGCGATAACCTTGAGATGCGCCTGCTGCCGTGAGCGGGGCATGGGTTTAATGGTGATCTGCACATCACGGCCAAGCGCATTCAGGAATTGGAGCAGCCGTTCCATGGAAAAGCCTGACAGTTTGCCCCGGGTCAAGGCGGATACCTTGGGCTGGTCGATGCCGAGGAGTTCAGCGGCCTGGGTCTGGGTCAGACGGCGGCTGCCGATAATGGCGAGGATCTGGCGGGCCAGTTCCGCCTTGGCGAGGCGTTCTTCGGCATCGGGCAGGCCAAGGTCGGCGAAAACATTGCCGCTGCCGTTATATACTTCGATCTTTTCTTTCATGCTCACTAGCCCCTCTTGCCGTGGTGCAGGCCTTCCGCTATTTTCAGGCGGGTTTTGATTTTCTCTATCTCTTCCTTCGGAGTGGTGATGCCCTGTTTCGATTTTTTCTGGAAAACGTGCAGGACGTAGACGGCATCGCTGAATCTGACGGTATAGACAGCCCGGTACGTATCCGCGCGGTAATCCTCGACGATTTCCAGTACTCCGGCGCCGGTGAATCCCTTCAGCGGTTTTGCGTCGGGGTGTTTGTCGCCAAGCTGGGCAAGATAGAGGGCAAAGCCGTAAGTATCCCGTACCTCTTCCGGCATGGACTTCATGTCCTTATGGCTGCTGCCTACCCATGCAAGGGGCTTTAAGGACTTGGCTGGCATATTTTATTATGACAATTCTGGCATAATTGCGCAAGGTTTTTCTTCAACAGTGTCGGGAGCAGGGTGGAAGTTGGGGACGTTCTTAACATTTAAAGTTTTACGCTCATGCCCAACCACTTCCATTTAGGAGCCGTTACGAAATAACTTGGCCATTTATATTGATTTCGTTACGGCTCCTTATGCCGCTCCAGTCAACTCGTTGGCCATGTTATTTTTTTACAGCGGCTTAGTGATGATTTTGTGCAGAAAGAAAAATTCGTCCAGATCGGCCAGATTGTTTCCGTGCCCATGCTGGCCATCTGGGCCGGCATGACCGCCATCCCCTGGCAGGGGCCGCCGCCGGTGAGCCTTAGGGGCTTCGGCCATCTCCTCATCCACACCCGCCAGATCGACATGGTCATGGCCGACCAGAACATGCTGGAACATTACCGACACAAGATCATAGCCGACCTGGCAACCATCGCCCCACAAGCGGAGCATGCACATGAAGACCCCGATCCACATCCTGCTGGTTGACGACGAAATCGATTTTCTGGAAAACACCGCCAAACGCCTGACCCGCCGCGGCTACGCCTCCATCCAGACCGGCCTGCGCAGCCTGGAGTACGGCGCCAACGACTACTGCCTGAAACCCATCGAGTTTGACGTGCTGGTGGAGAAGATCAAGATCGTTTACCGGGAGGCTTATGGAGGGGAGGCGGCGGAGTGAGGGCGGACGGGGTGGTGAACGTAGTGGACTTGGTGGACTTGGTGGACACGTCAGACAAAGTCATGGGTCCACTCTGTCCACAAAGTCCACTTCGTCCACCCCACTCTGCCGCAGGTCTTGCAAATCCAGCCGAATTGTAGCACTATAGCGGCCTGCGAATTCGGAGGCCGCGCATGAACAACCAGCAAGCCTTTCAACAACTGCAACAGTGGCTCAGCCAACAGATCATCGGCCAGGAAAAACTGGTGGAACGGTTACTCATCGCCCTCTTGGCCGACGGCCATCTGCTGGTCGAGGGGGCGCCGGGGCTGGCCAAGACCCGGGCGGTGAAATGCCTGGCCCAGGGTATCGAGGGCGACTTCCACCGCATCCAGTTCACCCCGGATCTGCTGCCCGGCGACGTGACCGGCTCCGACATCTACCGGCCGGCAGACGGCGGTTTCCGCTTCCAGCGCGGCCCGATCTTCCACAACCTGGTGCTGGCCGACGAGATCAACCGCGCCCCGGCCAAGGTGCAGTCGGCCCTGCTCGAGGCCATGGGCGAACGCCAGGTCAGCGTCGGCCAGGAGTCCTACGCCCTGCCGGAACTCTTCCTGGTCATGGCCACCCAGAATCCCATTGAGCAGGAGGGCACCTACCCGCTGCCCGAGGCCCAGCTCGATCGCTTCCTCATGCACGTCACCGTCGATTATCCGGAAGTGGCGGCGGAGCGGCAGATCCTGGCCCTGGCCCGCCGGGAGGCGGGGGCCACGCCGGCCACCCCTGCCCGCGTGGTCAGCGTGGCGGAAATCCTGGCGGCCCGGCAGGCGACGCTCACCATCCACATGGCGCCGAGCGTCGAGGAATATATCGTGCAACTGGTGATGGCCACCCGCACGCCCGGCCACTACTCGGAGAGCCTGGCCAGTTGGCTCGAATACGGCGGCAGCCCCCGGGCCACCATCGCCCTGGACCGTTGCGCCCGGGCCCTGGCCTGGCTGCACGGCCGGGACTACGTAAGCCCCGACGATGTGCAGGCCGTGATCCACGATATCCTGCGCCACCGCCTGATCTTAAGTTTCGAGGCCGAGGCCAACGGCATTACCAAGGATCAGGTGATCGATACCCTGCTGGCCCATGTGCCCGTGACCTGAAATGAGCGCCCCCGCCCCCCTGGCCGCCCCGCCCCGTGGCGCCTACAGCGACCTGCCCGAACTTATCCGCCTGCGTCATGGCGCACGCGACCTCAAACTCCGTAGGCAGCGCCAGGCCTTCAGCCTGCTGGTCGGCCCGCACCAGACCCGCTTTCGCGGCCGGGGCATCGAGTTTGAAGAGGTCCGCCTCCACCAGGCGGGCGACGACATCAGGAGTATCGACTGGCGGGTGACGGCCCGCACCGGCAAACCCCACACCAAGCTCTTCCGCGAGGAACGCGAACGGCCAGTGCTGCTCCTGGTCGATCAGGGGTTGTCCATGTTCTTCGGCAGCCGCACCTGCTGCAAGTCAGTGACCGCGGCCCACATCGCCGCCCTGCTGGCCTGGGCTGCCCTGCAGGGCAACGACCGGGTCGGCGGCCTGGTCTGCAACGATACGGATCATGTCGAGGTACGGCCCAAGCGCCAGACCCGCACCGTGCTTGAGTTGTTGAGCAACATCCATCGTTTCAACCGACTCCTGCGCCGGCAGCCAGTCCCGGACGCCACCGGCCTCAACCGGGCACTGGAGGAGTTGCGGCGCATCACCCGGCCGGGCTCCAACCTTTTTCTGATCAGCGACTTCCAGGGCTTTGGCGCGGCGGGCGAAAAGCACCTCTTTCAGCTCAGCCGGCACAACGACATCTCGGCCATCCAGGTCTACGACCCGCTGGAACAGCAACTGCCGCCGGCCGGCGCCTACAGTATCACCGACGGCCGCGACCGCTCTTTGCTTTTGACCGGCGACCAGGCCATGCGCCGCCGCTTCCAACAAAATTTCGCCAGCAAAACCGCCCTGCTCAAGGAGCGCCTGGGGTCGATGGGCATCCCGCTGCTCCAGGTGTCGACCGTGGATGCGCCGCTCTATTATTTCCGCAACCTGCTGGGTAGAAGGAAATGAACGCCCCTGTCGATCCCCTGGCCGGGTTACGCGATCTGCATCTGCCCGCCCCCATAAGCTGGTGGCCGCCGGCCCCGGGCTGGTGGGGGCTGGCTATCCTGGGCCTGGCCCTGGGATTTGGCGCCTGCTGGTGGTGGCGATCAGCCCGACGGTGCCGCTATAAAAAGATCGCCCTCCAGGCCCTGGCCCGGTTGACCGCCAGCCAGGATGAAGCTCGCCTGCTGGTGCCGGAGATCGCCAGTCTGCTGCGGCGGGTGGCCATAGAGAGCTACGGTCGGCCGGCGGTGGCGCGGCTCACCGGGGCGGCCTGGCTGGAATTCCTGGATCGCACCGGCAAGACCAGCCAATTCAGCCAGGGCCCGGGCCAGGTGCTGGGGACGGCCCTTTACCAGCCGGACTTGGCGGTTGACCCGGCCCAGGTCTGCGAGGTAGTCAAAACCTGGATCAAGGGGCACCGGCCATGCTGAGTTTCACCTGGCCCTGGATCGGGCTGCTGCTCCCCTTGCCCTTGCTGGTTTATTGGGCCATGCCCAGGGCGACCCGCCTGGATGCGGCCCTGTTCGTGCCCTTTTTTAAGGAGGTGCAGGGGGGTGACCGCCACCCCGCCAGGGCCGGTGGTCGCCTGGCCACCAGGCTGCTGCTCGGGCTGATCTGGGTACTGTTATTGCTGGCGGCCAGCCGGCCGCAATGGGTGGGCGAGGCCGTGGCCCTGCCGGCCAGCGGCCGCGACCTCATGCTCGGGGTCGATATCTCCGGCAGCATGGACACCCCGGACATGCTGCTGCATGGCAGCCCGGTGGCGCGCATCGACCTGGTCAAAAAGGTGGTCAACGAGTTCATCGACCGCCGCCAGGGCGATCGGGTCGGCCTGCTGCTCTTTGGCACCGAGCCCTATATCCAGGCGCCGCTTACCTTTGACCGGCCCACGGTGAAAACCCTGCTCGCCGAAACCCAGACAGGTTTTGCCGGCAAGAAGACCGCGATCGGCGACGCCATTGGCCTGGCGGTCAAACACCTCAAGGAACGGCCGGCAAACAGCCGCGTCCTGGTCCTGCTCACCGACGGCAACAACACCGCCGGCAACGTCGAACCGCTGCAGGCCGCCAAGCTGGCCGCCCAGACCGAGGTCCGCATCCATACCATCGGAGTGGGCGCCGACGAGATGACGATCCGCACCTTCTTCGGCAACCGCCGGGTGAACCCCTCCGCCGACCTGGACGAGGCGACCTTGCAGGAAATCGCCAAGCTGACCGGCGGCCAGTATTTCCGGGCCAGAAACCCGACGGAGCTGGAAAAGGTTTATCAGCTCATCGACCAGTTGGAACCAGTGCCCCAGGAGGATGAAACCTTTCGGCCGACCAGGGCGTTATGCCATTGGCCCCTGGCCGGGGCGCTGCTCGTCAGCCTGGGGCTGGCCGGACTCCACGCAAAACCCATGCGAGGCCTGGGTAAATGATGGCGCACCTCCCGAGCAACTTCCACTTCCTCCGGCCCCTCTGGCTGCTGGCCCTGCCGCCGGCCGGCCTGTTGGCCGCGGCCCTCTGGCGCCGGCATGGCCAGGCCAGCGGCTGGCGCCAGGCCATCGACGAGTTGCTGCTGCCCCACCTGCTGGAAAGCACGCAAAATTCGAGGCAGGGCTGGCCCTTCATCCTGCTGCTGCTGGCCTGGCTGCTGGCTTGCCTCGCTCTCGCCGGGCCGGTATGGGAAAAGCTGCCCCAGCCGGTGCAACGCAAGGAGGATGCCCTGATCATTATCCAGGATCTCTCTTTGTCGATGTACGCCCAGGACCTCTCGCCCAACCGTCTGACCCGGGCGCAACACAAGCTGCTGGACATCCTGCAGGCCCGCAGGGAAGGCGCGACGGCCCTGGTGGTCTATGCCGGCGAGGCCCACACCGTCTGCCCCCTCACCAACGACAGCAAGACCATCGCCGCCCTGGTCCCGGCCCTGTCGCCCGCCATCATGCCGAGCTTTGGCAGCAACGTGCAGGAGGCAATGGCCCTGGCCCTGCAACTGTTGACCAACGCCGGACTAAGCCGGGGCAGAATCCTGCTCATCACCGATGAGGTAACGCCCGCCGCTATCGCCGAGATTACCAAACTGCTGGCCGATAAAACCGTCAGCCTCGCGGTGCTGGGGGTCGGCACCGAGGCAGGCGGCCCTATCCCCAAAAACGATGGCGGCTTCCTGCAGGACGACCAGGGGGTAATCGTCGTGCCCCGTCTGGACCCGGCCGTGCTGCGGGAACTGGCCGCCGCCACGGGCGGCCGCTACCACGACATCAGTCTGGGCGACGACGACATCACCTGTCTGCTGGGTGGCGAGGCAGGGCTGCCCGGGGCCGGGGGCTTGCAGCCGGTGGAGCGGCAGTTCGACCAATGGCAGGAGCAGGGGCACTGGCTGGTCCTGCTCATCCTGCCCATGGCGGCCCTGGCCTGGCGGCGGGGCTGGCTGCTGGGGCTGGTCTTGATTCTAGGCTTATGGAGCGGCGAGTCCCAGGCCATGAGCTGGCAGGACTTGTGGCTGACCAGGGACCAGCAGGGGGCCAGGGTTATGGCCCAGGGCGAGCCGGGCAAGGCGGCCGCATTGTTTACCGCCCCGCCCTGGCAGGGCGCCGCCCAGTACCGGGCCGGCAAGTATGCCGAGGCGGCCGCGGCCTTTGCCCACGCGCCCTCGGCCGAGGCGCGCTATAATGAGGGCAATGCCCTGGCCAAGGCGGGTAAACTGCCGGAGGCCATCAAGGCCTACGAACAGGCCCTGCAGCTCGACCCCAAGCTGGAAGACGCCCGCTTCAACAAGGAGTTGGTGGAAAAGCTGCTGCACAAGCAGCAACAACAAAGTCAGGAGAAACAACAACAGGACCAGCAGCAAGGACAGGAGCAGAATCAGGCCTCCCGGGGTCAGCAAGGCCAAGACGCTCAGCAACAACAAGGGCGGGACAACCAGGCTGCCGAGCAACCGCCGCAGGATCAGGGCAAGGAGACCGCCAAGCAGGAGCCCGGGCCGGGCGACCAGCAGGACCGGCGGCAGTCCGGCCAACCCGACGCCAGGCCTGCCCCAAAGGAGACAGAGCAAAAGACGGCCGAGGCAGATGAGCAGAAGATGTCCGCTGAAGAACGGCAGGCCTTGGAACAATGGCTGCGGCAGGTCCCTGATGACCCGGGCGGCCTGCTGCGCCGGAAATTCGAGTATGAATCCCGTAACAACCAGCGCCAGCAGCAACGCCGGCCAGCCACCAAGATCTGGTAACCATGCAACGTAACGCCCCCTTCCTCCTGTTGGCCGCCCTCTTCGCCACCCTCTGCCTGGCCACCGTGGCCCAGGCTGCCCTGGTCGCCAAAATCGACCGCCAGCGCCTGGCCCTGGACGAGACCCTGACTTTGACCGTCAGCAAGGACGGCAGTTCGTTTTTCTCGGAGCCGGACCTGGCCCCGCTGGAGCCGGACTTTACGGTAATCAGCAAAAATCAGAGCAGTTCCACCCAGATCATCAACGGCCAGATGTCGGCCTCGGTGCAATGGCGTTTTGTGCTGTCCCCCAAACGGGCCGGCCGTTTGCAGATTCCACCGCTTACCCTGGGCAAGGACGCTACCGCCCCCCTGAGCGTGGAGGTCAGCCAGGAGGCGCCCTCACGGCCCCGGGCCGACGACCAGCCGCTCTTTCTGGAAACCGAGGTGGATCACCGCGAGGTGTGGGTGCAGTCCCAGGTGATTTTCACCCTGCGCCTCTTGTGGGCCGTGCCGGCCCAGATCCAGGATCCGGCTGACCCGCAACTGGAGAACGCCATCCTGGAAAAACTCGAGGATACCACCTTTGACAAGATGATCAACGGCCAGTCCTGCAAGGTGTTCGAACGGCGCTATGCCATCTTCCCGCAGACGAGCGGCCAGCTTACCATTCCTCCGATGACCGTGCAGGCGGAGGTGGCGGGCCAGCACCGCTCCGGCGCTTTCTTCGACCCCTTCGGCAGCCGGGGCAAACCCGTCACCCTGCGCAGCAATAGTGAAACGATTACCGTGCGGGAGAGACCTGCGGATTACCCGACCACCGCCGCATGGCTGCCGGCCGACAAGTTTTCCCTTGATGCCCAGTGGAGCCAGAAGCCCGATGAGTTAAAAGTGGGCGACTCCGCCACCCTTACCATCACCATGGTCGCCGACGGGCTGCCCGGCGCCCAGTTGCCGCCCATCCAACTGCCGGAGATGGACACCATCAAGCTCTACCAGAACAAGGCCGAGGTGGCCAATCACCCCACAGGGCAAGGCATCACCGGCAGCCGTCAGGAGAGCATGGCTTTGGTGCCGACCAAACCTGGCAACGTGGAGCTGCCCGAGATCCGCATCCCCTGGTGGGACAAGGACAAGCAGCAGGTCCAGTATGCGGTGCTGCCCGCCACGCGGCTTACGGTCCACGGCGCGCCAGCCGCCGAGCCGGCCGCGGCCCGGCCAGCGGAGCCGGCGCCGCCGCTGCAAGCCCCGCCAACCGCGCCAGCCGTTGCGCCGCCACCGGCACCAACCGCCAGACCGACCGGCTGGATGGCCCTGACTCTGCTGCTGGCCCTGGCCTGGCTCACCACCACCTGCCTCTGGTGGCGGGCCCGCCGCCTCGCCGCTGCCGGCCAGCCGCCGCGCCCCGCTAATCCGGCGGTCGCCATGAAGGAAGAGGAGGCCTTGCAGTTGTTGCGCCGCGCCTGCCAGGCGAACGACCCGCTGTCAGCCCGCTCGGCCATCATCGGCTGGGCCGCCGCCCGCTGGCCCTTGGAGAGACGGCACACCCTGATCGATATCGAAAGGCTCTACCCCGATCCACGGCTGGCCGCGCTTTGCCAGGAACTGGACCAGACCTTGTACGGCCACGGGGAGCAGGCCGGGACTTGGCAGGGTCAGGGTATACTGGCGTTGGTCAACAAGATTCGGAAGAACAGCAGGGAAACCAGGACAAAGGATAACCCACTGCCGCCGCTATACCATTAGACAGGCGCAGGCAGCGTTAATGCGTGTTGGCCTTTTTCCGGTTTTTCTCCTCATACATAAGCCGGTCCGCCTCTGACAAGAGTTTTTCGATGGGCACCGGAGACTCACGATCGAACCAGGACACCCCGATACTGATGGAAATTTCATAGCAGCGGCCTGTCTTACGATTGCAGGCCTCGATATTTTGCCGCAGGCGTTCCAGAATGACCTGCTCGCATTCCCGTTGGTCAGCGGCTTCGCACAGAAAAAGCACAGCGAATTCATCGCCGCCCAGGCGGCCGATGATGTCGGTCTGCCGGAAGCTTTGCCGCAGCAGATCGACCGTTTCCTTGAGGGCCAGGTCACCCATGTCGTGGCCCAGGGTGTCGTTGATCCATTTCATGTTGTCGAGATCGGCGTAGAGGAGCAGCAGTTCGCCCGTGTTCCGTTGCGACAGGCCCAACTGCCGCGCCCCCATGTTCAGGAAGCCCCGGCGGTTGTACAGGCCGGTAAGCGGGTCGGTGACGGAGAGTTCCTCCACCTCCCGGTTCTTGGCCTCCAGCATGGCCATCATATTATTGAAATACTCGCCGATCAGGAAAAGCGGGTCAGCACCAACGGTTGCCTGATGAAATACCTTACAGGCCATGCAGCGTTCCACCTTCTTGACAAAAGTGTTTTGCACCTCGCCCCCGCAGAAGGTGCCCACCATCTGCCAGCAGCGCATGGGCTCCTTGCCGAAACAGACGCATAATTCATGGTGGCAGTCCATGATCTCATAGCATTTCACCAGGTGCGGGTTGGCGAAACGGATATCGAATTGCTGGTCGTGGGCGACCTCCTGGATAAGCAGGGATACCGCGTCAAAGGCAGACTGCAACTCATTGCGGTTTTTGACAATGGCGTCCTGGGTTTGCTGCAGCGTCGCGGTCAGTTCCTCCAGTTTCCTGGTGCGACTCCGCACCTTCCGGGAGGTAAACCAGGCGACCAGGATGGACATGATAGTGCCCAGCAAGGATAAAACCCAAACGAGTACCCGGTTTTTGCTGGTGGTGCCGGTCAGGTCCGCCAGGGCCGGCCCCAGGTCATCGCCCAGCAGATGGGCCTCAAGCAGGTTGGCGGCCTGAACCGCCTCGGCATAGATGTCGCGCTGGGCCTCAAGCTGCCGGGAAAATTCATGCTGGACCGCGTCCTGTTTCTCACGCGCCAGACTGCGCAGGCCGGAAAAATAATTGCCCAGGCGCACCTGCTCATCGTCGGCCTGGCCGAGCATGACGTGCGCCCTGTCATACTGCCGGTCGGCGAGCAACGCCGCCACCCGGGCAGCAATGGTGTGCAGGTGCTGGTGCAGCGGATCCATCTCGTCGCGGATGATCGCGGCGATGTCTTCGTCTTGCGGCAGATGGTCGGTGTACCATTGATAAAAGACGCAGTCCCGGTAATACAGGGTGCCGAACAGCAGGGTTTTCCGTTCCACCGAGCGGCGCAAGGCCCGCACATAGCGGACGTGGTCCAACTCCCGCTCGCTCAGCACATCCGCCAACGTACTGTTTTCTCCCTTGTAGACGGTGGCGAAGACGGCCAACTGCTCCTTGATGGGGAAAAAGCGTGCCAGGGCGAGGTAGTACTCTTCCCCGGTGCGGAGGAAATCGGCAACCAGGCGTTGCTCGGCCTCGGAGCCCAGGGATCGTTGGCTGATTTGGTCCTTGATGACGGCGAAAGCCTCCCGCAGGGTGTTCATCTTCTCCCGCAGGGGGGCCAGGACGTTGGCAATGGCCTTGGCGCTTTTCTCCATGGAGACCAGCGAAACAATCCACAGCAAGACGATGATGGAGGTGATG
>Ga0100377_1004142_pt1 | contig 11303 bp, 7 predicted proteins | sample CryGeymeta201501_FD_83664 | JGI IMG/M metagenome (GOLD analysis project Ga0100377, IMG submission 83664) | Groundwater microbial communities from Crystal Geyser aquifers in Utah, USA - Crystal Geyser metaG 2015-01 | ecosystem: Environmental > Aquatic > Deep subsurface > Groundwater | place: USA... | reverse complement strand
GGGATCGCCGGGCAATTGGGAAAATATGGCGTGGACAAGGTCTTTGTGGCGGACTCTCCCGCCCTCGAACCCTACACGACGGACGCCCATGCGGCGGCGGTGGCGAAGATCGTCAAGGAGAATGATCCGGCCATCCTGCTTTTGGGCGCCTCCACACAGGGGAAGGATCTCTCCGCCCGCCTCGTCGGGAAACTGGCGACGGGCCTGGCGACGGACTGCACGGACGTGAAGATCGCCGACGGCAAACTGCTTGCGATCCGCCCGATGTATGCCGGGAAATGTTTCGGCGAGGTGGTCTTCTCCACCTTCCCGCAGATGGCGTCGCTCCGGCCGAACGTTTTCCCCGCGGTGGAAAACGCGAAGGCCGGCGCCGTCGTGAAGTTCGATCCCGCCCTCGATGCGGGTCTGCTCAAGACCAAGGTTCTGGAGGTGCAGAAGGATACGAGCGGCAAGGCCGACCTGACGGAGGCCAACATCATCGTCTCCGGCGGGCGCGGCATGAAGGGTCCGGAAGGATACGCCATCCTGGAAGAACTGGCGGCCGTTTTCGGCGCCACCGTCGGCGCGTCCCGCGCGGCGGTCGATGCGGGATGGAGACCCCAGTCCGATCAGGTGGGACAGACAGGCAAGATCGTCTCTCCGAACCTCTATATCGCCTGCGGCATCTCCGGCGCCATTCAGCACTTGGCCGGGATGAGCTCCTCGAAGATCATCGTGGCCATCAACAAGGATGCCGAGGCGCCCATCTTCACGAAGGCGGACTATGGCATCGTGGACGACCTGTTCAAGGTCGTTCCCGAATTCACCAAGGAGTGCAAGAAACTGCTTGCATGATCATATGCTCCCCCGACCCTCTATTCTTGAGGGTCATTTTCTGACTGAGGGGATTTCCCGAAAGGGAGATCCCCTCCCTTTCAAGGGGGGCTGGCGGGGATGGGGCGCAATGGAGGTCCAGTTTTAGCTCAAAAAAACGGAGGGGGTATGGAGCAGAGCCCATTTTCGGTCGGAAACGAAGGGCGGCAGGTCTTCTGGAATGCCGATTCTTTTGAACCCTTTCTCTTTCTCTTTACCGCGGTCGCCCTCGCCATCTTTGCCTACGGCGTTTACCGGCGGTGGCAACTGTGGGTCGCTCTTGGCAAGCCGGAGAGACGGATGGACCACATCCGGGAGCGGATCCGGTCGCTTCTGGTGAACGGGCTCGTCCAGTGGAAGACCTTCCGGGACCCCTATCCCGGCGTCATGCACGGGCTGATCTTTTTCGGGTTTTTTGTGCTGATCTTCGGGGCGGCGTTCGACGCCACCGAGTTTCACATCGCGGAGCCGCTCGGGTGGGCCTTCCTCCGGGGGATGGTCTATATCGTCTTCTCCTTCCTGATGGACCTCTTCGGCTTGGCCGTCCTGATCGGCGTGCTCACGGCGATTTACCGGCGTTACGTCCAGCGGCCCGACCGCCTCGGTTATCAGGGAAAGCCGGACAACACCCCGGATGACGCGATCGCGCTGCTTTTCATCCTCGGGATCATCGTGACCGGTTTCATCATCGAGGCGCTCCGGATCCGTGTGACCTATCCCCCGTGGGAGGTCTGGTCCTTCGGCGGCTGGTTTCTGGCCAAGGCCTTCGCCGGCGTCGATCCCGGGACGGCGAAGATCCTCCACAAGCTTTTCTGGTGGACCCACGCGTTTTTGGCGCTCGGCTTCATCGCCTATATTCCCTACTCACGCCTGCTGCATATGATCACGACGCCGGCCAACCACTTCATGGCCTCCCTGCAACCGGCGGGGGCCATCGAACCGATCCGGGACTTCGAGACGGCGGAATCCTTCGGCGTCGGAAAGCTTACGGAGTTCACCAACAAGCAGATCTTCGACGCGGATGCCTGTACGCGCTGCGGGCGCTGTCAGGACGGCTGCCCGGCCTATCTCTCCGGGAAGCCGCTCTCGCCGAAGAAACTGATCCAGGATCTGAAGAGCTACTGGCTCGAACAGGCGCCTGCCGCCGTTGCGGCAAAGAGGGCGGCGGGGTGTGCTGCCATCGAGACGGAAGGGAAGGATGCTGAACCCGATCCCACCCCCACCCCCGTATCAGGTACGGGGCAAGCTCTAACCCTCCCCCGTCAAAGGGGGAGGGAATCGGATGTGAACCTCCTGCGCCGGGCGCTTGCGCGGGTGGATGCCTGGGTCGATCACGCGGTCCGGGGGACGGCAGAGGCGCCGGCGGAGAAGGCGCTGATCGGCGGTGCGATCGACCTTCACGAGCTCTGGGCCTGCACGAACTGCCTCTACTGTCAGGAGAACTGCTCCGCCTCGATCGAGCATGTCCCGAAGATCATCGGGATGCGGCAGTACAAGGTTCTCACCGAGGCCGATTTCGCGCCGGAGCTCCAGCTCACCTTCCGGAACATGGAGAACAACTCCAACCCCTGGGGCATCGGCTCCCACCTCCGGGTGGACTGGGCGAAAGAGCTCGGGATCAAGACGCTGGCCGAAGACCCGAACGTTGAGTACCTCTTCTACGTGGGTTGCGCCGGATCGTTCGACGACCGCGGAAAGAAGGTCTCCACGGCCTTCGCCAAGATCCTGAAGACGGCGGGGGTGAGCTTCGGCATTTTGGGGACAGAGGAGGGGTGCTGCGGCGATTCCGCGATGCGGGGCGGCAACGAGTACCTCTACCAGACGCTGGCCCAGGCGAACATCGAGGTGATGAAAAAATACAATGTGAAGAAGATCATCGCCACCTGTCCCCACGGCTACAACGCGCTGAAGAAGGACTACCCGAATTTCGGCGGGAACTACGAAGTATTCCACCACACGGAGATCATCGCCGATCTGATCGCCCGGGGCAGGATTGTCCTCAAGAAACCGGTGGAGGGGCTCTTCACCTATCACGACTCCTGCTTCCTCGGCCGGTACAACGGGATCTATGATCAGCCCCGGAATATCCTGAAGGCCGTTCCCGGACTGAAACTGACGGAGATGGAGCGCAAAGGCGCCAAGAGCTTCTGCTGCGGCGCCGGCGGGGCGAGGATGTGGATGGAGGAGGATATCGGCGAACGGATCAACGACATGCGGACCGATCAGGCCATCGCTACGGGGGCGGATCGCGTCGCCGTGGGCTGTCCCTTCTGCCTGACGATGCTCTCGGACGGAATCAAGGACCGCAAAAAGGAGGAAGGGATGGCCGCCCTCGACATCGCCGAGATCGTCTGGAAGTCGATGGGCCTGGAGGAGGAAAAACCGCCGGTGGAGGTTTGCGCGGCGCCATCGGCCTCCTGAGTACAAGGCTGCTTCACCGACAGATCAATCATGATGAAGCCGTAAAAAAGTTGTCATACCCGCGAAAGCGGGAAAAAGGGGGGACAGCTCCCGATTTTTCAAGGAAAAAATCGGGAGCTGTCCCCCCTTTTTTTACCGCAGGCCGATCAGCTTCCGGGCGACGACGATGCGCTGGATCTCGTTCGTCCCTTCGTAGATCTGGCAGATCTTGGCGTCGCGCATGTGGCGTTCGGCAGGGTACTCCTTCATGTAGCCGTAGCCGCCGAAGATCTGGACCCCCTCGATCGCCGCCTTCATCGCCGCGTCGGAGGCGAAGTACTTGGCCATCGCCGCCTCTTTTTCGAAGTCGAGGCCGTTGTCCTCCAGCCATGCGGCGCGCAGGAGCATCAGCTCCGCCGCGTCGAGCTCGGTCGCCATGTCGGCCAGCTTGAACTGGATCGCCTGGAAGGTGGCAATGGGCTTGCCGAACTGGATCCGCTCCCTTGCGTAGTTGAGGGCGTCATCGAGCGCCGCCCGGCCGATCCCGCAGGCCTGGGCGCCGATCCCGATCCTCCCGGCGTCGAGGCCGGAGAGCATCTGTTTGAAACCCTGCCCCGGCTTGCCGAGCAGGTTTTCCGCCGGTACCTCGGCGTCCTCGAAGATCAGCTCCGCCGTTCCGGAGGCGAGGATCCCCATCTTCTCCTCGACCTTGCCTACCTTGAAGCCCGGGGTGTTCTTCAGGTCGACGATCAGGTTGATGATCGCCTTGTAGCCGCGGGCGGGATCGGTCGTCGCCGCCAGGACGCAGTAGCGGGCGACGTTGCCGCTGGTGATGAAGGTCTTCACGCCGTTGACGATATACCTGTCCCCCTTGAGTTCCGCCCGGCACTTGAGCGCGGCGGCGTCGGAGCCGGCTGAGGATTCCGTCAGCGCGTAGCAGCCCTCCACCTTTCCGCCGGCCACGGGGGCGAGGAATTTCTTCTTCTGCTCCTCCGTGCCGAAGGCTTTCACCGGGTAGCCGTAGAGGCTGTTGTTGACCGAGGCGATGACGCCGCAGCTCGCGCAGGCCTTGGAGATCTCGATCAGGGCCATCACATAGGTGACGTTGTCCATCCCGGCGCCGTCGTATTCCGTTGGCACGGCGACCCCCATGAGCCCCATCTCGCCCAACTGCCGGCAGATCTCTTCCGGGTGGCGATGGGTTCGGTCTAATTCCGCGGCGATCGGTTTGATTTGTGTTTCTGAAAATTTCCGGACCATCTCCCGGACCATCTTCTGTTCTTCCGTGGGTGCGAAATTCATTTATGAACCTCCGAGGTAATTGCAAAACTCATAAAAACATGTTCCCCCTCCCTTCACGGGAGGGGGTTAGGGGGTGGGTGAATCTGCAACATTCTGATTTCACACCAAGCCCCCCACCCTAACCCTCCCCCGCCAGGGGGGAGGGAGTATAATGGCGCTTTTACAACGGCCTCCTCGCATTAAACCCGTTCGAGGAGGATCGCCATTCCCTGACCGCCGCCGATGCAGAGCGTCGCGAGCCCGAGGTTGAGATCCCGTTTTTGAAGCTGCACGGCGAGGCTGTAGGTAATCCGGGCGCCGGTGCAGCCGACGGGGTGGCCGATCGAGATGCCGCTGCCGTTCAGGTTGCATTTGTCGAGGCCGATCCCTAACTCGCGCATACAGGCGATCGCCTGGACGGCGAAGGCCTCGTTGAGTTCGATCAGGTCAATATCCTGAATCGTCAGCCCCAACCGGCCGAGGAGCTTCCGCGTCGCCGGGATCGGTCCCAGCCCCATGTAAGCGGGATCGACGCCGCCCGCCGCATACCCTTTGATCCGGGCGAGCGGCTTGAGACCCAGCTCCTTGGCCTTGTCCGCCGCCATGACGACGACCGCCGCGGCGCCGTCGTTGATTCCGGAGGCGTTTCCGGCGGTGACCGTTCCCCCATCCTTTTTGAAGGCGGGTGCGAGTTTGGCCATCTTTTCGAGCGAGGTGTCCATCGGCCGCTCATCCGTCCGGAAGGGCGCCGGTTCCCCCTTTTTCTGGGGGATCATCACCGGGACGATCTCGTCGTCGATAGCGCCGCTCGCGATGGCGGCGCGCGCCCGCTGGTGGCTCAAGAGCGCCAGTTCATCCTGCTCCCGGCGGGTAATCCCGCAGCGGGCGGCGATGTTCTCCGCGGTGAACCCCATGTGGTAGCCGTTAAAGATCTCAAAAAGACCGTCGAAGACGACCAGATCGGTGATCTTCCCGTAGGGCATGCTCATCCGGTACCCCCAGCGGGCGTCCGGGAGGGCGAAGGGGGCGTTCGACATGTTCTCCATGCCGCCCGCCACGACGGCCTCCGCGTCGCCTGCCTTGATGGACTGGGCGGCGAGTGTGATCGCCTTCATGCCGGAGGCGCAAACCTTGTTGACGGTGATCGCGTTGGTCTCCTCGGGCAGGCCCGCGTAGATGCCGGCCTGGCGACCCGGGTTCTGCCCCAGCCCCGCCTGAAGGACATTCCCCATGATGCACTCGTCGAAATAGACGGGGGCGGCGGAATCGGGATAATCGTAATATTTCTTATGGATTTCCGTCTTGTCGATCTCCCGGAAAACGTCCGGGCGGCAGGCGCGGACGGCGGCGCTCACGTCGGGTCGGAGGCCGGCCCTCCGGATGGCCTCTTTGATGACCAGCGCCCCCATATCGACGGTTCGGACACCCTTGAGCGAGCCGCCGAAACTGCCCACGGCGGTCCTCGCCCCATTTACGATCACAACGTCTCTCATCCGCATTCGTCTCCTTTCCAAAGTTGATGCTCTCGCAAAAAAAGCAGAAATCTCGTGTTTTGTCATGCTGAGCTTAAGCTCAGCATGACAGCTTCGACTTTTTGCCGGTTCGTCAAAATGGGGGCGCTGTCCCCCCTGTTCATACCCGGATCAGTATTGCGTCGCCCTGGGCGGCGCCGGAGCAGATGCCGCAGACACCCAGGCCCCCGCCGCGCCGTCGGAGCTCATAGGCGAGCGTCATCAGGATCCGCGCCCCCGTCGCCCCGATCGGGTGACCGTAGGCGATGGCGCTCCCGTTGACGTTGACCTTCGCGAACATCTCCTCCTTCGTCATCCCCAGGATCGACCGGGCGCTGACCAGGACGACCGCGGCAAAGGCCTCGTTGATCTCGATCAAGTCGATCCCGCCTATGGTCAGGTCGTTCTGCTCCAGGATCTTCCGGATGGCGAGGCCCGGGACCGTCGCGATGTCCTTCGGCGGCTGCGAAACCTCCGCGTAATCCAGGATCGCGCAGAGGGGCTTGATCCCCAATTCCGCGGCCCGCTCGGCGCTCATCAGCAGGCAGACATCGCCCCCGTCGTTCACCCCGGGGGCGTTCCCGGCGGTGACGCTCCCCGGCAGGCCGGTGACCGTGCTCTTGTGCCCGAAGACCGGCGGCAGCTTGGCGAGCCCCGCGATCGTCGTTTCCGGCCGGGGGCCCTCATCCTGACTCAGGACGGCGGTTTTTTTCCCATCGCGGATCTCGACGGGGAAGATCTCGTCGTCCAGCCGCCCCGCCTTCATCGCCTCGACGGCGGCCAACTGGGAATGGAGCGCCCACGCGTCCTGGTCCGCGCGGCTGAAGCCGAACTCGTCCGCCACCTCCGAGCCGTGGAGCGCCATGTGGCGGTTATAGAAGGCGCACCAGAGGCCGTCGTTCACCATCAGGTCCAGAACGGGGCGCGAGGGGAGGCCCATCCGGCTTCCCCAGCGCATCTCCGTCAAGCCGAAAGGGGCGTTGGTCATGCTCTCCTGGCCGCCGGCGATGCAGATGTCGGCCCGGCCAAGCTGGATCATCTGGCAGGCGAGATCGACCGTCTTGATCCCGGAGGAGCAGACCTTGTTCACGGTGATGCTGGGGACCGACTCGGGAAGCCCCGCCAGGATCGTCGCCTGACGGCTGGGGACCTGGCCGCACCCGGCGGCGACGACCTGCCCCATGAAGACGTAGTCCACGTCGCCCGGTCTCACCTTGCCGTTCGTCCGGCGGAGAACCTCCTGGATCGCCAAGGCGCCGAGTTCGGGGGCGGTGAACCCCTTCAGCGCCCCGCCGAAGCGGCCGTAGGGGGTCCGGCAGGCCTCGACGAGGACGACCTCCCGGAGACCCGGCGCGGGCTTGTTCTTCCGGCCCGACGTCGAAAAATCGGGCTTTCTCTGGCCGAGTCCCGCCACGGGAAGCCCGGCGTATTTTTGCAACAGCGTTTGTTCCAGTTTCTGCGGGATCTTGTCCATGTTCATTCTCCAATCTCCGTGACGAACTCAACCTCGCGCGGGACCTTGTACGAGGAGAGGTAGGTCCGGCAGTGTTTGAGCAGCTCCCGCTCCTCGATCTCCATGCCGGGTTTTTTCACGACGACGGCCTTGACGATCTCCCCCCGCAGCAGATCCTCCTTGCCGATGATGCGGGCCTCCTGCACCGCGGGGTGGAGGCCGAGGACGATCTCGATCTCCCGGGGATAGACGTTGAAGCCGCTCGTGATGATCATCCGCTTCTTCCGGCCGGTCAGGAAGATGTAACCGTCCCCGTCCATCCGTCCGAGGTCGCTCGTATGAAGCCAGCCGTCCCGGATCACCTGGGCGGTCGCCTTCTCGTCCTTGTAATAACCCTTCATGACGTTTTCGCCCCGGAGGATCAGTTCGCCGACGGTCTCCCGCGGGAGCTCCCGGCCCTCCTCGTCGACGATTTTCGCGGCGACGCCGGGAATCGGAATCCCGATGGAGCCGGGCTTCTGGGGCATGTCGAGACGGCTGAAGGAGGAGACGGGCGACGCCTCGGTCAGGCCGTAGCCCTCCATGATCCGGACGCCGAATTTCCGCTCGAACAATGGGATGAAATCCGCGGGCATCGCCGCGCCGCCGGTGATGCAGAGCTTCAGGGAATCGGTCCGGTATTTTTCGGCCCCCTCGTGGAAGAACATGCCGAGGAAGAGCCTCGGGACGGCGGCGATATAGGTCACCCCTTCCTTTTCAATCGCGTTGAAGATCCCGTCGAGCGTGAAGCGTTCCATCAGAACGACCCCGGCGCCGATCCGCAGCGGCGCCAGCATGTTGGCGACGGCCCCGAAGGAGTGGAAGAAGGGGATCACGGCGAGCCCGATATCTTCTTCGTTGCAATGCGCGATCGTCCGGAGGAGGACCGACTGGGTCAGAAGGTTGTGATGGGTGAGGACGGCGCCGAGCGGCTTTCCGGTCAGCCCCGCCGTGTAGATCATGACGGCGGGGTCGTCGCCTTCGAGCTCCGGGATCTCCGTCGAGAAGGGACCGTTCACGATGATCTCCCGGAAGGGGGAATCCTCTTCCAATCCGTTCGTCGTGATGAGGCGGCGGCAGAGCGGAAGTTCATCCCGGATCTCTTCGAACCGCTTGGCCAGCGCCCCCTGCGTGATCAAACATCGCGCGTCGCTGTTTCCGAGAAGGTGGCGGAGCTCATAAGAGGTGGACTGGACGTGCAGCGTCACGGCGACGCCGCCGATCTTTTGAATCCCGAAATAGGCGATGACAAACTCCGGGCAGTTGGGGAGCATCAGGGCCACCTTGTCTCCTTGCCCCAAACCGAGCGACCGGAGGTGGTTCGCCAGCGCGCAGGCGGCCCGCTCCAGCTCCCGATAGGTCATTTTGCGGTCGCCGTGGATCACGGCCACCCTTTCCGCATATTTCCCGGCGCTTTCCGCCAGCATCTTTCCCAGACTCATCATGGATCACCAGCCCCTTTTGTTTCTCATCTCCTTAACACAGGAGAGAAAAAAAATTCAACAGAATAACGCCCTGTCATTCCCGAAGTCTTTAATCGGGAATCTGGTTCTATCCGAAAAGAAAGGCGGCCCAGGTCATTTAAATGCTTGCATCCATGATTTTTTTCTTGATCGCACCGCGCGTTTTTTCTATAATGTCCCCGCTTCAGGAAAACCGTTCATGAACCCAACAAGGAGGAACAGGGATGAAAAAAGCCGTTGCTATGATGCTGCTTGCGTTGTTGTGGACCGCTTCCACGGCCGTCGCGGCCGAACTCAAGGTCGGGGACAAAGCGCCGGACTTCAAGCTGAAGGATTCGACCGGCAAGGAGTACTCGCTTGCCGCCCCGCAGTTCAAGGGGAAGGTCCTCTACATCGCCTATGTGGATCCCGACGAGAAGGACACGAACAACCATGTGGAAGACGCGCTGAAAAAGGAGCGGGATTCGGGCGGTCTGGACAAGACCCGGTACGAGGGTTTCGGGATCGTGAATCTCAAGGCGAGTGCGATGCCCAATTTCCTGATCAAGTCAGCCATCAAGAGCAAACAGGAGAAGACCGGCGCCATCATTATTCTGGATCTGGATTACACCATCCTGAACCTGTGGGGCGTGAAGAACGACTCTTCCGACGCGGTCGTCCTCGACAAGGAACGGATCTGCCGGTATCTCTACAACGGCAAGCTGCCGCCGGAAGAGGTTACGAAAATGATCGGGATCATCAAGGAGTATCAGGTCAAGTAATCCATTTGATCGACAAACCATTTTCCGAAGGCGGGGATGCTTTCATGCACCCCGCCTTTTGTTGGGATTAATCGGATTGCTGCTCATGGACAGCGGATCGGGGCGATGGAAAAGAGGCGACGGATAGCGGTGGTGATCCCCAAGTTCGGTCTGGTGGGCGGGGCGGAGGGGTTCGCCGCCGAACTCACCGAACGGATTGCCGCCGACCCAAGGTTCGAGATCCACGTCTTTGCCAACCGCTGGGCGGACCCCTCCGGAAGGATCGTTTTCCATCCGATTCCCATCGTCCGCTTTCCGAAATTCCTTACAACGCCGAGCTTTGCCTGGTTCGCCGGACGGGAGATCTCCGCCGCGGGTCCCTTCGACCTCATCCATACCCATGACCGGATCTCCCGAGCCGACGTCTATACCATGCACGGCATCCCCCACCGCTGGTGGGTCCGGGAGGTGCGCAGAAAGAGGATGAGCCTCTTCGACCGCGCGCTCGCCCGCGTGGAGGATCGCCTCGTCTCCGAGGGGGGTTGCCGCCGGTTCCTGGCCGTCTCCGAGCTGACCCGGAAGATCTTTCTCGATGAATACCCTATCGATGCGGCGCGGGTGACGGTGGTCCACCCTGGAATCGACGCGTCCCCCTACGCGAAGCTGGATCGGGAGCGCTGCCGCCGGGAGATCCGGGGGCGTTTCGGGATCGTTCCCGATGAACCCTTGATCCTCTTTGTTTCGATGAATTTCGCCATCAAGGGGCTCGATCACCTCCTGCGGGGCCTCGGCCGCCTTCGGGCGGGATCTCCCGAAAAGCGGTTCCGGCTCCTCGTTATCGGTCGTGGCGATGAGAAGGCCTACGGTCAACTGGCTCGGGAGCTGGGACTTGGCGATGCAGTGGTCTTCGCCGGCGCCGTCGCGCGGGAAAAACTGCCGGAGTTCTACCTCGCGGGGGATCTCTACGCGATGCTCTCCCGTTTCGACACCTTCGGAATGGTCGTCCTGGAGGCGATGGCCGCAGGCCTGCCGGTCCTGATCAGCGGCGCCGTGGGGGCACGGGACATCGTCCGGGAGGGGGAAAACGGCTTCGTTGTCGAGAATCCCGAAAACGGTGACGCCGTTGCGGAAAGGATCGGGACGATGCTCAGCGTTTATGCCAGGGAGAGGATGGGCCGGGAGGCGCTGAAAACGGCCGGAGAAAACTCCTGGGATAGGACCGTCGCCCGGGTTCTTGCCGTCTATGAGGAGATCTGGGCGGATCAGCGCCTGATGAACTCGTAAAAAGTTGTAAAAGCCTTGAATTTGGGGACGGCTTCGTTAACGCTTCATCAGATCGAAGATCCCGCATCCGTAGCGGTAGCCGAATTTTTCGCGGCAGGATTTTCCCTGTACTGTGTCATTGAGTTTTTTGCAGGATAAGGAGGCAAAGAAAAGAAAGCTATGATTCCCGACATTACCTACTTAATCCTGAATTACAATCCAGACGGAGAGCAGAACGCCCAAAACGTTCTGAATCATACTATAGATGCGTTTTACGAAAGAAAAAGCCCCCGTCTGACTT
>Ga0100377_1004136_pt1 | contig 11310 bp, 12 predicted proteins | sample CryGeymeta201501_FD_83664 | JGI IMG/M metagenome (GOLD analysis project Ga0100377, IMG submission 83664) | Groundwater microbial communities from Crystal Geyser aquifers in Utah, USA - Crystal Geyser metaG 2015-01 | ecosystem: Environmental > Aquatic > Deep subsurface > Groundwater | place: USA... | reverse complement strand
TTAGAGACAATGAAAATTTTTGAAACACTATCTAGATTCCGTCAGCTGACGGATGAAGCAGTATATGAAAAACTATGAAAACCCAATGGGAACAAAGATAATAAACAATCTGACTGCGTTATATTTTTTGCAATAGCTAAGGCTATTCCAAAAAAAATATGCCTTGCGTCTTATTTATTATCTTTGTTTTTTGAAAGAAATCAATTTTTAGAACCCACCTTAAGTAAAATGCCTATTTTACTTTTATATTCTATTCCCTTGTTGTAATTTACTTTCCATTTTTATTTCATTTGAATAAATATTCCACTACTTGTACCAAAATGATTATGATTAGCATACTTCATCCCTATATCAGTTGGTTTGCTTTTGTCATATTTATTAGACAGTGAATAATTTGAATCTTGATTTAACTCCAATTGATAATTAAATTTCTTTTCGCTTTCAGAAAGTGTTTCAAGTAAGTCTTTATTATTAGTGGTAAATTTCATTAAAGTTTCATTTTTATACGCTATTGAAATCATCTGATATTGCATTTCTATAAACGGTAAAAGAGTGTTATTGGAAGCATATAAAATGCCTATTTTACTTTTATATCCTATTCCCTTGTTGTAATTTACCTTCCATTTTTTTTCTGTTTTATCTCCCACTTTATCAGTAATAAATTCTGTTTTAGAAATATTTTCCCATAAATTAAACAACAATCCAGAACTTAAATAAGGGTTTATCTCTTCATTTGAATTGCCTATTATAAATAATGAAGGTGAAAAGAAAAGAACTTTTTTATTAATAATGGTTTCACTACTGAACTGTTCATTAACAACATGATTCACAGTTTTTGGTTTTCCTACAAAAAAACTGAAGGTAAATTCTGGTCCAAAATTAGAATTGTTTAAATAAACATAACCAAAATCTATGCTTAATCCTGCTCCAAAAGAGCTGTTTACATTTGACTCATGTGCTAAATCTTGCTTTTTTCCCAATAAACTTTGTTCTTTACCAATAGTGTAAGTTATACCTATTTTAATTAATGATTGAGCATTTAGTATGTTAAGTAAAAGCATTAAACTAAGTATTAAAAGAAATTTTTTCATCAATTTTTTGTTAAATAAGTTCGATATTTTTTTCCAAAGTTCTGAATTAACAAGTATTGCATATCCGAAAATTGCATTTTGCAACTTGCTGGATAATAACTCATAAAATTAGTTACATCAGGTATTACTGGATATTTTTCTCCTGTCGATAGCCCTACAAATACACAATTTTTATCAATTTTCCCGTTAGGATCGGCAGGAGTATCGCAAATAAAATCACCAGCTTCATAACAATTTGAAGCATCAGGTTTTTCATCGGTACTATTTTCTTTGGGGCTTTTACCAAAGGTATGTTGCAATCCAAAAAAATGCCCAAACTCGTGCTCTATGGTGTTGCCATTAAAGATAGCCTTTTCGTTGATAATTAAATAATTGTATTCGGTAAAAGGGTAGAGCTTAAAGTTTTCGGTAAGCACATTGGTATATCCATTTAGGTAATTACCTTTTGGGACAATATAAATATTGATAGCATTTGCTAAATTGTATTTTTTGAGTAAACTATTTTTTAATGCTACGTGATTAAAAATACTGTCAATGTTTTCTTGGTTTACTACCTCTTTAATAGATGGATTAACTTTAAACCTAATTTTTGCTTTCTTAAAAGTGTAATTCAAATCGTTTTCTAAGCCTAATAAATTAGAATGATTATTTTTTTGATTGGCAGCATCAATAATTTGAACTAGAAAAATTAAGGTATCATCTTCTGCTTGTAGTTGAAGAACTGACGTCAACTCATTTTGTCCGTTTAACGAACAAAACATAGAACCACAGGCTGGATGAAATACTTCGCCTTTTTTGGTGCAAGAGGTAATTACGATAATAAAAGCAAGAATTAAACTTAGAAGGAGTCGATTTTGGATGCTCATTTTTAATTTGAATTAATAATTTTTTGCAACAAACCACCTATTGGTTGATAAGGGTAAATTTCGTTATATTTTAGCACTTCATTCATTCCTATTCTACGATTAATGTGTTCACGTGTAATATCCTTAGACTCACTTAAACCTGTAGCCGCCAATAATTCGGTTAAACTTTTTACAGTTTCTTGATGAAAATTGGCTACCCGAATCGATTTATTTGCTACATCTAAGCCTTTCATTAAGCTTTTATTTTGAGTGGCGACACCAACAGGGCAAGTATTGGTATTGCATTGTAATGCTTGAATACAACCCACAGCCATCATCATTGCCCGAGCACTGTTTACCATGTCGGCACCTAACGCTAAGGCTCTTGCGATGTGAAAACCGGAGAAAATCTTACCTGAGGCAATTACTTTTATTTCTTTTTTTAAATCGTACCCCATTAAAGTATCTATCACAAAAGCCAACCCATCTCTCAAAGGCATTCCTAAAGAGTTTGAAAACTCTACTGGAGCAGCACCCGTTCCACCTTCACCGCCATCAACGGTAATAAAATCGGGTTTTATTCCTGTGGTAATCATGGCTTTACATAAATCTTCAAATTCATGTTTTTTCCCAATACATAATTTAAAACCTATTGGCTTTCCTCCCGACAAATTTCTTAACTGTTTTATAAAGTACATCATTTCGGTAGGGTTGGTAAAAGCGGTATGTCCTGTAGGGGAATGAACGTCAGTAAAAGGTTCTACGTGTCTTATCTGAGCAATTTCTATGGTATTTTTGCTAGCAGGTAAAATACCCCCATGACCAGGTTTTGCTCCTTGCGAAATTTTTATTTCAATCATTTTAACTTGTTCGAGTAAGGCATTTTTTTGAAAAGTATCGGCACAAAAATCTCCTTCTTTGGTTCTACATCCAAAATAACCTGTTCCTACTTGCCATATCAAATCGCCACCTGGTTGAAGATGATAAGGACTCAATCCTCCTTCTCCTGTATTGTGAGCAAATCTACCTATTTTAGCACCTGTATTCATGGCTAATACTGCATTTTGACTTAATGCTCCAAAGCTCATTGCCGAAATATTTAGAATACTTGCCGAATAGGGCTGTTTACAATCGTTACCGCCTACTAAAATGCGTGGATTATGAACTACCTCACTATGATTTTTGGCATAAATAGAATGATCCATCCATTCATAACCTGCTTTGTAAACATCCATTTGAGTTCCGAAAGGAGTGGTGTCATTTACCTTTTTCGCACGTTGATAAATTAACGAACGAAATTGTCGATTAATGGGAGCTCCTTCGGTATTGGTTTCTACAAAATATTGCATAATTTCTGGTCGAACACTTTCGAGTAGATATCTAAAATGCCCAATTACTGGAAAATTTTTTTTGATGGATTGTTTTTTCTGGATAATGTCTGAAAAACCCAACAATAGGACAGGAGCAATAACGATTAAACTCCATAATATGGTATCCCAATAAATGGAAATTATTCCAATTGTTATCAATAAAGCTACAGATAGCAGGATAAACTTTTCTTTATATTTCATTTTTTTTAGATTAAGGAACTGTAACGAAATAAAGTGTGCAGAATTGGTGTAGTAATTTTGTTCTTTTTCAAGGCGTAAATGATGCGATAGCCTGAGCTATTTAAAGAGTTTACAACGAAGAAAAATGGCAAAAGAACAAACCAAAATGAATAGTTTATTTCGTTACAGTTCCTAAGGTTTTTTACATTTCTTTTATTTCACCATTTGCCATGAAACAATGGCATATTGGTTTTGTTGTTTTTGCATGTTCGTAGCCATCGTTCCACCATTGGCTCATTAGTTTTGGATTAAAATACATAGGGTTATTGGTAATATTATTTTTTGGATACCACAATTTTACATCTATTTGAGCTTGTCGCCCACCCAATTTGGCAATGAGTACATCTTTTAAAGCAATTTGGTTGGTCATGTAGCGAAAAACTCCCATGAGCGATTGAAAAGGATTTTGGTAGTGGTTATTATTGATGTTTCCCTGATTTTGTTCGTCTAAAATAATCACATCAATATCAGTTGCTCCATTGTTTATGGCGTGCAATACTGGAACATGAGTACCAAAGCCACCATCGGCATATTGGTTTCCGTTTTTGGTCATTAAACTCATAAAAGGAACATAATTTGCCGAAGCCCACATCCAATCCAGATAGTCGTTGTAATTGCACCGCGTAACATCAATATATTCTACCTTTTCTTGTGTTAAGTTGGAAACGGTAAAGAATACTTTCTTTGATTTTTTTAATTGCTCAAAATCGTTTTCAGAATGTACTTTCTCAATTAATTTCCTTAAATTTTTACTTTCTCCAAAAGTATTGCATCCTTTTAAAAATGCACGCAGGGTATTAAAATGGTTAATCCTTATGTTACACGCTTCGTCTTTATCGTTAACGATAAAAGGAGAAATGCTAAAAATATCTCTATTGGAAATACTAGTAAATGTTTTTTTAATGTGGGCAACATTGTTTAAAGCGAGTTGACTGATTAACAAGCTACCAACCGAACTTCCGACAAAAATATCGTATTCATTTTTTTTGTTGTTGATTAAGTACTCGGCAATGCCTCCAGCAAATGCACCCTTACTTCCTCCTCCTGATATAACTAACGCTTTCATAATTTTAATTTTAGATGTAACGAGTTGCCCAATTGGCAATCATTTGTCCAACGTAAATAGAATCTTCTTTTTTAGATAACAAATGATCGGCACCATCTAACGAAATAAAACTTTTGGGATGCCATGCCGCTTGATAAATTTGTGCAGCATTGTCAATTCCTACAGTAGTATCTTGTGGCGAGTGCATAACCAAAAGTGCTTTATTCATTTCTTTAATGGTTTTATCCATATTTTTTTCGTTGATATCGTCTAAAAATTGTTGTTGAATATTAAATTCACGACCACCAATTACCAAAGTAGCGACACCATTTTCACGAATTTCGTCTAAGCCATCCTTAAATAGATGAGAAACGTGTTTTGGATTAGAAGGTGCCCCAACAGTAGCAACTGCTTTAATACTTGGAATGTATTGTGAGGCAAAAATTACTGCTGCTCCACCCAAGGAATGACCAATTAAAATGTCGGGGGATAAGTAGTGTTGTTCTAAAAATTGAGCTGCTGACACCAAATCTTCAACATTTGAAGAAAAATTGGTATTTTCAAAGACTCCTTCACTTTCGCCAAGTCCAGTAAAATCGAACCGAAGCACAGCTATTCCATTATTGGTTAATGCTTTACCAATGTTTCGAACAGCGGTTAAGTTTTTATTACAGGTAAAACAATGTGCAAAAAGTGCGTAACCTTTTGGTGTTTCATTTTCTGGAAATTCTATTTGGGCAGAAAGCGTGTGTCCTTTTGAGTTTGTAAATGCTATTTTTTTGTTTTCCATTAGTTAAAAAATTAATAGTTTCCGTTTCTTACGGAGAGGTTTGAAAGTTGAGATTTCATCTTCTAACGTAATCACTCATTTCGTTTATATTTTCTAATAATCAATTGATTTGCTTTGTCGTACGAGAAATATTTTAACATCCAATTAAAACCAACTTTAAACTTATTTTTAAATCCTGTTATAGAAATTAAATGAATAAATGACCACAATACCCAACCAATTCTGCCATTTAGAAAGGTTATTTTTAAATCGGCAACAGCATCTTTTTTTCCTATAGTAGCCATAGAGCCTTTGTCGTTGTAGTTAAAGGGTTTTCTAAAAATGCCATGATTAATTTTCGATAAAATATTTTTAGCAAGTGTTTGTCCTTGTTGTATTGCAACCTGAGCAACCATAGGGTGTCCTTTTGGGTTACTGTTGGTTATTATTGCTGCAATGTCGCCTATGGCAAATACATTTTCTAGCCCTTTTACTTGATTGTATTCGTTTACGCTAATTCTGTTTCCAGCAACAATTGTACTTTCATCTATCCCATTAAGCGTATTGCCTTTTACTCCACCAGCCCAAATGAGGGTTTCCGATGCGATGGTTATTTCTCCATTTTCGGTAACAATGGTTATTTCTTCCCCATTGTAATCTTTTACTTTGGAATTTAAAAGTACCTCCACCTCTAGCTCTTTTAAAACTTTTAAAGCGTGGTTCGAGGCTTTTTCAGACATGGCAGGCAAAATACGGTTGCCCGATTGAATTAAAGAAACTTTCATTGCTGTTGGGTCAATCTCTGGATAATCGTTATTCAGTAAATATTTTTTAAATTCGGCTAAAGCACCAGCCATTTCTACTCCCGCAGGACCTCCACCTACGATAACAAACCGAGTTAATGCTTCTTTATTGGTAATATTGCAAGAATCAACGGCTTTTTCGAGATTTTGAAGCATCCAACTTCTAATGTTTATGGCATCGTGTATATTTTTTAATCCAATGCTATATTTTTCAATATTTTTTGACTCAAAAAAATTGGTTGAACTTCCTGTTGCTATAACCAAAAAATCATATTTAATGAAACCAACATCGGTATAAACACAATTATTTTTTGTATCAATTTTTTCAACTTTTGCCATTCGATAAATTAAATTAATGCAGGTTTTAAATAGTTTTCGAACTGGGGAAACTACTGCATCTGGCTCTAAACCACTTATAGCAACCTGATACAACAAAGGTTGAAATTGATGAAAATTATTTTGGTCTAATAAAACTAGTTGTACAGGTTGGTTATCGAGTTTTTTTATAAAATTTATGCCCGCAAAGCCTGCACCAATAACTACAATTATTGGCAAATTGTTTTGTGGAATACAAAAGTGTTTGTTTTGTTGATTCATTTTGGTTGAAGTGAGTTATTGGTTATTTAATATTTGCTTCTATATAAACACTAAATTTCAACTCATTATCCACTACACTTTCTTTAAGCCAATTACTTAATTTTAATTTCCATTTTCTTCTATCAATAGTAAATGATGCTGTTTTGGCGACAAATAAGTTCCCCACTATTTTAAATTGAGTTTTAAATTTTATGAGTACGGTATTTCCTTTTATGGTTAAATCTCCAAAAAGAAATCCATCGGCATATCCTTTAATAACAAACTTTGCAGTTGGAAATGCTGCTACATTAAAAAAAGTTTTGCCACTAATATCAGCTACAATATCCTTTTGTTTGTCTTTATCATCAGTATCGGTAATAGTAATATTTTTCATGTTGATAATAAATTCGCCACCTGTTATTTTTCCGTTGGTAATAACTACATTTCCTTTACTAATTTGAACTTTTCCACTATGTTCTCCTGTTACTTTAGTGCTTTTCCATTCCAATTTACTCTTCGCAACTTCAACATTAAATGTTTGAGCTTTTACAAAAGGTGTACTTAAAATAAGGCTTAGAAACATCGTTAGTAATTTAATTGTTTTACTCACTTTATTTATTATTCGTTCTTTTTTATTTTTAATTAATGTACTCATGAGCTCGCTTCGCTCGGTTGTTTTAAAGTGGTTTTCGGGAGACTTCGTGTTCATGATTTTTACTTTAGTTTTATTTTTTTGATATAGACACCATTTATTTAGAATACTGACAAAGTACTCTTCATTAACAAATATTTAACCCTCATGGAATCATTTGAATTCCGATTTAGAAAATGTTTCAATGTTTGTTAAAACAAGGATTACATTTACGTTATCGATTCAGTATTTTTCTAATATAGAATTAGAGTTTAAAAGTTAATTATAATGGTTTTGTCAGGAACTAAAGATTACACTGACTGTTTAGATGTTATGTGGAATGAATCCATCTAACATAAACTTTTAAATTTTTATTTCATGAAAAATGTAATCTCATCAGTGTTAATGTTATTAATTGTGGTAACATCAACAGCAAACGCTAAAAAAGTAATTGTTAAAGAAAAAGAAGCAAAAGTAATTGTAATGGTTAACACAGCTAGTTGGTGTCCTGCTTGTCAAGGAAATGGAGCTAGGGTAGAAAAAGAAGTGTTGTCAAGCTACATGAAAAACCCAAAAGTTACAATTGTGGTCAACGACTTATCCAACGAGGAAACAAAAAAAGTATCAAAAGCAAGTTGTGATAAAGCTGGAATTACAACTGTTGCTCAAACTAATGTTGGCACAGGAATGATTTATTTTATTGATGCTAAAACAAAAAAAGTGCTTTCTCAAATTAGCGTTACTAAAACAACCGAAGAAATAAATGCAGCTTTTAAAAATGTTATTGAAAAAGCATAATAAAATTTTTTTAGGAATTAAATTTTAATAATTTAAGGTGGGTTAGGGGTTGCCCGAGGATTTTCCTTGGGCAACTTTTTTTTAAACAACTGTTTAAATAAAATTTTGTCAGGTATTTAAAGTTACCACGACTGCTTATATAAACCAAATGCACTACAGGTAAAATTTATAAAGTATCAGTTAATTGTAAATAAAAAACGCTATGATAAAAATTAATGGAGCTATATTCAATTATAAACAATATAGCAATTGGATTTCAAATTTGGCATCAAAAGGAGAAACTTCAGGTAAAAATCAATCGGATGCATTAATTGAATTTACTAAGTTGAACTTAAAGAGGATGCAACGAATAGATAAGACTATTGAAATAAATAACAATGTTTTAGATAAGTTGGTTTCTATCCAAAACAAACAAATTTGGTATGTAATTGCCGAAGTATGGTGTGGTGATTGTGCTCAAATACTTCCTGCAATTGGTAAAATTGCTGAATTTTCGAACGAATTAATTGATTTAAGGATAATTATTAGAGACGAAAACCCAGCATGGTTAGAAAAATACCATACCAATGGAAGCAAATCTATTCCAAAACTCATTGCTTTTGATGATAGAAAAAATGAATTATTCACTTGGGGTCCACGACCAGCAGCAGCACAAGAAATTTTTTGGAATTGGAAAAATAACCCAAACGGTAAAACTTGGGACGATTTTGAAAAAGAACTCCATACGTGGTATGCAAAAGATAAAACAAAAGCCATACAATCAGAATTGTTGATAATGCTTAAAAAAAGCACACAAACAACCCCATCTGAAAAATTTACTTTTTCTAAAAACTAAATGATGGAAACATGGCAAATTAATCTTTCTCTAATTCCAAGCATTGCAGTTATCTTAACCAGTTCTAACCGAATGGCATTGGGACTAACGGACGAAATTAACTCTCGATTAACTGCAAATGTAGAAGTGTATAAAGAAATTTTACCCAATAAAATTAAGCAGTTAAAACGGTTAAGCATTTCCATACTTTTAATGTACATCAGTTTGTCGATTTTAATTTTAAATGCTTTATTGGTTGGAATAGATTTGATTTCAGAGCATTACGACAAATTACTTATTTTTATATCCATTATTATTTTTTTTGTAGCCATTTATTTTAGTACACTATTTTCTTGGAATGCCTATTTTATTAGACAAAAGCAGTTCGAGAAGTTTAAGGAGTAAAATTTTTTTTATTTATTATGTAGCTTAATTAAACCTAAACCAATACCTAAAAATAATACCTTTGATGAAATACACTTCTCGTTTTTTACTGTTTATTGTAATCTTGTCGTATTCTTTGTTATCAACAGCACAGAATAATCCTCGTAATTTAATACTCAATTGGAAAACCGACACTTCTATTCATTCGGTTCCATTAGGCGAGTTTACCGCTTTGATGTTGCGTGACGGAATACCTCCAATTGACACTCCGATTTTTTGGGAAAAAGAAAAAGCTACTGAAAATTTATTTTTACACGAGCCTGTAATAACGGTAGTTATTGATAATGAAACACGAGCATATCCGCTAAGCATTTTAATGTTTCACGAAGTGGTAAACGACCAAATTGGCAACAATTATTTTACCGTTACCTACTGCCCATTATGTAATGCTGCCATAGTTTTTAACAGAAACATCGTTATTAATGGAAAACCTACTGTATTAGATTTTGGTGTTTCGGGTATGTTACGAAATAGCGATATGGTAATGTGGGACAGACAAACCGAAAGTTGGTGGCAGCAATTTACAGGCGAAGCAATTGTTGGAGAATTAAAAGGTACAGAACTCCCAATTATAAATTCTCAATTACTTTCATTAGAAGAATTTATAGAAAATTACCCAAACGGAAAGGTTCTTTCTACCGAAACTGGTCATGAAATGAAATATGGACACAATCCTTACACTTCTTACGATAATTTAGACAATACACAGCCTCGACTTTTTAAAGGAAAGGTTGATGAACGTTTACCAGCAATGGAGCGAATTGTTAATATTGATGTAAACAACAAGCAAAAAATTTATCCACTCACCATTATTCAGAATGCTCAGGTTATCAACGATGTGTTTGAAAATAAAAATATAGTTTTATTTTATTCCGATAAAACAGTTTCGGTATTAGATCAAAATGATATAGCTCAATCAAAAAAAATAGGTTCTGTAACTGTATTTTCACCCATAATAAAAAACAAAAAATTAGAATTTGTTAAAGAGGGTGAATTTTTTATAGACAAACAAACCAAATCCAAGTGGAACATTACTGGAAAATGTATAGAGGGTAAATTTAAAAACCAACATTTAGCCCCCGTAATACATGGTAACCATTTTGCTTTCGCATGGTTTGCATTTAATCCAGATTGTGAAATTTACAATCAATAAACATTCTTAAAAAGGGTTTAACTATTAAACACATGAATAATACAACTATTGGTTTATTTTTTATACGATTACTGCTCGGAGTAATTTTTTTAATTGTTGGTTTTAACGTGGTTCAAGCACAAAAAATGGACAATAAAAAGTTAGAAAAAATCTTGTCAAAACACACCGATAAACTAGAAGGTAATCCTGGTTATTGGCAGTTTAAATATTTCCAACTTTATCTTATTGTGGTAACTGATGAAACTCATAATCGTATGCGTATTATTACTCCTATTGCCAAAGTGGAAGAACTCGATAGTACTCTGATGGCACAAGCGTTAAAAGCTAATTTTCATTCGGTGTTGGATGCTAAATATGCTATTGCCGATGATATTTTATGGTCGGCTTTTTTACACCCTCTTAAAGAACTCACAGAAGAGCAAATTGAAAGTGCAATTAAACAAGTATATTCGGCTTCTGTAACTTTCGGAACTAGCTTTAGTGGTGGTGATTTGGTTTTTCCTGCTAGCGAGTAAAATTATTTAATATTCTGAGTATAAGCAAAGATAATTTTTTTATTTATATTTAAGTATTTGCTTAAATAAGAAAATAATTTGTATCTTTGCTTCGTTATTTAATTCTAAAGTTATTTAAAATGGAAAATAATCAATCGTGTTCACGCATATTTGCTGACAAAGTGCAAATAGACAATTGTAAAGAAACCTTGCAAACCAACTTAAAAGCATTTAGTC
>Ga0100377_1004123_pt1 | contig 11328 bp, 7 predicted proteins | sample CryGeymeta201501_FD_83664 | JGI IMG/M metagenome (GOLD analysis project Ga0100377, IMG submission 83664) | Groundwater microbial communities from Crystal Geyser aquifers in Utah, USA - Crystal Geyser metaG 2015-01 | ecosystem: Environmental > Aquatic > Deep subsurface > Groundwater | place: USA... | reverse complement strand
CGTCGACGAAGTCGGCGAGGCCGACCACCGCTGCGAGCTGCTCGTGGACGACCTCATCGACGTAGACGTCGCGGTTCGCTCGGTGCTCGGCGGGGATCGTGTGGGCGCCGAGGAAGGTCGTCAGCACCTTCATGCCCGTCGCGTCCCCTGCGCGTCGCGCGCTCCGCAGCAGCCGCAGCTCGTGGGCCACCGACAGGCCGTAGCCGCTCTTGATCTCGACGGTGCCGACACCCTTGGCGCGCATGCGGTGCAAGCGGGCGACACAGGCGGACACGAGCTCCTCGCCCGAGGCGGCGCGGGTGGCGGCGACCGTGGACAGGATCCCCCCGCCCCGCTCGAGCACCTCGGCGTAGCTGACGCCCGCGAGGCGCTCACGCCACTCCTCGGCGCGGCTCCCCGCCCAGATCGCGTGGGTGTGGCAGTCGATGAGGGCGGGCATGCCCACCCAGCCGTGGGCGTCGATCACCTCATCGACAGGAGTGGCCGTGGGTGGAGGTCCGGTGCCCACCCACCGCACCCGGCCTGCTTCGACCAAGACGGACGCTTGCTCCAGCTCACCGAGCGGGCCCTCACCGATCGACGAGTCCATCGTGAGCAGGCGGTCAAAACCACGGACGAGCAGCGTGTGGGGCGGCTTTCCGGTTGCGGTTAGGGGGATGGGAGTGGTAGAACCTGCCGCTGTTCGGTTGGCCATGGGGCGCGATCACTCCGAGGTGAAGCTTTGGGAAATGAGACCAAGAGGATACTCCTCGTCGGCGCTATTGGCGCTGCGCTCGCGCTCGGGACGGGGTGCACCGGCGGTTTGGACCGGTACAACCAGGATATTCCTGATCCAGGCACCGATGACACCGCGGCGGGCACGGACACGGGAACGGCCACGGACACGGACACCCAAGAGCCCGACACGGCGTGGATGAACGTCTGCCATCCGCTGGATCCCATGGACACCGCGGGCTGGCAGCGCACCTATTCGGTCCAGTACGTCGGCCAGACGGGCACCGAGACCCAACAGGGCCTCGGCGGCGGCTCGTACCACTCCGAGCTCGCTGCGGGCACCAACACCTGGTCCATGGACGTCGATCAGGGGTGCGACTCCCAAGGGCGCGCCGTGCAGCTCGGCTGGCAGGGCAAGAACTCGGTCACCTCTAGCGGCATCTTCCCGCAGACCAAGACCTATGACGTGGTGGCCACCACCGATGTCCCGCGCCCCTACCTGGAAGACCTCGCCACCATGCGGGCTGGCGGGAGCTGGTCCTACACCTACAATCTGCATCTCAAGGCCACGCAGATTAACGCCGACGGCACCACCGGGCCCTTCCCTAAGCAAGGGGACGTGCCCAGCTCGGGCCAGTATGTCGCCTGGGGTCGCCAGCCAGTCACGGTCGGCGGCGTCACGTACAACGCTTACTACGTGAACAACCAGTACACGCAGGATTGGACGGCCATGGGCAATGGCTTCGGCAACGTCGACGGCTACTCTGAGCTGTGGTACGTCGAAGGCCTTGGGCTCGTGAAAGAGATCACCACTGACCTCGCCGATCCGTCCAGCGTCTACATCTCCAAAGAACTCATCGCCTACACGGGATTGACTCCACAGTGATGCGCACCACCACCACGCTGCTCGCCGCCCTCGCTTTGTTCGGGGCTACCTCCACCGCTTTGGCCGCCGAGGATGCCACTGAAACCGAGAGCACCTCGGACGAGGCCATCCCCTCCAAGGGAATCCCGGTGCAGCCGGACACCGGCGCTGATCCGGTCCACGATCCCTACACCAACCATCGGGGCCTCACCGAGGCGCCGATGGAGTACTTCCGCGAGCTCACCGTGGACCCGACCGCCTTCGCGGCGACCGCCAAGCCCGCGCGCCTCCCGCCGCTGCCCGCGGTTGTGGCGGTCACGCCTGCGCTTCAGGGCACAGGCGCTGGCGCGAACCTTCGCCTGGTGACCAAGGCCGACGCGGCCAAGCTCATCGGCGCGCTCAACGCAGCTGGCCACAAGGCTGAGCAGGGCGAAGGCTTCGTGAGCGTCACCGTCGGCGACTTGGGCCTCCTCGCGATGCTCGATCTCCGCCTCGATGGCAAGCGCGTCGCGGACCTCGCGACCGCCCAGTACGAGGTCACGCCGGTGGCGCCTGCCGAGCCCGTCGCGCCCGTCAAGGGCAAGAAGGCCGCGGAGCCCGCGGCGCCGGTGGCGAGCACCTGGGAGGCGTACAGCGTCCAGTTCGCGCCCGTCGACAACAGCAAGAAGACCCTTGTCTTGGAGAACACCCGCTCCAGCTGGGCCTCCGTGACGGTCAACGGCACCAAGGTCGGCATCATCGGCCCGTACACCACGGCCTACATCAACGGCGTGCCCACCGGCAGCTATGACCTCGGGTTCACCTTCTCCAACGGCTACGAGCTCAAGGCGAAGGGCGAGACGGTCGCTAAGGTGGACGCCCCTCGTTCGCCGGGTGTCACGCCGTTTGGAATGCCCGCTCCCGGGCGCTGATGCGCGCGCCTTCGGGCGCTTCGGAGGGAGGGGCACCCCATGCCACAGCAGGCGGGCGGTAGCCCCGCTCCGATGGCGCGCGACGCGTTGGCGAACCTCGTCAACCAGTTCGCGCACCCCTTGGACTTCCTGCGCGAGCTAGCGCAGAACGCGATCGACGCGGGCTCGCCGCGCGTGGATGTGTACACCACCTGGGAGGCCGCTCCCAAGGGCTTGGGCGTGCTCGCCATTCACGTCGATGACTACGGCGCGGGAATGGACGAGGCCATCGTCGACGGGCAGCTCACGCGGCTGTTCTCCTCGAATAAAGAGGATGACGTCACGAAGATCGGCAAGTTCGGCATTGGCTTCGTGTCGATCTTCGCGATGGAGCCCGATCTGGTCCGGCTGCTGACGGGGCGGCATGGCGAGGCGTGGGAGCTCATCTTCCACCCGGACCGCACCTTCGAAAAGCGCGCCCACGCCGAGGCGGTGCAGGGCACGACCATCACGCTGTACAAGCGCATGCCCGCGGCGCAGCGCGACGCGACGGTGCGCGAGGTCGAGCGCGTGCTCCGCTACTGGTGTGAGCACAGCCGCGTGCCGATCACCTTCGCCGATCGAACCGGGGGGCGCGCGAGCGCGGCCAACCCCTTCGCGATGTTCGGCGAGGGCGATGACGACGCTGCGATCGTCGTGAGCGGCCCGCTGACCGCTGGCGTCGGCGTCATCGAGGTGCCGGTCCAGGGCGACGGGGTGCAGGGCACGCTCGCGTACGGCGACCACCCCCGCTACGGCTTCTACAACGGCGGCCTGACGCTGGTGAACACCGAGAACCCGCTCGTGCTCGGCGCCGCGGCCACCACCCTCGCGCCGCTCAGCCTCAAGGTGCAGTGCGACAAGCTCGGTCACACGCTCGCCCGCGACGGCGTCGTGCAGGACGCGGCGTGGTCCGACGCGCTGGAGTGCGTCGCACGAGCGATCCCCGCGCTCCAAGCCGCCCTGCTGGACGAGGCCGAGCGGCGCGAGGGGGAGGCGCTGGAGCAGGTGCAGCGCTTCCTGCTGACGGAGCTGCGGCGCTCCGCCGCCTCGTCGAGTCGGTGGTCACGCGACGGGTGGCTGCGCCTTGACGCGGGCGTCTTTCGCGATGGCGCGCTGGCACCGGTGAGCTGCGCGGCGGTCGAGAAGCAGGCCTCGCGCTTGGGGGCGGTGCTCTTTGACCCGGGGCCGGGGGTGCTGCGCGACGAGCTGCTGAGGCTCGACGCGACGCTGCTTCACCGCACGCCGGCGGCAGAGGCGCTGCTCGTGGCGCTCTTTCCTGGCTACCAGGGCCTCATCGCCTCGGCCGAAGCGCTCTTTGTCGCGCCCGACCGCGTGGACCGCGCGCGCTTGGACGACACGGAGCGCGCGCTGCTCGATCGGCTCAGCGCCACGCTCGCGGCGGCCTCGGGTGGGCGCCTCTCGGTCGTCCTGGGGGACTTCGGCGGGATGAGCCAGGCGCTGGACGAGGCGCTCGCTCTGGAGGGCGCTGGCGACGCGCGCGTCTTTCGGCGCCCGGAGCCCAGGTGGTTCGCCCTGCCGCGCTGGCTGCGGTGGCGCACGCTGATCCTCAACCGAAACCATCCTTCCTACCAAACCCATTTGGCGAGCGCGCGAGAGAACGTCGACCTCGGCGCCTTCCCGCTCGCGCAGCTCTTGCTTCGGCGCTTCGACTACGCCGAGCGCGCGGTCATGGCGCGGCTCATGGAGGCCTTCGGTGAGTGAGCTCGACGCGCTGCTCGAGCGCAGCCGAAACCCAGGCACCATGGCGCAGCGGCGCTCGTTCACGCTGGCGCGGTCCAAGGCCATCGAGAAGATGCGCAGCTTCTCGCTCTCGGATCCCGATCTGTGTGTGCTGGAGCTGTTTCAAGCGGCGGTCTTCAGCGGCGCGCGCTGGGTGGCGGTCGACGCGGTCGATGACGCGCTCGTGGTCGGGTGGATCGGCGGCAAGCCGCTCTCAGCGGCCGAGCTCGACGGGCTGTTCGACTACCTCTTCGCCGACCAGGCGCGCCCGGAGACGCGGCACCTGCAGCAGCTCGCCCTCGCGGTGAACGCCGCGCTGCAGTGGAAGCCGGCGCGCGTGCGAGTGGAGAGCGGCGGAGGCAGCGGCGACGCCGCGCGCTTGGAGCTGGACGCGAAGGGCGAGGTGCGCACGGGCTCGTCGCCTCAATCGATTGGCGGCACCTACGTCTTCGTGGACTTCGCACCGGGCCTCGTGCAGCGCTGGATGGGCACCGGCCGGGGAATGGCGCTGACCACGCTCATCGAGACCCGGGCGCGCTACTCACCCGTGCCGGTGCTGCTCAACAACAGCGCGCCCTTCGGCTACGGCGCGCGCGGCGACATCCGGCTGCTGACGGAGGGCGCTATGACCGTGCGCACCGCCGGTGTGCGCGGCGCGCTCGTGCGAGACAGCAACCAGCCGGCGGGGGTGCGCGTCGTGGTCGGCGGCGTGTGGATCACCACCCGCGGGGCGCCCGAGCTCGGCCCGGCCATCAGCGGTGTGCTGTGCGACGATCGGCTGCGCAAGACCGCGGACCTTGCGAACATCGCGCCGGACGCGACCTGGCACCGCCTGCTGCGCGAGGTCCAACCCATCGCGACCGCGCTACAACGTCGTGTGGAACCCGACTTCAGGCCGGCGAGTCTGCCAGGGGGCGAGGTCGTCTACGAGGATGAGGGCCGCGGCGGCGCGGACGAGGTGAAGCCCGAGCCGGTGGGCTACCCCGTGACCCAGCTCGCGCCGCGCCCGTCGCTGCAGCTGCACGAGCTGCGCGCGCTTCAGCCCGGTACCCCGCTGTTTTGGAGCACCCCGGACGAGGTGACGCAGCTCGGCGACGCCGTCTCCATCGCGCGCTTTCCTCACCCGCTGCTCGTGCTCACGCCCGGTCAGGCGCTGAGCGTCGAGGCGGAGCTCTCGACCGTGACCTTGAGCCGCCTGCGGGACGTAGCGGACGCGCTCTTCGTCGGGCAGATGCTCGCTCGCGGGAGGGTGTCGACCGAGGTGAGCGTGCGCGTCGTGATCGAGGGCGAAGCGCACGAGCTGCGCCTCGTGTACCACCCCGGCGCGCAAGCGGGGGCGTGGTCGGGGGGCGCCGACCTGGTGCCGATGATTCGCACGGATCGCGGCCAGCTGCTCGGCTATTTGCCCATGAAGGTGCGTGGCTTGGTGGTGGAGAGCGAGGGCATCACCGCGCGCCAGTTCACCCTCGGCGGTGGTGGCGGCCTCGCGCGGCTCGTCGCTGAGCAGCTCTGGAGGCTGCTCCCGCAGGACGCCGCTACCTTGGCGGAGCCGGCGTGGCGCGATCTGCTGGCGGACGTGCTCGCGGTGAGCATCGAGCCGTGGTTCGTCGCCGAGCCGGGTGGGCCCCGCCTGCAGGTGGAGCTGCCGACGTCTTGGGGCGCGACGCGGGGGGCGCTCTTCGAGGCGCTCTTCGAGGCGCCCTTGGCGGACACGACGACTGGGCCGCTCTGTCTGCGCGAGCTCATCGCGCTGCAGGGCACCCGGAGCTGTCGCTTCATGGCGTCGGACGCCGAGCTCGCGCGCATGGCGGCGCTGGAGGAGGTGCTCGGCGTAGGGCACCTCGCGTCGGCCTTGACGCGCGCCAAGCCGATCGTGGTGGCCGTCTGCTCGGGCGGGCGCTGGCTGGTGCTCGAGCAGGGCGAGCCGAGCTCCTACTTCGGCGTGGACGCGATGCTCGCGGTGCAGACCGACCTGGCGCCCCGGGAGCGCGCGGGCTGGCGGGCGCTGCCGCTTGACGTCCCCTTCGTCGACGCCTGGGCCTACGAGGAGCGACCTGTCTCCGAGGTGGTGCTGCGCGCGGGGGCGTCGGAGCTGCTGCGCCGCGTGACCCAGCTCCTCGGCCGGACGACAGCGCCGCCCTCGTCGCGCGAGCGCTCGGTCTTGTGCGTCGTGCGCGCCGCGCTGTCCACGCGGTTGGAGCGCCAGCCTGCGGTGGTCGACGCCACCGGGGCCAGCCGGTTGCTCGGCGGCAGCGTGCGGCTCGTGCCCAAGCGGGGTCGGGTAGCGCTCGAAGCGCACGGCGTGGAGGTCAGCCTCGATGAGCTCGCGGCGCTCGCGCGTCCGGGGCTCGTGTTCCCGCTGCTCTTGGACGACGCGCCGGATGTGTGGCGCGGCCTCGCCACCGGGGACGAGGGCTGGCTGCTGCGCGAGGGCGTGGTGGTGGCCGGGCAGGCCGGCTGGCTGGGGCTGCGCCTCCCCTTCGATCCGAGCGCCTCGGTGCTCGTGCGCGCCCCGACGACCTCCTACGTCGTGGCGGGTGACCCCGTCTTGGCGTGTCACGGCCTGCTGCCCGTGCCGAATGACGGCGAGCCGCTGCCGGCCTTCGCTCAGGACGAGCTGCGCGTGGGCGAGCTGCGCTTGTACCGCCACCTCGCTGAGCGGCTTGGACAGCGCCTCTCAGCGGAGGCGCGCGCCGCAGCCGAGGCCTACGCGGCGCAAGCGGTGCTGCGCGGCTGGACGGGCGAGCCCCTCGCGGGTGTGCTCGCCCAGCTCGCGAGCGCGGTGCCCCTCGCGGCTGGGGGCACGCTCGCGTCGTGGTTGGAGCTGCCGCCGGGGCAGCGCCCCGAGCTGCCCTTCGACCTCCCGCCCGCGATGACGAGGGCCGTCGTGCCGCCTGACGCGACGCGCAGCGCCCAGGCCCGTGAGGCGCCCGGCGCGGGGGCGCTGCTGACGGCCGCTGTCGGTGGCCAAGCGCCGGGGTGGACCGTGCGCGTCGCGGTGGAGCCGACCAGCTTCGTGAAGCGCGCCGGGGTGCGCACGGACATCCGGGTGGGCGCGCGCGCGCTTGAGCTCACGCTGCGGGTGCCGCCGTCTGGGGCATGGATTGGGCCGTCCGATCGGGTCGCGGTGCTTCAGGCCATGGCGGCCGCGCCCACCGTCGTCGACAGGCTCGCGGACGCGGGCTTCCCGATGGACCTCGACCGCCTGCTGCAGGGCATCGCCGCCGAGCGCCTGCGCACGCGTTGAGTCAGCTGATGCGCACCGGTATCAACAGGCCCGGGTGCGCTGAGAGCCAGGTGCGCAGCGGATCGTAGGCGGCAGGTGACGCTGCGAGCCGGCGCTCGCGGAACCAGCCATAGCCCTCGGGGCGCGCGGGCAGCGGGCCGCTGAGCGGGTCGCGTTGGCTGGACGTCTTCACGTCCACCGCGAGCGTCTCGGTCACAGCGTGGAGGGTGAACCCGCTCGCGGCGGCGGCCGGCACGCCCAGGGGAAGCGCCAGTCCGGGCTGCCAGAAGGGGCCGATGGTGCCGCGCGTGAGCCTCACGGGGGCGGCCGGGACGACCGAGAGCAGCTGCTCGCGCAGGAGCGGCAGCGGCGTGTGCAGGTGGCGGTTGAGCACGTGCGCGACGCCGGGGTCGACCTGCACCTCCAGCGCGGCGGTGAGCCGGAGCGGGCCGAGGTCGCGCGCGCCTTCGCGGGCCATGAGGTCGACGCGGGTGCGCACCCAGAGGCCGCCGGTGGCGACGGCGTCGTGGGTGAGGGTGACGAGCGTGTGGCGCCGCACCTCACGCACGACCGCCGTGACGCGCGACGTGGGCAGGAGCGCCTCGCGGCGCAGGTGCACGTGGAGCTTGGCGCGGGCGGCGAAGCGCTCGGCGAGCGCTGGATCGAGCGCGCGCACGCGATCGGCGCGGTCGGCGAGCGCGGTGGGGTCGGAGCTCGTGGCGAGGCCGTGCTCCGCGATGGCGCGCTCGACCCACGGAAAGGCGGGCATGCCGGTGTGCGCGTCCCACTCGGCGGGCGCGAGCAGCTCGCCGGAGAGCTGGGGGTTGAGGGCGAAGAGGTGCGCGAGCGCGGGGCGTAGCGGCACGTGGTCCTCGTTGGGGGCGAGGGTGTGCAGGCAGGCCGCGAGCAGCCGCAGCGGCGCGCTGTCGTCGCTTAGAGCTGCTTGTTCGGTCGCCACGCGCCCCCCTTCAGCGCCGCGTCCACCTCGGCCTGGGCGGCGTGGCGGAGGGCGCGGTCGGCCGCAGCGTCCGCGCTCAACCGCTGGGCGTTGGGGAGCTGGTAGCGGTCGTCGACGCGCTGCACCTCGGCGTGCGCTTCGAGCTGCGCTGTGAGCTCCGGGAGCACGCGCGCGATGAGGTCGCGGGTGCTGTCGACGTAGTCCGAGGTCGGCCATCGCGTCCTGGAGGTCATCGAGGGAGGCTTGAAGGTCCGCCACGACGCCCGGAGCGTCGGCCGCCATGCCGAGGGCGTGAATGCGGCGCCCCGCCTGGTTGAGCACGCCCGACGCGCGCAGCACATAGGCCGCGAGGTCGCTGTGCAAGCTCATCACCAGGTCACGGAGCTGCTGCGCGGGGCCGAGGTGCTCGTCCGCGAGCGCGATGGTGAGCCGGTGCAGCTGCAGGTCCGAGCGCAGCTGCCGAAGCTGAAAGCCGAGCTCGTCGGCCTCTGCGGCGTCCAGGCCAGCGGAGGCGAGGCGCCGCGCTGCGTCCGCGAGGCGCTGCTCGATGTCGCTCGCGTCCGCGCGCGCGCCGCGCTGCTCGGCTTGCAGGTCGCGCACCTCGGCTTGCAGCTCGACGGCGCAGAAGCGCAGCTCGTCTGCGAAGGCCGACGCGCGCTGCAGGCGGCCGCTGACGAGCTCATAGCGCTCGACCAAGCCCTGGGTGATGGAGCGCCGCTGAAGCGCCGTGCGACCCCCGGTGAGCCGCCGCACCAAGGCGCTGACGAGGCCGCCAGCGCGCGCGTCGCGCTCCAGCTCGTCGAGCTCGGCGCCTTGCGCCTTGAGCGCGTCGAGCTCGCCGCGCAGCTCCTCGCTCATCGCGACCTGGGTGGTCGTGAGCTGCCGCACCTCACCCACGCGCTTGGCGCGCAGCGCTTGCAGCGCGTGGGTGCGCGCGACGAGCGCCGCCTGCGAGGGTGGAGCGCGGTGGGGCAAGGCGGCCCTAGCTGTTGAGGACCGCGCCGACGAGCTCAACCTTGGTCACGCTGGAGGCGCGCGCTCCGAGGACCGCCGCCGCCGCCGCGAGCGAGGGCGCGAGCACCACGCCGTGCGAGCCATCGGTGAACTCGACGCGCCAGCCGCGCGTGCCCGTCGGGGTGACGGCGGCCGGCTTGCTGATCGGGGCCGGTGACTTGGCGACGGGGGCGACCGCGACGGGCGCCGCAGGCGCGAGGCGCTTCTGCTCCAAGAACACGCGGACCGACTCCACGTCGATGCCGGTGCGGCGCGCGATCTCCTCGGGATCCTTGTCGGCGATCTCCGGGTAGAAGGCCTCCAACGCCATGTACTTACGCCGCGCTGCTGTGGTGGCGTCGGACATCGGCCTCGCGGCCGCGGCCGCCGCGGACTTGCGCGCGGGCACGACCTTGGGCGCGACGTTGACGGCCGGCAGCTCGAACGCCTCGCCACCCTGCTCGGACAGCCTGCGCGCGCGCTGCACACCGAGGGCCTTGTGCGCGGACCTCGCCGACGTGGGCGCTTCGCCGGATGCGTCGCCGGATGCGTCGTCGGTGACCGGCGCGCTCGCCGCGCGCTGGCTTGGGCTGTTCTTGGAGGCCTTGCGGGCCGGCGCCCTCTGCTTGGCAGGTGGCTGGGGGCTAGCGGAGCCACGAGTCACGACGCGCGCCTTCCCTCCGGCCTTTCGGGTCATCGTGGAGAAGTCCTCACCGTGATCCGCGGCCTCGCCGGGCTCGGGGGGGAGCGTCTCGTCGTCGGTCGCGCCAGCGTCGTCAGGCGCCAAGTCCGCGGCCTGTTTGCGGGCGGCGTTGCTGGGGCGACCCGGCTTTGCGTGCACGCGGGTGAGCCCGTTGCGCGCAATGACGCGATTGACCGTGTTGACGGTGGCACCGAAGTGGTCCGCGAGGTCGCGTAGCGACAGCTCGTCCTTGAGGCGGAGAAACTCATCCCAATCAACGCGACTTTCAAAGCGGTCTTTTTGTTCGGTGGCCAACTCTGTGCTCTCAATAAATGCGTTAAGCGCTCAGCGCGGAGCGAGAGTAGCACACGGCAACGAGTGGATCGCGAGATTTGTGTCAGGGTTCGTCGAAGTTGTCATTCATGAGGGATTACCGGATCGCGGCGTAGAACGCTGCCAGGGTCTTGGTGGGCACGCCCAGTCGCCAAGCGGTGGGGTAGGTGGTCATCAGGAAGGTTGTAAGCCACGGGCGCTGTTGCCAGCGTCGCCCCGACACTTGGACGCGGGTGGGGGCGAGCGCGACGCGACCGACGGCGGCGAGGCGGTATGCCAACGCGAGGTCCTCCATCAGCGCCTCGTCTGGGTAGCCGCCCACGTCGGCGAAGGTGCTTCGCCGCAAGAAGAGGGCTTGGTCGCCGTAGGGATACCGTGTCACCCTGCTGCGCAGGTCCGCGAGGTGAAAGATAGGTCCGAAGCGCCAATTCCCCCCCGCGAGTGAGTCCTGCGTCGTCCAGGTCCGAAAGGCGCCCGCGACCGTGCCAGGGGTGGCCAGGGTCGCGTGCACCGTGGAGATGGCGTCGTCGGGCAGCACCACGTCGGCGTGCACGAAGAGCAGCACCTCGCCCGTGGCGCGCGCGGCGCCGGCGTTGAGCTGGCGCGCCCGACCGGGAGGTGCGTGCACCACGACGGCGCCGGCCTGCGCAGCGAGCTCCGCCGTGCCGTCGTCGCTGTGCGCGTCCGCGACGATCACCTCGTCAACGCCTGCCTGAGCGAGCAATCGCCGCACTTGGTCTGCGATGCGCGCTCCTTCACGCAGGGTCGGGACGACGACTGAGACCGAGGGGCGCGCTCGCTTCATCTGCGCCAGGCCAAGAGGCGCTTGAACCACCCGAGCACGCGGGCAGGCAGGCGGGTGCGGTTGTAGGCGCTGGCGACCTT
>Ga0100377_1004120_pt1 | contig 11331 bp, 5 predicted proteins | sample CryGeymeta201501_FD_83664 | JGI IMG/M metagenome (GOLD analysis project Ga0100377, IMG submission 83664) | Groundwater microbial communities from Crystal Geyser aquifers in Utah, USA - Crystal Geyser metaG 2015-01 | ecosystem: Environmental > Aquatic > Deep subsurface > Groundwater | place: USA... | reverse complement strand
TGAACTACAGGGAGCACGCAACCGAGATCAAGATGGAACTGCCCTCAGCGCCCGTTATTTTCCTTAAAGCCACGTCTTCTCTGGCAGGCCACCTGGAGCCAGTGATCCTTCCTGCCGAGGCGCCGGCAGAGGTGGATTATGAGGCTGAGCTCGTTGTTGTAATAGGCAAGGCAGCGAAAAATATTCCGGAAAAAAAGGCCTCAGAATATATTTTCGGTTATACGTGCGGCAATGACGTCACTGCCAGGGACTGCCAGTGGAAAACAGACAAGCAGTGGGCAAGGGCGAAATCCTTTGATACATTCGCTCCGATCGGGCCCTGGATCGAGACAGAGCTTGACACTTCGCACCTGAGAGTGCGATTAAGGCTGAACGGGAAAACAATGCAGGACGGCAGCACGAGCGACCTGATCTTCAGCGTTCCCCGGGTGGTCAGTTACCTGTCCAGGCAGATGACCCTGGTTCCGGGCACTCTTATAATGACAGGCACACCGCCAGGCGTGGGCTTCACTCGCAAGCCCCCGGTCTTCCTGAAACCCGGGGATGAAATGGAAGCGGAAATAGAAGGGATAGGTGTCCTTAAAAATCCCGTAGTTGCTTGACTTTTTCAATATATAGGACTATAATAAAGGTCCTAAAAGTCCATATGGTCCGAAGAGCGTGAAAATGAAACATTCGCAGAAGAAAAATATTGGGAAGACAGATACCGGGGAATTGCAGAAATTCACAGAGACATTCCTTGCGCACATGCACAGCACCCTGATCTTTGACGCGAAAACCCTAAAGGTGGTCAGCGTCAACCAGGCCTTTCTTGGCGAGATAGGCGTAGGCAAGAAAGATATCCTGGGGAAAAAATGCTATCAGGCGATCCATAACCGTTCCAAACCATGCGCGTCCTGCAAGGGATGCCCGGTGAATAACGCAATAAGCACGGGCAGAAGAGCAATGTCTGAATGCGTGTACTACTGCAAGGGTAGAAAAAAATTATTTGAAGAAACCACGGCATTGCCCGTAAAGGACGTAAAAGGAAAAGTTAATTATGTCGTTCTCATTCTGACGGACGTGACCAGGCGCAAGCAGGCGGAAGAAACCCTGCAGGAAAGCGAGGAGCTTTATAAGATGCTCGCCGAGGGGGTGCGGGACATAATTTTCATAATAAAATATGACGGACAAATCAAGTATATAAATACTTTCGGTGCAAAACAGGTGGGGACCACGCCTGAAAAAATAATCGGGAAAAATTTAAAAGAGTTTATTCCGCTGCCCAAAACATTCAAGCAATACTTGCAGATCTGGCAAAAACTTATCAGCACGGGCGAATCCAGGTACCAGGAAACCTATGTAACGCTTGCAGGCCGTAAATTCTGGCTGGGTACCAAAATGGTCCCCATAAAGAGCGAGTCCGGCATTGTGACCGGTATAATGGGCATTGCCCGGGACATGACCGAACACAAGCAGGCGGAAGAGGCCCTGCAGGAAAACGAACAGCTGTACAAAATGCTCGCTGAAGGCGTGCAGGACATGGTCTTCATTATGGACAAAGACGGAAAAATAAAATACGTGAATGAATTCGGGGCGAAGCAGGCAGGACTTCCGCCCAAGCGGATCGTGGGCATGAATTACGAAGATTTCGGTTTTATCCCGAAAGAGCGCAAGCAGCACAGGTATAATTTATTTAAAGTTTTTAAAAACGGTAAAACCATTTATACCGAAGACCAGATAACCATGGGAGGGCATGAATTCTGGCTGGGCACCAAGACGATCCCGATAAAAGACAGGAACGGCAGGATAACCGCGGTGATGGGAATTTCCAGGGACGTCAGTGAATTTAAGAAAAATGAAGAGGCGCTGAAAAAACAGGCAGAGAAGCTGAAGTCCGAGCAGGAACAGTTCCTGTCAATCCTGGACGGCATTGACCAGGCAGTGTATGTCAGCGACCCTAAAACCCACGAGATCCTTTTCGCGAACCGCGTTGTCAAAAATAATTTCGGCGAAGACGTGGTAGGTAAAAAATGCTATAAAGTCCTGCAGGGCCTGGAAAAACCGTGCAGTTTCTGCACGAATAAATATCTTTTCGGCAGAAACCTCGGGAAACCGCATATCTGGGAATTCCAGAACACGGTAAATCAACGATGGTACCACTGTATAGACCGGGCGATAAAATGGCCTGACGGGAGATGGGTAAGGTACGAAATGGCGATTGACATCCACGAGGCGAAGATGATGCAGGGCCGGATCAGCCACCTTTCTTACCATGACATCCTCACCGGCCTGCCGAACAGGACCCTTTTCAGGGAGCGGCTCGTGCAGGAGCTTATGATAGCGCAGAGGCTGGGGGAAAAGGTCGCGGTAATAATACTTGACATGGACAGGTTCAAGGAGATGAATGACTCGCTGGGGCACGATATAGGGAACCAACTGCTCCAATCAGTGACGAGGCGCCTGGAGGAATTCGCGAAAGAGGGAGAAAGTATGGGGCGGATGGGAGGGGATGAATTCGGCATTATCTTCCCCGGCATTTCCGGCACCGAGGAAGCGGAGAAAAGGGCGAAGGAAATAACCGAGCTTTTTTCAAAGCCTTTCTTCATCGAAAGCCACGAGCTTAACATAACCGCGAGCACCGGTATCAGCGTGTTCCCTTCTGACGGTGACAGCGCGGATACTCTTATAAAGAACGCGGACATAGCGATGTCGCACGCAAAATGGCACGGCAGGAACAATTATAAATTCTTCGCGCCCGCGATGAGCGAGCTCGCGACAGAGCGCAGGAACCTTGAAACAGGGCTTCACAAGGCAATTGAGCACAAGGAATTCCTGGTGTATTACCAGCCGGAGATCGACATAGAGACCAGGGAGATGATCGGTATGGAAGCGCTTGTGCGGTGGCGCCATCCTGACATGGGCCTGCTCCTGCCCCTGAGATTTATTCCTCTTGCTGAGGAAACCGGCCTTATCGTGAACATAGGGGAATGGGTATTGCGGACCGCGTGCGCCCAGGCAAAGGCATGGCAGAAAGAGGGTTTCGCGCCGATGCGGGTCGCGGTCAATCTTTCAGCCCGCCAGTTCCAGGAAAAAAACCTTGTCGAGATGGTCGCGCAAACCCTGAAAGAGACGGGGCTTGACGCAAAATACCTTGAGCTTGAAATAACTGAAAGCACCGCGATGCAGAACCTTGAGAATACCGCATCCGTCCTGCGCCAGCTTCACGAGATCGGGGTGCACGCGGCAATAGACGATTTCGGCATCGGGTATTCCTCCCTGAGCTACCTTAAGAAACTTCCCATCAACAGGCTCAAAATAGACCAGTCCTTTATCCAGGAGATCACCACGGACTCGGACAGCAGGGCGATAGTGAAAGCCATAATCGCAATGGCGCACAGCCTTAAGCTGAAAGCGGTTGGCGAGGGCGTTGAAACAACTGAGCAGCTTGAGACGCTGAGGTCCCTGGGTTGCGACGAAATGCAGGGCTTCCTTTATTCAAAACCCGTGCCTGTGGATGAGATCTATAAATAATGATTACACGGATTTTTAAAGCGAGATTACGCCGATTATAAGCAAAGCTTGCTGCCCGCCGGAGTGATTGGCGGGTTTTTTATTTGACTTTTTTTAACAAAGAGATATAATTAATAGCAGGAGTGTCACAATCTGTCATTGCGACCGCAGAGCCATCGACCTGGCTCTGGCTCGAAGGCCCCTGCGTGTAGTTTCGGCTTTTTCGGAACTGCAGGGGGAAGCATTTTGTAGCGACGAAGCAATCTAAGAGATTGCCGCGGGCTTTGCCTACAGGCTTTGCCTGCACAACGACTTCGTCGGATTGCTTCCCCGCCACGAATATTGGCGGGTCGCAATGACACAGAAGGAAGCGATGAACACAGATAAAATCATCATTCGCGGGGCAAGAGAGCACAATTTAAAGAATATAGACGTGGAAATACCGCGCAACAAACTTGTCGTGATAACCGGCTTAAGCGGCTCAGGCAAATCCACGCTCGCTTTCGACACCCTTTACGCGGAGGGGCAGCGCAGGTACGTGGAATCCCTTTCAGCTTACGCGAGGCAGTTCCTCGAGCAGATGGAAAAGCCCAGCGTTGATGAGATAACAGGACTTTCTCCCGCGATAGCCATACAGCAGCGCGCGGCAAGCCACAACCCGCGTTCCACTGTTGCCACAGTCACCGAAATTTACGATTACCTCAGGGTGCTTTTCGCCCGCATAGGCGTTCCCTTCTGCTACAAATGCGGCCGCAAAATACAGCGCCAGTCCGTGGACGAGATCATCAGCCAGATAATGCAGTCGAGCGTCATACGTCATACGTCGCACGACATACGACGTCCGACGTCCGACGGGAGAATCGACATACTCGGCCCGCTTATCCGGGGCAGGAAGGGCGAATACAGGGATATAGTTGAAGATGTTAAAAAGCAGGGTTTTATCCGGGTGCGGATCGACGGGACGATCTACGATATTTCCGAGGAGCTGCCCAGGCTCGCGAAATATAAGAAGCACGACATAGAAGTGGTTGTTGACAGGATAGCGCTGACGCCTGAAAACAGGAACCGGCTTGCGGATTCACTGGAAACCGCGCTCAAGATCGGCAAGGGCCTTGTCATGATACAATTCCATAGAGAAAAAATCCCCCTCAATCCCCCTTTGCTAAAAGGGGAGAAAGGGGGATTACGACATCCGACGTCCGACGCACGACGTCCGACGTTATTGTTCTCCGAACAATTGTCCTGCCCGAAATGCTCGATAAACTACGAGGAGATCTCGCCCAGGTCTTTCTCTTTCAACAGCCCTTACGGGGCCTGCCCCGGGTGTTTGGGCCTGGGCGCGAAAATGGTAGTGGACCCGGACCTTGTCGTCCCCGATAAGAACAAGTCGGTTAACGACGGCGCCATAGAGCCCTGGTCAAAAGGCATGGGATTCTACCGATGGAAAGCCGCGGCAAGCAACTGGTATCTTTCGATGATCGAGGATATCGCGAAAAAGCGGCGCATCGACCTGGATGTGCCTTTCGCCAGGCTGCCCAAAGAGCACCAGAATATACTTCTTGTCGGAAGCCCGGAGGACAATTTCGAGGGCGTGATAACGAACCTGGAGCGCCGGTATAAAGAAACGGATTCTGAAAATGTCCGCCGGGACATCTACGAGAAATACATTTCCTACGTGACCTGCTCCGCCTGCAAAGGGGACCGGCTGAAGCCCGAGAGCCTTTCGGTCAGGATAAACGGCAGGAACATATCTGAGATAGCCAGGATGCCGGTTAAAAGCCTTTTTGAATTCTTTGCGGATCTGAAGCTGAACGAACAGGAGCGCGTAATAGCGCGCGAGGTTATAAAAGAGATCAGGGCGCGCCTGGGGTTCCTTGTGGATGTGGGCCTGGATTACCTCACGCTTGACAGGACAGCCGAGACGCTTTCGGGCGGGGAGGCGCAGAGAGTGCACCTCGCCACCCAGATAGGGTCGGGCCTGGTCGGTGTGCTCTACATTCTGGACGAGCCCACAATAGGGCTGCACCAGCGCGACAACAAAAAATTGCTATCAACCCTTGTAAGCCTGCGCAACCTCGGGAACACCGTTATTGTTGTGGAGCACGACAAGGAAACCATAATGTCCGCTGACCACGTCATTGACCTTGGGCCCGGCCCCGGGATCCACGGGGGCAGGATCGTGGCTGAAGGAACTGTCTCCGACATAATCAAATGCCCGGGATCGCTTACCGGCAAGTATCTGAAAGGGGAGCTTGCGATAAAAGTGCCCGGGGCAAGGAGGAAGCCGGCCGGTTTCATCACGATCGAGGGCGCTTCGCAGTTCAACCTGAAAGACATCACCGCGAAGATACCCCTGGGGATCTTTACCTGCGTCACCGGGGTTTCGGGTTCGGGCAAGAGCACGCTTGTGAACGAGATACTTTACAAGGCGCTTGCAAAAAGAATATATAACGCGAAGGACAAACCGGGCAGGTTCAGGAAGATACTGGGGGCTGAAAAAATAGACAAGATAATCATAATCGACCAGTCGCCGATAGGAAGGACCCCCCGTTCGAATCCAGCGACATACACGGGAGCGTTCGCTCCCATAAGGGATGTTTTCGCGATGCTGCCCGAGTCAAAGGCAAGGGGGTATTTGCCGGGAAGGTTCTCTTTCAACGTGAAGGGCGGCAGGTGCGAGGCATGCCAGGGCGACGGGGTCAAGAAAGTCGAGATGCACTTCCTTGCCGACGTTTACGTGACCTGCGAGGTCTGCAAGGGGGCGAGGTACAACCGTGAAACTCTTGAGATAAGGTACAAGGGCAGGAACATAAGCGAGGTCCTGGATATGATCCTGGAGGAGGCGCTTGAGTTCTTCAAGAATATCCCCCGGATCCACAGGAAGCTGCGGATGCTTAATGACGTGGGCCTCGGGTATATAAAAGTAGGGCAGTTCGCCACGACGCTTTCAGGCGGTGAGGCGCAAAGGGTTAAGCTTGCCACAGAACTGAGCAAGATAGGCACCGGCAGGACCATATACATCCTTGACGAGCCCACTACCGGCCTTCACTTCGCTGACGTTGACAAGCTTTTAAGCGTGCTGCACCGGCTCACCGACGCGGGGAACACCGTTATAGTGATCGAGCACAACCTGGAAGTGATAAAAACAGCGGATTACGTTATCGACCTGGGGCCTGAAGGCGGGGATGAGGGCGGAAGGGTTGTTGCGAAGGGCACTCCTGAGGAAATAGCCGGATGCGCCGGATCCTACACCGGCCAGTTCCTTAAAAAGATCCTGAAATAATTTCCACGAAAACACGAAAGTATCACGAAAGCACGAAATTCAGCCACGGATTGTTTGCTTCGCAACATTCTTTGTGAGCCACGTCGATAAACGACGAATTGCACGGATTTTTACTCTATAAACTTGTAAACTGTGTAAACTTTATAAACTGCCTTTAAGGCTTTTGCTCTGACACGCTGACACGCTGATACGCGTTTATTCCTCTGGCAATTCTGCTTCCCCTCCCTCGGGGAAGAGCGTGTTTTCTATTTTAGCGCGCTTGCGCACGTTCTTGAACCATTCCTGTAAAACCTGGTATTCCCTGGCGTTCTGGACTTCCTGCCTTAGTTCTGAAAGGGTTTCCGTGTCTTTAACCGCGATTGACTGCGGCACGTTCTTCTCGACGACTTTCGCAAGCAGGTATCCTTCTTCTGTTTTAAGGGGACCGCTCCACTCGCCGGTTTTGAGGTTCAGGATGGATTTTTTCAGTTCAGCGTCGCCTTTTATCCCCGGTATTTCCTTCGTCACCCTGAATAACTGGGTTGTTTTTATGCCTGAGGCGTAATTTTTTTCTCCCCCGGTTTTAAGGCCCGCGGAAATCTCTTTCGCGCGGTTGCCCGCCATTTCTTCCTGCTTCACGGACACAACTTCTTCTTTTATTTCCTTTCCTGCTTCCCCGATCGCGGGGACGTGCGCCTCTATTCTTTGGACCAGCCTCAGTATGTAAAAGAACTTTTCGGATTCAAGCCTGTCGGTCAGTTCTCCGGGGTCTGAAAGCATGAACGCGGCCTGGCTGAAAAGCTGGAAATCCTGGTTGTCAAGGCTCTGCAGCCTGGTGAAAAGCGGTGTTTTGTCGTATTCCAGGTTATACCTGTTGCCTGTTTCCCTCATGTCTTTTTTGTCCTTATCCATTTCGTTGTAGGCGCTCTCCATTGTTTTCTTAAGGTTGGATATGATGCCGTTCCTTATCCCCGAATCCGGGATGTCCTCTTCGCTTGGTTTGGGCGCGGCAAGGTATTCGACCTGCACCTGCTCGGGTTTCTTGTATTTTTCCTTGTTTACCTCGTAGAATTTCTGCAGTTCCTGGTCCGAGGGCTGGAAGGGGAAGGCTTTGCGGTCAAGGTATATGTAATCCATCCTGACCTGGGCGTTCTGTTCCCTGTAGTATCCCAGCAGGTCTTCGTCGCTTGTTTTCACCGTGTTCCTTATCGCAAGTTCCAGCTTCCTTGCCAGCAGCGTTTTCTTCATCTCAAGCGTCTGGGTTTTCCACCAGCTATTGGGAAGAACTTTCTTGCCCTGCATGTACCTGTTGGGGTCGAACTGCCCGCTCTCGTTCTGGAAGATCTGCAGGGATTTCAGGGCTTCATCTATCTCGTAGCCGGTGGTCTTCATCCCGTTCTTCAGGGCTTCCTGGTACATAAGCTCGTTGAACACCAGGTTGTTAAGTATCATCCTTTTAAGATTTTCAGCCATGGCGTCGTCAAAATCGTCGCTGTATGTTTTCCTGTACCTTTCAGCCCACTGGCTGTAGACAGAGTTAAAATCTTCGTAGGTGACTTTTTTGCCGTTTATTTTTGCCACGTAGTTCTTAGGGCCGCCCCTTCCCGAGAATTGAAGCCCCCACGCGATGGCTATAGTGGCAAGGAACACGACTATGATCCCCCATATGATAGCTTTCATATTCTTGCGCAATCCTTCAAGCATCTGTTCCCTCCATAGAAGATGATTACGGTGATTTTTTAACTGATGATTACGGTGATTATTTAAAACAACCAAAATCAGTATTTGTCAATTAATCTTAAGATATTTCAATAATCACTGTAATCTCTTTTAGAATCACTGTAATCACATATTATACCAAAAAACAAGGAAAATGCAAGTAAAACTTGCTAAAATCTCAAAAATCTGATATAATAGATACGCTTGACTATAATATATATCAAGTTACCCCCGCAGATTTTTTATGAAATCTGGACGCGGGGGTCCTTTCGGGACAATTAACAATTTACAATTTAAAATCAAGGAGAAAGACATGGGTATATTTAAAAATATAGCGGATTTGTTCTTAAATGACATAGGAATAGACCTGGGCACTGCAAGCACCCTTGTTTACGTGAAAGGGGAAGGCATAGTTCTGACAGAGCCGTCCGTGGTGGCGCTTAACAAGGATACCGGCAAGGTCCTGACCGTAGGCGAAGAGGCAAAGCAGATGGTGGGCCGCACCCCGGCCCATATAGTCGCGATAAGGCCCATAAGGGACGGAGTCATATCCGATTTTGAGGTTACTGAAGCAATGCTGAGGTACTTTATCGAGAAATCGCAGAAGCGCATGAAGTTTGTCCGCCCAAGAGTTGTCATAGGAATTCCTTCAGGCATAACCGAAGTGGAACGCAGGGCTGTAAGGGAGTCGGCTGAAAGGGCGGGCGCAAGGGAAATATACCTTATAGAGGAACCTATGGCCGCGGCGATAGGCGCAGGCATACCCGTTCAGGAAGCAGGCGGAAACATGGTGATAGACATAGGCGGGGGCACCACAGAGGTCGCGGTCATATCTCTGGGAGGCATAGTCGTCAGCAAATCCGTAAGGGTGGCAGGCAACGAAATGGATGAGGCGATAATAAATTATCTGAAGAACGAATACAACCTGATGATAGGCGAGCGCAGCGCCGAGGCGCTGAAGATCCAGATCGGTTCTGCTTTCCAGATGGAAAAGGAAGAAGAAATGGAAGTGAAAGGCAGGGATCTTATCACGGGCCTGCCCCGGACATTGAAGGTAACTTCCCAGGAGGTCAGGGAAGCGCTTTCAGAGCCCGTAAAGACCATAGTTGACAGCATAAAAATGACGCTTGAGCAAACCCCCCCCGAGCTTTCAGCCGATATAGTCGAGAAAGGGCTTGTCCTGTGCGGCGGCGGCAGTCTGCTGAGAGAGTTTGATAAGCTTCTTGCCCAGGAAACAGGCCTTCCCATACACCTTGTTGAGGATCCGATGCAGTGCGTTGTGAAGGGAACAGGCAAGGTGCTCGAAGAACTGCAAACCCTCAGGGAAGTCCTCAGAGAGCGCACAAAATGCGAAGAACACACCCTCACTTAAAAACAGTCTATTACCTTATGGTACAAATTTTTAGTGTCTTTGCGAGGAGCGGCAGCGACGAAGCAATCTCGTATGCAGATTGCTTCCCCGCCACGAATATTTCCTCCATAAGAATTGGCGGACAAAGGCGGGTCGCAATGACCTGCTGGTTGAAAAGTAATGTTATAGAATACCAGTTTTGGCAGGATATATGACCCGCAGACACATACTTATCTGGCTGCTTGCAGCAGTAGCAGTCCTCACATTTATTTCGCCCCCCTTCATGCCCGCGGTAAAGGCAGTGATCCTGTTTCCTTCCAGGGCAGTGACAGCCACCCTGCGCAGTATCTCAGGGTTTTTTTCTTTTGTGGCGAGAGTGAAAAAAATAGACGGCGAAAACTTTGAGCTTAAAAAACACATTACCGAGCTTGAAACCGAGAATTCGGTGATCAGGGCGAGGATTTCCGACCTGGAAAGGGTTGCCAGGTACAAATACCTCGGCACCAGGTTTGTAGTGTCAGGTATAATCGCGCGGGAACCCACGAACTGGTTCAAGACCGTTACGGTTGACGCCGGTTCCGATGACGGCATCGCCAGCGGCATGTCCGTTGTCCTGCCGCAGGGCGTGGTCGGAAGGGTGATAGGGGTGGACCGCGGTTCCGCGGTTGTGATGCTGGCGGTTGACAATAGCTCCAGGATCTCGGCGATCGCCTCGCCGACAAGGGAACTGGGCATGATCGAGGGCACGGGCCAGGGCCTGCTGCTGAGGTTTTTTTCAGCCGCGGTCCGGGCAAAACCCGGGGATGCGGTCCTGACCTCCGGGCTTGGGGGGATCTTCCCCAAAGGCCTTGAAATAGGAAGGATCTCCGCGGTCAAAACAGGCGGGCTTGTTGCGGTTGCCGAAGTTGTGCCCGCGGTTGAGTTCAACAAACTGGAAGAAGTCCTTATAATGAAATGAAGGGGAAATGTCGCAATTCGCGTATTACTTATTAGGGACCGCGTGCCTCTGCCTTGCCTTTATAATCCAGATGAGCATCGGCAATTTTATACAGATAGTGTCCGTGAAACCCGCGCTCGCCCTGATCCCGCTTGTTTTTTTCACCCTGGGGATCTACCCGAAATTTTTCTCAGGTCTGACCTTCAACGCTGCCTCACCGAAAGCCGGCAGGATGAAATTCCAGACCCGGTGGTATGCGCCCCGCGAAATGCCGATGGAAAACCTTTTGCGCGGCCTGGTGCTGGGGTTTCTGGCAGGGCTTATGGAGGGCGCGAATTCAGGATTTGTCGCAGGCTCTGTTCTTTCGTGGTGCGCGGCGGGCGCTTTCCTGGGCATTGTTTCAGGCCCGATCAACAGGGACAACGAATTCGTGATCTCGATACTTCTTTTTACTTCAGTGTTTATCCAGGCGCTGGTCTTCTCGTTTTTGCTTGTGGCAAGGTCGGAAGATTATCCGCTGGGGCCCTGCGCGTGGGCAGCGCTGATCTCGGCGCTTTATACCACGGTGCT
>Ga0100377_1004117_pt1 | contig 11337 bp, 6 predicted proteins | sample CryGeymeta201501_FD_83664 | JGI IMG/M metagenome (GOLD analysis project Ga0100377, IMG submission 83664) | Groundwater microbial communities from Crystal Geyser aquifers in Utah, USA - Crystal Geyser metaG 2015-01 | ecosystem: Environmental > Aquatic > Deep subsurface > Groundwater | place: USA... | reverse complement strand
CGAAGGGTCCGGCCTGCTATATCCACGAGAGACTTGGGCGGTATCGAATACATGCCAACACGGAAACAAACCGGTTGGTCGCCAATTACCGGTCCGGTTACGATCATATTCGCTTTTACGACCTCATCTTCGAATCGGAGCTTTGGCCCATGCCGATCCGCTTGGCTGCCAAAGCGCATCAAAGCCGATGGCTGACAGGCGAACCCCTGACGCTCATCGCCCGAAAGATGGGTGGTGAGCGAGCCGAGCCCTTGATGCGACATTTCGTAAGCAGGTATCGCGATGCATTCTATGTGGCCATCGCTCAGAGTGTTCTCCAGTACACGCCCAGCAAGAATTTCCTGGATACTCCGGAAAATGCGCTGGCCCTTCTGCGAGAAGTGTTGCTTCACGATTCAAGCAATGCGCAAGCGGCTATGCTGTACCAATCCTATCGTGGACAAGGTCGATCCAAAGGGCTGTTGATCACGTAGGTGTTCTTGATGAGTTGTTATGCGCGCAGTCGTGTTGAACGAGAAACTACACCTTAGATACGAGTACCGCCGTGAACAAATTGATCCAACTGAGAAATGCTAGAACGACCGGGCGCCATTGGGGCGAAGCGAACAACGAACGCGAGTTCGCCACATTCTCATGTGATCATCCGAATCAGGCTGGTGCGCATATTCGGCAGATTTCGTCCCATGCCAGTAAATACGTCACCATTGTGATACCGGTTCATGATGCTTTGGATTTGACTCGAACCTGTGTCAACTCTATTTATACTAATACTCCCTGCGGGACTTACCAAATCATTATTGTGGATAATGGGTCAACGCATGGCGTGCGAGGCTTTCTCGACACGAGGAATACATCCGAGTCCATCAGGGTGATTCGGAATCGGGAGAACTTGGGATTCGCCAAGGCCTGCAATCAAGGCATCCGGAGCGCTCGGGGGCACTTTGTTCTACTGCTCAACAATGATACTGTCGTGACCGCGGGATGGCTGGACGCATTGCTTGTGGAGATGGAACAAAACAAAAAGGTTGGCATTGCGGGATCCTGTTTGCTCTATCCCGGCAGCACCCGGATCCAGCATGTTGGAGTTTCGGTGGGATGGCACAACGGTGTCCTGTTTCCATACCACGTTCATAGGCTGCGTAAGGTTGAGCATGTTCCGGATGCCCTCCGAAGTCGCAAGCTGAAAGCCGTAACAGGTGCCTGCATGCTTGTGCGGCGTGAAATACTCGATGTGGTGCCCGGATTCGACGAAATTTATCTGAATGGCTACGAGGATATCGACTTCTGCTTTCAAGCCTTGAAAGCGGGTTTTGACATTCACTATTGCGGTAAGAGCCAAGTATACCACCATGAGTCGATGTCGAAGGGGCGGCACGATCGCGACGGGGAAAATCTTTGGAGGTTGAATAAGAAATGGAATGGGATCGTCGAACCGGACGAAGACGAAATGACAACGCATGCAGCCCTACGCGAGATTGCGGCACGTGAAGAATTGCAAAGAAATCCTGACAGCTACAAGTGCATATCGATGCTTCAGGGTATCTCTCTCGAGCGCGGCGACTATGACGAGGCCCGTGAATGCAGAATGGGAAGACTCCCTGCCGTGCCCGTCGTCACCATTGTTATTCCCACCTACAATAATCTGGCGCTCACAACCCAGTGCCTCAAATCGATTCGCGATACAACTTCCGGCATCCCTTTTGAGATTATTTGCGTTGACAATGCTTCCAGCGACGGCACGGTCGAGTTTCTCAAACGTGAAGAATCTCTGAACAAGTTGGTCCTGGTCAGCAACGGGCAGAATCTGGGTTTTGCCAAGGCCTGTAACCAGGGCGCCAAGCTCGCGTTGGGAAAATACCTTGTGTTTCTCAACAACGACATCATAGCCTTGGACGGTTGGTTACGGGAAATGCTCAAGTGCATGGATGGCGATGCCAGTGTCGGGATGGTCGGGAGCAAACTTCTGTATCCGCAAGGAACAGTTCAACACGCCGGAGTCGCTTTTGGAGAAGACGGTATACCTTTCCACATATATCGTTTTGCGGATCCCGAGGCTGCCTATGTGAACAGGACACGCGAGTTGTCCGCTGTCACCGGGGCGTGTTTCCTCGTCCGGCGAGAGGTATTTTCGAAGTTGGGCGGTTTTGATGAGAAATACGAGAACGGCTTGGAGGACATTGATTTTTGTCTTCGCATTAGAGAACAAGCACTGAGGATTCTGTACTGCCCGACAAGCGTCCTCTATCACATGGAAAGTGTATCGGAGGGGAGATTTAATAAGACATTGGATAACTGTCGTTATTTCTCCGCGAAGTGGGGAAGGGGACTCAATGCGGATGATGAGAGAATATGCGCGGAGGACGGCACGGACATCCGGCGAATTCGTCATCTTGAGGCTTCCATGCGCCAGGGCATGGGGTATTCCCGGAAAACCGTCATCGACTATAGGATCGATTCCACGCCCCTGTGCGAGCAACTCACGGCGAGTCGCGATTTGACCACACCAAATCCCTCGTCGAACAAGGCTTCTTTGCTGTCCATTGTTATCCTGTCACTGAATCAGTCGGAATGGACCCGGGCATGTCTGGAAAGCATTAGGAAGCACAGCACCTTGCCTTACGAAATCATCCTGGTGGACAACGGATCGTCAAGCCGGACCATCAGCGCTCTCCTGGATTTCACCGTTAATGATCCACGTATTTCCGTCATTCTCAATGCTCGAAACAAGGGGTTTGCCGGGGGCAACAATCAGGGGATGGCCCTGGCCCAGGGCGATTACATCTTGTTGCTCAACAATGACACGCTGGTTACCGCGGAATGGCTGGAAGGCCTGGTGAAGGTCTTCGCGGATTATCCCAAGGTCGGCATCGTGGGGCCCATGTCGAATCATGTTGCGGGCCCGCAGCTAGTGGAGAGCGCCCGATACGGGAATATCACGGAAATGGAAGCCTTTGCGTCGCGCTGGCGGAAGGACAATTGCGGCACAACCTTTTCCGTTCCGGCCGTTATAGGATTTTGCATGCTCGTAAGACGGCGAGTGATCGATGCAATTGGCGGACTGGATGAACTTTTCGGTGTAGGGAATTTTGAGGACATCGATTACTGCTATCGAGCTTTCCTTGCGGACCACGAAATCCGGGTTGCCCGTGATGTCTTTATCCATCATCAGGGCAGTCTCACTTTCAAGGCTGAAAATGTCGACTACGTCAGGTTGATGAAGAAGAACTGGGAACTCTTCAAGGCGAAATGGGGTCTGGATCCCGGTCTTGCCCTTGCCAGGGGACAGAGGACTGTTGTGCTCAATAAGGAACGGGCGCTGCGACAAACGATTGCTCTTCCTGATCTTCGGGAAACCCACGAGTACGACGCGGAAATGAAGCTCTGGCGTGGCAGATCAACCAAGGCGTACCCCTTGAACAAGACCGGGAGAAAGGCGGGGCTCCCGGTTGAGCGCGAGTCTCGCGGTGGAATTGCCACCACCGCCGAATCGCTATCCGCAAGTGCTTTCCAACCTCCCGTCACCGCCAATAATCCCATGCCCCGGATATCCATCATTATTCCGACGTACCAGAATGTGGACCTTACCCGCCAATGTCTGCATGGGATCCTTCACAATAAGGCGGACATTCCATGCGAAATAATCGTTGTTGACAACCACTCTACTGACGGCACCGAGTTGTACCTTCGAGAAATGCAGAGCAAGGGCATCCTCAGAGCTCTATTCAACCCCATGAACGCGGGGTTTGCTCGGGCATGCAATCAGGGGGCGCAGGTGGCTCAATGCCCATTTCTCCTTTTTCCCAACAACGATACCTTTCCCATGAAGGGATGGATGCAGTCTCTACTCCAAATCGCGCTACGGGATGAAAATGCGGCCATCATTGGAAGCAAGCTTCTTTATCCTGACGGGAAAGTGCAACATGCCGGCATGGAACTCATTCACTACGACAAGGGAAGGAAGTTGGCACGCCCCGTTCCCGGACATCCCCATCGGTTTGCTGACAGCAATGCCGCTGAGGTGAATCAATATCGTGAACCGGATATGGTGACAGGTGCTTGCATTCTGGTGAGGAAAGAGGTCTTTTTTCTGCTCGGCGGTTTCGACGAAGTCTACCGCAACGGGGTCGAGGATGTGGATCTTTGCCTCAGAGCCCGTTGTGCCGGATACAAGGTGGTGTATCAGCCCGAGTCTGTTGTCTTCCACTACGAAGGGCAGAGTCCGGGGAGATTTGACAAAGAACCGGTCTGTAAAAACCTCTCGATCTATTTCGCGCGGTGGGGGAACCAATTCGGTACGGACGGGCGCTTGCTCATCCCGCAACCCCCACGCATCATTCGGTCTCAGACCAGCCTATTGGTCGGTGATCACGGCGGCCCATCAATGGCACCCGGCCCATCGAGCGGCTCCAATGGAGAAGGGCTCAGAATTTGCTTGTCCAGGTTCTCGAAGTGATGCGGCCACGGCGGAGCCCAGTGTGCTTGAATAGAAGCCATCAAGGAGTTCACAATGTGTGAAATGAACAGCAGATCATTGCAGTCGGAAGAGAAGCCAGACCAATCCGGGAAACTCCGCGATGACATGGATTGGGGTGCCGAGGGCGAGAGGAAATTCGCCGGGGGCAGCTATGAAGAAGCCTGCCGATGCTTTGAACGGGCCCTGCAATGCCGGCCTTTTGACGCCAAGATGCACAACAACATGAGTGTTGCTCTCTGGCAACAGGGCAATACCGGCGATGCCCTTCAACATCTGACGCAAGCCCTTGAGCTGGACCCGGATGATCGGGATGTGATCTTTAATTGCGGCAGGATTTTTTGCAAGCTGGGTCGCCAGGAAGACGCGCGCGAGATTCTGGGAGCTTTCCTTGACAGAAATCCCGGGGACGGCGAGGCCAAAAACGAACTGGAGCGATTGAATACGCCGGCACAAGATAGTCAACCCGTTGACTCCGCGGCTTTTTTGAACCAGCAGGGAGAGGAACAATTCACCAGGGGGAAAAAGGAGCACGCCCGGGTCTGCTTCGAGTTGGCGTTGGAACACAATCCGGATAGCGCGCGTGCCTGCAACAACCTCGGCGTCCTTTATTGGGGTGAAGGCGATCTAAAAAAGGCACTGGAGCATCTCTACAAAGCCCTGGACCTTGACGCTGAAGATGCGGAAATCCTTTATAACTCAGCCAAAGTATTGACGGCATCCGGTGAAGTGGAAACGGCTGCGGATTTCCTCCAACTCTATCTGCAAAAGCACCCTCGGGACGAAGCCGCCTGGCAAGATTATAGGCAACTCATCAGCGAGAGCACGTTCGCCTGGAACAACAACGGATTGGCTCCGGAGGTCGGTGACATTTATCTCCACATGGGGCAGGCGCTGGCAGCAGCCAAGGACTATCCGGGAGCAGCCGAAGCCTTGGGGCGGGCGGCCATGCTCAAACCCGATGATGCGCAGCCGCTCTATCAATTGGGACTCCTTCATCTCGAACTCGAGCAAAAGGAAGACGCCATTCGCATGTTCCGGGCCGGCTTGGAAAGGGATCCGGAACACCGAGGGGTGATTCTTGCCCTGGCTCGCGCACTTATCGAAGAAGGCTGCCAGGAACAAGCTCGGCCCGTGTTGGAAGCTTATCTGGCAGGGCACGAAGACCAAGAAATGGCTTCCTATCTTGAGGATGCCGGGGCCACCAATGAGCAGCCTCAGCTCGCCTGACGGGTGGTTGGCGAGAAATCTCCGCTGCCTTGCCTTGAGCAATCCCGGGCTGGCCGAGCGCTTGTGCGAGCCGGTCGCGGGCGATCATGTGGAGGTCCTCGCGGCGAAAACGGGAATCGCCACGGCTCGGTTCAACCGAATCCCCGAGTTATGGATTCAGGCGCCGGATGATCCCCGGGGCGATGCGGAAAAAACCGTTGCCGCTTGGGAGAGCCCAGATGATGGCCCGGTTCTGTGCCTGGGAGTGGGCCTGGGCTATGAGTTGAAAAGTCTACTCGACAGGTTGCCCTCCGAACGCCGGATGATCGGCTATGAAAGAGACCCGTGGCTGCTGCGGCAGGCCTTTCGGTGTCACGATTTCTCCAAGAATATCTTGTCTGCTCGATTGTCCTTCCTGCTCGGCACGGATTTGGCCGATGCGCCGATATCCGTTCCACTCAGCTTGTTCCGCCATCCCGTATTGGGTTCCCTCTACCAATCGGAAAATGACTATCTGGATCACCGGGTTGGGGAAAAAACGTCACGGCGCGCGATGGTGGTGTCCGGGGGCCTGTTCGTTCAAGACGTTGAAGATGCCTTGAAGCATTCCGGTTTCAGCATCTTGACCTGGGACCCGAGAAGGGTGTCGCGCAAGGAAAGCGTTCATCAGTTGAAGCGCTTCGGCCCTGAACTTGTATTTGCCGTCAACTACCTTGCGGGCTTGCCGGAGTTGTGTCGGGAATTGGGAATTCCGTGTGTGATCTGGGAAATCGATCCATGTATCGAACGTCTCCCAGTCGGGTCCAACCAGCATGACCTGACCATGATTTACACTTACCGCAAGGGGCATGTGAGCCGCTACCGTCTGGCCGGTTTTTCTCATGTGGAGTATCTGCCGCTGGCGGCCAATCCGAAACGCCGCTATCCAATGCTCCCCAATGCCGACCAGGTGAGTAGATATGGAGCGACGATTTCGTTTGTGGGCAACTCCATGAGGGACCAGGCAAAGGCGCTCAAGAAAGTGTTTGCCGAGGTCTGCCGCCACAACTCCATCTCGGACCCGGACCAACATTGGGACCAGGCTCTCGGCGCCCAACAAATGGACCTCGACCGGGATGTGGTACGGTCCGCATTGGCACGAACACTGAGCAGGGGCAATTCGATCCTTGCCGATGGCAACGGCCGGCTGGTGGACGTGGCTGCGTGCGCCGCGGAAACGGCTGCGTCGGACCGACGCATCCAGCTGATCGCTGCCCTGGCGACTCATGGTTTCGGTATTTCAGTTTGGGGAGATCCTGGCTGGGAGGAAGGGTGCTCGGCGGCTGATTACCGTGGGTGGGCCGGCCATGACCGGGAATTGACGGCGATTTACAATGCCAGCGTCATAAATTTGGACATCAACCGCCTGTACCAGAGCGATATCGCCACCATGCGTGTTTTCGACGTGCTCGCCTGCAAGGGCTTTCTCCTGGCCGATTGTTCTTCCGCTGTCCAGGACCTGTTTGAGGTGGGCGCTGAACTGGTGGTGTACCGCTCGACAAAGGAACTGCTTCGTCTGGTCGAGTATTATCTCAAGCATGAGAAAGAGCGGGATCAAATCGCCGAGGCAGGGCACTTGCGAGTGCTGCGGAACCACACGATTGAGCAAAGGATCGCTTGGGTCCTTGCTGAACTCGGATGAGAAGAAGGGGTCTTGATCATCGTTAGGGCCATTTCAAACAAGATCACCCACGGAGGCACAGAGGACCCAGAGAAATTCCAAGGTTTTTCTCCGTGTCCTCCGTGTTCTCTGTGGTGAAAGCCTTTTGCTGTGGACGAAACGATGATCGTCGCCGAGGAAAGGTATCGGCCGGCATGAAAATCAGCCTTTGCATGATCGTGAAAGATGAGCAGCAGCTTCTGGCCCGTTGTCTTGATAGTGTGCGCCATGTGGTGGACGAGATGGTGATTGTCGACACCGGATCCAGGGATCGGACCCGAGAAATCGCGTCTTCCTACGGCGCCAGGATGGTGGATTTTACCTGGACCAACGACTTCGCCGCGGCACGCAATGTCGCGCTTGGGCACGCCTCCGGAGATTGGATCTTATGCTTGGATGCGGATGAGTTGTTAAAGATGCCCGTTGGCGGAAGCGGCCTGGACCAATTGGCCGCGGCCGATGAGGCGGACGCCTATTCCGTTCCGATTCAGAACAACAAACTGGAAGGGGGATTCGAATTTCATTACGCAATTCGATTCTTCCGCAAGCTGCCTGGTATCCGATTTATCGGCAAGGTTCATGAGCGCGTTGACGAGAGCCTGTTCCATGAACAAGCGCGCATCCGCCAGGCCCCGTTTTCCATTGAACACACCGGCTACGCGATTCCTCCGGAAGAGATGGAGGAAAAGCTCAAGCGCAATGCCAAACTGCTCCAGGATCAAATCGAGCAGGATCCCGGCAACTGTTTTGCGCACTACTACCTGGGGCTGACCTGGATCGGCCTGAAGGAATTCGACAAGAGTTTCCTGCATCTGCGGAGAGCACGGCAACTCGGTCCCGCGACGATCAATCTGAGTTGCTTGATCGATAACATCCTGGCCTACCATTACCTGGATCGAGAAGATTACCTGACGGCGGCAACCATCGCTCGCCGTTCACTGCGCGCACTGCCGGAGCAGAACACCGCCAAGCTATTCCTTGGAATAGCCCTTTTCAACCAGGGATCTCACCGGGAAGCCCTGCCCTTGCTGCGGGCCGCCTATCAGTTTCTGCGCCTCCCGATCGAGAGCAGGCGGACCCAACTGAGCCAGGAACACTCCTACAACGAGGCCGATCTGCTATGGGCATTGACCCGATCCGCGGCGGAGACGGGAGACTACGAAGGGGCCTTTGCTTACGTCCAACAGGTCCTGCGACTGCGGCCCGGGGACGCCAAGGCCTATCTGGCCAAAGCGCTTTGCTGCCTTTCGCTTGACGCAACCGTCGAAGCGAGAACCGCTCTCGCCAGGGCTCGGCACTTGGGACTGCCGGCTCGGGATCTGGCTTGGGCCGCATTGCAATTGGCGCTCAAAACCGGGGACCTGAATGCAGCCTCGGCCGTTCTGATGGACCACGCCGATGCGTTGCTGGAAAACGATATGGGTCGGCAAGCGTTCGCAACATGGGTGGACCGATACGTCCGGGCGGGCAAGGAGGACACTCTTTTCAAGCTTCTGCTTCAAATGAATCAACAACATTCAGAGAGTCCGGCCATTCTGGATGCCTTGGCTTTTACCGCAATCAGGCAAGGCCGCTACCTGGATGCAAGGCGAGCGCTGGAGAGGCTGTCGCTCCTGGTCCCATCCCAACCCGATATCATGAAGCGGCTGGCGGGAATATACCTGCATCTGGGGCAGCGTGAACTGGCGGCACGGATGCTCCAAAAGGTGCGAGCGGCGGACCTTGAGGGACTTGGTTCCGCAGTTGGGAACAGTTACCCCTTGCCGAAGGGGGGCACCGATGGGGGGCCATTCAACCCGGCTTCCAGCGGGATTTGCCGCCGCGCTGGTCCGGAGGTCCACGATGGGTGATCCGGGCAGCCTCTCGGTGTGCATGATTGTTCGGGATGAGGCTCGCCGGATCGGCAAGGCCTTGCATTGTTTCCAGAGCTTCGCCGATGAGATCATCGTGGTCGATACGGGGTCTCGAGACGAAACCAAGCAGATTGCCCGCGGATTCACACCAAATTTGTTCGAGTTTGCTTGGTGTGATGATTTCGCGGCGGCCCGCAACGTCTCACTGGAACACGCCCATTGCAGTCATATTTTATGGCTGGATGCCGATGATCTGGTGGACGATGAGAATATCAATAAAATATTGCGCTTGAAACGGCTATTGGACAGCAACATCGCTTACTCCTTGGTGCTGCAAGATGTCCGAGCGGGAAAGCCGAGGCATTCCCTATACCAGTTGCGTTGCGTACCCAATCGATCCGATGTCCGTTTCGAGGGCCGTATTCATGAGATCCTCGATCACCGTGCCGCAGCCGCGGGTTTGACATTTGCCAGGGTGGACATCACCATCACCCACCATGGTTATGAAGATCCCTCCCTGTTCCGCGCCAAGGTGGAACGGAATATTCAACTGATCAACCGGGAAATCCGGGCCGGGCGAGACGACACTCGGATCCTCTATTTTCTTGCTCAAAGTTACGGTTATTTGGGAAAATCCGAGGAAGCCGTGGCGACCATGCGTGAGGTTTTGAACCGGCTCGAGAGAAATACTCTGGAGCACCCCTTTTCGCAATCAAGTCTTACCGAACAACGGCAGCGCATCACCGATAGTTGCCTCTTTCTTGCTGAACAACTGAGCGCGGCCCAGGACCAATCCGGCGCCCGTCGCTACCTTGTTAAGGCCCGGGCCGGAGCTTTCGATGATCGTTATGCGCTCTATCAAGTTGGGAACCTGCTGCAAAAAATCGGCGACCATGAGCAGGCCGTCGCCGTATTGGCGCTGGCTTTGGAATCAATCCAGAACACTTGTCATCTGCCTCGGCTTCCTGTCACTGATGCCAATATCTACGCACAGATGGCCTACAGTCATTATTGTCTGAACCGGCGCGCGACGGCCTTGCAATCCATCGAGAACGGGTTGCGAACCGGATCGAGCCTGGAAATTTGGCAGCAGATCGCCGCCAAGGCCATGCAAGAGGGACGCTTTCAGTTGGCTCAGGAAGCCTATGACTGTGCGGAACAAGATGGTGAATTAGCCGCGGACGGTTACTGCAACATGGGGTTGTTGCGAAGTAAAATCGGCGATCATTCGAAGGCTCGAAGATATTTCGAGATGGCCCTGGGAAAACAGAAAAACCATTTGGATACCTTAATCAACTGGGCGCATTTGGAGCTCAGACTCGGCCGGTTCATGAAGGCGTGCCGACTCTATGCCGGTGCCGTCGAAGCCGGCAGTCGCGGCCTGGATGTCATGCTGGCCTATTGCGCCACGGCGTATCGCACTGGAGTCACCGACAATCGAGTGATCAAAGAGATCCTAGAAAAACAAATGGTGGAGGAGTTTGGTCGCACGATTCCAGGATCGGCGGCCGCGGATGTCAGGGTCCTTTTTGGCCTGGCGAAAAGGATAGTGGAGGAAAAACACCGTCCCGGCTTGATCCGTTGGGCGCTAATTCTTGAAAAGCACGTGATGGGGGAGGGGCGCTAGCTTAATGCATTGGGCAAGTTTTGATCCATTCACCATTGAAGATGCCTACTGGCAAGACAAGATGGGTATGCCCGTGGCCAATTTGGAGTTCCTGCAGGCGATCTTGGTGGCTGGGGATGTTGACAGTTTCCGCTTCTTTTGTGCGGATGCGGCTCAGTCTCGGAAGTTCTCCAACAAGCTTCGGCAGTTGGTTCCAACGGCCGGTTCAAAAATTCAGGTGCTTCCCCAAGCGTTGGCGCCGCAAAGCCTCCGTCGGCAGCCGCCGGACGTGATGCACAATGGAGACTTCACTCACTACATGCCGTACCTCATCGAGTGGCGCAATCGTGCGTTTGCCGACCGGCCGTTTCCGATCACCGGCGTGACCCACTCTTTGGACACCGTTTCCTTGCATCTCGACTTTGGCCATTTTTATGTTTTTGGAATTCAAGTTGCTCAATGCTTGATCATTTTGGTGTAGGAATTAGGTGAAGTTATG
>Ga0100377_1004115_pt1 | contig 11338 bp, 4 predicted proteins | sample CryGeymeta201501_FD_83664 | JGI IMG/M metagenome (GOLD analysis project Ga0100377, IMG submission 83664) | Groundwater microbial communities from Crystal Geyser aquifers in Utah, USA - Crystal Geyser metaG 2015-01 | ecosystem: Environmental > Aquatic > Deep subsurface > Groundwater | place: USA... | reverse complement strand
TCGTGGAAGTAAATTTGTACCATCTTGACATGATCATTTCACTGGGATATAGGGTCAAATCTCGCATTGCTACCAATTTTCGGATTTGGGCAACAGAGCGATTGAATGAGTACATCCGCAAGGGTTTCACCATGGATGACCAGCGGCTCAAAAATCTGGGCGGCGGGAATTACTGGAAAGAACTGCTTGACCGCATTCGCGACATCCGCAGCAGCGAAAAGGTACTTTATCGTCAGGTGCTTGATCTGTATGCAACCGCAATTGATTACGATCCGCAAACAAGCGAGTCTTTGAAGTTTTTTAAAATTGTCCAAAACAAGCTTCATTTTGCGGCGCATGGACATACGGCGGCAGAGGTAATTTATCTGCGAGTAGATTCGGACAAACCATTTGCAGGACTTACAAATTTCAAAGGCAAGCAACCCACTCAAGCCGAAGCGATGGTCGCCAAAAACTTTTTGGAATTAAGCGAGCTCAAAGTCTTGAACAATCTTGTCTCTGCTTACTTTGATCTGGCGGAGATCAATGCCCTGGAACAAAAACCCATGAAGATGGTGGACTATATCCGTGAGCTGGACAATATTTTACAATCAGCAGGAAGAAAACTATTGAGCGATGCCGGTAATATAATCCACGAGAAGGCTACAGAAAAAGCTGCGATGGAATATTGCCGATACAAAGCAAAAAATCTAAGTGAGGTGGAGAAGGCGTATTTGGACACCATCAAAGACATGCAGAAAAAGATTGAGAGGAAAGCAAAAGATGAGAATCACCATGAATAAATCTGTGAATAAAATCGACCTGCCTGCCGCGCCAACGGCGCAGGTAGGAAAACTGACCCGCCTGCGCGCCGCGCGCGGGCAGGTCGCCGAGCTTTGCCCTGAAGGGGTGGAGTTCAAGGAGTTGGGTGAGGTATTAGATTATGAGCAACCCACTAAATATCTTGTACAATCTACTGAATACGACGATGGTTTTGCTACGCCAGTATTAACTGCTGGTCAAAGCTTTATTCTTGGTTACACAGACGAAAACGACGGAATATATAAAGCGAGCGAAGAAAATCCCACAATTATTTTTGATGATTTCATTACATCATTTCATTGGGTTGATTTTGATTTCAAGGTTAAATCTTCGGCAATGAAAATGCTCCGGCCTAAAAAGAATACCGGTGCTATTTTTAAGTTTATTTACTATGCGATGAAATGTATTGGGTATTCACCTCAAGATCATGCACGTTATTGGATTTCTAAGTATTCCAAATTCAAAATCCCTGTCCCGCCCCTTGCTGTCCAACAAGAGATTGTGAAAATTCTGGATACTTTTGCCACACTGGAGGCGGAGCTGGAGGCGGAGCTGGAGGCAAGAAGGAAACAGTATGAGTATTATCGGGATGAACTGCTGATGTTCGACAACAGGGTATGCTTTGTAAAGTTGAGTGAAATGTTCACAATGCGGAATGGATACACACCATCCAAGGCAAACAAAGACTTTTGGACAAACAGCACTTTGCCGTGGTTCAGAATGGATGATATACGCCAAAACGGACGCATACTTACGGACAGTTTGCAACACATCACTCCGCAAGCGATCAAAGGGAAGTTGTTCCCTGCTGGTTCGATAATAATGGCTACAACAGCGACAATCGGCGTACACGCATTGCTAATTGCTGATTCGCTGGCGAATCAGCAATTCACATTTTTTACCAAAAATGTGAATCGCTCGTTGCCCGAAATTGATATGAAGTACGCCTTTTACTATTTCTTCATTATCGATGAGTGGTGTACCCAAAACACGCAGGTGTCGAGTTTCCCAAGTGTAGATATAGGCAAGCTGAAGAACTACGAAATGCCTGTACCTCCTATTGAGGAACAGCGGCGCATCGTGAAAATCCTCGATAAATTTGACGCTCTGGTGAACGATATTTCGGTGGGTTTGCCGGCGGAATTGAATGCCCGGCGCAAACAATATGAATACTACCGGGACAAGCTTCTTACATTTAAACCGTTGGAAAAAGAATATGCCAAACAATAAAAAACCTGCCTCGCCAGCAGGCAGGTACAATTTAGTGGCGGAAAACCAGCACCTGCCTGCGCCGCAAAGCGAAACGGCGCGGCAGGCAGGAAGCACAGTGGTGGCAGAATACACGCCTGACAAAAAGCGCGCCACGCATTACCAGAGCGAGGCGGAGCTGGAGCGTGCCTTTATTGAGCAGTTGCAATCACAGGCGTATGAGTATTTGCCCATTACCGCTGAAGCCGATCTGGTGCTTAACCTGCGCAAACAGCTGGAAAAACTGAATGATTTTACCTTTTCCGATGCCGAATGGAAAAGGTTTTTTACCGGCGAGATCGCCAACCAGAACCAGAGCATTGCCGAAAAAACAGCCACTATTCAAGAAGACTACATCAAAAATCTAAAGTGCGACAATGGCTTTGTTAAAAATATCTATCTGCTCCGTAAAGACAAAATCCACGAAAACAGTTTGCAGGTGATCAACCAATACACCACCGACCTGCCTGCCGCCCGCCTGTCGGACGGACAGGGCAGGCAGGAGAACGGTCAAAGAGCCAACCGCTACGATGTAACGGTGCTGGTCAACGGTCTGCCGCTCGTGCATATTGAACTTAAACGCCGCGGAGTGGCAATTCAGGAAGCGTTCAATCAGATTAACCGCTACCAGCGTGAGAGTTTTTGGGCAGGCTCCGGGCTCTTTGAATATGTGCAAGTTTTTGTCATCTCCAACGGCACGCACACCAAATACTACAGCAACACCACACGCTCTGAACATATCAAAGAATCAAACGAAGGCTCCATTAAAAAAGGGAAACGCACAAGCAACAGCTTTGAGTTTACCAGCTGGTGGGCGGACGCAGCCAATATGCCCATTACCGACCTTATGGATTTTGCCAAAACCTTTTTTGCCAAGCATGCGATTCTCAATATCCTCACCCGCTACTGCGTGTTTACTACTGACAAACAGCTTTTGGCGATGCGGCCTTATCAGATCGTAGCGACCGAGAAAATACTGAGTAAAATCGAAATTAGCACCAACTATAAAAAACTCGGCACAGTAGAGGCTGGCGGTTATATCTGGCATACCACCGGCTCTGGCAAGACCCTGACAAGTTTCAAGACTGCCCAACTGGTGAGCAAATTGCCCCATGTTGACAAAGTGCTTTTTGTGGTTGACCGCAAAGACCTTGATTATCAGACCATGCGCGAATACGACAAATTTGAAAAAGGGGCGGCTAACAGTAATACCAGTACGGAAATTCTGAAGCGACAGCTTGAAGACGGGGGCGCGCGTATTATTATTACCACTATTCAAAAACTCGACCGATTCATCGGCCGCAACAAAGGGCATACTATTTTTAACGGTCATATCGTTTTGATCTTTGATGAATGCCACCGTTCGCAGTTTGGCGAAATGCACGCCGCTATTACCAAAGCGTTTAAGAACTACCATCTCTTTGGTTTTACCGGAACGCCGATCTTTGCCATGAACGCTTCTTCCGGCGGCCGTCCCGATTTTAAGACCACCAAGCAGGCTTTTGGCGATAAATTGCACACCTACACGATCGTGAACGCCATTGCCGATAAAAATGTTTTGCCGTTTAAGGTAGATTATATTTCTACCGTGCGCGAAGCCGAAGACATTGAAGATAAGAAAGTCCGCGACATCGACCGCGAAGCAGTGCTTGCCTCGCCGGAACGGTTGGCAAACATTGTCCAATATATCCGTGACCATTTTGATCAGAAAACCAAACGGAACAGCTTTTACAAACTCAAAGACCGCAGACTGGCGGGGTTTAACTCCATTTTTGCTGTTTCTTCCATTGATGCGGCAAAAAAATACTACGCTGAATTCAAAAAACAGCTTTCGGATACGCCGAGCGATAAAAAACTCAAAATAGCGATTATTTACAGCTTTGGGGTAAACGAGGAAGAAATTGACCTGCCTGCGCAGGCAGGCGGTGTGATAGATGAAAACTCCGAAGACACCAGTGGATTGGACAAAAGCTCAAGGGATTTCCTTGAGAACGCCATCAAAGACTACAACACCATGTTTGGAACATCCTATGACACCTCTTCCGATAAATTTCAGAATTACTATAAAGATGTCAGCGAGAAGGTGAAAAACCGTGAGGTTGATATTCTGCTGGTGGTCAATATGTTTTTGACCGGCTTTGATGCGACGACGCTTAATACCTTGTGGGTGGATAAAAACCTGCGATTGCATGGACTGCTACAGGCGTATTCGCGCACCAACCGTATCTTAAACACCATCAAGACATTCGGAAACATTGTTTGTTTTCGTAATTTGGAAAAAGCAACCAATGAATCCATTGCCCTCTTTGGCGACAAGGAAGCCAGTGGAATCGTGCTGTTAAAATCGTATGACGAGTATTACAACGGTTACAAAGACCTGTCTGTCGGACAGGCAGGCGGCGACAAGGAAGTCCGTGGATATGCCAGTCTGGTTGAAGAGCTTATGGCAAAATTCCCGGTTGGAGAACGAATTATAGTGGCACAAAATCAAAAGGATTTCATCAGGCTCTACGGCGCGATTTTGCGGGTGAGAAATATCTTGGTTACTTTTGACGAATTTAGCGGCAACGAAATTCTAACCGAGCGGGACATTCAGGATTATCACAGCGACTACATTGACCTATATAACGAGTTTCGCAAGGCAGGTGATGGCGAAAAAGAAAATATCAACGATGACATCGTGTTTGAAATGGAGCTCATTAAACAGATTGAGATCAATATTGATTATATTTTAGGACTTGTTAAAAAGTACCACGAAGACCACACCAAGAACCGCGAACTGCTTGTCGACATTAACAAGGCAATCGACTCAAGCATTGAACTGCGCAACAAAAAAGATCTTATTAACCAGTTTATCGCTTCGCTTGATATCCATTCGGTGGTGGATAAAGATTGGCAGAAGTATGTGAAAAAGAAAAGGATTGAGGAGCTGGAAGAGATTATTAAGCACGAAAATCTTGATCACGACGAAACCTATAAATTTGTGCGAAACGCGTTTCACAGCGGCAGTGTTGCAACCACGGGCACCGCACTGGCCAAAGTTTTGCCGCCTGTATCACGCTTTTCTCCAACTGGAGAGCGTTCCAAAAAACGCGAGAGTGTTTTGGATAAATTGATGCGCTTCTTTGAGCGATTTTTTGGTATTTCTGGTGGTAAGATTTAAGGATGGTTGGGAGCGGCTCGAAGATCGGAGAGCTTTCCGCATTAATAAACGCATCGAGACGGCAGGTTTTGGTGATCGTGATAAAAGCTTGGTTGGGGTCTATAATTAAATATTGAGGGGGGTATTGGAGTCAAACCTTGAATGTAGAATTAACTTGATAAATTCAGTCCTAAATTCTACATTCAAGGTTTGACCCTGGCGATCTCCACAGAATAAATGGCATAGAAACACCTTCTTCCCTCTTTTTTCTTTTATTTATGCCTGAACTATTACAGGATTTTTCCAAAAATATGCTATTTTAGCAATATTTTAATAAAAAGTATTTGACAGAATAACAAAAATATGGTATTATTATAATTGGTTGAATAAATTAAGCAAACTCAACTTCGAGAGGTTAGTTGAATGCAAACAATCATCAATCATCAATCATCAATCATCAATTAATCAGAGTATACTTTTATTCTACAAGAAGGTATTGGTCACATCCTTATTTCTCTATTGTCAGGCAAATAATCAAACATGAAACAGAAAGAGTTCCTCTATCAAACAGGGAGGTGTAGTAAAAAAATGAAGAAGCTGTTACTATATTCCTTGCTTATATTTATTGTCCTTACTAGTAAAGTAGGCTATTGTGAGAAATTTGTTCAGGGTGAATTGATTATAAAGTATAAAGAAGGAATAGAAGCAGATACAGGCATCAGGATAATAAAAGAGTTAGGTAAGGAATTTATACTCAAGTGGGGCATAAATTGCGATTTTTTCCTGTAGAGGATTAATCAAGAAAAGCAATGGCGCGTAAGGTGTATCGTAGGGGTAGATCTGTGTGTCTACCCGAATAAATGGGCGAACACATAGGTTCGCCCCTACCAACACAGCTATCGTTGATTAAGACCAGCGAAAAACGCAATTTATGCCTCACTTGAGTATATATAATGCTGTTGTTAAGCCAAAGATTAAACTTATCCCAGCATCAGGGACAGTAGGAAGTATTATTACCATTAGTGGTGAAGGTTTTGGAAAGGAAGAGCCCATTGGGATAGATTTTGGCTCAGCTGCTATGATTGCTACAACAAATACTGGGGCAAAAGGCTCATTTGCGACAACATTTAAGGTAAACACTCAATTTTATGGAACAAAGACAGTTGCTGCAACTGGCAGTATTTCAGGCTTTTTGGCTACCAATATATTTTTTATCGACCCAAGGATTATCATGGTAACTCCAACCAGCGGTAGCATTGGTGTAAAGATTACAGCAACAGGCGATGGTTTTGGTGAAGCAGAGGGGATAGAAATTGATTTTGGGCAAACCTTAACTATCACTACAACCACGGCTACTCCAGTTGGAACATTTGAGACAATGTTTACGGTAGATACCCAACCAGCAGGGGTAAAGACAATCACGGCTAAAGGTATGACTACTTTGGCAATTGCTACAGCGAAATTCACCATAACTCAATCACAACCACTTCCTGACCTTGTTGTTACAGGCATATCATTTTACCCTTCTGCTACAGTTGAGCTGGGGAAAGGGGTCAAGATAGGAGCGATTATTACCAACCATGGAGATGCAATAGCCAGGGGAATAATGGTCAGGTATTACGATGGAGAAATAATGATTGGCAGGGATAAGGTAATTGGAGGTAGCCTTGCCCCTGGCGAGACAAAGGAGAAAAAGATACATTGGAAAGCAGGTCTACCCATTGGAACACATACCATTCGGGTAGTGGTAGACCCTGAAAATACAATTATAGAGTCTAATGAGAATAATAATGAAGGACATTCAATCCTTGTTGTTGTTCTTCCACCTGATAAAGGAGCAATATCAGGCACAGTAATGGGTGTGGACAATACCCCAATTGCTGAAGTTGTAGTAAGTATCTGTGGCAATAACTCTGGAATAGATGGGACGAATATAGACGGTAAGTATATTATAGGGGGCTTGACACCAGGGAAATATATGCTATCTGTATTTAAGCAGGGTTATTTCCCGGAGGTTAAAAAGGTTACTATCTTAGCTGGAAAGGTTAGTTATGACACGGTCTCATTAAGGAGCAAGGCCGGAAAAGCTAAAATGGCTTCTCCTGAAAGCAGGACAGAATTCGATCAGCTATTGCCATTATTTGCAGTAGCCTGGGATGGGATAGAATCAAAAAGGGAACAGTTAACCTCGGCAGAGACAGAGGTTAACTTTGAGGCACTTATGTCAGCTACGGTAGTTTGGAACTGGGCTACTCTGATAACTGAAGACTGGACAATACCTGAGGATAGAGAAGTAGAAAAAGGCAGTAAGACAACAGTAAGATTAACCACGGAGATTGCAGATGTTTCTTCAGGGCAGGAGTTTGAGGTAAAAATAATAGCTGATATGGTAGAGGATTTAATGGGTGCTAACCTTTGGCTGAGGCTTGATCCGGAGATATTAGAGATAGCTTCCATCAGTGAGAGTGATTTCTTAACCAAGAATGGCGGCAAAACAAGGTTGTTCACAACCATTGATAACGAGCTGGGGATAATTAAGCTATCCATAGTAGCATTTGATAGTCAGCCAATGGGCATAACAGGGAGTGGTGAGATAGCTACTATAAAGGCTATAATTAGGTCAGCAGGCTTACCATGCAGAATGAATTGGGTTGAATGCGATATGAGGAATAGTTTTAATGAAAAGATATTGAGTTCTACCCGTGGATTTGCTATCAACCAGAGCACTTATCAGGATTTAAGGCAAGCTCACTGCTACCCAAATCCAACCACTGCTGATTCCATAATTTTTGATAAATTGCCATACCATACAGATATAAGGATATTCAATATTGCCGGTGAATTGGTTTATTCTATGGATGACTTTAATGGAGATGCATTTTCCAGAACATGGGATTGCAGGAATAATTCAGGTGATAAACTTGCCTCCGGAATATATATTTACATGCTTAAAGACCAGAATGGGAATACAAAAAGAGGGAAGTTGGGTATGGTCAGATAAGAGGGCAGATATAGTACCTGCCCCTACGATGGGGTATTGTCCCACAAGCTGGTGAGTGGTAGGGGTGGAATTCCCCCTTAACAAAGGGGGCCAGGGGGTTGTGCTCTCCTGTAGTCTGTGTCGATTTTACTTCTGAAGGTGTTAAAAACTATGAATAAGCTGCTAAAAAATATTACCATCACCCTTTGCATTGTTTTATTCAATATTCCTGTTTATGCACAACAACCTGACTTGCCCGGTATCTATCAACGCCTCATTAAATCAACAGAAATAAATCAAGACCATGAGCAATCCTTTGGTCAGCAATTACTTCGTGCCAAAGAAGGGCTATCAATATTATTATCCGACCTTGAACAGGATATAAATCAGGGCAAGGATACAACAATCCGTAAAAAGGCTGTCTCTGCTCAACTTAAGGCAATTGAAACCATAGAGAAGGAGACCAGAAAGGTAACGACTCGGGCTAAAGCACCTACAACCATACCTCTATTCTCACCATTACGGCAGGAAATCTCTACAGATGAACTCAAGGCACAAACGGAACAAATACTTATCAGTCCGGATATAAGCAAGATACGGCAATTAAAACAAAAACTACCCTCAAAGCCAAGACATTCATCCCCAATTTACCAGAGGACTGATGATGCTCATTTTTTTGAAAAAGGCAAAGGGAAAGATAGATTGCCACAGATGTTGCCTCGCAGGGTAGATATTGCAGAGGTTAAAATCTCAGGAGCCCCTGCACCTTTATCTACCGCTCCAGAAATACAAATAAATCAGGAAATACGAGATTTAGTCGCAAGCCTGAACAATGATTATCAACAGATATTCAACTGGGTACAAAAAAATATTGATTTTCAACCATACCTTGGTTGTGCCAAAGGCAGCATCCTGACACTTTGGGATAAGGCAGGTAACTGTGCAGATATAAATGCCTTATTTTGTGCCCTGCTGCAAGCCGCAGGATATACTACTAACTATATTGATGCTTCGATAATCGTATCTATTGGGAAAATACCTGATTTAGCTGGTGTGCCTGATATAAATGATGCGTATAATATCTTAAATAGTCATGAATTAATTGAAGGTGTAATCGGTAGTCCTACGGTTACGCACCTGATCATTGCCCATTTCTATACCGCAGTAAATACAGGCACCCAAACCATTTATCTCGACCCATCGTTTAAGGACTACAGCTTTACGCAAGGAATAGCCGTGCCATATCAACAATTTGACGAGGAAGGCTATCTTGCTAATGAAAAGTCATATCTGCCGGTAGAAAGGCATGAGCAGAATGTAGCCAGTTGGCTCAAGGCAAATCACCCCGGCTCATCTACGAATGATGTCTTTATCAAGGCAACTATAACTATTACACAAATACCACAGCCACCATTACCCTACAATATTTATCAGGTTCATGGAACATATACCGCTATTCCAGACTGGGCAATGCATACGGTAGGTATAAAGGCAGTATATCGCTATTCTGATAATACGGAAGATGTTATTATCCAAAGAAGGTGGTATAATCTATGTGATGTAGCCGGAAAAAGGATTAGTTTGTCTAATGAGCAATATGGGAATTATTATATTCCCAAGATTGCCGTTGATGGGACAGTAACACAAACAAGTTCATATTATTTTGATCCAGGGATGATATTGTGGTGGGTAATTGATTTTAAGCCATTGGGTCATCCGGCTAACAATGTATCTGAGCATTGGTGGCAGGTAGGTGGTACAGCAGTTATCGGTATTAATCCACAATCTGTATCCAATCGCCTTATTGAAGAGCGACAGGCAATACTTATAAATAATCGTGATAATCCACAAATTGCTCAGGAAGAATTACTCCATCTGATTGTCCTGAACTATCTTAAAGATAGTAATGGGTCAAATTATCGTGCTACTGGACTTAATCATTATCCATATACACGGGCAACATGGGAGGCTATGGCTGCCCAGAGGATTATGGTTGATGGACAAAATGTTATTCCAACAAGTCTTAATATAGATGTAGTCAGAACTCCATTTAGTGTATTTAATGTTGATGACTATGCGAATTTTTCTTCCCTTTTAGGCTGGCAAGGCTCGACTGAAGAGCATAATATCTGGGAAAAACTCCTCGAAATACCATCTATTTCTACAACTAAGGGCATGCAAATCGCTCATGGGCGAAATTACACCATCTACAAGGTAGATAGCACCAATATAGATACCCTTCTTCCTTTGATAAATATTCCGCAATATAAAAAGGATGATATAAAAGAATTAGTAGCTGTGGGGAATACGGTAACTATCCCTGACCATGAATTTTACTATAACGACTGGTTTGGGATTATATATTTAGTCGAAGGGAGCACTGGTAGTGGATACATGATTTGGGGAGAGACTGGGGATGTAATAAATGGTGGACAGACGACGGTTAATCCGAAACAAAAGGATACAACTCTGGGCAAGGATACGAATAAACAGACAACCAAGGATGACCCCATAGATGTGGCTACTGGTAATCTTGATATATCGGCAACAGATATTTTTATCCCCGACAAAATCCCTTTTTCCCTGAAACGATCATATCAATCCCGCTCTTTTCGCACCTCACCTTATGGCTGGGGTTGGCATTACACCTATGGGCTGAAACTATGGAAGGCACCTGATGCCACTGTTTTTATCTCAGGTCCAGAGGGACAGTTATGGCGATTTACACCTACGGCAGGAGGTTATACCCCACAGTTCGGGATTTATTCTACATTGATTAAAACCGCAGGGGGTCATGAGTTAAGAGAGAAAAATGGCATAACCTATACCTTTGATGAGCAGGGCAACCTGATAAAGATTATGGATAAATGCGGGAATCAACTGGCATTAACCCGAGATGTGGAAGGCAAACTGATTTCTGTGCAGGATAATGTTGGCAGAGCTTTGAGCTTTGAATATACCAATAATCGTATCACCAAGGTTACTGACCCTGCGGGCAGACAGTTTATTTTCACCTATTCTTATGACCCGCAGGATATGTTGATTGGCGTTACTGATCCAGCTGGTAAATCAACGGTTTATACCTATTCCAGCGATCATAATTTATTAACTCAAACAGACCCAAATGATAACCTGACGATGTGGCTTTATTATGATCAGGATAGGGT
>Ga0100377_1004102_pt1 | contig 11356 bp, 12 predicted proteins | sample CryGeymeta201501_FD_83664 | JGI IMG/M metagenome (GOLD analysis project Ga0100377, IMG submission 83664) | Groundwater microbial communities from Crystal Geyser aquifers in Utah, USA - Crystal Geyser metaG 2015-01 | ecosystem: Environmental > Aquatic > Deep subsurface > Groundwater | place: USA... | reverse complement strand
GGTCATTCTTGCATGCCATATTGCTTGATCAGGTCGTACAGCGTCGGCCGGCTGATCCCGAGCAGTTTCGCCGAGGCCGAAATATTGCCGTCGCAGCGCGCGATCGCCCGGCGGATCATCGCGCGGTCGCTCGCCTCGCGCGCCGCCTTCTCCTTCCCCGGGGGGCCCCCCGGGGGTTTTCCCCCCCCCCCCCCCCCCCCCCCGCCCCCCCCGGGCCCCCCCCCCCCCCCCCCCCCACCGGTCTCAGCCCCGCCGCCGCAGCACCCCAACCAACGTGGCGCCCAGGCCCAGGCCCGCGACGACCACCAGCCCGCCGGTGCCGCGAGCCAGGGCATCGCTGCCGCTCAGGATCGCCACCGCGCCCAGGGCGACGCTGGCCCCGTGGGCCCCCAGCGCCAGCCGGGCGACGCGCTCGGGCAGCAGGCTGCCCATGCCAGGGACCCGGACCTTGCCCACCAGGGGTGAGAAGCGGTGGAACCAGACCAGGAAGGGCAGGATGCGGGTCAGCATGCCGTGTACGACCAGGCCGGCCCAGCCCCAGATGGCCAACCAGCCCAGCAGCAGGCCGGCCCGCGGATCGGGGGACAGCACCGCGGCCAGGGCGGCGAGCGCGACCAGGGGTGCGGTGCCCAGGCCCACGAACCAGGCGCGCAGGCACAGGTCGACCTTGGCCCGGCGGCGGGCCCGCAAGGCGCGGAGCTGGAGGGCCGGGTGCAGCAGCCAGGCGCCGAGCACGGCCGGCGAGGCGAGCAGGGCCGAGGCCCAGGCGGGCAGCCCCAGCAGCAGGGCGAGGGCCGGCCCCACGGCCCCCAGGCCGATGAGGACCATCACGGTCCGGCGCCAGCGGGCAGGGACCTCGGCGGCCATGAAGAACATGGGCAGGACCTGCCAGGACACGGCGACGATCAAGCCGCCGACCCAGCCCAGCAGGCCCAGGGCCAGGTGGGCCCGGACGAAGGCGGCCCGGTCGCCGGGGTAGGCGCCGCCGGCGTGACCCGCGGCCATCCACAAGCCCAGCAGCCCTGTGACCGCCAGGCTGGACAGGGCCAGCCGCATGCCGGGCACAGTCTGGTCCCGGGCCGTGGCCCGCAGCTGGGCCAGGGCGACGGGCACCAGGAACAGCAGCAGCCCCAGGCCCAGGCAGGCGCGCGCCGCCAGCACGGCGACCGGCAGGCTCCAGAGCAGGCCCGTGACCAGGCCGGCGACGCCCAGGATCAACAGCGGCACGACCAGGGCCGCCAGCCGGATCCCCGGCACGGGCTGCCCCGCCACGACCGGGGTCATCTGGTACAGCGCCCCCACCATGACCATGCCCAGCAGGCCCAGGGTCCCCAGGTGGGTCAGGGCGAGGGTCGGCGCGGCCCAGGGGTTGGCCAGGGCCGCCCCGCCGAAGCCGGCGAGGAGCAGGCCCGCCGCGACCACGAAGAGCGGCGCCGCAAGGAAAGCGGAGGCCGGCACCCACAGCGGGGGGGCCTGTTCGAGCTGCAAGCTGCCCGTCTGCACCTGCGACCTCCTGTGCCCTCGACAGCGAGCGGGGGACGGGTTCCGTTATCGGCTGATAACCCCGGCCCACCCGGTGGCCAGCGCTGGTGATCCCCTGCCAGCGGCTCCGGGACCCTCTCCGAATCGCCTCGTAGGAGCGGAACCATGCCTGATGCCGCGGCCGCCGCGCCCTCTCTTCACGGCTTCGAGATGGTCGAGGTCGGGGCGCCGCTCCGGCCCGCCACCCGAACCGCCGCCATCCTGGCCGATGACGAGGTCCTGGTCGAGGTCGCCGGCTGTGGCGTCTGCCACACCGACCTGGGCTTCCTGGACAACGGCGTGCGCACCCGCCACCCGCTGCCCCTGATCCTGGGCCACGAGATCAGCGGCCACGTCCGGGCGGCCGGGGCCGACTTCGCCGACCTGGTGGGCAAGGGCGTCGTCGTCCCCGCCGTGATCCCCTGCGGCCAGTGTGAGGACTGCCGGGCCGGCCAGCCGATGATCTGCAAGCGCCAGGTCATGCCGGGCAACGACCGCGACGGCGGCTTCGCCTCGCACGTGGTCGTGCCGGGCCGCGGCATCTGCGTGGTGCCAGGCGCCGAGGGCTCCGCCGACCTGCCCCTGGGCCCCGCCGGCCTGACCCTGCGTCACCTGGCCGTCATCGCCGACGCCGTCAGCACGCCCTTCCAGGCCCTGACCCGGGCCGGCGTGTCCAAGGGTGACGTGGTCGTCGTCATCGGCCTGGGCGGGGTCGGCGGCTACGCAGCCCAGCTGGCCCGGGCCATGGGCGCCCGGGTGGTCGGCCTCGACGTCGACCCCCACAAGCTGGGCCACGCGCCTGAGCTGGGCGTCGACCTGGCCCTGGACCCGCGCAGCCAGCCGGCCCGCGAGCTGCGCAAGAGCATCCTGGCCTGGGCGAAGCAGCAGGGCCTGCCCACGACCCGCTGGACCATCGCCGAGTGCTCCGGCAGCGCGCCCGGCCAGCAGCTCGCCTTCGACCTGCTCGTGCACGGCGCCACCCTGTGCGTGGTCGGCTTCACCATGGACACCGTCCAGGTGCGCCTGTCCAACCTCATGGCCTTCGACGCCCGGGCGCTGGGCAACTGGGGCTGCGCCCCGGCCCTGTACCCGGAGATCGTGCAGCTCGTCCTCGACGGCGCCATCGACGTCGTGAGCCAGACCGAGCTGCGCCCACTGTCCGACATCAACTCCTCCCTCGACGAGGTCCGGGCCCACCAGGTCCAGCGCCGCCTCGTGATGGTCCCCTAGCACTGTTAGCCGCGCTGTTCGACGCACTGTTCGACGCACTGTTCGACGCACTGTTCGACGCACTGAATGCCCTGGAGCCGCCGATGACCACTGCCCTCGCCAACCATGACCTCGTCGAAGAGACCGCCTTCACCGAGATCCTCTACCAGCACCGCCCGGTGCTGCTGGAGAGCGGGGAGCCGGCGCCGGGCCTGCACAACGTCTGGGTGCAGCTGAACAACCCCAAGCAGTACAACTCCTATACGACCCGGGCGATCAAAGAGGTCATCCTGGCCTTCCGCAAGGCCAGCAACGACCGCCGCGCGGTCGCCGTGGTCTTCACCGGCGTGGGCGACAAGGCCTTCTGCACGGGCGGCAACACCAAGGAGTACGCCGAGTACTACTCCGGCCGCCCCGAGGAGTACCGCCAGTACATGCGGCTGTTCAACGACATTGTTAGCGGCATCCTGCACTGCGACAAGCCGGTCATCTGCCGCGTCAACGGCATGCGCATCGGCGGCGGGCAGGAGATCGGCATGGCCTGCGACTTCTCCATCGCCCAGGACCTGGCCCGCTTCGGCCAGGCCGGCCCCCGCCACGGCAGCGCCCCCATCGGCGGCTCCACCGACTTCCTGCCGCTCTTCGTGGGCATCGAGCAGGCCATGTACTCCTGCACGGCCTGCGAGCCCTGGAGCGCCCACAAGGCCTACCGCCTGGGCCTGCTCACCGACGTGGTGCCGGCGCTGAAGGTGGACGGCGAGTACGTCGCCAACCCCATGGTCTGGACCGACGGCAGCAACGACCACTGGGGCCGCTCCCGCTACGGCGAGAGCAAAGGCGGCGCCGACAAGGCGGCAGCCAAGGCCATGATGGAGCGCGGTGAGGTCGACCTGGGCATGCTGGACATGGCGGTGGATGCCCTGGCCACCAAGCTGATGATGACCATGCCCGGCTGCCTGAGCGAGACCCTGGAGCAGCTGCGCCGCCACAAGCTGGCCCACTGGGACGCCAACCGCGAGCACAGCCGCGCCTGGCTGGGCCTGAACATGATGACCGAGGCAAGCGCCGGCTTCCGCGCCTTCAACGCCGGTACCCGGAACGACCGCGAGGTCGACTTCCCCGCCCTTCGCCGCCGGCTGGCTGATGGCGAGGTCTGGAGCGAGGCCCTCATCCGCTCGGTCGGCCCGGCCGCCATGCGGGGCGAGAAGTGAGCGGCCCCCTCCAGCTCGAGGAGCTGCGCGAGGGCGGCGTCGTGCGCCTGATCCTGGACCGGCCGCCGGCCAACCTGCTGGACATGGAGATGGTCCAGGCCATCCAGCAGGCGCTGCCCGGCCTGGCCGCCCGCTCCGGGCTGCGCCTGCTCATCTTCGACAGCGCCGGCGACCACTTCTGCTTCGGCGCCTCGGTCCCCGAGCACCTGCCCGGGCAGGTGGACCAGATGCTGCCCGCTTTCCACCAGCTCTTCCGCGACCTGGAGGCGACGGGCATCCCCACCGCCGCCGCGGTCCGGGGCCGCTGCCTGGGCGGCGGCGCCGAGCTGGCCACCTGGTGCGGCACCGTGCACTGCTCCCACACGGCCCGCTTCGCGGTGCCCGAGGTCCAGCTCGGGGTCTTCCCGCCCGTCGCCGCCTTCGCCCTGCGCTGGCGGATCTCCGGCGCCCGGGCCGCCTCCATGGTGCTCACCGGGCGGGCCGTCACCGGCGTGGAGGCTGCGTCCATCGGCCTGGCCGACGCCTGCCACGAGGACCCCCTCGCCTCCCTCCTATCGATGTACGATCGCGAGCTGGCCGCCCGCTCCCCGGCCGCCCTGCGCTTCGCCTGGAAGGCCGCCCGCGCCCCCCTCGCCCGCGCCCTGGCCGAGGAGCTCCCGGCGCTGGAGCGCCTGTACCTGGACGAGCTGATGGCCCACCCCGATGCCATCGAGGGCCTGCAAGCCTTCGTCGACAAGCGTCCCCCGGCTTGGAGGTCCGCGTGACCACCCCTGTCTCTGCACCCTTCCCCACCTCCCGCGCAGGCATCGTCGAGCTGGCCCGCGAGCTCTACGAAGACCTGGACATGGGCAGCGTGCGGGCCTGGCTGGCCGAGGCGCCGGGTCGCCACGCCGCTGGCTACCTGCCCGTCTACGTGCCCCGCGAGGTCATCCACGCGGCTGGCATGCTGCCTGTGGGCATCCACGGCGGCGGCAGCATGGAGATCATCCGCGGCGACGCCTACTACCAGAGCTATATCTGCCACCTGCCGCGCAGCGTGGTGGAGCTGGGGCTGACCGGTCGCCTGGACATGCTCTCGGCCATGCTCTTCCCCAGCACCTGCGACGTGATCCGCAACCTGTCGGGCATGTGGCAGATCCTCAAGCCCGACGTCTACGTCCGCTACGTCGACCTGCCCCACGCCAACCACCCCGAGCGGGCGGTCGAGTTCTGGAAGGGTGAGCTGCAGCACCTGGTGACCGACCTGTCGGCCATCACCGGTCGCATCGTCGATGACGACGCCCTGCGGGCCTCGATCACCGTCTACAACGAGATGCGCGGCCTCATCGAGGAGATGTTCGAGATCCGGCGGCGCAGCCCCTGGCAGATCCCGACCGAGGAGCTGTACCTGCTGCTGCGGGCCGGCGAGCTGCTGCCCGTGGAGCGCTGGAACCTGCTGGCCCGCGGCTACCTGGCCGCGACACAGGCCGAGCCCGGCCGCTCCCGCGACAACGCCCGCGTCGTCGTGGTCGGCGCCTTCTGCGAGCAGCCGCCCCTGGGCCTCATCAAGACCATCGAGCGGGCCGGCTGCTACATCGTCGACGACGACCTGCTGCTGGGCAACCGCATGATCCGCGGGCCGGTCTCCCTGGAGGGTGACCCATTGCAGGCGCTGTCGCGGGGTCTGCTGCACCAGGGCCGCAAGAGCAGCGTGTTCTACGAGCCGGATCCCCTGGGCAAGGGCCGCCTCATGGCCGAGCGGGTCGAAGCGGCCGAGGCCGACGGCATCATCTTCGCCGCCCCCTCCTTCTGCGACCCGGCCCTGCTGGATCGCCCGATGTTGCGGGCCGGCGCCGAGGCGGCAGGCATCCCCTGCATCGCCTTCAAGTACGCCGAGAACAGCGGCCAGTTCCAGCAGTTCCGCGAGCAGGCCGGCACCTTCTCCGACTCGATCAAGCTGTGGGTCGGGACCCGCGCCGAACAGATGCTCAGGCAGGCGGCTGCGCCCGCCGGAGGTGCCAAGTGAAGAAAGATCGCTCGATGGAGCTGCAGAAGGAGATGATCGGTGCCCACTTCAAGCGCCTGGAGCGGGCGCCCGAGACCGGCGAGAAGGTCGTCTACACCTTCGTCCCTGGCAACCTCACGGAGCTGATCCGCAGCTTCGGCGCGCTGCCGCTGCTGCCCGAGATCAACGCCCTGCAGTCGGGCATGCGGGGCAAGAGCAAGGGCTACATCGCCGAGGCCGAGAAGGCCGGCCACAGCGCCGACGTCTGCACCTACGTCAAGGCCGACATCGGCATGCTGATGAGCGGCAACATCGGGCCCACGGGCACCAAGCTGCCGCCGCCGGACCTGCTGCTGCTGTCCTACACCGGCTGCTACACCTTCATGAAGTGGTTCGAGCTGCTCCGTGAACAATACAAGTGCCCGACCGTCTTCCTCCAGGTCCCCTACCAGGGTGACGGGCGGCTGGCCCCCGAGCACCGGGCCTACATGGAGAAGCAGCTCCGCGAGGACGTGATCCCGGCCCTCGAGCAGATCACCGGCCGGGCGTATGACCCCGAGAAGCTCAAGGCCAACCTGGCCCTGTCGGCCCAGGCCGAAGAAGACCTGGTCGCGGTCCTGAACAGTGCCAAGCAGAAGCCGAGCCCCATCGACAGCTACTTCGGCGCCGTCTACTACGTGGGCCCCATCTTCAGCGCCTTCCGCGGCACCCCTGAGGGGGTCGAGTACTACCGGGCCCTGCGGGAGGAGGTCGAGGAGCGCAACGCGGCCGGCATCGGCCCCGAGACGCCCAGCGGCCGCCTGGATGACCAGAAGTTCCGCATCGTGGTCGAGGGTCCCCCCAACTGGACCAGCTTCCGCGAGTTCTGGCAGATGTTCAGCGACGAGGGCGCGGTCGTCGTCGCCAGCACCTACACCAAGGTCGGCGGCACCTACGACTACGGCTTCCGCCACGACCCGGGCGACCCGCTGGGGACCATGGCCGACTACTGTGGTGGTTGCTACACGAACCACAACCTGCCGGACCGCATCGACATGCTGGTCGACTACATCCGCGAGTACGAAGCGGACGGCTTCCTCATCAACAGCGTGAAGAGCTGCAACAGCTTCTCGGCCGGGCAGCTCCTCATCCTGCGAGAGGTCGAGAAGCGCACGGGCATCCCCGGCGGCTTCATCGAGAGCGACCTGGTCGACCCCCGCTACTTCTCGGCCGCCAACATCAAGAACCGGCTCGAGAGCTACTTCCAGATGCTGCGCGAGCGCCGAGCGGGTGGCGTCGCCGTCACCCCGGCCGGCGGGGAGGTGCGCCCATGAGGTGCTTCGTCGGTGTCGACCTGGGCTCGACCACCACCAAGGCCGTCGTCCTGGACGAGCAGGGCCGCATCCTGGGCCGGGGGATCACCAACTCCCGGGCCAACTACGACCTGGCGGCCGACGTCGCCCGGACCGAGGCCTTCGTCTCGGCCCGCTTCGGCCTGCTGCGCCAGGAGGTGGAGAAGGCCGCCGGCACGGCCGCCCTGGACCGGCTGCTGCGGGCCTTCCGCACCGAGCAGAACCTGGCCCAGCTCACGCGCCTGCACCGGCACCTCTCCGAGGAGGTGGACCTGCACGTGGCCGCGCACCTGCAGGCCCCCACCCACGACGCCATCGACGAGATCGTCGATCGCACGCGCCAGGAGGAGGAGGACTACAGCCGGCAGGACGATCCGCCCATGCGCTCGGACTTCTTCCGGGACGTGGCCGGCTCGGCCTTCTGCCGCCTGGCCGAGGAGATCGCCGCGCGCCCCGAGGGTCCGACCGTGCAAGGGGTCGGCTTCGACCTGCTGCTGGGTCTGTACGACAAGTGCATCATCCAGGTCGAGAACCAGGCAGTGGAGCTTGGTTTTCACGATCACATCGCGGGCGCCCTGGCCCGCATCGACGCCGCGCCCGAGGTCCGGGTCGGTGTCCAGCGGGCCACCGACGCCGCCTTTGACACCGCCGTCACGGTCGGCACCGGCTACGGCCGGGCCCGCCTGCCCTTCCCCAAGGAGTGGATCCGCTCGGAGATCCTGTGCCACGGGCTGGGTGCCCACGCCATGTTCCCCGGCACCCGCACGGTGCTGGACATCGGCGGCCAGGACACCAAGGCCATCCAGGTGGACAAAGACGGCATCGTCACCTCCTTCCAGATGAACGATCGCTGCGCGGCCGGCTGCGGCCGCTACCTCGGTTACATCGCCGACGAGATGAACATCGGCCTGCACGAGCTTGGGCCCATGGCCGAGCAGAGCAAGCGCAAGGTGCGCATCAACTCGACCTGTACGGTCTTCGCGGGCGCCGAGCTGCGTGAGCGCATGAGCGTCGGTGAGCGGCGGGAGGACATCCTGGCCGGCCTGCACCGCGCCGTGATCCTGCGGGCGATGAGCCTGCTGGCCCGGTCCGGCGGCATCGAGGACGAGTTCACCTTCACCGGTGGGGTCGCCAACAACCCGGCCGCCGTCAGCGCCCTGCGCGAGCTGGTGGTCGAGAACTACGGCGACCGCGTGCTGAACATCTCGCCCGGATCCATCTACACCGGCGCCCTGGGTGCTGCGATCTTCGCCCTGCGCGTCGAGCAGCCCGGGGCCGCCATCCACGTCGAGCGAGGTGAGGCATGAGCGCGAACGGGACCGTCTGGACCGCGGGCATCGACGTCGGCAGCGGCGCCGTGAAGGCCGTCGTGGTCCGCACCACCGAGACCGGGCCCGAGATCGCGGTTCACGCCGCCAGCCGGATCCGTCGGCGGGACATCGCCGCCGTCGTCGACGAGGTAGTGGCCCGCGTCCTGCAAGAGGCTGGCACCGAACAGATCCACTACATCGCCAGCACCGGCGAGGGCGAGGAGATCCCCTTCGCCACCGGCCACTTCTACGGCATGACCACCCACGCCCGGGGCGCCCTGTACCTGGACCCCCGGGCGACGACCGTGCTCGACATCGGGGCCCTGCACACCCGGGCGGTGGCCATGGACCCCCGCGGCAAGGTCCTGGACTACAAGATGACCAGCCAGTGCGCCTCGGGCTCGGGCCAGTTCCTGGAGAACATCGCCCGCTACCTGGGTGTGTCCCTGGCCGAGGTCGGCCCCCTGTCCTTGCAGGCCCAGAACGCCGAGGGTGTGTCCTCGATCTGCGCCGTGCTGGCCGAGACCGACGTCATCAACATGGTCAGTCGTGGCATCGCCACGACCGACATCCTGCGCGGCATCCACGACAGCATGGCCGGGCGCTTCGCCCGCCTGCTGCGCTCGCTCAAGGCCGACAACGTCGTGTTCCTCTCCGGCGGCCTGGCCAACGACGTCGGCCTGCAGGCCGCGCTCGAGTCCGCCCTCGGGGGCGGCAAGAACCAGTCCGAGCTCACCCTCTCCACCCACCCCCTCGCCATCCACGCCGGTGCGATCGGAGCCGCCATCTGGGGCGCGTTCCGCTACCAGCGGCTGGGCTCCCAAGGTGCCGCATGGACTTCGACGGACCCGATCCCAACGCACGTATCCGCACCCTGAACGCGACCGATCTCGGCCGCCTGGTCGCCATCGACGCCCAGCACACCGGCCGCCGGCGCGAGACCTGGTTCAGCGCCCGCCTGGCCCGGGCCCTGGATGACAGCGCCGTGCGGGTCTCGCTGGGCGCCGAGATCGACGGCACCCTGGTGGGCGCGATCCTGGGCGATGTGCAGTACGGCGAGTACGGCGTGGCCGAGCCCGTCGCCGTGCTCGACACCATCCTGGTCGACACCGCGCGCTCGGGCCAGGGCATCGGCAAGGCCCTGATCGAGCACATGTTCCGCAACCTGGGCGCGCTGAACATCGAGAAGGTCCGCACCGAGGTCGCCTGGACCGACCAGGGCCTGCTGGGCTTCCTGGCCCGGGAGGGCTTCACGCCTGCACCGCGGCTGGTGCTGGAGCGGGGCTTGGGCTGACCAAGCCCGTCAAGAACTTGTCAGGACCCTCCTGGCAGGCTGGACCCCGTAGCGTAGCGTAGCGTGCAGGGGCCTATCCTGGTTGGAGGTTCCCATGGCATGCACTCCCCCGGTCCGAACAGCCCCTGCTGCCGTCGCCATGCCCGTTTGGTCGACGAACCTCGGCCTGGTACTCCACCGTCGCCAACGTCAAGCGCGGCATCCGATTCGGCGTCATCGCCAGCCAGACGGGCACCTCGCTGAAGGAGGGTGAGATGGCGACCCTGAACAACCCGATGGGGGCGTTGAGGGCAGTTGGGATCCTGGGCGCTGTCCAGGCAGACCGTGACAGTCGACAGTCACCCGGCATGCTCGCCGACTGGCGGTGCATGAGGGACCACCCGGTCCTGAGCGAGACATGGCAACGCTGCAGGGAGTGGTGTAGGGAGTGGTGCAGGGCGAACCATCCCGACAAGCCTTGTGCGGTGAGCTGCTTCTACGGCTCCGACGGAAGGGGTGGCTGTGCGCTGAAGGCCAATTGCACCGAGTGCAGCGAAGCACTCGACCTGGCGTCCGACTTGACGCCGGCACAGAGGTGAGGGCACAAAGCTGTGCCCTGGCCCTGGTGGCAGCAGGGTCCGCCGGCTGCGCCGAGACGCACCGCGGCAACCGCACGGCCGACCGGGACCTGGAAGTGACGGTGCCGGGCCCGCCCGAGGGCTGTCGCGCCACCTACCTGCTCCCGGCGCCCGGGTGCTCACCGCGCCACAACATCACGGAGGACACCGCCGACCCGGGCACGTGGGAAGGCGATGGGACGGGGGGCTGCGCGCTGGCGAGTCCGAGCGACGGAGGCGAGCCGCGATGGATCTTCAGCTTGGATGACGCGGGCTACCGAGGGCGAGCGCGCTGCGTGCGCAAGGGATGCGCCTCGGCGGTCCTCGTCGTCGCGGAAGGGGCTCCGCCTCCTCCGTCGGTTCTGGGCGAGTTCCAGGGCGAGCCGGAGCTGCGGATGTACGACGTGGCCGTTCCAACCGGTCCATACAGCGCCGACATCGGTGCTGGGATCCCTCACGACTGCCCAGGCGGCGCGTACCCGGGCCGGCCATTGTCGGATTGGTCCCCCCTGGCAGTGGAAGGTGCATCCGCCGTTCCGTAGCTGACGCACTTCTACAGCAACCAGTGCGCCGCGGCCTCGGCCATGAACGAGTTGCCCGCCGCGGACAAGCTCGCAGAGGCTGCCAGTGGAAGAGGTCATGCACCCCTCGGCCCTTGGGAGCCCGGGGCCGTCGCGTGTACGCACACCAGCGGGCGCTCATCGGGCACAGGTCATCGGACTCATCGGATGGTAACGGTTCAGCCCCATCTGTTGTTGAAGTGCAAGGAATTTTGCGGGGTGCAGCTCGTTTGCGACGACGGTCATGCAGCGGCATTCCGGGTCCAGTGGATGTCGTTGTTCGCGTAGTGTTGGAGGTGGTTGCGTTGGGCCTCCTGGTCGCGGTGAAAGGCGAAGGAGT
>Ga0100377_1004098_pt1 | contig 11373 bp, 10 predicted proteins | sample CryGeymeta201501_FD_83664 | JGI IMG/M metagenome (GOLD analysis project Ga0100377, IMG submission 83664) | Groundwater microbial communities from Crystal Geyser aquifers in Utah, USA - Crystal Geyser metaG 2015-01 | ecosystem: Environmental > Aquatic > Deep subsurface > Groundwater | place: USA... | reverse complement strand
CTCTGAAATCAAGCACTGGCGTTTCACCAATCATTTTCATTGCTTCAGAAACATTTTTGATGCCCGGCAAGGCAACAATAATTCGGGAGCCAGTTTCGGTTTTCGCGGTCTGAATCTGTGGCTCAGCCACACCAAAAACATTAACCCGACGTTCAATCACTTCAGCCGCACCAGCGACCGCGTATTCAATTTCTTTTTCCGGGATACTTGGTCTCTAACTTCTAACGCAACAGTGTTGATTAATTAGTTCGTTGAAAACTTCATAAGGGTTCCGGAAGTTAAGCGCTGCCCTTGGCCGACCGTTTAGCAAGTGCTGTGCTTTCTTAACTTCCTTCCGACTAACCTTATTGAAATCCGTGCCTTTGGGAAAAAATTGTCTAATCAGTCCATTCGTATTTTCATTGGTGCCCCGTTCCCAAGGACTTCTTGGATGAGCAAAATAGACCTTAATGCCGGTTAATTTAGTAAATAGTTTATGCTCTGCCATTTCCCGGCCTTGGTCGTAAGTCAAAGATATTTTCATCTGTTGGGGTAGTTTCTTTGCTTCTTTGGCGAATGCTCTGGCCACTGTTTCTGCTTCTCTGTTTTTAATCGGGACAAGGATGGTCGTGCGAGTTGTCCGTTCCACTAAAGTGCCAAGAGCTGAACGATTGTACCTACCAATAATTAAATCTCCTTCCCAATGACCAGGAATTGTTCTGTCTTCTACCTCTTTTGGCCGTTCCTCGATTGAGAGCATATCCTCTATTCTCCGCTCTATTTTATTGCCTCGGCCTTGCTGATGTCTTCGTTTACGGTTTTGGCGCAGGCAGGCCAAGAGTTCTTTTTTAAGGTTGCCTCGAGCTAGAACATAGAGATAGGTGTAAATTGTTTCCGGGGCTAGACGCATCTCCATATCTAAAGGATAACTCTTTTTTAATCCTTTGACAATCTGGGCAGGCGACCATTTGAGCCTCAGTTTCTTGTGAATATATTTTTTGAGCCTCTGGTTAAAATCTATTTTTCGTTTATTTTCTTTGTGCTTGCTTGAATTCCTCTCTGCTCGTCGCTGCGCTTTGCCAGCCCGATAGGTATATTTATTACAACTGCCAGCCCGTATTTCCCGGCTAATAGTGCTAACATGTCGACCTAATGTTCTGGCGATCTTGTTTAAAGAGCAATTTTGCGCGAGCATTCTGCTAATTTCTTCCCGCTCATAGAGATTTAATCTTTTGTAATTTTTCATATGAATCTAACTTAACATTTTTGGCGTTTTATGCCAATATTGTTGCGTTAGATTCTGGAAGGGAACCTAATAATTTCGTCCGCCACTGCATCAATTGATTTATTGTCAGTTCTAACGACAAAATCAGCATATTTTCTATACAACTGCTGACGAAAATTAAAAAGCTCTAAGGCCGTTTTTCTATTTTTAAATAATGGTCTCTTTTTACTATTTCCCACTCTTTTTTTAATTTCGGAAAAACTACTTTTTAAAAAAATTATCTTACCGCTTCCCGCTTTCAAATAATCAATAATAATCTTGTTCATTACTATCCCCCCGCCGGTTGAGATGATACGATTGTCTTGTTTTTTTAAATTTTTGGCTACCTCGATTTCTAATTCTCGGAAATGTAATTCAGTATCTCTCGCAAAAATTTCATTGATGGATTTTCTTCCTGATTTTTTTAAAATTAAATCGTCCATCTCAACGGCAGGTAAATCAAGTTTTTTTGATAATTTTTTCGCCACGGCTGTTTTCCCGGCGCCCATGAAACCGATTAAAATTATTTTCATATTTGATAATTAGTTAACTTATTCTTACAGCGACCAAAATAAAATTCATCAATTTCGATGTCCCCTTTGAATTTTTTTAAAGTCTTAGATCGAAAAATCAACAATTTCTTCTCTAAATCTTTATTATCTCTGGCTAATTATAGCTTAAATTTAGAATTTTCGTAAGCTTGCTAGGAGGAATATTGTCCTTTTATCAGAAAGTAAAAAACAGAAATTCACAAGAATTTCTGATCAAAGTATACGAAAAATTTTCTTTTCCCAGAACGAAATCGCCAACTGATTTTTTCAGCAAGGTTCAATACTGGTGCCCAGGAGAGGATTCGAACCTCCAAGCCTTTTCAGGCGCTACCACCTCAAGGTAGTGCGTTTACCAACTTCGCCACCTGGGCAAATAAACCTATTTTTCCTCTTTCAGCTTCTTTTTATAAGTCCGCAAATAATAGAGCTTGGCTTTTCGTGTCTTGTATTGGCCTAGAACTTCTATCCTATCAATTAAAGGAGAGTATAAAGGATAAATTTTTTCTACGCCAACCCCGTCAGCGCTAATTTTCCTCACAACAATAGTTGCGCCAATCTCCTTTTTCTTGTGTTTTGCAATCACCACACCTTCAAAGGCCTGCAGTCTTTCTTCTGTTTCTCCTTTTGGACCTTTTTCTCTTAACTTCTCGAAAACTTTTACTTTCATGCCGGGCTTTATTTCTTGTTTTTTGTTTTCTTCAACCATATTTTTGTTTTTTTAATAGATATCTCTTTTAATTCTTCAAAAGTTAACCTTGTATTATCGATGGTTAAATTATAAATTTTTTTGGCTAAAGGGTCAATCCCATAGATGGCCTTATATCTTTCTTTATCTCTTTTATCTCTTAACCGAATTTTTTCTTCTGCCTGATGAAACGGGATTTTTAGCTTTTTGGCTAAACGCCCGGCTCTTGCTCTCATCTTGCAGGTAACCAAAACTCGGCAATCAGCCCAGCTACCAGCCACCAGTCCGGTCAGCCTACCCACTAAAACAGCTCCACCTTTAATAACTGATTCTAAACATTCCATATCCGCTGAAAAATCAACTTTTTGGGGCAATGATTTAGCAGTTGTTTCCAGGGAAATTTTTCTCTTTTTAGCAAAATTTCTTTGTTTATCTCCAATGTTATAAAGCTTTGAATCAAAATAAGAAGACAATATTTTGCCAACCGTTGTTTTCCCTACACCAGCTTCGCCAGAAATTGTAATCACTAATTTTCTTTTTTTAGACTTATTTATTTTAACTAATTTTTTCTCTAGAGAAGAAAAAATTTTTAAAAAAGTTTTCATCTTATTTTTTCAAAAATTCCTTTAATTCTTCTGGCAAGTCAATTTTAAATCCCCGCCACTCACCTTTTAGGTCGTAAAAACCTAAGGTCGAGGCGTGCAGGAAAACTCTGTCCGCCACTTCTACTAACGGACAGCCAATGGCTCCAAGATGAATCTTTATCTGGTTTGTTCTGCCAGTTAAAGGCTCAATTTTAAGCAAGGCATATTTTTTTCCGCCTCCGGCGGATCCACCGCAGGTGGAGATGACTTCATATTTTGTTTCTGCTCTTTTTTTCATTTTTAATTTCCCTTCGTATTTTACAGCCACCAATTTCCCCTTTTTTGTCCTGGCTAAAGGAAAATCAACGGTCCCTTTTTCCTGAGAGGGACAACCATGAGTCAGACCTAAATATTCTTTCTTCACCTGGTGATTTTTAAACTGCCCGGTCAAAGATTCGTATGATTTTTTGTTTTTTGCCACCACCATCAAACCAGAAACATCTTGATCAAGGCGGTGAACAAGGCCGGGCCTCTCTTTTTCGCCAACCACCGTAATTCTAGGATAATATTTTTTTAGAAAATCAACTAAAGTGTTTTCTTTTTGATATTTGGTTGGATGAACAAGCAACCCGGCTGGTTTATTGACAATTAAAAAATCAATATCCTCATAAATAATATTTTGTTTAAGATTAAAATTCATATTAATTTATTCTCTTAATTTCAGCCCCTAAGCAAGACAATCTTTCTTCAATTTTTTCATATCCTCTGTCAACGATCTCTGCTTCTCTAATGATTGTTTCGCCATGAGCAACCAGCCCGGCGATGATTAAAGCCGCGCCAGCTCGCAGATCGAAGGTCTTTATCTCGGTTCCATAAAGAGGGGTTGGCCCATTGATAATCACCCGGTGCGGATCAGCCACAATAGCGTTTGCGCCCATTTTTATCAATTCGGCCACATAGCCCATTCTTGATTCAAACAAAGGATCGTGAATTAAACTGGTGCCGCGGACCTGGGTACTTAATATGGCGAAAGGAGCCTGAAGGTCTGTGGGAAAGCCGGGATAAGGGAGGACTTGAAGTTTAAAAGACCTCAAATTGATTGAGGGGTGGATCATCAGCCCCTCTTTATAGAGATCAAATTTTACACCAATTCGTTCTAACATCAAAAGGATGATTTCCAAGTGATCAGGATTGACATTTTTAATAAAAATCTGACTTTTAGTAGCGGCCGCCAAGGCGGCGAAAGTACCAGCTTCTATCTGGTCAGGAATAATTTTATATTTCACTCCTCTTAATTTTTTAACCCCTTTAATTTTTAAAGTATGCGTGCCAATACCTTCAATTTTTGCTCCCATCTTATTTAAAAATCGACAGAGATCCTGAACGTGCGGTTCAGCAGCTGCTAGTTTAATGGTTGTTTCTCCCTTGCTCAAGACGGCAGCCATCACTAAATTTTCAGTTGCAGTCACGGAAAATTCTGGTAAAATAATAGTTGTTCCTTTTAGAAAATCCGATTCTAAATGATAAATTCCTCTTTCCTCTTTAATTTTTGCTCCCATCTTTTTAAAGCCATAAAGATGAGTATCAATCGGCCGATTGCCAATAATGCAACCCCCTGGTTCTGGTATTTCTACCCTGCCTAAACGAGACAAAAGGGGACCAAGAAGTAAAATAGAAGAACGCATTGCTCCAACTTTTTCTTCGTCTAATTTAGAAAGCGACAAGTCGCGAAAACAGATTTCTAAAGAGTGATTATTAAGATTCTTAACTTTTGCTCCTAAACTCTTAAGTATATTAATCATATTCTCAACATCCTTGATCTTCGGTAAATTTTCTAAGAGGCAAGGCTCTGAAGTTAAGATCGTCGCAGCTAAAATAGGAGTCGCTGCATTTTTCATCCCTTTTACCTCAATCTCTCCTTTCAATCGCCTTGCTCCTTTGATTACAAATTTTGCCATAAACTTTTTATTTTTTATATTTTTGTATGTCTTCTAAATTTCATCTCTTTTTTCTAACTCTTTGTATTGTTATTTTCGTTATTTTCACCCCTTTTATTCTTCTCTACGCCAATGGCTACAAATATGACCGCGAAGAAAAAACATTTATCAAAACTGGCTCTCTTTTTATTGATTCCTTCCCGACTGGCGCCTCAGTAATTATCAACGGCCAAGCTCAAGAAGGAAGATATTGGCTTGATTTTTTTTCCTTCTTTTGGAGGTTATTTGGCTCGGCTACTTACGGCGGAAATACGCCGACCATCATCAACGATATTTTGCCCGGGAAATACCAGATAGAAATAGTTAAACAGGGATTTCAAGTTTGGAGAAAAGAAGCAACTATTTTGCCAAATCTCACGACTCGTTTTAAAAAAATTCAATTATTTTTTGAAGAGCCGGAGCTCCAGATTATTGACCAAGGAGAAGTCAGTTTTTTTTGGCCTTCCCCATCTAAGAAAAAAATTATTTACGGGATAAAAACAGGTAGCATTAAATTATTAGAAAACAACGAAATTAATCTTTTAATTGATAATTTTAACTTCAGCGACCCAAAAGACCCTATTTACGATTCTGATGAAAAAAGGTTTATTTTTTCCGCGAAACCTACAGGAGAAAAATCAAAAGAATATTTTCTTCTGAACCTTGAAAATGGCCATCTTCTTAATTTATCCGAGCTTATTCCTTCATTAAGAAGGGAGGGGGTAAAAATAAAATTTGACAAAGATCCCCAATATCTTTTAATTGGCCTTAAGGGGCTTCTTGTCCGAACCGACTTTTCTTCTAAATTGAGAGAGGCTATTTTTAAAGTAAATGGAGAATTAAAAGATTGGCTTATTAATGGGAATGAAATTGAAATTATTCGTCAAGAAAAAAATGATTTATTTTTCGAAAAATTTTCTTTGACAAAACCGGATCAACCAATTTTCTCTTTAAAATTAAAAGGTGGAAACTATGTTTTTCTCTCATCTCCCTATTTCATACTTCTGTCAAATGGAGAAAGTATTATTTTCGTCGCCTCAAACCCTTCTTCAAGCAACGAAGAACCATTAATTTTTGAGCTCGGAGGCAAAAAGATTGTTCCCTTCTCTAAAGAAGAATTACTATATTTTAATGATTACGAAATACAAATTCTTTACGCAAAACAGGAAGCGCTACTTTCCCCTTGGCAGAGAGAGATTATCACTCGGTTGAGCGAACCGCTTGAAGGAGTTGAATTTTACGGCGATTGGCTTTATTATCTCTCTTCTAATAAAATTATCGCTCTGGAGGTTGATCTCTCCAGTTCTAAGAATCAACATCTTCTTTTCAAAGCGAAAGAAATTAAAGATTTCGTCGCTCCTATCTCTAATATAATTTATTTTATTGGCCAGGTTAATGGCAAATCCGGACTATTTTCTTTGAAAATTAAGCCTTAAATTCTTTAACCTCGTAAACCTCTAAAATATCCCCTTCTTTAGCTTCTTCGTCGCTAGTAAAGAGCATTCCGCACTCAAGGCCAGCACCAACGCGTTGCACGTCTTCTTTGTTAATTTGAAGGTTTTTAATTAATCCCTCGCTAATTATTTTATCTTCTCGCCAAATTTTTGTCTTTAAACCATTGTTTATTTCTCCTGTAATAACCTTGCCGCCAATAATCTGGCTTCCTTTGCTCTTGCCAAAAGTCGCTAAAATTTTAAAGGTCCCTTTCTTCTCTTCAACAATTTTAGGCCCTTGCAGGGCTTTAATTTCTTTCTGAATATAATCAATTAAATGATAAATAATTTCTGATGAATATAGTTTGACTCCTAATTCCTCGCATAATTCTTTAACCGTTAGAGAAAAATCAACATTAAAACCTATCATCTCCGCGTTTATTTTTTGACAAAGAACAACGTCTGTTTCTGTCGGCCGACCAACTTCTTTTTTGACTATTTCTAATTTGACCTCTCCATCTTGAATTTTACCTAAAGCCTCTGCCACTGCATCAAGAGAACCAGCGCTCTCAGCCCTTAAAACAATTTTCAATTTTTTTTCTCCTTTCTTTTTTCCCCCCTCCAACTTAATTTTTTCTCGAAAAGAAATAGCTTCTAATTTTTTAACCCTCTTTTTAAATTCATTTAGATCTCCCACTGCCTCTAAGATCTCTCCGGCCAGGGGCATTCTTTTAAAGCCAGAAATTTTAACTGGCTGACTTAAAGAGGCCTCTTTGATTATTTCTCCGTTCTCCCTCTTCATCGTCCTTATTTTGCCGTAAGACTGGCCAATAATCACGGAATCGCCGACGCGAAGCAAACCATTGAAAGCAATAACTGTCGCCACCGGACCGACCCCCGGATCAAGACGGCTTTCAATTACGGTGGCTAGTGTTTTACCTTTTTTATTAGCCAAAAGTTTTTCTTCGGTTAAATCGGCTAAAAGTAAAAGATTTTCTAATAAATTGTCAATTCCTTGGCCCGTCTTAGCAGAGAGAGGAACGCAAATGGTTTTTCCACCCCATTCTTCTGGGATTAAATTTATTTCCGAAAGTTCTTTTTTAATTTTTTCCGGATTCGCCTCTGGTTTATCAATTTTATTAATGGCCACCACAAAAGGCAAATTTTCCTTGGTGATAATTTTGATTGCCTCAAGCGTCTGAGGCTTAATTTTGTCGTCAGCTGCAATAACCAAAATCGCTAAATCAGCCACTTCTCCGCCTCGTTCCCTCATCGCCTCAAAAGCCTCATGACCCGGGGTATCAATAAAAGTGATTAAGCGGTTGTTTTTTTCTATTTGATAAGCTCCAATTTTTTGGGTAATGCCGCCTTTTTCGCCAGCGGCGACATTTGCCTCCCGAATCCGATCAAGCAATGAAGTCTTCCCGTGATCTACATGGCCAACAACAACTACCACTGGCGGACGCTTGACTAAATCTTCTTTTTTTTCTCCTTTAATAATCTCTTTTATTTTTTCTTTGAGAGTTGTTTCAATTTTTTCTTCTTTCTCTTGGCGCTTAACTTTAAAACCTAAATTCTCTGCTACAATAGCGGCGATTTCATAGTCGATTTCTTCATTCAGGCCAGTGAAAACGCCATTCTTTATTAATTCTGCCATCACTTTATTAAGTGGTAAATTTAATTTTTCCGCCAGACGATAAACTTGAATATTTGGAGGGAGATAAATTTCTTTTATCTCCTCTTTTTTTTCTATCTTTTCTTCTACTATGCCTACCAGTCTTTTTTCTTTCTTTTCTTTTTCTCTCATCTCGCGCCACTTCTCAACCACTTTTTCCGCTTGCTCGTCAGGAATCTGGATGGCTTTTTTGCCAATATGAAAACCAAGCTCTGGCAATTTCTCTTTGAGCTCTAAGGGAGTCACTTTAAGAGTTCTGGCAAGTTCGGTAATATTCATAAAATAAAAAAATGTTTAGATGGTGCTAAACATTATAGCAAAAAATTAAAAATTGGCAATCTCTGCCGACCAAGCCAGTAACTAACGGATTTTAATTGCCCCTTGACGCAAAATATTAATTTTTCCTTTTTTAATCTCAATAATGGTTGACGGTTTTGATTTTTTCAAACGGCCAACATTTAAAATATAATCTGGCTTAAATTTTCTAACTTTAAATTGTTGCTCAATTTCTTTTTTAGAAAAACATAAAGGCCTTTTTGAAAGGTTGGCTGAAGTAGAGACAATCAGCATTTTTAAGAGAGAAGAAATTCGGCGGCTAAGGGGGGTCTTCGGTACACGAATTGCGATCTTACCATTTTTCAATGTATGTTTTGAAAAAATCCTTTTAGAAAGAGGCGTTGCTTTAACCACTAAAGTTAAAGGGCCAGGCCAATGTTTCCTCGCTAAACTTAAAGCCTTTCCTTTCAGAAAACCATATTTTTTGACCATGGCTAAATTAGCCACGATTAAAGGCAAGCATTTTTCTTTTCCTCTCCCCTTGATTTTAAAAATTTTTAAAACCGCTTTTTTATTGCTGGGATCAGCGCCTAGACCGTAAGCCGTGTCTGTTGGATAAGCGATTATCCACCCTTTTTCAAGGCCTTAACTGCTTTAACTACCTGATTTACCATTTTTAAAGGCTTAATTTATTATAATTTTTCTCTTACAAATTTAATTTCTTGATACTTCTTGTCTTTTTCTTTTCAGATCTTATTTTTTTCCCTATTAGTCTTTTTTCTTTAACCCAAAATGGCGCGACGGTCGCCATTCTTTTTTTCGTTGGTTTTAGAGCTATATTAATAAAACTCTGCAATTTATCAATCGCTTTTTTTCTATTTTGAGATTGCGATCTCTCGCTTTGTGAGGCGACAATAAAATTACCATCTTTATCAATTTTATTCGCCCATTTTTTTATAATTTTTTGTTTTTGATCAGTATTTAAGACGCGCGATCGCCAAATATTCCAAACTAAATTCACCTTGGTCGAAACTTTATTGACCCGTTGCCCGCCAGGACCAGTGCTCCGAGAAAAAATAATTTTTATCTCGTCTTTTGGAATTGTTATTTTGTCTTTAGTTTTTAACACATTAATAATTATAAAGAAGGGGTGCTGGTGGTAGATTCTTCTTCTGGTGGTTTCCCGCCAACTAGCCATGTTTCCGCCCAGGGGACATAATGACTTTTCCAAAATTCCTCCCTTTTTGTCCCATTAGGAAAAGTAATGGTTCTCTCGAAAGAGGTGTCAGCGCCAGGTACGGCTGATTCAACTTTTTTCTTCTCCCCTTCTTTCAATTCTTCAGTGTAAATAATTTTTTTAGGCGGCGGGGAAGAAATATTATAGATGATAGGTTTGGTCATTTCCACCTGACGGCCGTCACTCGTCCCGTAAAGTTCAAAAATCAAAATATTCCCTTCAATCCTCGTATGTAAAAGTAAATAATTACCTGTATCATTGATAAAACGAAAATCTGGCTTGGGGTTGTAAATTGTCGCGTCCATACCAGCTGGTTCATAATACCTGACGCGAAAAGTATGAGGAGTTCGTTCAGTAATTGGCAGACCAGCGTTAAGAGCGACTCTAAAGGCAGTTGTTCCTAACTGGCAAAGGCCACCGCCAAATTCCGGCTTGGTTCTATCTCCTTTAATCACTAATTCCGGTAGAAAACCAGTAGTTTCATCAACTTCGCCGATTGCTTGAACCAGAGAAAACTCTTCGTCAGGCTTAATTAAAATTCCGTTTATTTTTGAAGCACCAATCTTGATATTGTACCTCCGATTAGCCGGACTGCCAGCGAAATTTGATTCTCCGTGACCTACCAGCTCCTTTATACCCAAACTATTTATTTCCCCAATTTTTGTTTCTGGCTCGGCCTCCTTTAAAACTATTTCTATATTTTCTTTTCTTTCTAATATTGAATCTTTAATTTTTAAAAGAGTCTCATTATAATCAATCTTCTTTCCTTTTTGCGGCGGTCTAAACTCAACCACCCTGCTGTTTTCCATTTTAAACTTTGGTTCAACCGCCTCTTGTTCGAGATCTTTGGCAATTTCTTTAAGAAAAGAGAAAACTTTTTCCTGATTTAAGACTATTTCTGCCTCCTTGGCCTCGTTTAAATCAAATTCCGTCCAAGAAACTAAATCTTCAAGTTTTAAGGGCCATTTATTTTCAGAACTCGTCAGGCTAAAATTTGCTGTCAATAATATATTCTTTATTTTCTCAAAAGTCTCTTCGCAGTCCTCTCTCGCAAGGACCGGCGACTCTCTAAAATAAGAGAGGGGGATCTCTTTGTTTGACAAATTGCTAAGATTTTCTTTCAGATTTAGAAGCGCGGCGTCAAAATCAAAAACCAGACCTTCCTCTCCTCCAACTAAAATTATCTCTCCTTCTTTCGTCTCAAGCCTGGGCTTTTTAGGACTTTTGCCGAGTTCTTTAAATTGTTCTTCTAAAAATTTTTTAATCTCTTGTTCTTTAATCTCCACTTCTAATCCTATTTTTTTTCTCTCAAGTTTAGTTAAGAAAATTTTTTCGCCTCTTTCAAAAAAATTTCCTTCCCTGCCTATTTGAAAGGCCCTATTGACGTTTTCCTTTATTTTAAAATCAACGACCCGATAGGAAAGATCCGGGTCTGATGGTGAAACAACAACCAAAGAAAGAGCTTTTTTCTTCTGGCCTTGAGGAGTATTAGCAGAAAAAACTACGCCTCCTTTTTCTACTTCCTCGGTTGCTCCTTTTATGAGTTCAGCTGCTTTTTCTTTTGTTAGCCCGCCGAAATCAAAATTATCCAAATAAACTCCGGGATAAATTTTTTCAAAAAAAATAATTTCCTCAAGGAAAATATAAAGCGAGACGAGGAAGACGATTAATAATAAATAAAAAACAATTCTAAAAATAATTTTCTTCATTATT
>Ga0100377_1004084_pt1 | contig 11399 bp, 8 predicted proteins | sample CryGeymeta201501_FD_83664 | JGI IMG/M metagenome (GOLD analysis project Ga0100377, IMG submission 83664) | Groundwater microbial communities from Crystal Geyser aquifers in Utah, USA - Crystal Geyser metaG 2015-01 | ecosystem: Environmental > Aquatic > Deep subsurface > Groundwater | place: USA... | reverse complement strand
TAAACGTAAACGTCAACGCGATAGAAAAAAATATCCTATGAATCACAGCCAAAAGAGAAAAATAAAGGAAGGTGCGATAGAAACCATTCTGTTCCTCTGCGCGCTTTTCTCCGTTTTTATCACGCTCGGTATTGTTTTTATCCTTTCCTACGAATCTTTCGGTTTTTTTAAGGAAGTGTCATTAAAAGAGTTTTTCACGGGAACGCAGTGGACGCCTCTTTTTGCAGAGCCCAAATTCGGCATTCTTCCCCTTATTATGGGAACGCTGCTCACAACAGGCATAGCCCTGTCTGTTGCGCTGCCTTTAGGTTTACTGGTTGCCGTCTATCTGAGTGAATTTGCGCCCCATAAAATGAGAGAGATCATCAAGCCGGTACTTGAGCTTTTAGCTGCTGTTCCTACTGTAGTGTACGGTTACTTTGCGCTGCTTTTCCTGACCCCGATATTGCAGAGGTTCATACCGGACCTTTCGGGTTTTAATGCTCTGAGCCCGGGCATCATCATGGGGATCATGATAATACCTTATGTGAGTTCGGTAAGCGAGGATGCGATGATAGCGGTCCCCATGCATATCAGGGAGGGCTCTTATGCCATGGGCGCAACAAAATTTCAGACCGCATTTAAGGTCATCATTCCGTCCGCATTCTCCGGCATTGCAGCCGCTTTTATTATCGGCATATCAAGGGCGATAGGAGAGACTATGGTTGTCGCAATAGCGGCAGGGGGCATGCCTAACCTCACGGCAAACCCCCTGGAGCCGGTTCAGACATTGACGGCCTATATCGTCCAGGTCAGCCTGGGAGACGCGCCGCATGGGACGGTTGAATATAAAACAATATTCGCTGCCGGGATAACACTCTTTTTTATGACCCTCGGATTTAACATCTTGGGTTTCTGGCTGAGAAAACGGATACGGGAAGTTTATTAGGTATGAAAGACTTAAAAAAGCTGATTCGATACAACAAGCTCTGGAACTATCTGTTCATGATCATAGGTCTCCTGGCGACTATGCTCGGCCTTATTCTCCTGTGCGCCCTTATGGTAGATCTGGCTGTGGACGGGGCGCCGAGGTTGAGCTATAAGTTTCTCACCTCCTTCCCATCGCGGTTTCCCGAGGAAGCCGGAATACTCTCCGCATGGGTGGGAAGCTTTCTCCTGCTCCTGGTTACCGCCCTTGCCGCGATCCCCCTTGGCATTGCAGCCGGGATTTATCTTGAAGAGTATGGCAAGAAAAACTGGCTGACCGATATCATAGAGATCAACATCGTCAATCTTGCTGGCGTGCCTTCAATTGTTTACGGCCTTCTTGCCCTTGGATTGTTCGTCTATTTCTTGAAATTCGGGGAAAGCATCCTCACCGGCGGGCTTACCCTTGCCCTCCTGATTCTCCCTATGGTCATCATGGCTACCAGGGAAGCGATACGTGCAATTCCCAATTTGATAAGAGAGGCTTCCTATGCCTTGGGGGCGACCAAATGGCAGACGGTGCAGTGGCATATAATCCCCTATTCAACCGGCGGGATCCTGACAGGGATAATCATCGGGCTCTCACGGGCAATCGGTGAGACGGCGCCGATCATCACCGTCGGGGCATTAACGTTCATAGCCTTTCTTCCTACCTCCCCCATATCTATGGACTTTCCTTTTGTCTCGTTCAAGTGGCTTATGGACCCCTTTACCATTATGCCCATACAGATGTTCAACTGGGTATCGAGGCCTCAGAAGGAGTTTCAGTTAAATGCGGCGGCGGCCGGCATTATCCTCATGGTGATGACCTTGCTTATGAACGGCCTTGCCATTTATATCAGATACAGATTCAGAAAGAAGATAAAATGGTAAACAGTACACTAAAATCAGAAGTCAGGAACCTCAATTTTCATTACGGGGATCTCCATGCCCTTAAAAACATCAATCTGCCCATTGAGCGGAGAAAAGTTACCGCCCTCATAGGTCCGTCAGGCTGCGGAAAGACAACCTTCCTCAGATGCTTTAACCGCATGCATGACCTCTATCCTCATAACAGATATGGGGGCGAGATTATCCTCTATCCTGACGGCATCAACATCGTCTCGCCGGAGATAGACCCGATCGAGATAAGGATGCAAATAAGCATGGTCTTTCAGAAGCCTAATCCTTTTCCAAAGTCCATATACGAAAATGTCGCCTATGGCCTCAGGGTGAGAGGGATCAAAAAAAAACAGATACTTGATGAAAAAGTAGAGAAATCTCTCAGGGGCGCCGCCCTCTGGGAGGAGGTAAAAGACAGACTTTACGATCCGGCATTCGAACTTTCAGGAGGACAGCAGCAAAGGCTCTGCATTGCGAGGGCGCTGGCTACAGACCCGAGGATACTTCTTTTTGACGAGCCGACATCTGCTCTTGATCCCACTGCCACTTCAAGGATAGAAGCGCTTATTGTAGAATTGAAAAAAGAGGTGACCATAATAATAGTGACGCACAACATGCAGCAGGCAGCGAGGGTGTCAGATTATACAGCGTTTATGTATCTGGGGGAGCTTATAGAATTTGATAATACGGATAAGATATTTACAACCCCTGCCAACAGGCTGACAGAGGAATACATTACGGGTAGGTTCGGCTGACGGCGACTACTCAGATAGATAGGCTGAAGACTCTTAGGATACTTCAGCCTTCAGCCTTCAGCCTTCAGGCTAAACACCTGATTAGTTACGGAGGAGGCACCATGGATGGGAAGAAACACATCAGCGACCAGTACGAAAGGGAACTCCAGGATGTCAAGGAAAGCCTTCTGTATCTGGGTGCCATGATAGAAAAGGCGATGGGAAAGGCGATAAATGCCCTTTTAGAGAGAAACTCGGAACTGGCCCGCGAGGTAATCGCCGAAGATGATCAGATTGACCAGCTCGATGTAGAGACGGAGGAAAAGTGCATCCGCGTCCTGGCCCTCAGGCAGCCCACCGCGAGGGACTTGAGGTTCATCGCCACGGCGATCAAGATCAATGGACATCTGGAAAGAATCGGAGACATGGCGGCTAATATCGCAGAAAGAGCGATTATTCTAAATGAAGAACCTCAACTGAAACCCTATATTGACCTTCCCCGGATGGCCGATATTGCCCGGGGGATGGTTAGGGAAAGCCTTGATGCCCTGGTTAATGAGAATGTTGAGCTGGCAAACAAGGTCAGGGGGGACGATGAATCCATAGATGCACTCAACGAACAGATCTTCCGGGAACTCCTTACCTTTATGCTGGAGGATCCCCGGAAAATTCATGCTTCACTTCTTATTATGCAGATAGCCAAGAATCTCGAGAGGATTTCGGATCATGCGGAAAGTATTGCCAACCGGGTGATATACATGATAACGGGCAAGATCGTGAGACATAAAACTCCTCTCAAAGCCCAGGATAAACAGATTGCGTAGTCGTTTATTTTATAAAATTATGGGCAGCTACCTCGTTTTTATGTTATTATCAGTCGCCGCGCTGACTTTTCTGATTAACCGGGAGATAAAAGGCGGACTGACCATACTTGTCATGGCCTTGTTCTCCCTGCTTGCCGCACTGATATTTTCCCGAAAAATCACGTCACCCATCCGGAAAATGGAGATATTTACCCGAAAGGTATGCAACGGCGCCCCTGCGGGGACCCTTTTGGTCGAGTCGAATGATGAACTCGGACAACTGGCAAAAAACATCAATCACCTGGTTTTGCAGCAGCAGGAAAAGATCAAGCTTGTCCATAAAGAAAAAAGAAAATTGGCATCAGCCTTCACGGCTATGGTAGAAGGGGTAATGATCCTGAACAGCGACAATCGCATAGAGCCTATGAATAACAGCCTCATGAATATCCTCGGTCGCCGGGAGGATGATATTATCAATAAAACTCTCCTGGAAGTGTTCCGGAATATGGATTTACAAAACGCCCTCGAGCGTTTTAAAGAGACGGGAGAGCCGGTTTTACAGGAAATTACTTTAGGGGGGGCATCCCCGATTATCCTGGATGTTAACATTTCCCCCATCCAGGGGCTTTCCGGGGGAGACGAGAAAACAATGATGGTCTTCCATGAGGTAACACGCCTTAAAAAGTTAGAAAATATACGGGAAGATTTTGTTGCCAATGTGACACACGAAATTAAAACGCCTCTCACGGCTATCATTGGATTCATCGAGACCCTCGAGGAAGGCGCCATTGAAGATAGAGTCACGGCAGAAAAATTTTTACGGATTATCTCCGAACATGCCCAACGTCTCAACCGTCTGGTAGATGGCCTTCTTACTCTTTCCAGCATCGAACTGGGAGAAATAAAATTGCACCTCGAAGGCATCTCAGTGGTCCATATTGTGGAAAACGCCCTCCCCGTGATTCAGGCAAAGGCGAGAGATAAGAAACTCGCCATCCATCATGATATTCCCACCGGACTTCCCCTGATCATGGCAGACAGAGATAGGGTGGCTCAGGTCATCCTGAATATTCTCGACAATGCCGTCAAATTCACACCGGAGGGGGGAAAGGTATCAATTACCGCGTTTGAAGATGGAGGGGGTTATGTTGTCGTAAGAATAGCCGATACCGGTATCGGTATACCGGCAAGTGAAATCCCCCGGCTGGGAGAACGCTTTTATCGGGTGGATAAAACACGGTCACGGGAACTGGGAGGTATAGGCCTGGGATTGTCCATTGTCAAGCATCTTATGAAAGCACATCAGGGCAGGGTAGAGATTGAAAGCTCTCCCGGCAAGAGTACAACCGTTTCCCTCTATTTTCCATGCTCTCTATAACGCCTCTATCCAATTCTGGTAGCCGCAGGCTTTAGCCTGCGTTTTGTAACATATTGAAAGTAAATAAACTCTATGGGTTTGCATAAGGACTACGATGTTATCGTGGTGGGAGGAGGTCACGCCGGCTCGGAAGCGGCCCTGGCTGCGGCAAGGATGGGCTGTGCGACTCTTCTCTTTAATATCAATCTCGATTCCATCGCTTTGATGTCGTGCAATCCGGCGATCGGCGGCCTGGCCAAGGGTCAACTCGTCAAGGAGATTGATGCCTTAGGCGGCGAGATGGGAAAGGTCGCCGACAGGACAGCCGTTCACTTCCGCCTGCTGAATGCCTCGAAGGGGCCGGCCGTTCAATCCACGCGGTTCCAGTGTGACAAGCAACTTTACCGGCTTGCCATGAAGGCCATCCTGGAAAAGGAGAAGAACCTTCATCTCCGTCAGGCCCTTGTGGATCGCCTGATAATCGCCAGGGACAGGGTGATTGGCGTGGAGGATAATACCGGTTTCTTTTACGGCGGGAAGACCGTGATCATTACTACGGGGACGTTTCTGAATGGATTGATCCATGTCGGGACGGCCCGTTACCCGGCGGGACGGGCCGGTGAAATCGCCTCGATTCAACTGGCGGCCTGTCTTAAGGGGCTTGGTTTTGAAATGGGCAGGATGAAGACAGGAACTCCCCCCAGGTTAAGGGCCTCATCCATTGATTTTTCAAAGCTGGAACGCCAGGATAGCGATCCCGATCCGCAACCATTCTCATTTACCACAGAGAAACTGCGTGCAGAGAGGCTTCCCTCGTATTTCAGTTCTACAACCAAGGAAACACACCGGCTCATCAGAGACAATATCGGACAATCTCCACTCTACTCCGGCATTATCAGAGGGATCGGCGCCCGTTACTGTCCTTCCCTCGAAGATAAGGTAATGCGCTTTGCCGATAAAGAAAAGCATCCGGTGGTTCTGGAGTTTGAAGGTCTCGATACCGAGGAGATTTACGCCAAAGGTCTGGGCAACAGCATGCCGCCTGCGCTTCAGGAAGATATTGTCCACAGTGTTCCCGGCCTCGAAGAGGCTGAGATCATGCGGTCAGCCTACGCTATCGAATATGATTTCGTACAACCGACACAACTGAGAAGGACCCTGGAAACCAAACTCGTGGCGGGTTTATACCTCGCCGGACAGATCAACGGGACTTCCGGCTATGAGGAGGCTGCCGCACAGGGGCTGTGGGCCGGCATTAACGCCGCACTGGCGGTACAGAAAAGACCTCCCTTTATTCTCCACCGGTCTGATGCCTACATGGGGGTCATGATTGATGACCTCGTGATCAGGGGTGTTGATGAACCGTACCGGATGTTTACCTCGAGGGCCGAATACAGGCTGATCCTGAGGGAGGATAACGCCGCCATCCGTCTGATGGGTAAAGGATATGACCTGGGTCTGATCTGTCGGGATCACTATGAACATCTCCAGGAAAAGGTCCGGCAGGTGGAGGAGGGCATCAAGAAGCTCTCTGCCGTAAAAGTCTACCCCAACCAAGATGTCAACACGACCCTTGTCAAAATGGGATCTAAACCGATTAAAAATCCGGCAACCATGTACCAGCTCCTCAAACGGAATGAAATTGCCTACGATGACCTGAAAGTTTTTGCTGGATGGGAACCGGCGCCGGATCGGATGGTGAAAAAACAGATCGAGATCGAGGCTAAATACGAAGGATACATAAAACGGCAGGTCGAGGCGGTCAAAAAGATGGCCGAACTGGAGGATAAAAAAATCCCTCCCTTCGTGGACTACTCCTCCATCCCGGGACTTTCCACCGAGCTGAAGATGAAATTAACCGGATTAGAACCTGCCACCATCGGACAGGCCGAACGGATACCAGGAATGACGCAGGCCGCCCTTACGGCCATTCTGATTACGATAAAGAAGATGGAAATAGAAGCCGGCCCTCCAAAAAGAAATAGGGGTCGGGGGTCAGGGGTCAGGGATCGGTGTTTGTAGGGGGGTTTCCGACCCCTGACCCCTGATTTTACTCCCCCCGACCACAATCCTGACAGGCCGGATTCCTCTTCACCCGGAGGAAATTCATCTCTCCTGACAGACCGTCCCAGAGCAGCAATCTGTTTGTCAGCAGTTTTCCTTTACCCGTAAGGTACTTAATAACCTCGGTCGCCTGGATGGAACCGATCACACCCGGGGTCACCCCGATGATGGGAAAGGTCTCCGCCGGGGGAGTTTGGGGAAAGACACATCTCAGGCAGGCCGTTTGATAAGGGATGACCGTCATGACCTGGCCGTGGAACCCCCGCACGGCGCCGTGAAAAAAGGGAATATGACGTATAACGGCAACACTGTTCAGGAGATGCCTGGTGGGGAAATTGTCCAGTGCATCAACGATTAAGTCGGCATCCCCCACAATCCCGTTTACATTTACTTCCCCAATCGTGCAGGAGATCGTCTCTACCTCCACATAGGGGTTCATGGCCCGTATCTTCTCTTTTGCTGAGGCTGTTTTTTTTCTGCCCACGTCGGAGGGCCAGTGCAGGGTTTGCCTGTTGAGGTTGCTTACTTCCACGGCATCATTATCGGCTATTACGATACGTCCGACGCCTGCAAAAGCAAGGTATGTGGCTATCGGTGAGCCCAGCCCCCCCGCTCCAGCGATCAGGATTTTAGCCCCTTTGAGCCTCTCCTGGCCCTCCCTCCCTATGAGGGAAAGCTGCCGGTTGTATCGCCTCAGTTCTTCACCGGTTATTATTTCCCTTTCTTCAGGCATATTATTAGGTATTTAGGCTGAAGGCTGAAGGCTGAAGGAGCCTGATAGCCTCCTAACAGTCTTCAGCCTTCAGCCTTCAGTCTTCAGCCTTATTTTCTGTTAGGTCTCAGATTTGTCACCTGCCCATCTCCAGCAGCCGGGATCAGCAGCCATGATATCGCCTGTATAGGTATATGCCCTCCTCCTGCACCCCCCGCAGATATACCTGTACTGACATTTCCCACACTTGCCCTTCAGATTTTCCCTGTTCCTTATGATTTTAAACAACTCCGCATTTTCCCAGACATCCTTTAATTTTTCCTTCCTTAAATCACCCACTTCCAGGGTCATTATATCCCCTGCCGTCACTTTTCCGGAAGCGGTTATACAGTAACTATATATGTTGCTGATACACCCCACGCAGAAATCGTAAAAATTGCAGGGTTCATTCGGATCAGCGCAGATCCTCTTACAGTATTCGTCTTCGGCGACGATATAGCGGTTTTCAAATGACACCCTCTGCCATCCGTACCGGTCTTGCGCTTCCAGTAAATACCGCTGTGCCCTTTCCAACTGCTCCTTTGATAATGTCCATTCTTTTCCCTCAGAGGCCCTCCCCAACGGCAGAAACTCAACCATGGTAAAATCCACCCCCATATTTATGGAAAGCTCTACCATCTTTTCCAACTCATCATAATTTAGGTTCGTAAGTGTCATGATCAATATTACCTTGGGAACACCGACTTTTACCAGGTTCCGGAGAGCATCCATCGTCCTCTGGAAAGAGCCTTCCCCTCTATTCCAGTCATGATTCTTTTCCATGCCATCCACGCTAATCTTTACCTGGGAAAGTCCCGCCCTTGCCAAATCCCGGCAGAGACGCTCATCCAAAAGGTAACCGTTACTGTTCATTGCCACATGCATCCGGCTGGATGCATATCTCACTATATCAACCAGATCTTCCCTCAAGGTTGGTTCCCCCCCGGCAAACATCACTATCTCCGTGCCTGCTTCGGCAATATTATCAATGATAGTAAATACCTCTTCTGTACCCAGTTCATGATGAGGGGGCTCTGGGGAAGCCGGAGGATAGTACTTAGCATCGGCAAAACAATACTTACAGTTCAGGTTACAAGCGTCGGTGAGACTAAACCACGCAAAGAGGGGCTTACATTCCGCTACTGCCCGGTAAAACTTCTCCCGTGTGATCTCTAAAAAATTATCTTTTTCATTTTCCATCTTTCATCTCTTTAAGAGCCTGTCCCGAAATAGATTTTCCAGACCTTCCGGTAAGTTCCGAATGTCATCCATCAGATAAACCGTCCCCCGGGGATACCGTTCCAGCAGAAACTGTCTTGTCTGGAGATTACACCCACACCCGATAGTTATGAGTTCGATCCTGTTTTTCTGGCAGTACTCCAGGGCATCAAGCACGTTCAGTCCGCAATTTGCAGCCCCATCGGTAATATGGATGATCAGCTTTCTTTTGTCGTCCTTTTTCATGAGTATGGCAGCAGCCATAATTGCCTGACCCGTCGGGGTTTGGCCTGTAGGCATTATGGTGTATAATTCACCTCCCTGGTATAGCCGTACGAGATTGCACCGGCGGGTCTGTTCCTGATAACCGAAAACTTCCAAATGATTGAAGAAACCTTTCGCCGCTTCCGTAAGGGAGACAAAGGTCTGTTCCGCCACTGTCCACGGTCTATCGATTATTCCCCTTCCCGCCATGGAGGCCGAAGCGTCCGCCACAATACCGATGTTCCATGAGTAGTCAGAACCTGAAATATCTTTCCTTTTAAATATCTTACCATCCAGAGGTACACGATAGAGTCTCCGGGCGTCTATTTTTCCCATATCCACGCCCCTGATGATACCTCTTATTCTCGATCTTCTAATAAGGGTCTTCTGCTTCTGAAATATCCTTTTTAAACGTTCCACCTGTGATTGATCTACACTCACATTGCATTTGGCAACTGCACGGCTGAAAGTCGTATTCATTTGTTGTGCCTGAGGGTCCTCAATAGCCACCGATATATGTTGGGTTAGATCAGACTCTCCCTCCTCCAGCTTGAAACTGATCTGAGCGGCAAGTTCCTCATCAAGGCCAGGTGACTCCTCCTCTTTTTCTTTAGGATCATCCCGATCGGGATTCTTTTCCTTTTCTTCTCCTGCCTCAGGCATCTTGACCTTGGGACCGCTCTCATCCTGAATATTCACCCCGTCGGGATAAGGGGCAAGTCTTTCCCACATCTTGATGATCGAAGAAATGCCGTCCCACATCTCAAGGTATATCTCAACTCTTTTATTCCTCCTCTCCGCCAGGGTGGAGAGATTCTTTACATCTCTGATTGTATCGGAGTATTTCAACATGATAGCTATCAGGTCGTCATAGTAAGGATGGAGATTAGGAGGCAATGTTTGCAGAAATATTTCTTTCCGCCATAGACTTGCCAAACTTGATGCCGTCGGCGGGAGAGAAGGGTCCCTCTCTGTTTTGTCGGCAATGGATTTCCAATACTTCGAGAGGTAAAGGCGCCAGACGGTAGGGCGAACCTGTTCATCTATGTACAGGTCTTCCGCGACAGAGATAAAACTGCTGAGATAATCTTTCATCCCTTCCGCTGAGGGGGAAGCCCGTTGTTTGACCTGGATTTTTACCCAATCACCCCATTCAATACACCAGAAGGCCTCACGGACAACCTCTCCTACCAGAAGGTCAATTTTTCGGAAAGGAATAGGATAAATTCCTCTGACTTCGGCCGGGTTCAGGATAATAGAGTTATCTTCCGAAGCGGACATTCCCTGCCAGTAAATAGGCTTGACATTACTGCCGATGTGACCGGCCACCTTGCGCATGGCAGTTAGAGCTGTAGCCAGTTCAGTTGCCTCAAGACGGGAATAATTCTTTCGCCAGTACCTGGAGTACGCCTTTTGGGGGCCTTCTGGAACTTTATAATTCTTCACTGGCGTATTATTATTACTATCGGCAATTTTGGCGCTCACCGGTTGTATTTGGCCTCCCTAAGACGGAATATAATTTGGTGGAACATATCGTTCGTAACGACGAGGTTCCACCTCCGTATCACCCGTTTCCACATGGATGGAAAGGAGCAACGACTCGAGGACATCCATGGAAATCTGAAGACTGTAGATAACGGCCTCCCGTAAAGGCGCCCCCACGGCTGCGAGTTCCGCAATCATCAGAGAGTGTCGTATAGAGATATCAATGGGCGTCTGCTTATTACTTCTCAGTCTGCTTACTATGTTGAGAATATCAGATGCCAAAGATGGGGCAATACCGGTTTTAAGGACAAGGATCTCCTTTTCTACACTCACAGGAGGGTATTCAAGATGGACGCGATAAAACCGATCTTTCAGGGCGGCATCCATCTCCTCCGTACCTGAGAATTCTACACCTTCATTCATGGTAGCAAAAAAGATCAACCGGGGAGCTACATCAACCATTCCAAGCTCATCAATCCAGATACTTCGCTCCTCTGACAGTACCGAAAATAGCTCATTCAAGGCATGGGGATTCTCTGACCTGTTGATCTCTTCCAGATGGATGACACACCCAGGGACACGAATAGCCCTGGGAAATAGGAAACTCTGATAAAATGTCTCTCCATCTTTCAACCTCTGCTGCCCAAAAAGCTGGCCTGCCTCTGAGAGGAGCCCTACCTGAAAGGTCGCCATAGGCCTCTGATAATAACTGGCGAACTGTCTTACCAGAGAGGATTTACCGCACCCCTGATTACCGGTTACCAGGATGTTGATCGGGTGCTTCTCCGAGAGCTTCTCCAGCCTGTCTATATTGATCCTATCCTCATCGAGGACAAAAAAGTTGGGATCTAAGGGTGGAACCTTCAACTGTTTTG
>Ga0100377_1004081_pt1 | contig 11401 bp, 5 predicted proteins | sample CryGeymeta201501_FD_83664 | JGI IMG/M metagenome (GOLD analysis project Ga0100377, IMG submission 83664) | Groundwater microbial communities from Crystal Geyser aquifers in Utah, USA - Crystal Geyser metaG 2015-01 | ecosystem: Environmental > Aquatic > Deep subsurface > Groundwater | place: USA... | reverse complement strand
CTCTTTCTCGCGGAGCTCTCGCCGGGCCGTCAACTCATCGACGGTGCGGCGGACATTTTCCAGGGTCAACCGTACGTCTTTACCGGCAGCGATGTCCTCTCGCAGCTTGAGGTAGCGGTCGGACCAGTAGTTGATCTCCTTGACCAGCCGCTCGTGCACGGCAGCCAGGGTCTTATCCACCTGGCGCTCCCGGCGGGTCTTGACCTCATTGAAGTGCTCGGGAACAAGATGCATCGAGGCGTGGGCGAGGGCGACCGGCTCCAAATCCCGGGTGATCCACGGGGCGCTCAGCACATCCTCGATAAGCGGCAAATCGGTAGGGGCGATGGGCTCCAGATCGAGATGCGGCGCCCAGCCGGCATTGGTGGCACGGCCCTCGGGATCGATTTCGACAAACTGCACCCGCCGGGAGATGGTTGGGAGCCCGGACGTCTCGTCCGCATGCGGGCGGGACGCCCGCGCTCCCAGGATCGAGTGGTCGATAATGAACACGACCCTGGGAGTGAGGCCCATATCGTTCGGGTCCACCAGCACGGCGCCCTGTTTGAGCTTGTTTCGATGCTGCTCCAGGGCAAGATCCGTTACCGCCTGCATCAGCGGATGTCCCGGATGAATAAGGCTTGCCATCGGTGCACCGACACGCTCCACAAGTCGGACATACTGTTTCTCGAAGCAGACGCGCTCGTATTTACGAAGCACGGGCTGGAGGTTGCGCCGGTCCCGGCCGGTTATCTGCCGGTCCCGCTCGCGGATGATGGCTGGAACGTGGGTGATCTCCCACCTTCCCGGCTCCCGGGTGCGCAGCTCACCTCCCAGTTGATCGAAGGCCTGGTTGAAGAAGGCGCGGATGAAGTAGGGCTGGAGCTTGCGCGCCTCGGCCTTGTCCATCTCTTCCTTAACGGCAAAGAGCCGCTTTTCGTCCATGACTTCTTCGCACAAGGCGTTGCGCTCGATGATCGCCCTCAGGTGAACGGTATCCAGCGCTCCTTCAACCTTATGCAGCAGGCGGGCACGAACTTCCGGGTCTTCACCGTAGCGAATGGCTTCGATGAGCAAATCCTTAAGGCTCTTATCCTCGAACACCTCGCCCAGGATATCGAACACACGGCCTCCGAGGGCCTCCCGCTCAACCTCGAGTTTTTCAAACAGGCGCTGGAAGACATCACCCTCCCGGGTTTCGGATGCGACCATGTTCCAGAGATGACACACCTCGGTCTGCCCGATACGATGGATGCGGCCGAAGCGCTGCTCTATACGGTTCGGGTTCCAGGGGAGATCGTAGTTGACCATGAGGTTGGCGTTTTGGAGGTTCACCCCCTCGCCTGCTGCGTCGGTTGCCACCAACACCCGCGCCGTCGGATCGTTGCGGAAAAGCTCCTGGGTCTTTCGGCGCTCCTCGCGCTTGATGCCGCCATGGATGATGACCACGGCCTCTTCGATTCCGATCAGCCCGCGGATCTTTACGGCCAGATAGTTGAGAGTGTCCCGATGCTCGGTGAAGATGATGAGCTTGGGGATTGTGAATAGTCCTGGTAGCGCAGGCGTCCCGCCTGCAAAAGATGCGGGCAGGATGCCCGCGCTCCCAGGATTGGCCATCAAGTTCTGCAGCAGCTTTGACAGCTCGTCCCATTTGCGGTCCTGGCCGGAGTGGACAACCTGCTTTGCCTGTTCTTCAAGGTCTTTGAGAATGAGGATTTCGGCTTCAAGCTCCTGGATGGTCTGGGCAGCGGTCGCCTGATCGACTACCGCTTCTTCGAGATCCTCATAGGCTTCGCTCGAGAGCTCCTCATCAGCATCCCAGATGTTATCCGGTATAGCGTCCACGGTGAGCGTCTCGGCCAGGACCTGGCCGCGCTGGCGCAGCTTTTCTTCCTCGACTCCGCGCTTGAGCCTTAGATGACGGCGCTTGAGCGACTGATAGATCGCTTCGGGGCTCGAAGCAAGACGGCGCTGGAGGGAGGTGAGGGCGAAGCCGACCGTGCCCTTGCGATTTCCATCCTGGAGCCGGTCCGCTTTGTTCATCTCCTCCTTCACGTAGTCCGTTACGGCTTTGTAGAGAGCGGCTTCGAGGTCGGAGAGGCGGTAGTTGGCCGTATAGGCCCTGCGCTCGGGAAAGAGCGGTGTCCCGTCAAACTTGAAGAGATCTTCCTTGACCATGCGGCGCATGAGGTCTGAGACATCCACCTTGTGCGCTCCGTCGCGAAACCTGCCGTAGAAGCGGTCGGAGTCGAGCAAAGAGAGGAAGAGCTGGAAGTCCTCCTCCTTTCCGTTGTGCGGCGTTGCGGTCATGAGCAGAAAATGCCGGGTGACCGAGCCCAGCAGTTCCCCCAAAAGGAAGTGCTTGGTCTTGTTGACCTTACTGGCGAAGTAGCTGGCCGAGAGCTTGTGGGCTTCATCGACAACAACCAGGTCCCAATGTGAGAGGCGGAGCTTTTCGAGCAGGTCCTCACTGCGGGCGAGTTGGTCCACACGGGCCACCAGAAGATCAATATCATCGAAGGGATTGCCGCTGCGGGAAAGCTCGATCCGTTGGCGCGAGAACAGGGTGAAGGTGATGCCGAACTTCTCGAACATTTCATCCTGCCACTGCTCAACGAGGCTTCCAGGAGCGACGATGAGCACCCGCCGGGCATCGGCCCGCAGGAGGAGTTCACGGACGAAGAGACCCGCCATGATGGTCTTGCCCGCTCCGGGATCGTCGGCCAGCACATAGCGCAGCGGCTGGCGGGGCAACATCGACTCGTAAACGGCGGTGATCTGGTGCGGCAGGGGCTCGACATTGGAGGTGTGGACGGCCATCATGGGATCGAAAAGATAGGCCAGATTGATGCGGTAAGCTTCGGCAGCCAGCTTGAAGTCAGTCCCCGGCGCATCGAAGGCCCACGGCCGTCCGGCCTCTGCAAGGGAAAGGTTCGGCTCGTCGGTTCTGAAGAGCATCCGCTCCAGCAACCGACCGTCGGCCGTTTTGTAGTAGATGGTCAGGGCATTGTCACCCACCGGCTCGGTGGTCACGACGCGCACCACCTGTCCGGGCTCAACCCCGGTGATGGCGGCATTTTTCTTGATCTCTTCAAGTCTCGGCATGGTCCAGGATTGCCCATAACCTGCAAACGGCCAGGAATTGGACTTCCTCCCATTTCGACCAAGGGAAGAAATCTCAAGGGCCCTCGGATTCGTTTGGGATGACAATAGTCAGAATCCAACCCGGGTGTAGTATAAACCCAATGGCACGATTGGAGCGCGGATCTTTTGTGCTTGCGCGCAACTCGGCATCTCGAATGCTTCCATGCGCGCTGAAGGTGATGCCGTGAACCTGATGCGTTCGCAGAGCACCCGTGAGGCCGTTCAACACCTACCGGCCGGGCGTGGACCGAGCTTGCGGATGCGCTGTCAGCACCTGACAGCGCCGCCACGAGCCCGAACACGCTAAATTGCACCCTGATTTTCCTGCCGCGTTGACCTGGTCCGACCGCATCCGGCGTCCGGCGTCCACGCCCGGGGTAACATTCACGACCGTTGTTGGCCGCCACTATCCGACGTTTTTCCATGGCTTTGGGTTTCAGCCCCCGCGCCGAGGGCACCGGCAAACCCAACGGCCGTTGATTCCACGAGTCCGGCTGCCGGGCGCCTCAGAGGGCAGATTCTCCGGTTTCCCGAGTTCTGATTCGCATGACTTGGTCAATGCGCGAAAGGAAAATCTTCCCGTCTCCGATCTTTCCCGTAAGAGCCGCCTTTTGAATCGCATCGACAACTGCCTCGGCCTGGGCATCTTCCACCACCACCATGAGATACACCTTGGGAACAAAATTGACGTGGTATTCAGCCCCGCGGTAGATTTCCACGTGCCCTTTCTGGCGTCCGAATCCCTTCACTTCGCTGACGGTCATCCCCTGAATGCCAAGAGCCAGAAGGGCCTCCTGGATCTCCGCCAGACGAAATGGTTTAACGATTGCCTCGATTTCCAGGGCATGTTCGCCATCATCACGCCGGCCCTGATCAGCGGTGCGATCGCCGAGCGCATGAAGTTCAGCAGCTATCTCGCTTTCATCCTGCTCTGGTCCCTGTTCGTCTACGATCCGCTGGCCCATTGGATCTGGGGAGGCGGCTGGCTGGCAAAACTGGGGGTGCTCGATTTTGCCGGCGGGCTCGTGGTTCACCTGTCGTCGGGCTTGTCGGCGCTGGCGATCGTGCAGCGACTGGGCAAGCGCAAAGGCTACCCGAGCGAGATGTTCGTGCCGCACAACCTGACGCTGACGGCTCTGGGAGTCGGGCTTCTCTGGTTCGGCTGGTTCGACTTCAATGCCGGCAGTGCGCTGGCAGCCAATGCCAGTGCCGCCCTGGCCTTTGCCAACACGATGATCGCCGGTGCCGCCACTGCCTGTTCGTGGATGATGATGGAATGGTGGATCGCGGGCAAGCCCAGTGCTCTGGGCCTGGCATCGGGCATTGTTGCGGGCCTTGCGTCGGTGACTCCAGCCGCCGGGTATGTCACGCCGGCCTGGGCCTTGTTCATTGGCCTGGCCGGCGGTGCCATCTGCTTTTACGGAGTGCGGATCAAATTCAAAGTCGGCTATGACGATTCCCTGGACGTCGTCGGCGTCCACGGTATGACGGGAATCTGGGGTCCCCTGGCCACCGGCCTGTTCGCGTCCATAGGCACCGCGGGACTGGTGGCCGGGAACGCCCATTTTTTTAACGTCCAAGTCCTGGCGGTCGCGGTGGTGGGCGTGTACTCGTACGGATCGAGCTGGCTGATCGGCCTGGTCCTGGACAAGACCATGGGCCTTCGGGTTGGGGAAGAAGAGGAAAGCCTCGGCCTTGACCGCGAACTGCACGGCGAGGTCGGCTACAGCCAATAGAGTGGTGATGGGCCAAATGTGGAATTGTCCGTCCCGCACCGCCTCCACCACCTCCCGCTTGAGCATCAGGTTGGGAACGTTCTTTTCGGGGATCACCACCCCCTGATCGCCGGTCAGCCCCTTGTGTCGGCAGATATCGAAGAAGGATTCGATCTTCTTGGTGACCCCGCCCACCGGCTGGATTTCTCCCATCTGGCTGACCGATCCGGTGACCGCGATTCCTTGCTTCAGCGGCACCCCGGAAATGGCGCTGAGCAGCGCATAAAGTTCGGTACTGGAAGCGCTGTCGCCGTCCACCATGCCGTGGCCCTGTTCGAAACAAATGGAGGCGGACAGCGAAATGGGCTTGTTGTGGGCGAACCGCTGCTTGAGGAAGCTGCCGAGGATCATCAACCCCTTGGTGTGGATATTATACCGGATAAGGGTAAAAAGTTTCATTTCGTGTGCGCTCTTTCCCGGGAGCGCGGGCATCTTGCCCGCTTTTGAAAATGAAACATCCGATCCTAAACCGGTATACATGGAACGGATCGGAATGACACCCGCGGCATGAAGGGGTTCCGCGGCCCTGATGCAACTCCCGCTTAATCCAAGGTGCCCCCAAATCCGTTATATTTAGCGTTTGCCGGTTTAAGGCCACGGAAGACAGTCGCCACGGTTATGAGGTTCCGTCATGTGACCATTGGGCCGGCTGCCGCGCTCCCGTGCGCTGCCGGGATGCCGAGGTCGCCATGTCGAAGATCCAGCTTGGTCAGAGCGTGCTTGAAACATCGCCAAAAATGGTTTAGCAGATCTGTTACCGTCGGGGTTGTCAGGACGGACTCTCGGTCCGCCGTGGAGGGTGAGTCATCGCACAGGGAGTGAAGCTCATGCGGGAATACGTGATTCGGCCACTGGTGATCGGTGCCAACGAAACCGATCAGGGCATCATGACCTATCTGCGCGGCTACGGCCAGCGCATCTGGATCCCGATTTATGCCTTCTACCTGGAAGGCGGTCCGGAAAAAATCCTGGTGGACACCGGTCTCGAACAGTTCATGGTGCCCCCCGAGGTGAGCAAAAAATATGGTCTGGAGATCCTCGAATTCGAAGACGCACTGGCCACGGTGGGACTGCGCCCGGAAGACATCGATCTGATCATTCACACCCATCTGCACAACGATCACTGCGAAAACGACACCAAGTGCACCAACGCCACCGTGATCGCCCAGCGCAAGGAATACGAATTCTTCAAAAACCCGCATCCGATCGACCACCGCTACTACCCGGACCTGCTGGATGACGTGCGGGTGGAACTGGTCGACGGCGACACCCACTTGCGCGACGGGATCGATCTCATTTTCAGCCCCGGGCACACCCCCGGCGGTCAGTCGGTGGCGGTGAATACCCGTGCCGGGCGCGCCATCATCACCGGGTTCTGCTGCAACGACAAGAACTTCCCGGCGAGCGGCCCGGCCGTGGCCTCGGGCGTCCACATCGATGTTCGGGATGCCTACGACAGCATCCAGAAAATTCGCGATCTGGCCGATATCGTGATTCCCATCCACGATCTCGCGGTGGGCGCCAAGAAGCGCATCCCCGAGGCTTAGGCTGGGCGGTGCCGCGCTCAGTCCCGGGGCATCCGGTTCTTCGCGGCTTTGCGCCTTTGCGTGAGCCGGCTTTCTCACTCAATCCAGGGCCACGGCCCGGTGCGGGAACGCCTACGGCGAACCCATGGAATCACTCATCATGATGATCGACTTGGAACCGAAACCGGAACCCAAGCGGCGGCCGGCCAAACGGCGCCGGCCCGAAATCTATATCTGCTCCACCTGCAACCGGGAACAGCCGTTTTGCTGGACCTGCCCGTGCGGGTTCATGATCTGTTCCGATTGCATGGAAGAAAATTTCTGGGGCATGACCTGCAACGGCATCACCTGGACCTGCCCGGACTGCGGGGCCATCAGAGGCTTCGGCAACCAGTAGCGAAGCCGGCACGAAAGGGAAGCGGATTATGTCGGTACAACGGATCGTCATCATCGGCGCCGTCGCTCTCGGCCCCAAGGTGGCCTGCCGCCTGAAGCGTTTGAAGCCCGACTGGGACGTGCTCATGATCGATCAGGACGAACACATTTCCTACGGCGGCTGCGGCATTCCCTATTTCGTCTCGGGAGAGATCAGCGATGTGCGCGAACTGATGTCCACCAGCTTTCACATGCTGCGTTCCCCGGAATTCTTCGAAACCGCCAAGGGGGTGCGGGTGCGCAACCGGACCCGGGCCCTGGCCATCGACCGGGCCAATCGACGGGTGGCGGTGCGCGCTTTGCCATCGGGTCAGGAAGAAGAAATCCCCTACGATACCCTGGTGTTGGCCACCGGCAGTCGTCCCAACCGGTTGCCCATCGCCGGTATCGATCTGCCCGGGGTGATGAGCGTGAGCAATCTGCATCAGGCCATGGCGATCAAGGACCAAATCGCCAAGGGTGAAGTGGATCGGGCGGTGATCATCGGCGCCGGCGCCATCGGCTGCGAGATGGCGGAAGCCCTGAACGATCTCTGGGGCGTGGAAACCACCCTGGTGGAAATCGCGCCCCAGGTACTGCCGGGGATTCTCGATTCGGATCTCGCCCGGATGGTGCTGCATCATCTGGAAGAACACGGCGTTCGAGTGCATCTGAACGAATCGGTCGAAGCCATCACCGCCGCGGAAGCCGAAGCGGAGGGGGCGCTCCGGGTCAAAACCGGCAGCCGGGTGCTTGATGCCGATCTGGTGATCACCGCCGTGGGCGTGCGGCCGAATTCCGCTCTCGCCCGGGACGCCGGCCTGCTGGTTTCGCCCCGGGGTGGAATTGTGGTCGACGGCCGCTTGCGAACCTCGGACCCGGCCATTTACGCCGGCGGCGACTGCATTGAAATCACCCATCGCCTCACCGGTGAACCGGTGTTTTTCCCGCAAGGGTCCCTCGCCAACCGCCAGGGCCGGATCATCGGCACCAACATCGCCGGCGGCCACGCGACCTTTGCCGGTACAGTCGGCGCTTTTACCGTGAAGATCTTCGATCTGGCGGTGGCCGCCGCCGGCCTCACCGCCGCCCGGGCGCGCGCGGAAGGCTTCGATGCGGTCCACGCCCTGGTGGTGCAGGCCGATCGGGCGCATTTTTACCCGACCCAGGACCTCATGACCCTGCTGATCACGGTGGACCGGAAAACCCGTCGACTGCTCGGCGTTCAGGGCCTCAGCCGCAATGGCGACGCGCTCAACGGGCGGATCAACAGCATCGCCGCCTTGCTTCCCTACAAGGCCACGATCGAAGACCTGTCCAATCTGGAATTGGCTTACTCGCCGCCGTTTTCGTCGGCGCTCGATATCGTGAACGCGCTCGGCAACACGGCCGAAAACATTCTCGACGGCTTCAATGCTCCGATCGACCCGGAAGATTTCGAACGCTGCTTCCTCGGCGCCGACCCCGATCCCGAAGTGCTCTGCCTTGATGTGCGCGGACCCCAAAACGCGGCGCCATTCGTTGATCGCTTCGGCGACCGCTGGGTCAACATCCCCCAGGAAACCCTGGGCGAGCGCCTGGCCGAGGTGCCGAAAGACAAACGCCTGGTGCTGGTGTGCAATTCCGGGGTGCGGTCCTACGAAGCGCTGCTCCAGTTGCGCCACGCCGGGATCACCAACGCCGCCAATCTGCAGGGCGGGGTGGCGGCGATCAAGCAAGCCGGTCTGGTAGATCTGAGCGAGCCGGACCAGGATGGCGATTCGTGAGTCCCGAAGCTGGACTTCGGGCTTCCTGGAACGCCCCGCCGGTGGCCGTGCTGGCCGATCAGTCCTTGGTCTGGGGCCTCATTTGCCGCGATGCCCTAACCGAACTTGAGGTCCCGGCCCGGTTCCTGGACGCGACAGCGATCGGCGGCGGCGCGCTCGAACGGTTCCGGGTCCTGGTGGTGCCGGGCGGCTGGGCCGGGCACAAGCTGCGCGCCCTGGGCGACGGCGGCCGGGCGGCCCTGCTTCGGTTTATCGCCGGCGGCGGGAGCTATCTCGGCTTTTGCGGCGGCGCCGGCCTGGCCCTGAACGGTCCCGGTTCCCTCGATCTGGTCCCGGTCCGACGCCTGCCGGTGGAGCGGCGTCTGCCCAACGTGAGCGGCGCGGTCTGGATCGCTCCGGCCGGCGAACCGGAGAGTGCCCCGCATCCCGCCTGGCAGGACCTGCCGCGCGTGCTCCCCAGCCACATCTGGTGGCCCTCTCAGTTCGAACCGCCGCGGGCCGCCGGGGTGAGTGTCGTGGCGCGCTATCGGGCGGTCGGCCGGGATTTTTGCGCAGCCGATCTGCCGCTTCGGGACCTGGCCGACTTTCCCGGCCCGATTCCCTGGGCCGAGTGGGAAGCCCGCTACGGGATCCATCTGGACCCACAGCGTCTGATGGGGGAACCGGCCATTATCGAAGCCACCCACGGTCACGGCCGGCTGGTGCTGAGTTACCCGCACCTGGAAACGCCCGGCGATGCCTGGGGCCGGCGGCTGTTCCGAAACCTGCTCCAGTACCTGGATCGCCAGGCTGCCGCCCACGTTCCCCTGGGTGCCGGCAAGCCGCAATCGGTGCTTCCCGAACCGCCCTGCCCGGGGAGCCTTTACCACCTCGAACGCGCCCGCGCGACGGTTGACGATCTGATCGATTTCGGCCGTCGCCACCTGCTCTGGGACTGGCGCACCCCGTGGCTGCTCAACTGGCGCCGCGGACTGCGCGGCCTCGAATACGGAAGCATGGCGGTGACCCTGGGTTACCTCCGCGACGTTTGGCCGCATCTGGTGGATTCCGGCCGGGCGGCCGGCGGCTGGTTGCAACCAGCCCGCCAACTGGAAGCCGAAGTGAAGGAGTTCTGCCGGCGGGCGCAATGGCTCCTGCTGGAAGAAAAGGTTTCAACCCAAGCGGCGGTGCTGAGCAAGATCGGCAGCGTCAATCCGACGGTGGATCAGCTTCGCGCCGACCTGTTCGGCTCCCACATGCACCACGGCGGCCGCTGCCGCGGCGTGCTCGACCGCATCGACCGGTTCCTGATCGCCGCCTGGCAGTTGCGGGACCAGGCCCCCGGAGCGAACCGGACCCGCTGATCATCCATTCGATATCATGGCTGATCGTCGTCTTCGTCTCTCCTCGCGAGATACCATCTTGCGATGATCATCGTTTCGGCCACTCCCGAGTACCGTGCGCCGGAAGAAAGTGAGCGCCATCAAATCGGGGTGCGATGATGTCGCCGTAGGTCGGGTTGCGACCAGCGGGAGCTACCCGACGGTGCGCCGCGACGCCTCCAATCCGCGTTCCCGCGCCGGATCGTCAGGGAGTGCTCCGCACACCCAGACCTACACGGAACGGATCGGAATCAGGCCCGCGGCGTGAAAGAGCTCCGCGGCACTGAAGCAACTCCCGCTTAATCCAAGGCACCCCCCAATCCGTTATATACTGGTTTAGGATCAGATGTTTCATTTTCAAAAGCGGGCAAGATGCCCGCGCTCCCGGGAAAGAGTGCACACGAAATGAAACTTTTTACCCTTAACCGGTATAATCAGGGTTTTTTGCGTGTGCACGCAATTTGTGTCCTGCTTCATGGCGTGTTGTCAAGGGATGTCATGGGTTGTTTTGGGTGGTTCAGAAACGAGGAAACCCGCTTGGCTAGCGGGTCCTCGTGATTTCGCCGGATAGATAGGGAGTTAGTTGTGGTGGAGATGACCGGGATCGAACCGGCGACCTCAGCCTTGCGAAGGCTGCGCTCTCCCAGCTGAGCTACATCCCCAACCGTGTGCGATAAGCCTATAGCGGTTTTGCTTCGGGCTGTCAAGAAATGTCACGCACCCTCAGGATATTCGAAACGGTCTTGGGCCGGGCGGAGTTGTCGGGAACGGCCGGATAGCCCCCGGACAGGGCATCGAACCCTTGTTGGAGAAGGGCGTGAAGGTCTCATCATCCGCGAGGAATTCCCCGCAATCGCCTGCATGACCAGCGACCCGCCGCTGCCGGCGCCGGTATCAGGCGGAGATCAGCGCCGGCCGGCCCGATCAGGATGTTCCGGCGACGTCGGGGTTGAGCCGGCGCCGGTCCAAGGATCCGTCGCCGTTACAGTTTCAATTTGAGCTGATCCAGCATGCGGTCGGCAAAGTCAATGATGTGGTCGCGCTGGCGCGGGTTTGCATAGGCGATGCAAGTGCAGCGCATTCGCTGGCGGCTGCGGATCAGCCATTCGAAGCTGACCTGTTTGCGGTTCAAGTTGACGGCAAAGCAAAACGGGCGGCATTCCTGGTGTTCCCCCTGCACTTCACTGTAGATCTCCGGGGGCAACTCGACCCAGAAAATCTCCCCGAGCACGGATTCCTCCGCATGCTCTTTCAGGTACTTCAGGATGGCGTCATAATCCTCTTCCCGCAACTGGTCCACCACGTATTGCTTCATCGTTATCTTGCCTTTCGAATCAACCGTATCCACCGATGCCCCCGGGGGCGTGGCCACCACCTTGCCCGGTTGCGATCTTCGCAACCGGTCAGGTTGAGCTAGCACAACCGGAGATCGGATG
>Ga0100377_1004075_pt1 | contig 11408 bp, 18 predicted proteins | sample CryGeymeta201501_FD_83664 | JGI IMG/M metagenome (GOLD analysis project Ga0100377, IMG submission 83664) | Groundwater microbial communities from Crystal Geyser aquifers in Utah, USA - Crystal Geyser metaG 2015-01 | ecosystem: Environmental > Aquatic > Deep subsurface > Groundwater | place: USA... | reverse complement strand
GTTTCACAAGAGGGTCAGAAAGGGTTTTCTCAAGCTTGCGGCAAAAGAACCGAAGAGAATAAAATTGGTAAAAGCCTCTAAGGGCATTGCTGAGATTCACAGGGAGATTGTGAGGATAGTAGAGAGGGTTTTAAGGTAACTGCTTCTATATTAAGCGACTTTTAAGCTGAAAATTTCGAAACTATTTATCCAGCGGACTTCGTACGCCGAGGATATTTTTTGTTGCGACATGAGTATAAATCATTGTGGTCTGAATACTTGTGTGCCCAAGAAGTTCCTGAATAGTCCTGATATCATACCCGCTTTCAAGAAGGTGTGTGGCAAAGCTGTGACGAAGTGTATGAATAGAGGCTTGTTTTGTTATCCCTGCTTTTATGACAGCATTCTTGAAAGCCCTCTGTAAAGCAGCGTGATGAGTGTGATGACGCCTGACAATGCGTGTCCTCGGATCAATAGAAACCACCCTTGACGGAAAAAGCCAGAACCATCCCCATTCCTTTCCTGCATTTGGATATTTTTTCTCAAGCGCCCCCGGCAGATAAACACCGTTTGCCTTATCCTTCCTGTCCTGCTCGTAAAGTTCCCTTACAGAAGATATATGGTGAACAAGTTCGTCCTTGAGAGACTCAGGCAGTATTGTCCTCCTGTCTTTGTCCCCCTTTCCTGAACGCACAATCACAATGCCCTGCTCTATATCAACATCTTTTATTCTGAGGGCCAAACATTCCTGAAGACGGAATCCACATCCATAGATGAGCATTGCCATAAGACGTTGAAGCCCTGACATTTCATCAAAGACATTGTTAACCTCCTTAACCGTTAACACCACAGGCAGACGCCGCCGCTGACGAGCCCTGGCAGAGATGATCTCATCTTCTATATCATTGTCAAGGACATGCCGGTACACAAAGACAATCGCATTCAATGCCTGATTCTGCGTAGAAGATGACACTTTCTTTTCAACAGCCAGATAACTAAGAAAGTCATGAAGGGCTTTCCCATCAAGGTCATTGGGATTTTTGTTTTTGACAAAACCTTGAAATTGACGAAGCCATGCGATGTATGTTTTTTCTGTGCTGTATGACCTGTGACGAAGCCTGATAGCCTCTATGGTTTTTCCCTCAATTACCTTCCAGTCATTAATCATTGTTGCAGAAGGACGCCCGTTTTCATCAGGAGATGTCCGTGATAGAAAATAGCCGTATAGTCTCAGGGCATGGTCTGCCTGATTTATCTGCCAGTCCTCATGGCTTTTGCCCAACTGTTTGAGAAATTGAGATTTTTGCTCGTTTGTTATGTATTGAGACAAAGGAATATCAAGGAAGCGATAACAATCTGTCACCCATCTTAAATAAAACGGGAGATATTTGCTTTGCACCCTGTCTTTTAATGACAAAAATTGCTTGAATGGCTCTATCATAATTAAAACGCAATGTTATATTCTAACAATATAATGTTTAATATTACATAATTATATTGCAAACTCCTGCCCTTTTCAAGAGTTTTTTTAGTTTTTTCACTTGACTATATCCCGTTCCTTCACTATAATTTATCATATTGTTGAAGTAACATAAAATATAATGTTAGGCTAATAACAAAAGGAGGAACCTATGACGAGAAGACCGTTTTTTACTTTGGCAAATGTTTTTCTGTCTATCCTGATTGTCATCCTTACGTCGTGTGCGACAACGACGCCCGAAATTAAACAGTCTTCTCCAACCTTTACGGCAGTCGACCTGCAAGGTCGATCGTTCGGGTTGTCGGACTATAAGGGTAAGAACATCATTTTGGTCTTTTATATCGGTCACACCTGACAGCCATGCTTTCAGCAGCTCGGCGAGCTGCAAAAAGTTTTACCAGACATCCGGGCTTTGCAGACGGAAGTTATCGCGATTGCTAGCCGGGATCGGCGCGACGTGCAGAAAACCCAGAAGGTTCTTGACTTGGAATTCACTCTGGTACCAGGACCAAATGTTGATCTTATGAAACAATATGGAGCGTATAATTTCCAGAAAGGGGTCGCTTTACCAATGACATTGATCATTGATAAAAATGGGGTCGTGCGTTGGAAATACGTGGGCAAGAATGATTACGACCGTCCAGACGTGAAGAAGATTCTGATAGAACTCCGGCATCTGCAATAATAGAAAACGGCCTAACAAGTCGCTCAAGAGGGACGCGGCATAGACCTGCCGCGCCCCTTAGCTCCATCGTTATCCTCAGAAAATTTAATAATACAATTTAATAATACAAACTTGAACTGTACAGACATATGATGTACAATTAAAATATGAAATACGAATGGGATCCACAAAAGAATGAGTGGCTAAAAAGAGAAAGGAATATTTCGTTTGAGAAGATAGTTTTCCATTTGGCGCGGGGTGATGTATGGAAACTTGCAGATCATCCCGACCAAGATAGCTATCCGGGACAAAAAATATACTTTGTTGTTGTAGACAACTACGTTTATCTTCCCTCATGTTGTTGAAAAGGACTACGTTTTCCTGAAAACGATTATTCCCAGCAGAAAAGCAACCAAAACTTATTTACATGAAATGGAGGTATAACAAATGAAATATGACAAGGAAGAAAAGGCTATTATTGATGCATACGAGAAGGGAAAAATGAAACTTTCCTCTCCATCAAAGAAAGAATTTGAAGCAATCAAGGCAACGGCGAGAAAGACAATAATAAAAGACAAGCGAATTACCATACGTCTTTATGACCACGACTATCAGGGCATTCAGAAGAAAGCAATGGAAATGGGCATGCCTTATCAAACGCTTATTTCTGGAATAATCCATCGTTATATTGAAGGCGATTTAATTTCAAAAAGAGGAGAACACTCAAATCAACCCGATGCAGAATAGCGTCGGTCGGTTTTTGCAGGCTGCTTGCCTGCGCGGGTTATTTAAGTCGTTAGGCGTAAAAAATTAGGAGAACAAAATGAATCACTGGACTGAATTAAGCATAGAATATGCGAATCAAAGGTCATATCTTGATGATTTGTTTCAAGTATATCCGACAATTCCAGAAGGAATAAGAGACATTAATGAAGAAATATGGGCAGATGTTGAAAAATACTTTAATCGTAAAAACAACGATGCTCTTATCAAAGAACTTTTAACACTTAACCTCTTTCCGATAAAGGATAGTTATATTGCATACTTAAAAAGAGACGATTCTGCAATCAACAGAAACCCGAAAACCATAAATCGTATTTGCGGTAGACTTTATGAAATGGGACTTAATAAGATTTTTGAAAGATGTAGTGAGCCAAAAGAAACTAATCGACAAATTGGTCCAATGTTTCGGGAGTGGTCAAGAAAAAAATCTCTCGGTATTACACCTGTTGATTTATCTGAATTCATCGCAAACAATAATGACGCTATTTTAGACGCAAGCGATAATGCAATGATGGATTTTGCAAAGAATAATTTAGGCTATAATCACAATAAAGGACTTGATTTTGTGGCAAGATTTAACGGTAAATACGTTATAGGAGAAGCAAAGTTTCTTACTGATTTTGGCGGACATCAAAATGCACAATTTAATGACGCAATAAGCACGGTTGAAGCAAAAGGAGTTAAAGCAATAAAAATTGCTATTTTGGATGGTGTGCTTTATATTAAAGGGAATAACAAAATGTATAAATCAATAACCAAGACTTATAAAAATTACAATATTATGAGTGCTTTGGTGTTACGAGAGTTTTTATATCAACTATAGGAAAAAATTATGAAAAATTTACTGATTAAGGGTGACAATATTCAGGGGCTTAATTACCTTTTAGAAAACAGAAAAATGAAAGGGAAAATTGATTTGGTATATATTGACCCTCCATTTGCAACAAATGGAAACTTTACAATTACGGATGGCAGAGCATCCACGATTAGTAATTCAAGAAACGGTGATATTGCATATTCTGACAAACTTACAGGCAAGAATTTTATTGAACATTTAAGAAAAAGGTTACTCCTGCTTAAAGAGTTGTTATCTGAACAAGGGTCTATTTACTTACACATTGATTACAAAATTGGGCATTATGTGAAAATGATGATGGATGAAGTTTTTGGGATAGAGAATTTCAGAAATGATATTACAAGAATTAAATGTAATCCCAAAAACTTTGACCGAATTGGTTATGGCAACATTAAGGACCTTATCCTTTTTTATACAAAATCTTCAAAACCGATATGGAACGAACCGAGAGAAAAATATACTGAAAAAGACATTGAAAATTTATTTTCTAAAATAGACAAACAAGGGAAACGATATACAACTGTGCCAATTCATGCCCCTGGTGAAACTGAAAATGGAAAATCTAATCAACCATTCAAAGGAATAATGCCGCCTAAAGGCAGACATTGGCGAACAGATGTTGAAACTCTTGCACAATGGGATAAAGAAGGACTCATTGAATGGTCATCAACTGGAAACCCAAGAAAAATAATTTTTGCAAACGAAAGAGAAGGCAAAAGAATTCAAGATGTTTGGGAGTTCAAAGACCCCCAATACCCAACATATCCTACGGAAAAAAATTCTGAATTATTGGATTTAATCATTCGCACTTCTTCAAATCCAGAAAGCATAGTTTTAGATTGTTTTTGTGGCTCAGGGACAACGCTAAAATCAGCCCAAATTATTGAGAGAAAATGGATTGGAATTGACCAATCGGAACACGCTTTGAAAGCAACCATTGAAAAACTCGAAACAATTAAAGGCGACCTTTTTGTTGCTAATCCTGAATATGAGTTTATAGAAATGGAAAAGATATTAACTGAAAAAGCACCTAACAAAGCGCTCCACCCGACCGCTATTCCGCTGCGCTCCATAGCGGCAGGTGAGCTTTGGCGTTAGGCGATTAAAGGCACAACAAGAGGATGGTATGAATAAGTGGAAGTTTAAATGGCAGATAAAAACAATAATTGTATCAAGTTTGCTTATTTTTCTGTGCTTTATTACATCAATAGAAGCCAAAACTTTTAAAGTCGCAAGCTATAACGTGGAAAACCTTTTTGATCTTACCATGGATGGAACGGAGTACCCGGAGTATATTCCGAATACCACCTATGGCTGGACTAAGGATATTGCAGATATTAAGTACACCAATATTGCCGGAGTGATAAAGGACATGGGAGGTGATGTTGTCGCTTTGCAGGAAGTCGAGTCGAAAAAAGCCCTTATTACTTTACGTGACAGGTTGAAAGACTTCGGTGTAGATTACCCTTATCTTGAAATTGCGGACTCCAAGGCCACATCGGTGAAGTGCGCTGTTCTGTCTAAGTTTCCAATTGTTGGGAAAGAAGAAATACAGGTTGATAATGAAGTTGCCAGAAATATTCTTAAGATAACCCTTGATATCGATGGTAATAGTATCATCCTGTTTATTAATCACTGGAAATCGAAAAACGGTCCTGAAAGTATGAGAATAGTTTATGCCAAAACACTTAAGAAAGAGATTGGCAATCTTAAAAAAGATGCCGACTTTATACTGATAGGTGATTTTAATGCGAACTACAATGAATACAAAACCTTTCAAGGTTCCTACAGATTGAACAATACCGGCGATATCACGGGAATCAATCATATCTTAAGGACTATCAAAGATTCTGAGATGGTCAATGAAAAAATACTGACGGAACAGGGCAAGAATGATTATCTGTATAATTTATGGCTTGAAATCAGTGAAACAAGCCGCTGGTCCTACATTTTTTCCGGGAGGAAGGAGACTCCGGACAATATCATCGTATCCGGAGGACTTTATGATGATAAGGGCATTTCCTACAGCGATAATTCGTTTGATAAGTTTCAGCCGGACTACCTCTTTAAGGACGGAACCGTTTATCGCTGGCAGATGACCGAAAGAGGAAGGGGTAAGCACATAGGCAAGGGGTATTCGGATCACCTGCCGATTTTTGCGTATTTTTCCACTGAACCCTTCCGTTTTAAAAACAATGACACTGTTTCCAATGATATCGTCCCCTTAAAGTTGGAAAAAACCGAATCTCCGCAAGGCTTGCTTGGCCTAAATACCGTTAGTAAAGAAGAACTTATGTCTATCAATGGAATCGGTCCTGTTCTTTCAGCGCGCATCATCGCTGGACGCCCTTATAGAACCTTTGATGATTTGCTCAACGTGAAGGGAATTGGCCCCAAAAAACTTGAAGCGCTTCGTCATTATTTTTTAGAAGGCAAGCAATAGAGGAGGGGCCTTTGGCATAACCATTCATTCCAGCCGACATTGCTTTGCTACGCTGCGCAACGCGGCTTAACTCCGCATTATACCCCCCATAAAAGGAGGCGAAAATATGATGGTTAAAATCGTAGTAGGTGCCATTGTTGTCGGAATCATCGGCTTTGTTCTGTTCAATGTTTGGCAAAGGCAAATAATGGTCGAAGCCGGGCGCATCTTGATTGATGTTAATGCTGTCTGGGCAGTGCAAGGCCCATTCAAAAACGGCGAAGAATCTACCAAAGCGATGACCATTGCAACAGCAGCAGTACGAGGTCCGGATTCAATAAAAGACCCAGGAAACGCTGAGGCTCTTTCAAAACATGCTGCATCATACGACTCGCAACCTGAAAAATGGGAGTCGCTTCGCAAAGACTGTCTTTCCGGTGCGACCGGACAAAAATTTGAAGGAAACCTAGCAATAGCAAAGAAACTAGGGGCAGTAGTGAAAACACAATAGCCAACTCAGCAATAAGGAGAAATAAAATGGATTGGTCTATTGCCGTGCAAAAAATTACTCCTTTTGTGGTGAGAATACGGACTCAGTATAAATTAGGAACAGGCTTCATGTTTTGGGTAATTATGGGGACACCATACCTAATGCTTAAATGGATTGATAGAGTGCCTCAAATTTCCAGTGCAATTAGTCAGCCGTTTTCTGATATAATATCCACAAATGGATAAAGGGCGGTAGTAATGGAATTCGAGTGGGGCCCAAAGAAAGCAATCTCTAATTTACGAAAACATAAGGTTTCCTTTGAAGAAGCATCAACTGCCTTGCGTGATACTATGGCTGCGACAGGCGCAGATCCGGACCATCCAATCGGGGAGTTTAGATATGTGACCTTTGGTATTTCAGAACGTGGCAGGTTGTTAGTGGTTGCTCACACTGAACAAAGTGATACTATTAGAATCATAAGCGCTCGCCTTGCGAGCAAAAGGGAGAAAAAAATATATGAAGAAGGTTAAACAAACAGAAAACGATGAATTGCGTGCCGAGTACAAACGTTCAGATTTCACTGGGCCTATGGTGCGAGGGAAATACGCGAAACGAATGAGCGAATCATCAAATGTCATTGTGCTAAAACCTGAAGTATCTGAGGTTTTTCCAAATGAAGAAGCTGTTAATAATGCGCTCCTATCACTAATCAATCTTGCACAAAAGGCCTCACGCCTAACAAGGCGCTCAACCGGACGTGCAAAAAAGCTGCCAGCCGGTTAGCTTGGCCGTTATGCAAAAAATAAACTACAATTAAGTGAGACATAAGATGAAACGATTATTGGAAAATATGGATAAAATGCCCAAAACAATCATTTTAGTAATTAGCTTTTTATTGGTTGTTTTTCTTGGCTTTATAGACCATATCTCAGGTTACGAGATATCATTTTCAATTTTTTACCTTTTGCCTGTGCTAACCGCAACATGGTTCGTCACGCGAAGATATGGAGTAGTAATATCTGTTTTCAGTGCAATAATTTGGTATTTAGCAGACATTACTTCAGGTCATATATATTCGCATTATATAATTCCTGTCTGGAACTCGCTTATAAGGTTAGGGTTCTTCTTAATTGTTGCCTTTTCCCTTGCAGAAGTCAGAAACCTGTTAGATAAGGAAAAATCTATGGCGCGAAAAGATTTTTTAACGGGAGTGGCTAATAGTCGCGCTTTTTATGAAATAGCTACAAAAGAAATAGAACGAACTGCAAGATTTATTCACCCATTGTCGCTTGCTTATATTGATATCGACAATTTTAAGCAGGTAAACGATTCTCTTGGCCACAGTGCCGGTGACGAACTCTTACATTCAGTAGCTGACAGAATAAAGGAAAACATTCGATCAATTGATACAGTATCGAGACTCGGAGGCGATGAATTTGCGATTCTAATGCCAGAAACAAATGCTGAAAATGCGATGACAGCTTTAAATAAATTACGACATTATCTTATGGCCATGGTTCAGGAAAATAATTGGCCGGTAACTTTTAGCATAGGCGTTGTCACATGCTCCGAATCTTGCAAATTAGATGAATTAATAAAAGAAGCTGATAATCTCGTGTACACAGTAAAAGCTAGTGGAAAAAACAGAATTGAAAATAAAGTCCACTTGTTTAACAATACAAGTGCATAACACGCAAATCAACCCGACGCAGAATAGCGTCGGCGGGTTTTCATAGGCTGGTTTCCTGCGCGGGTTATTTAAGTCGTTAGGCCTAAGAATAAGATGATGAAGAAATTGATTAATATTATTTTAATTGGCGCTTTATTTTTTGTATCTTATCCCTTAACATGCTACGCGAAAGATTACTCTGCGGTTGAAGGAAAGATTAACAAAGGTCAATCTAAACAGGCAATCACGGAATTGCTTGGGGAACCTTCTGAGAAAAAAGTTATCGGAAAACGCAACAAATATATTTGGGGGCCTGAAGAAGAATTTTGGGATGCAATACCTATGGAGACTCTTTTGGAAGTTTGGAAGTATGAATTTTCTGACGGCCATTTGAATCTCTACTTCATCAATGAAGGAGAACGCTTGGATTACAAGGCGTTTGCTCCCAAAGGTGTAATTTATTAAAGATGGCATAACAAACCACTCATGCGGATGGCTGATAGCCACCGCACAGTTTAGGCGTTAGCCGCCATTTTGCTGTTTTAGGGGAAAGCGTCCATGACTGAAGAGTTTAAATCACTCATAAGTGGCCTTGATGCAGCGTTTTTCAGATACGCACATATCACTGGGGCTCTCGAGCTTTACATGTTGACTCTCGAAAATCCAAATCTTCAGCGAGCTGTAAGCAAAGTTATCTCTGGCTCTGAGATCGAGTGGAAAGAGATCCATCGTTTTATGGTCATAGACCGTCAAACCGTGACTTGGTACCCTGAGCTACCAGTGCAAACAATCCTCGCCGAGAGGAATGCTCTATTGGGGTTTCTCTACGGCATCACTCTCAGCGGCATGATCGGCGATCTTGAATTTTATCTCGGTTCTGTGCTTAAGAATCACTTTGGCCACGTCGAAACCAGCGGTAGCTCATGGAATCCATTCATCCAAAAGACAAAGATTGATTTGCTGGACCGAAGGCATGGCAAGTTTGTCTACACCCTTCTACAAGAGCGACACAAGATTGAGCACAACCAGGCCCAAATTGATCGGGTATTCCTAAAGCGCATGGCTAAACGCAACATCCAACATGCGTACAAAGAAGGCGATGCCGTACAGAAAAGTCACATTGATGTCCTTTTGGCACACCAAGCGATCAGAGAATTTGCTCAGGATGCTGATTTGGAAGTATCGAACCTGTTAGGAGCGTAAGGAGACGGCTAACAAGCGCATGCAGCCGACGCGCAATTAGCCGCGCGCGGCTGATGCGCCAGGCGTTATGCATGCAATAAAATATAATGACAGAAGAAATAACGGATCTGAGTATCAGCAATGACAAATTACAGATGAAACACCAAGATTGGTTCAAAACCAACTCACAGCCGGGTTCTGACCTGTGCGACCGCTGTCACAGAAGCACCAGGGTTCAGCATTGCGCTTTCTATTGGTACGTAAAAGGAGAAGGCGTTTACAAAAGAAAATTATGTTTGAGTTGTATGACCAAGATTATTCTGCAATCTACTTTGTGGAACCTTGTTTTTGGGATATGGACTGTGTGGGGCCTCTTTGCTGGTCCTATATTTATCGTGATTAATACTTTTAAGTACCTTAAATATGTTTATCGCTTCAAAAGAAAAACGTTTTAATCATGAGCGCCCATTGTCAGATTCATTTGCAAAAGCTATAATAAATCACAAAATATATGCTTTTATTTGAATGGGATAAGAACAAGGCAAAAAGGAATATCGAAATTCATGAAATATCTTTCGATGAGGCAAGCACAGTATTCAAAGATACTCTATCATTAACTATTCATGATCCTTTGCATTCTGATGAAGAAGATAGATTCACTCTTATTGGAAATTCCGTTATGAACCGTCTTCTTGTCATTGTGCATACAGAAAGAGGGAACAAGATAAGAATAATAAGCGCAAGAAAAGCAACAAAAAAGGAAAGGAAACAATATGAAGAGAATGCAAAAAGATAAGGATATGCTTGAAGAATATGATTTCAGCAGGGGGATTCGCGGGAAATATGCAAAGAGATATGCGGAAGGAACAAATGTCGTCGTCATCGAACCTGATATTGCTAAGTTCTTTCCTAATCATGATGCTGTAAATCAAGCACTGCGGTCTTTAACTGAAATTATTAAAAAGCAACGGAAGATTGCATAACACATTTTTCCAGCCGACCGTGAATAGCCTTTGTGGGTTTTCGGAGGCGGTCGGCCCGGTGGCTGGAATCCCTCGTTAACCCTCTCAAAACAATTCTGCTCCTGTTGACAGATGCATATCAATAATACATACTAATGCATATAATAATATGGCAAGATAGAAAGGAGGAATCGTGAGGACTACATTAAATATAGAAGACGAATTGGTAGAAAAAGCAACAAAATTAACCGGCATTAAGGAAAAAACTTCACTGGTTAAGTTGGGTCTTGAGGCGCTTATAGCGAGAGAAAGCGCCAGAAGGCTCGCTAAACTGGGAGGGACTGAGAGCAAATTAGAAATGATTCCTCGCAGAAGAGCGACAAACGCATAAAATGGTTCTTATTGATACCTCGGTTTGGGTGGCGCATTTGCGGCATGGAGACATCAAGCTTAAATCTCTTTTAAATGACAGCCGTGTTGTCTGCCACCCGTTCATTATAGGTGAATTGGCTTGTGGCAATCTCAAAAACAGGGCGGAAATATTGTCCCTTCTGCATGCGCTCCCTATGGCAATATCCGTTGAACATGAGGAAGCGATGCAGTTTATAGAAAATCATTTGCTAATGGGAAAGGGGTTGGGGTACATTGATATTCACTTGCTTGCCTCAGCTATATTAACAAAAGTTCCACTCTGGACACTTGATAAGAAACTAAAAGGTGTTTCTGTGGAATTGGGGGCAGGATATTAATTAAAGCCTCAAAGGGCATTGATGAGTATCAAAACGCTTAAGAGCGACGCGGCTTTGCCACGCTGATTATTTTTTTATGATACAATTAAACATATGCAGTTCGAGTGTGACAGGGAAAAGGCAAAGAAAAATCTCAAAAAACATAAAGTGTCCTTTGATGAAGCCGTGACTG
>Ga0100377_1004072_pt1 | contig 11417 bp, 7 predicted proteins | sample CryGeymeta201501_FD_83664 | JGI IMG/M metagenome (GOLD analysis project Ga0100377, IMG submission 83664) | Groundwater microbial communities from Crystal Geyser aquifers in Utah, USA - Crystal Geyser metaG 2015-01 | ecosystem: Environmental > Aquatic > Deep subsurface > Groundwater | place: USA... | reverse complement strand
CCTGGCGTCCGCTCAATCGGAATGACAAAAGGGATTCCTCTGTTCGCTCCTGGCGTCCGCTCAATCGGAATGACAAAAGGGATTCCTCTGTTCGCTCCTGGCGTCCGCTCAATCGGAATGACAAAAGGGGTGCTCTGTTTGTCAACGTTATCTGTTCCTTAGCCCCTTAAAATAATTGCGCAGCACTTCAGCATTTTTTTCGGCTGGTGTACTTATCTCCAACACCTGAGCCTCATGTTTACCATAAAGAAGATCATGAACTTTCTCATCAACTGTTTGGAGTGAATCGGCATACAGGTAGTTGATGTTAAATGCTTTTGTAAGAAATTCCAGTTTGAGGTTATGCTGCGCTTCAAAATATTGTTCAAAATCAGGCACAGTATCCGGTCCGGGAATAAACCTAAAAATACCTCCCCCCTGGTTGTTGATGACAATCACTTTAAGGTTGGGACAATGCTTCAAAAGAAGTAAGCCATTGCTATCGTATAAGAAGCCCAAATCACCGGTGATAAGTATATTTGGCTTGTCGGATACAGAGGCAAATCCGGCAGCGGTAGAAATTTGTCCATCAATTCCACTTACCCCGCGGTTGCTAAAGTAATTAAGGTGTGGTCGACTTCCAAAAAGCTGTGAGTAGCGAACAGGCGTGCTGTTGCCCAAATGCAGGCAAGTATCAGGTGGTAAATGATCTAAAATATGATTAAAAACTTTCAGGTCAGAATATTCTAAACGCTGTAAGTAACGTTCTCTCTTTGTATTTGTGTCCAGCTTTTTTTCAAGCCACCGTTGATTAAAAAGTTCAGAACGATCAGTTGGCAGGTTTGCCAGTACAAGCAAAGCTTCTGTTGGCGATGAATGTATTATACCCCTAAGGCAGAAATAGGTATCCATTTCTTCGTTAGAAATTGAAATATGCCAGTGGTTTTCGGGCTGATTATCCCGTAAGAATTTTTTAACCATTTTCGAAACCATAGCACCGCCTAGAGTGATAAGCAAATCTGGTTTGAAGGCATCGGTCTCTTCCTGCCTGATGGCTGTGAGGGCATTGTCGATTCCATCGATAAAACCAGGATGATACAGGTTGGAAGTGGTTTCTGTTAATATCACAGCCATTTGCTTCTCCATGATCAGTTTCAGTACTTCATTCAAGTGAGGGTTGGGGTTCAATTGACCGGCGATGACCATCAATTTTTTACTCGTCCGCCACTGATCAATGAAAATTTCGGGAAAGTTCTCAATGGAATCGCTGAAAGATGGTGTTGAATTAATGAGTCTTCCCCTTGATTCAGTTTCTGTTAAACCATAAAGTGGTTCATCCAAGGGAATATTGATATGAACGGGACCCGGAGCTTCATCAATGGTGCGGTTCATAGCCATGTTGATGATCCTTTCCGCGAGGGTAAAATCTTCCAAACCATCGATGCTTTGAGGAAGAGTGTAACTGTTCTTGATGTAATTGGCAAAGAGGTTTTCCTGCCTGATGGTTTGACCATCGCCGATGTCAATAAACTGAGGTGACCGATCAGCAGTTAACACCAGCAATGGGATATGCTGATAATATGCTTCAGCGATGGCAGGTGCATAATTGAGTGCTGCTGTCCCTGATGTACAATCGATGGCTACCGTTTTCCCCGTAGCCAAAGCAATCCCAAGGGCAAAAAAGGCAGCACTTCTCTCATCCACAACGGTGAAAATCTTTACTTTTTTGCTTTGACCAAAAGCAATAATGATGGGCGCATTCCTCGAACCGGGCGAATGAACTAAAAAGCCGAGCCCTTTTTGGATGAGGATGTCGGCAAGCAGAGCTACAGGTTTTTTGTCTGTTGTCATAGGACAAACTTCTACAATTTTTCTATCACCAACAGCAAGGTTTTCGATTTCTGCACCGTTTCTTCCCATTCATCTTCTGATACTGAGTTTGCTGTTAAACCACCCCCAACATAAAGGTTAAAAGTATCGTTTCCTATTTCGGCACACCGCAGGTTAACAAAAAGCTGTGAATGTCCATTTAGTTTCCATGGGCCCAAAAATCCGGTATAAAATCGTCGATCATGTTGTTCTGCCCGCATGATTAAGTGGAAGGCATCACCTTTTGGATAACCGCAAACGGCTGGTGTGGGATGCAAACCCATAATCATTTTGCCTGCCTTATTCTCAATTTGGTTGGGCGGAATAGTAAAACGTGTAAGCCGATGTTCCAGGTGGCCAGCACGCCGTGTGGCAGGCTTATCGGTTTGATAGTTAGTGATTCCTGATTCAGAAAGTACGTTGGCAATATATTGAGAAACAAACGACTGTTCCTGTATTTCTTTTTCCGACCATGGGTCATTGGTAGAGTCGGGATGATATAACCGGGTACCTGCCAACGCCATCGTACTAGCCTCATCCTGATTAATTAACAGCAATGCTTCTGGTGAAGCCCCGGCCCAGGTTCCCTCTTCCGGAAGATGAAACAGGTACACAAAGGTATTGGGGTATTCTCCGGCCAATTGATTAAATAAATTGCCATGTGAGAATTGAGGTTGCAAGGGATAAGAAATCACCCGTGAAAGCACCACTTTATGAAGTTCCTCTTTTTGAAGCAGGTTGATTAGGTAGTCCATGTTACTGATGTAAGCGTGGCGACTGATGACATGATTTTCGATATCGTGTTCTTTTCCTGCATCATCGGTCAAGGGTGCAACCTGGTTCATTAGTTGGTGTACCTCATCCTTATTGGTGGCCACCAAATCGGGCCTTATTAAGAAAGCACTGCCCGTCCTGGCACTTTTAAAGGGTGCGATCACGAATCCCCGGAATTCTTCGATATCGAGTATATCGATTTCCTTCACTTCCTGATCCTGTTGGCAAACCAACATAAAGTCTTCTATTTCAGGCAGTCTGAATACTGCAAATGGTAGGTTTTTCTTAAGCAACAGATCGATGATCGGCGCAACGTAATTTAAACTCATTTTTTTAAAATGAAAATGGTGAGACGACAAGTGGAGATGGTTCTTCCTTTTTGGTCGGTAATGTCGATGTTCCAGACATGGGTATTTTTTCCCTGATGGATTATTTTTGCTTCGGCTGTCACACTACCTTCTTTCACGCTGCGGAGGTGGTTGGCTGTGATTTGAGCACCCACTACCGAATAATGCTCAATATCAACCAACATGGCCGACCCCACGCTTCCAACCGATTCGGCCAGTGCAGCGCTTGCACCACCATGAAGCAGCCCCAAAGGTTGATGGGTCCGGTGGTCAACAGGCATGGTGGCTTTAAGTAACCCGGGTGATGCCTCGGTAAATTGAATACCCAAATGTTCCATCATCGTATTTTTATTCAGATGGTTCAGGTCTTCAAGGGTGTATTTGGTTTTTGCAATTTGATTCATTTTCTTTTTTTACTGAAAGAAGGGCAAAGATACTCATTCCCATTCAGAAATTCTTTGTAATAGATCATGATCCCCAGCTTTCACGGTCAAGGCTGCGGAATTGAATGGCCTCGGCGAGGTGTTCTGCTTTTATGTCTGCCGAATTATCGAGGTCGGCAATTGTCCGGGCTACCTTTTTTATCCTGACAAAAGCCCTTGCCGAAAGGCTAAGCCGTTCCATTGCTGTTTTAAGCAAGCTAAAACCATCGGCTTGCAAAATACAATATTTATCCACGTCTTTCGATGACATTTGGGCATTGCTAAAAATGTCCGGAGTGGTGGCAAAGCGTGTTTCCTGGATTTTTTTCGCGGCCATCACCCTGGCCCGGATACTGGCGCTTACCTCACCTTTTGGAGTCTCGGCCAGATCCTTGAATGGCACCGGGGTCACTTCTACATGCAAATCAATGCGATCCATCAAAGGCCCCGAAATTTTATTCAGATAACTTTTTACAGCTCCTGGCGAGCATACACATTCCCGGTTAGGATCGTTATAATAGCCGCAAGGACAGGGATTCATAGCTGCGATGAGCATGAAACTAGCCGGGTAGGTTACCGTGACGCGTGCCCGCGAAATGGTAACCACGCGGTCCTCCATAGGCTGTCGCATGACTTCGAGCACTGAGCGTTTAAATTCAGGGAGTTCGTCCAAAAACAGTACCCCGTTCTGGGCAAGGGAAATTTCACCTGGTTGCGGATAGGGGCCGCCACCTACCAAACCTGCATCGCTGATGGTATGATGCGGTGACCGGTAAGGACGGGTGGTGACCAGTCCGGTTTTTCCATTTAAGATTCCTGCTACTGAATGAATTTTTGTGGTTTCGAGAGCCTCGTTAAGCGACATAGGAGGAAGAATGGAGGGCAGCCTCTTGGCCAACATGGTCTTACCCGATCCGGGTGGCCCTATCATGATGGCATTATGCCCGCCAGCGGCTGCAATTTCCAAAGCCCTTTTAATGTTTTCCTGCCCTTTTACATCTTCAAAATCGAAGGCATAGTGGTTCATTTCCGACTCAATCATCTGTCCCAAATCAGCGGAAGCGGGAATGGGCTTTGTCTTTCCATCCAGCATCTGAATCACATCGGTGATGTGCTCAAAACCATATACCTCCAAACCACTCACGACGGCAGCTTCAGAAATGTTTTGAATGGGCAGAATAATTCCCCTGAAACCTTGTTCACGTGCTTTTAAAGCAATGGGCAACGCCCCTTTTATGGGTTTAAGACCGCCATCAAGAGAAAGTTCGCCCATCATGATATATTGATCGAGCAAGCCGGCGTTGATTTGTTTGGAAGCAGCCAATATTCCAATACCGATAGGCAGGTCGTAAGCGGAACCCTCTTTTTTAATGTCGGCGGGAGCCATATTAATCACAATGCGTTGGCCGGGAAACCGGTAACCAATGTTACCAAGGGCGGCTATCATGCGTTGCTGACTCTCTTTTACCGCATTATCAGGTAACCCCACCAGATAAAACTTTCGTCCTTTACCAATGTTGACTTCCACGGTTATCACCAGCGCATCGATGCCCTGGATGGCACTCCCATAAGTTTTAACTAACATCCGGTGTGTTGTTTAGGGTTATGTAGCACAAATATAGAGAAATATTCAAGGAAGAACTCAGTGCTACTGATAAGATTAATTGAGAATTATTACTTAATGAATTGCATTTTTAAAGGTAAGAAGTGTTGGTATTATGTCAAATACATCAACAAGAGAGTGAAAAAGTAAGGTCTAAAAGTTGCCAACAAAATTATTTCACTTGTAATAGTAATGGTCTGTATGTTCAATACAACATAAAATGTGATATATTTGGGTTTTACTCGCCTTTTTAAAGGCAAATTTTTTGTTACACTTGAAATATTGAAAAAACCAATCTAATTTAAGATGAAAACAACATCTGGATAAAAAAATCAGACAACGAAGGCCGCTATTTTCTGTATGGAAATTTATTTGCAAGCAACTACTCCAACGACCTGATTAGTGGCGGTATCGGACTGGCTTGTGAATGCTGGAATTTTAATATCGAAGGCAACACCATGGCATGGATTGGTTTGCGCCCAAACGATAAAATCGTCACTTATGAAATGGTAAAAGTGGATGAGCCACCTGTTTCATACTGATCATCAACCTAACTCCTGGTGCAGTATTTTTAATTTAGATTATACATTGCAATTCAAAACATTTAGCATGACATAAACGAAATGCATAGCAACAAAGAAATTCTGGTAACTACCAACCAATCGCAACTGTGTTTATATTTGCCAATTAAACATTGGATTAACCCAACATCATATTTTTCGATTTATGGCTGGAATAGAAGCCGAAATTCCATACAACGTCATCATTATAGGCTCAGGTCTGGCTGGTCTGCAATGCGCAGTTATTCTGGGCAGGAAAGGATACCGGGTGTTGGTATTGGAGAAAAACGAACACATTGGAGGCACACTTCAATCCTTCGATTACAAAGGAGTGTCTTTCAGCACTGGCATGCACTATGTCGGCAGTTTGGATGAAGGTCAGGTACTAAACCGGATTTTTCGCTATTTTAATTTGTTTGATGGCATCAGATATAAACGCTTGGATGAGCATGGATTTGATGTTTTTAACATTGGGGGCAAAAAATATGCGTTTCCTATGGGATGGTCGGCTTTTGAGAATTATCTTAAAACCCTTTTCCCAGAAGAAACTACTGCCATTCAAAACTATATCAATGCAGTAGAAAGTACAGTTTGCGGACAGGAAATATTTAACCTGGAAAATCCGGCTGCCACCTATGTGGAAAAACCCTCTCAGTCGATAAACGCGTGGGATTTTATCTGTAACCTCACCCAAAACGCTGAACTTCGGCAGGTGTTCAGTGCCCTGAATTTTGTTTACGCTGGTGACAGAAACCGTACTCCCTGGTATGTTCACGCCTTAATAAATCACTATTTCATCAGCAGCAGTTACCGGGTAGTGGGTGCTTCAAATCAGATACCACAAAGGCTTTATCAGGAAATTGAAAAAACAGGGGGTCGTGTTCTTACCATGCAGAAAGTCACTCAACTTTTATTTAATGAGGATCATTTATCGGGAGTTCGTTGCGCTGATGGCAACGAATTTAAAGCTGAAATGATAATTTCAAACATCCACCCTGGCAGTACCATGAACCTGATTGAACCGGGAAAAATCAAGAAATCATACCGAAACCGCCTGGAACAAAAAACAGACACGCTTTCCTGTTTTGCGCTCTATCTCAAGTTGAAACCCGGCAAGTTTCGCTACCAAAATTTCAATTACAATTTTTACCTCCAACCCGATGTTTGGTATGCCTCTTCCTACGATGAAAGGTTGTGGCCGGAGCACTTTTTTTTGCATTTTCCAGCCGATGAGCCAAATCCGCAATGGGTAGATCATCTTTCCATCGTCACGTATATGAGTTTTGAGGAAGTATCCATGTGGAAAGACCTTCCATCGAATGCCAGAGGGATCGGTTATAAGCAATTTAAAAAAGAAAAAGCCGAGAAATTATTGGCATTGGTGCTGCTGCAATTCCCGGAGTTGGAAAACCTGATAACCGATTATACCACTGCCACTCCACTCACCTTCCGCGAATATGTTGGTTCGCCCACAGGTTCCATGTACGGTACCTTACGCGATTACAAGTTCCCCCTGGCCTCGTACGTAGGCGTACGAACCAAAATCCACAACCTGTATTTTACCGGTCAAAATCTAAACCTGCATGGTGTGATGGGCGTAAGCATTAGCGCCTTGTTAACCTGCGCAGAATTTGTAGATTTGCCGGAACTTCTCAACGAAATCAATGACAGCTAAACATCAAAGAAAAAACCGTTTTTGGAGACGGTTGCGCAATACAATCCTTGGAATTTTACTTGTAATTGTATTATTTTCAATATATTATCATTATTCCACACGACTAAGCCCCCCGGTAATTGTCGATCAGTCTGCTTTGAAAATGGTACGTGAAAACCCATCCAAAGATTTTTATAAAATAGGCAACAACTGGCTTAAGAAGAACCAATACGGCCTATGGGAGATGTACCTCGAAGGTAGTTCGTTCGAGATGGGTGTGGCCAACGGAAAGCTAACTAAAGAACTCATTGCCAAACAGGAAGAAGCTTTTGTTGCTCAAATCAATACCCTGATTCCTTCTTCATCTTACCTGAAATTTCTAAAATACTTCACCGGATGGTTTAACCGCGACATCGATGAATATATACCGCAAGAGTACAAGGAGGAAATTTACGGAGTTTCGTTTTCGGCTGCCGATGGATATGAATACATTGGAAAAAAGTACGACCGCATGTTGAATTACCATGCTGCTCACGACATTGGCCACGCTTTGCAAAGCCTGATGTTGGTAGGATGCACTTCGTTTGGAACCAATTTCAATAGTACTGACAGTAGTTTGATCATTGGCCGGAATTTCGATTTTTATATCAATCCGGCTTTTTCCGAAAACAAAATTGTGGTTTTTGTCCATCCAGATCAAGGAATAGATTTTATGTATGTGAGTTGGGCCAGTATGATCGGCGTGGTTTCTGGAATGAACGCCAGAGGACTGACTGTCACCATCAACGCTGCCAAATCTGATATCCCTACCAGTGCCAAAACACCCATCTCTATTTTGGCACGCGAGATCCTTCAACACGCGGGCAACATTAGTGAAGCACTAGCTATTGCTGAAAAGCGAGAGACTTTTGTGGCAGAATCGCTGTTAATTGCCTCGGCCGAAGACCATAAAGCGGTAATCATCGAAAAATCACCTAATAATTTGGGCGTGTTTGAAGCCCAAGGTGATCAACTCGTGTGCTCCAACCACTTTCAAAGCCAGGTATTTCAGGAGGATGAAAACAACAAAGCCTTTAAAAATGAATCGGCTTCGGTTTATAGGCAATCGCGTTGTGCACAGTTGATGAAGCAATCGGGTTTTATTGACGCTCCCGTTGCCGCCTCTATTTTACGCGACCACCTGGGATTGGATGGGAAAAACATTGGTATAGGCAACGAAAAAACCATGGCCCAGATGATTTCGCACCATAGTGTTATATTTGAACCTGAAAAACTGAAAGGCTGGGTAAGTACGCAACCCTATCAACTGGGTGAGTACCTTGGTTATCATTTGGAAGATGTTTTAGCCAAGGCTCCGGATTATAAAGGTCAAATACCTTCGTACGATTCAAGCCTGACGATCGAAGCAGATGCGTTTTTACTCTCCAATACTTACCTCGACTATCTTCAATATAAGGAAGAACGTGAAGAAGTCAAGTTGCTTATAAAAAGCAAAACCATAGTACCGGAAAGTGAACTCAGCCATTTTATTTCATTAAACCCCGAATACTACCAGGGATACGTACTGTCCGCAAATTACTTTTATGTAATCGACGACACCTCATTATCTATACAATACTACCAAACCTCCCTTACCAAAGAGATGGAAAATACGGCCACGGCAGAATTGGTTAAGGCAAGGTTGGAGGAGCTGTTGGGAGAAAGCAAAAATTGATTAAATCCTATTGATTATCGTAAGAATGAAAACCGTTATCGATTGATTAAGTCAAAATAAGACCTTTAATTTGAACAATCGATCAGGCACAGATGTTCGTTCTGCTTAATAAGAAACCCCGCGAATCGTTGATTCGCGGGGTTATCTTATAACTAAATTCTATTTGAAAGTACTAGTTCTTATTACGGTATTACATAAATTTTGGTATCATCGCGGTAACCGGGTTCGTCCATGTACCAGTCTGGGAAATCAACACCCGACGATTGTGCCCAGGCTGCAAACTTCAAATGGGCAGTTAAAATATCAGCCAACTCGATGGGATAATTGAAGTTGACGGGAGTTTCAATGCCCCATGGCAATCCATTTGTCGATTGGAAATAAAGTCCGCTTGCAGGAACCGAGCCATCACTCCATGTACCAAAAAGGTCAGTATCCATGAATTCGGTAGGTGCAAGACCCTTTAAATGAACTTCGTGACTACGCACCTGATCCACAAATATGAAGGGATTAAAAGGCGGTGTCCCGATAGAGGCTTGTGGAGTTCCAAAATGGGTGGTCACGGTGTTGATGGTGGTCTGAATGTATTTCCCACCAGGAATCGTGTTTGCCATGCCGCCTTCCATCACTTGATTGATAGCATCCAAAGGAACGATTACTGTTTCATTGGTATGACCTGCTTCATATCCACTGGGATCCATCGTCACTGCATTGCCCAATTTAATAAACCCGGTAACGCTTTCTACTGAAGCCGGAGGGGCATCGAACACGAGTCCAAAGCCATTGTCAAGCGATGCTCCATCGGCCATGATCTGGTATTTGAGAATCACATCAACTGTGGCATTCTGGGCATTGGTAACCATTTTAAAGTTCAAGTTAACAACAAAATCATTGAAGTCGTAATCACCATAGCCAGGCCATAGATCTTCAAAGGCTACGCTGGCATAATCTATCTCATTGGGATAATAGGAGTTAAAAGCACGTGTTGGATCGGTAGGATATTGATCCAAATTGTCAGGCACACCATCGCCGTCGGTATCGGTTCCTCCTCCTGTTCCAATTACCAATTCAAGAGTTTTGGTATCCGTTCCTGCACTATTGGTAGCTGTCATGGGAATATTGAATGTTCCTGCTTCAGTTGGAATACCACTAATGACATCTCCACTATTAGTTAATCCGGCTGGAAGACTGGTTGCATCAAAGGTCATCGGTTGCGAGCCTGTGGCTGTGATGGTATAACTAAAGGGGAAATCCTGCATTCCATTTGCTGTCAACGAGCTGGTGATTACAGGAGGCTGTGCACCTTCATTAATGGTGATAACAAGCGTTTCTATATCAGTACCATATCCATTGATGGCTGTTAATACAACGTTGGTAACTCCTGGAAATAACGGAGTGCCATTAATTGTTTGACTATTTGCGTCAAATGATAAGCCATCGGGTAAATTGGTTGCTGAATAGGTAATGGTGGGCGATCCCGTTGCAGTAACAGTATAAGTAATAAACTGGACACCTGCTGTACCGGATGCTGTTAAGGAGCTGGTAATAGTTGGTGGTGTTCCTACGGTCAATACCAAAATTTCGTGAGTTGAACCCCCTTCATTGGTTGCAAAAAGATCGATGTTATAGGTGCCGGCGGTAGTTGGGCTTCCGGTAATTTGCTGCGTATTCGGATCGAATGATAACCCATCAGGCAAATTGGATACATTATAGGTGATTGGGCCGGTTCCACTTGCAGTTAAAGTATAGTTGAATGATTCATCCACAGTAGTTGATGCTGTTAGTACACTGGTAATAACCGGAGCGGCGGTGGGCTGAGTAACAACCAGTACCAGGGTTTCGGTGTCGGTGCCCATAAAGTTTTCAGCTGATAGGGTAATATTAAATGTGCCGGCAGCAGGAGGAGTTCCACTAATTGTGTGTGTTGCAGCATTATAAGATAACCCGGATGGAAGATTTGTAGCGTCAAATGTGATGGGCTCAGTTCCGGTAGCGGTGATCACATAAGGTGTAATTGCTTGTCCTACAACACCCCCAATTTGTAACGAGCTGGTGATTTCAGGTGGAACATTGGTGCCACATTGTGGGGCGGGTACCGTGATATCGCAATAGGTAACATTGGTATAGGTAGCGTTAGAACTGTAATCAGGGTTGTTGGCACATAAGTCAAGGTTGCTGATGATTGCACCTGAATTAACATCGCCGTCATCTTCGGCTTCAATCTGCGCTTGTCCTCCAGCTGGTCCGGTTATATCACCGTTTATTTTAAAGTCATTGGTTTCAATTAAACTGCCAAGCCCGAGTATTGTTTCTTTGTTGCCGGATCCGGTAAATTCAGCCTCCCCGCTAACAATCATATAACCATTGTTGGTAAAAGAACCTGATTGTTTGAAATCCCGGCTACCACCTGAATTTGCTGATTTTGAAGAATTTTGTATATAAAACTGGCAATTGTTGGTCATCGACCCCGATGAGTTTATCTCAAAGTCTTTTGAGGT
>Ga0100377_1004052_pt1 | contig 11461 bp, 10 predicted proteins | sample CryGeymeta201501_FD_83664 | JGI IMG/M metagenome (GOLD analysis project Ga0100377, IMG submission 83664) | Groundwater microbial communities from Crystal Geyser aquifers in Utah, USA - Crystal Geyser metaG 2015-01 | ecosystem: Environmental > Aquatic > Deep subsurface > Groundwater | place: USA... | reverse complement strand
TGATCCGCGTGCAGACCCACCCCGCGTCACGCATCGACGAGCTCCTGCCCGCCAACTGGAAGCCCCCCGACCGGGGCAAAAGCCCGCAAGATCAGGCCATGGTCGTCTGCTGATCGGGTACCGCACGCGGCGTTCCCCTACGAGAGGCTCGTGAGGGAGAACCGGTCGCGGGGCAAGAGTGAGCCCGAATTCGAGCTGCTCGACACCGGGCTCTTCGACGACGACCGCTACTTCGATGTCTTCGTTGAGTACGCCAAGAATGACCCTGAAGACATCTTGATGCGGGTACGGGTGGCCAACCGGGGGCCTGAAGCCGCGCCCATCGTCGTCGCGCCGCAGCTCTGGTTTCGAAATACCTGGTCGTGGGGAAGGTGGCCCGAGAAGCCCACCCTGCGCCGCACCGCGCCCGACCGGGTCGCGCTGGAGCACCCGGTGCTCGGCGCGTTCGTGCTGCACTGCGACCACCCGGACAGCCTCGCCTTCTGCGACAACGACACCAATCACCACCGGCTCTACGGGACTGAGCGGCCTTCCGGCTACTTCAAGGACGGCCTCAACGATCACCTCGTGCACAGCACGCAGGACGCCATCAACCCCGCAGGCGAGGGCACCAAGGTGGGCGCGATCTGGCGCCGCACCCTCCCCGCCCACGGCGAGGTCGAGTTTCGCCTGCGCCTTTCACGAGAGACGCTGCGCGCGCCCTTTGGTGCCTTCAACGAGCTCTTCGCGCGCCAACAGCGAGAGGCCGATGCCTTCTACGCCACGATCCACCCACCCCAGCTCTCAGTCGAGGAGCGCCGGGTTCAGCGCCAGGCCTTCGCGGGAATGATCTGGAGCAAACAATTCTATTACCTCGACGTTCCCCAGTGGCTCCAGGGAGACCCCGCGCAGCCTGCCCCGCCTCGAGCGCGGCTGCATGGGCGCAACCACGAGTGGCAACACCTGAACAACGCCGACATCATCTCGATGCCGGACAAGTGGGAGTACCCCTGGTACGCCGCGTGGGATCTCGCGTTTCACACGGTTCCGCTGGCGCTCATCGACCCTGACTTCGCGAAGGCCCAACTGCTGCTGCTCACGCGCGAATGGTACATGCACCCGAACGGCCAGCTCCCGGCGTACGAGTGGGCCTTCGGTGACGTCAACCCTCCGGTGCATGCGTGGGCGGCCTGGCGGGTCTTCGAGATCGACCGCGAGCAACGTGGCGGTCAAGGCGATCTCGAGTTTCTGGAGCGGCTTCTGCACAAGCTGCTGCTGAACTTCACCTGGTGGGTCAACCGCAAAGACGCTCACGGCCTCAACCTGTTTCAGGGCGGCTTCCTGGGCCTGGACAACATCGGGGTCTTCGATCGCAGCGCGAAGCTCCCCGTCAACGGGCACATCGAGCAGGCCGATGGCACCGCCTGGGTCGCGATGTTCGCGCTGAACCTCCTGCGCATCTCCCTCGAGCTCGCGCAGCACCGCCCGGTCTACGAGGACATCGCCAGCAAGCTCTTCGAACACTTCCTCTACATCGCCGGCGCGATGAAGAACGTCGGAGGGCACGGGCTGGACTTGTGGGACGACCAAGACGGCTTCTTCTACGATGCCCTGCACTTCGACCGCGAGTCGCCCGCTCAATGCGAGTCCATCCCCCTGAAGATCCGCTCGCTGGTCGGCCTGCTCCCGCTCTTCGCGGTCGAGACGTTGGGCCCCGAGCTGCTCGAGCGGGTCCCCTCCTTCCGAGAGCGCATGGACTGGTTTCTGAAGAACCGGCCCGAGCTCGCCTCGCTCATCTCACGCTGGCAGACGCCCGGCGCAGGCAACACCCACCTGCTCTCCCTGCTGCGGGGGCACCGCATGAAGCTGTTGCTGCGGCGGATGCTCGACGAGTCGGAGTTCTTGTCGGACTACGGCGTCCGCGCGCTTTCGCGCTTTCACCGCGACCACCCCTATCAACTGCACGTCGGAGGCACGACCCACACCGTCAGCTACCAACCTGGCGAGTCAGACAGCGGGCTGTTCGGCGGGAATTCGAACTGGCGGGGCCCGGTGTGGATGCCGGTGAACTATCTGCTCGTGGAGTCGCTGCGGAAGTTCCATGTCTATTATGGCGATGAGTTCAAGGTCGAGTGCCCCACGGGGTCCGGCACCTTCCTTACCCTCGCCCAGGTCGCGGATGAGCTCTCCACGAGGCTCTCACGGCTCTTCCTGCCCCAGGCGGACGGCAGGCGACCCAGCCTGGGTCATCACGTGAAGCTCCGCGACGACCCGCACTTCCGGGATCATCTTCTGTACTTCGAATATTTTCACGGTGACGACGGGCGAGGCGTCGGAGCCTCTCACCAGACTGGCTGGACAGGGCTCGTCGCGAGCCTGCTCGCTGAGCGAGGCGGCAAGAGCTCATGAAAGCGATCGCCGTTTACCCTGGGAAGCGCGGGAGCGTTCACCTCGGACAGCTCGATGAGCCCTGCCTTGACGAGTTCCCCGATGGGCAGGGCGTCCTGGCAGAGATCCTCGCGGTGGGGGTCGACGCCACGGATCGCGAGATCAACGCGGCCGAGTACGGGGTACCCCCCGAAGGCTCGGACTTTCTAGTGCTGGGGCACGAGAGCCTATGCCGGGTGCTGCAGGTGGGGCCGCAGACCCACAACCTGGTGCCGGGGGATCTGGTGACGTTCATGGTTCGGCGCCCCGGCGACTCGTTCTATGACCGCATGGGGCTGCAGGACATCACCACCGCGGACACGTACATCGAGCGGGGCATCTCGCGCCGGCATGGCTTCCTCACCGAGCGGGTCGTCGATCACGCTGACTACGCCATCAAGGTGCCCCGATCCCTCGGCCTGAACGGCGTCCTGCTCGAACCGACCTCGGTCGCCGAGAAGGCCATTCGTCAGGCCTGGAAGGTCCAGGAGCGGCTGGGCGTCTGGCGACCCAAGCGAGCCATCGTGCTGGGCGCGGGGCCCCTCGGGCTGCTGGCCACCATGGCGCTCCGGGTGCGTGGGCTCGAGGTCGTCACCTTCGCGCGCGGGCGCCTCCCCAACCGCAACGGGCTACTCGCCGAGCAGGTCGGCGCTCGCTACGTCAACGCCGAGGAGTCGAGCCTCAAGGCTGTCGCCACCGAGCTAGGGAACGTCGATCTCATCATCGAGGCGACCGGCTACAGCCCCCTGGTCTTCGAGGCGATGGAGCGCCTGGGCAAGAATGGGGTGCTGGTCCTCACCGGCATCGCCGGCGGCGACCGCAAGACAGACGGCGTCCACGCCGACCACATCCTCCAGGGCTTCGTGCTCGGCAACAAGCTGGTGGTCGGCAGCGTCAACGCGGCCCGCGCCGACTTCGAGCAGGGCGTGGCAGATCTGATCATGGCCGAGGCGCTCTGGCCGGGGTGGCTCAGCCAGTTGCTGACCCACCGGGTGGACGGGCTGGAGCAATTTGACGAGATGATGCGCTTGCTCACCGAGGAGCGCGACGCCATCAAGATCTACGTGGACGTGGCGAGCTAGGCACCCATGCGCACCCTCCTGCGACGGCACTGGCCCGAGTATCTGATCGAAGCGGGCAGCCTCGGCGCCTTCATGGTCTCCGCCGCGGTGTTCGCGACGCTGTTCGAGCATCCCGCGTCCCCCGTGCATCACGCCATCGGCCTGGCCGTCCTTCGGCGCCTGCTGGTGGGTCTCGGGATAGGGGCGACCGCCGCGATCATCGTGTACTCGCCCTGGGGAAAGCGTTCGGGGGCCCACCTCAACCCCGCGCTGACACTGACCTTCCTCCGCCTGGGGAAGATCGCGCCCGGCGACGCGCTCGGCTACGTCACGGCCCAGTTTCTGGGGGCCCTGTTCGGTCTGGGGCTGGCCAGCGTGGCGCTCAGGGGCGCGCTTTCGCACCCCCGCATCGCCTACGTGGTCACCAGGCCTGGCGCCAACGGCCAGTGGAGCGCGCTGCTGGCCGAAGCGCTGATCGCGTTCATCCTGATGCTCACGGTGCTGGTGTTCTCCAATCGCCCCAATCTCAACAGGTACACCGGCCTCGTCGTCGCCCTGTTGCTGGTGCTGTTCATCACCTTCGAGGCGCCCTGGTCTGGGATGAGCCTCAACCCTGCGCGGTCGTTTGCTTCCGCGTTGTCCGCAGGGCATTGGGCGGGACTGTGGATCTACTTCGTCGGCCCTCCGCTGGGGATGCTCGCCGCCGCCGAGACCTATCGGCGCCTGCCCGGAGCCCACCACGTGCTGTGTGCCAAGCTCCATCACGACAACGACCAGCCATGTCTCTTTCGCTGTGATTACCCGCGCCCCACGGAACACATGACCCATGTCTGAAGTCAGCCACCACGACGTCATCATCATCGGAACTGGAGCCGGCGGCGGCACGCTCGCGCGGAAGCTGGCGGCCTCGGGCAAGCGAATTCTGCTCCTCGAGCGCGGCGGCTATGTGCCCCGGGAGAAGAGCAACTGGAGCCCCCGCGCCGTCAACGTAGAGGGGAAATATGCGGCCAAAGAGCTGTGGCGGGACGGCGAAGGGAAGGAGCTGCACCCGCACACGAACTACAACGTCGGGGGCAACACGAAGTTCTATGGCGCCGCGCTCTTCAGGCTGCGGGCGGAAGACTTCGGGGAGGTGCGCCATCACGGCGGAGTCTCGCCCGCGTGGCCGATCAGCTACGAGGATCTCGAGCCGTGGTACGCGGAGGCAGAGCGGCTCTACCAGGTGCACGGACTACGGGGCGAAGACCCAACCGAGCCGCGCGCGAGCGGCGCGTTCCCCTTTCCGCCGGTGCCCCACGAGCCTCGCATTCAGGAACTGAGTGAAGACTTCGCGGCAGCCGGCGCGCGGCCCTTCCACGTTCCGCTCGCGGTCATGTACGACGCCGCGAATGCACAGAAGAGCCCCTGCATTCTCTGCGACACCTGCGACGGCTATCCGTGTCTGCTGAACGCCAAGGCAGATGCGCAGACCTGCGGCGTCGATCCTGCCCTCGGCCACGCGAACGTCACGCTCCTCACGGGAGTACGGGTCGACCGCCTGGTGACGGACCGGGGCGGACGGCGCGTGAGCAGGGTCGTTGCGTCAGTCAACGGGCAGCCCGCCGAGTTCTCGGCCGACCTGGTGGTGGTGGCCTGCGGGGCGATCAACTCCGCGGCGTTGCTGCTGCGGTCCGCGTCAGACGCCCATCCGCGAGGGCTGGCCAACAGCTCTGATCTCGTGGGGCGCCACTACATGGGGCACATCAACTCAGTGCTGATGGCGGTCTCGAAGTGCGCCAACCCGACCATCTTCCAGAAAACCCTGGGGATCAACGACTTCTATTTCGGCGCGAAGGACTGGCCCCACCCGATGGGCCACATCTCGTTCGTGGGGAAACTCGACGGCGTGACCCTGCAGGCGGGCGCGCCGGCCATTGCCCCCGGGTGGACGCTGGACCTGATGGCCAGCCACTCGCTGGACTTCTGGCTCACGAGCGAGGATCTGCCCGACCCTGAGAACCGGGTCACGGTGAACGCTGCGGGCGAGCTCGGCCTCTCCTACCGGCCCAATAACGAAGAGGGGCACCGCCGACTCATCGCCAAGCTCAAGGAGATGATGGGGCAACGGCGCATCTGTCGCCATCATGGCCACGAATGCCACCAGGGCTTCTTCGCGCGAAACCTCTACCTCGGCCAGCAGATCCCTCTTGCCGGCGTGGCCCACCAGAACGGGACCCTGCGCTTCGGGTGCGACCCCGCCACCTCCGTGCTCGACGTCAACTGCAAGGCTCACGACCTCGACAACCTCTACGTCGTCGACGCGAGCTTCTTTCCGAGCAGCGGGGCGGTCAACCCGGCGCTCACGGTCATGGCCAACGCGCTGAGAGTCGGCCAGCACCTGCTGGAAAGGCTCGCATGACGAGCATCCCGTGGCTGCCCAAAGACGCGGTTGCGCAGCTTCCCTGGCTGAGCGTCGCGCAGATGAGGGAGGTCGATCGCGCGATGGTGGAGGACTACGGGATCGTGCTTCTGCAGATGATGGAGCACGCGGGACGTCACCTCGCCCACCTCGCCCGGGCGCGCTTCCTCGGAGGCGACGTGCGCGGCCAGCGGGTCATCGTGCTGGCGGGCACGGGCGGCAATGGCGGCGGCGCGCTGGTGTGCGCCCGACGGTTGGCGGGCTGGGGCGCCGCAGTGACGGTCGGCCTCAGCGCAGACGAGCGTCTCTTTCGAGACGTACCCGGCCACCAGCTCGCGATCGTCAAACACCTGGGCCTGCCGGTGCTGCGAGCTGCTGCGCTGCCGGAACGCGCGCCGGCGCTCGTCGTCGACGGCATCATCGGCTACAGCCTGAAGGGCGCGCCGTCCGAGGCGGTGGCCGAGCTGATTGAATGGGCCAACGCGGCCTCGGGCCGCATCCTCTCCCTCGATGTGCCCTCGGGCCTGGACGCGACGACAGGCGTTCCCAGCGAGCGCACCATTCGGGCGGCGGCGACGCTGACCCTCGCCCTCCCCAAGCGCGGGCTGCGGACGCCGGGCGCCAGGCCCTTCGTCGGCGAGTTGTACCTGGCCGACATCGGCGTGCCGCCTCAGCTCTTCGCCGGGCCTCCCCTGGGGCTCCCGGCCGTTCAGGCCTTTGCCTGCGCCGACCTCGTGAGGATCGAATGAGCACTCCCCCTCCGCTCCCCATTCGCTTCGGTCGTGAGACCTGCGGAGAGCTCGACCGGGCAGAGACCCTCGAGTGGCTGGTCACCAACGGCATCGGAGGCTACGCGTCAGGAACGGTCGCGGGCCTGCGAACCCGCCGCTACCATGGGCTGCTGGTCGCGGCGCTGGCGCCCCCCACTCAGCGGACGGTGATGGTCGCCGAGGCGCACGAAGCGGTGCGACCCAGTGGCGCCGCGCCGATCGCCTTGCATTGCTCCCGTTGGGCCGACGGGAGCGTCAGCCCGCGAGGGTTCGAGCACATCGAGTCGTTCCACCTCGACGGTCGAACCCCTGTCTGGCGCTTTGCCATCGGAGAGTTCTGCCTGGAAAAGCGCCTCGTCATGGTGCCGGGAAAGAACACCACGGTGCTGAGCTACCGCCTGGTTCGCGGGTCGCACCCGTTGTCGCTCGAGGTCAAGCTGCTCGCGACCCACCGCGATTATCACGGCACTACCTGCGGTGGCGGCTGGCGGATGCGGGTCGAAGGAGGCGCGGCAGAGGTGCGCGTGACGCCCTTCGAGGGCGCCGAAACGCTCCGGCTGGCTGGCGAGGGGTGGGCGCTGGAGCCCGCGCACGCTTGGTACGAGGGGTTCGCGCTGCGCGCAGAGCGTGACCGGGGCCTCGACTCCGTCGAGGACGCACTCCATGTCGCGACCGCGACGATTCAACTCGCGCCAGACCAGACGGTGGCGCTCTTCCTGACCACCGAAGGGGGCGCCCTGGAGCTGGAGCCTGCGCTGCACGCAGCAGCGGCTGCCGAGGCGCTGGTCCTGGAGCGCTACGGCCGCCAGCAGGGTGCGCTGGCCGACGACGTTGGGGCACGCCTCGCCCTCGCCGCCGATCAGTTTATGGTGAGGAGGGATCTCGAGGGCGTGCCGGGGTCGACGGTGATCGCGGGCTATCACTGGTTCACCGACTGGGGGCGCGACAGCATGATCGCCCTGCCTGGGTTGACGCTGCCGACCGGCCGACCCGAGCTCGCCCGGCAGATCCTGCGGACGTTCGCGCACTTCACCGACCACGGAATGTTGCCCAATCGCTTTCCAGATACAGCCGGACCTCCTGAATACAATACAGTCGACGCCACGCTGTGGTTCGTCGAGGCCGTGCGGGCCTACGTCTCCGCCAGCGGGGACGAGGGCCTCGCCGGAGAGATGTGGCCCGCGCTCACGGAGATCATCCAGCACCACGTCGAGGGCACGCGCTTCGGGATCGGAGTGGACGCAGGGGACGGCCTCCTGAGATCGGGTGAGCCAGGCGTTCAACTCACGTGGATGGACGCCAAGGTCGGCGACTGGGTGGTGACTCCACGGACCGGCAAGTGCGTCGAGATCAACGCGCTCTGGTACAACGCACTGGTGAGCATGGCCGGCCTCGCGGCCATGCTCGGACGCCCCCCAGGGCCTTGGGAACTGCAGGCCGCCCGGGCGAAGGCGAGCTTTCAGCGTTTCTGGGAGGCGGAGCGCGGCTACCTCGCCGATGTGATCGACGGACCCGATGGAGAGGACGATAGCCTTCGCCCCAACCAACTCTTTGCCGTTTCTCTGCCAGCCAGCCCGCTCGCCGCGGACCAGCAGCGCTCGGTCGTCGAGGCCTGCGAGCGCGCGCTGATGACCTCACATGGGCTGCGCAGCCTGGCGGCGGATCACCCCGCCTACCGGGCCTCCTATGGCGGCGACCAGGTCGCCCGCGACGGGGCCTATCACCAGGGCACGGTGTGGGCGTGGCTGGCCGGCCCCTTCGCGATGGCGCACCATCGGGTCTTCGGCGACGCGCGGCTCGCGCGCGCCTATCTCGAGCCGTTGGTGGATCATCTGCGAGCGCATGGGCTGGGAACCATAGCGGAGATCTTCGATGGGGCGCCGCCGCATCGGGCCGCAGGGTGCATCGCGCAGGCGTGGTCGGTCGCCGAGACGCTGCGCGCCTGGACCGAGCTGCGACGCCTGGAGCACGAATCATGACCTCCTCATCCCGCCGGCTGCTCTTCGCCAGATAGTCTCTCGCTCGCCGCCTAGTGCGTTCGAGCCGGGCCGCCTCCCTTCGGGGACAGTCCTCGGCAGGTGCCAGCCCTCGTCACGGAGATCTCGACGACGGTTGAGGACCTCGACGACTCGACTCGCTTCTGCACCGAAGTGCTCGGGGCGAAGGTGGTGGACACGCGAGACTTCTCGGGGACCGAGCTCGACGCGCAGCTCGGCACCATGGGCGCGCACGCCCGGGTTCGCCGGCTCGACCTCGGCAGCGAGCGCCTGAACCTCATGCAGTTCCTCGAACCAGCGAGCAACCCGCCCCGACGAGAGGCAAAACGTAACGACCTCGACTTTCAGCACATCGCGCTGGTCGTTCGGGACATCGAGCGCGTCCACGCAGCGATCCTGCTTGAAGAGACGATGCCTATCCGGTTTCCCCCTACAGCGATGCCAGGGCAGTATCTGTGCGCTTGCCCTTGGGACGAAGGCCAAGGGTTGCAGGTGGCCGCATCATGACGCCCAATCCACGTCCGCCGCGTACGCTGCCCGGGCGTTCCCCGATGGCAACGCTCGCAGCGACTACCTCTTCTCGCGCCGCTTCCCCTACGGCTGGGCTTGCCCTGTCTCGAGCGACATCCAACCACCCTATCGACATGCGACCCGCCCGCAGATCCTCCGTTGCCGCGCCGATCATCGCCACGAGCTGAGCCTCACGGCAAACACGATCATGCACAGGACGAAGCTGCCGAGCCGCACGTGGTTCAGGCCTGCGTTTCTCGTGACGCACGGCCCACCAGGTCTGTCCGCGATCGAGCTCCAGAAGCAACGCGGTCTCGGCCCCGCCACGAGACTGCGTTCCAGATGCTCCACAAGCTCCGGTCCACGAGCTCCGGGCTGCAACGGTGCGCCCGGCAACCTGGACGCTTGGCTCCTGGGCACCCACCACGGTGCCTCGCCGAAGCACCTCCAGGCGTACCTCAACGAGCGCACCTTCCGGTTCAACCGGCGGTTCTGGCCTCGGGCCGCCTTCGAGCTCTTGCGAGGCATCGGAGGCCGGGTAGCCGGCCCGACCTACGCCAGCCTCTACGAGGGGACGTGGACGCATCCGGGCGGGGCAGTCGCGTGATGCATCCGACTGACGGGGCTACGAGCAGCCCAGGGGGCAACCGGATAGGCATGCAAGCAGCTACGCAAGCTCCATCATCCGCCTGACCACGAATCAGCTCGCCACCGCGAATGGCGAGCGCCAGCGCGCGCTTCAGGCGAGAGAGCCGGGCGACGGAGCCAGTCGAAGGTTGACTCGGGCGCCCGCTACCGCGACGATCCGAGCATGGCCGACCTGAACGGCTCCCGATCCTCGTCCGGGGGGATCTCCGCGCCCCGGACGGCGCAGCCTCCACGCTTGACATCTACTTCGGCGACAACGCCGAGGTCCTGCCGACCCTCTCCGGGGAGTCGTTCGACCTCATCTACATCGACCCGCCGTTCAACACCGGGCGAAAGCAGGAGCGGACTCAGCTTCGGACAGTCCGCGACGGCGAGGGCGACCGGGTTGGCTTCAAGGGCCAGCGCTATCGAACGACGTGCATCGGTAGCAAGTCCTTCGCGGATGACTTCGACGACTACCTCGGCTTCCTAGAGCCGCGCCTTGTCGAAGCGCGACGACTGCTCAAGCCCAACGGGAGTCTCTTCCTGCACCTCGACTTCCGAGAAGTCCATTACGCCAAGGTACTGCTCGACACCATCTTCGGGCGCGATTCGTTCCAGAACGAGATCATCTGGGCCTACGACTACGGCGCGCGTGCGACCAAGCGATGGTCGTCCAAGCACGACAACATCCTCTGGTACGCGAAGGATCCGGCGCGCTACACGTTCCGCTTCGACGACATCGACCGCATTCCGTACATGGCGCCCGGACTCGTGGGCCCGGAGAAGGCCGAGCGCGGGAAAACTCCCACGGACACTTGGTGGCACACGATCGTGCCGACGAACGGCAAGGAGCGGACCGGCTACCCGACGCAGAAGCCCCTGGGAATCTTGAGTCGGATCGTCCTTGTCCACTCGAACCCAGGGGACCTACTCCTCGATTTCTTTGCCGGCAGCGGCACGCTCGGCGAGGCGGCCGTGCGCAACGGTCGTCGGGCTGTGCTCGTGGACGACAACGAGGAGGCGATGCAGGTGATCGCGCGGCGACTGGCCTTCGCCCGCCCAATCTTTCACGGGTACCGCTCGACGGAACCGGAAGACGCTCAAGGGCACCTGTTCTCCGAGGGAGCCCATGTCGCGTCAGATCAGTGATCCCGAGGTCGCAGCGCTCGCGATGATCTCGGCGAGGAGCGGGTTGTGTGAAAACGCCAGCGTCCGATCGGGGGCTCCCATACTCAACCTCTTCGTTCAGGCGCTCCCCGTGCTCCCCTCATGCGCTCCGAGCGCGATCTAGACCCCTTACGAAGCAGCCGCCGTGCACCAGCCGCGTATGCAGATAGCGGCTGGCACTCAATGAGAGCTCTTAGATTGACAACTGTCGACTGTTCCAGCTTGTCCGTCATTTTTCTTGCTTCCATTTCCACGGCTTATTGCTACGATTTTTTAGCGCGGTATCGATAAGACGTTTGTCATCTGCGCAATTGACGTAAACCGTGCACCTGCCGTGAGCGTCTATGTATCGCTTGCGGTAATATCATTTGTGTTACCTTCGCCTAGTTTGACGACTATCATGGGCGTCGACTTAGGGAATCGTGCGTAGTTTCGATCACTTGGCTGGGCGCTTCGGATTTCGCGATCGACGTGGCGGCCGCTTCGTGATCCTCTCGACGCATGAAGATCGAACAGGTGCTC
>Ga0100377_1004050_pt1 | contig 11464 bp, 14 predicted proteins | sample CryGeymeta201501_FD_83664 | JGI IMG/M metagenome (GOLD analysis project Ga0100377, IMG submission 83664) | Groundwater microbial communities from Crystal Geyser aquifers in Utah, USA - Crystal Geyser metaG 2015-01 | ecosystem: Environmental > Aquatic > Deep subsurface > Groundwater | place: USA... | reverse complement strand
CTTACGCAGGAGGCGATCAGGGCCAAGATGGTTGCGAGGGATCTCCAGCCCGCTTGCCTTCGCTCGTGCCTCCCAGGCCGGATAGAACCTCGCGAGCTCGTCAGTGTTCCGCGTGTCGAGCAGATCGAGGCACCGCCCAAGCTGGAGCACGGCGCCAACGACAGCCGGCGTCTTGACCCTGCCTCGCCTCTTCTGCTCCTGCGCAAAGCGCAGCGCCCGATCCGGCCCGAACTCCCAGAAGTAAACGCCACTGCCGAGCCAGTCCCACTCGTTGCGACTCGGCTCCAACTCGGCCTTGCCGTCGAGCAGGCGCTTGGCCAGGGTGGCATCGCAGCCGTGATAGCCGATGATGTTGCGTGCGTAGGCGTACATGGTTTTTCAACTCCCCAGACCACCACCGCGGGCGGGCCGATTCTGCCCTCACCCCTCCACCAAGAACCGCAAGTACGCCTCCGCCGCCCCTCGCTTGTCCTCGGGGATGCGCTCGATGAGGGCGATGAGGGGGTCATGGCGCGCAGGATCGACCCTGGCCATCAAGGTGCCGTCTGGACGACGCTGAGGAAGGTACGGCCCCCGCTCGCCGTAGGGTTGAGAAAGGGCGCCTTCGTCGACGAGCTGGCGCATGGCGCGACGCACCGCGGCCGGCGACTGCCCCATCAGCTCGGCGATAACATGGGACGGTGGGGCTGCACCGGTCCGGTCGTACTCCTGGACGACTATCTGGAGTATGCCCCCTCGTACCGTTCCTGGTGTGACATGATACGTCATGCAACGGCTTGACATGTTGCGCAACGCGCGTTAGGTTCATGACACGTTACGCAACACGCGGACGTGACAAAGCGAGGCGCCGCCCCTGCCAGCAAGCTCGAAGCGGCGCCTCTTCCCCAAAGGGCATCCAGAAGATAGTCACGTCGTGTGGCTATCGTCAAGGGTGCCCTCTGCCCACCTCACCGGAGGCACCCATGTCCCGCTACGCTCGCATCCTCGACGATCCCCCGACCCTCCATCCCCTCGACGTTCGCGCCACCCTCGATGAGCTCGGCGTGCTCGAAGCCGAAGACCTTCACGACGGCTTCGACGTCCGTGGTGGCGTGGCGGTCTTTCGCTTCGCTGACCGCTGGTACTGGCAGGAGAGCGAGCTGCTGCCGCGGCTCGAGGTCACGTCCATGGTGCACCTGCGCGACCTGGTCGTGGAGCTGCACGCGCGCCTCGCCCTCGCGGCTTGAGGGGGTGGACGATGAACAGCACCAAAGCCCGCTCTCAGCTGCAGCTACTCCTCGCGGTCGCTCGCACCCTCAGGCTCGCCTACGGGGCGCTGATCGCGCTGGTCGAGCACCGAAAGCTCATCTCCCGGCTCGAGCTCGAGCACTGGGCGCAGTGCGCCAACGACCTCACCAAGCCCTCTCCCGTCGAGTGCCCTGCGTGGGGCGTCTACTGGGATTCCGAGGACGAGGCCGAGGACATCGAGGAGGTCCTTGGTCTCGTCCTCGCGTGCACTAACGAAGCCTGCGACCACAACGAAGACATCGCCGCGCTGCGCGAGCGCCTCGCGCGGCGCATGACACAAGGGGCTGGACAATGAAGACCGCCACACCTCCATCCCTCCGCCCCGCCTGGCGCGCCGTCCTGCTCGCCGTCTGCAACCTCCTCGAGCAGGACGACGGCGACCACCAGGCCGCGCTGCTCGACACCGTCAAGCGCCTGCGCGCTGCCCAGGGCTTCCGCCACGACCGCGAGCGCGGCTGCGACCTGACCGCCCAGGTGTGCCTGACGGTGGCTGACGAGCTCGGCGCCGAGCACATCTCCGGCGCTGTGGGCGACGTCTTGGGCGTCGAGTACGGCGCGACCTGGAACAGCCTTGCCGCCCTCGATGCCGTCCTCCACGCCGCACCGGGCACCGGGATCATCCTCGCCAAGCCGGGCACCATCGAGACCGAGGGCGGCGGCGTGCGGGTGCGCTCGGCGGCCCTGGTGCAGTGGGACGGTGGCGCCGCCGTCATCCCCTGCGACGCCCACGGCTGGCCTGCGCGTCTGGCTTCTGCCCTCGCCGACATCCCCGCCGACGCGTGGGACACCGAGCAGGGCGTACCCACCTCCGCCAACGCACCCTGACCCGAGGCCCCGGCGCGTGCCGGGGCCAGATCGCCGCCAACGCCCGAACGTGCATGTCGTTGCAAGACAAGAGTGCTTGACAAAACGTGATACGCGATGCATTTACAGTGTTCGGGTCATCAGAAATCAAGCCACCCACGCAGGGCGTGGCGCGAGAGCGCTCGACGGCCCCGCATTCATCCATCGCCCCGGCCACGGTCGGGGCCGCACCACCAAGGAGTTCGCTATGTATCGTCGCGATCCCGTCCCCGCCGACCTGCTCACCGTCAAAGAGGTCGCCCCGCCCGCCGACCTGCTCACCGTCAAGGAGGTCGCCCGCTGGCTCCGTCTCACCGAGCGCACCATCTACCGCATGATCGACGACGGCCGGCTGAGCTCCAGCCGCATGGGCCGTGAGTACCGCATCCACCGAGAGAGCGTCGAGGCGCTCCTGAAGCCCGTCATCACCAAGGAGACCCAGCCATGAACACCGCCATCCAGACCTTCCGTGCCCCCACGGGGCACGACCTCACCACCATCACCTACAAGGGCGAGCCCTGCTGGATCGCCCAGGAGGTGGGGGTGGCGCTGGGGTACAGCAAGGGCGGCTCAAGGCTCGCCGAGAAGTTCACTCGGGAGTGGTCCGCTGAGACCATCGAGGGCGTGGACTTCTTCAAGGTGGTGGGCGAAGACCTGGCGGACCTGAAGTGCACCTTGCGACTGACCCACGAAACAGGGGTCAGTCCGATCGGCTCCCGCACCCCCAACCTCCTCCTCCTGACCCGCGAGGGCTTCTACCTCGCCTGCATGAAGACGAACAAGCCGATCGGGGTGCAGCTGCGGCGGTGGTTGGCCTCGGAGGTGTTGCCGGCGTTGGCGCGTGGCGAGGGGATTCCGGCGGCCGACCTGCCTGCGCCCGGCCGGCGTGACCTCGTGGCCGAGATCCGCGTGCGCGCGACGCTCGCCAAGGAGATGTTGAATGCGGGCATCATCACGGTCGAGGCGTACGGCGAGCTGCTGCGCGACGGGATCTGTCAGCTCCGGCCCGAGTCGGCCCAGATCCTTGCGACCGTCGGCGAGAGGGGCGAGGATGGCGGTGGCGATCGCGCCAGGGCCGCGATGGTGCGCGTGCTCGACTGGATGCGCACCCACGAAGCCGCGCTCTACGACCGGGGCCGGCCATCGAGGCGTCGGCCATCGGGCGGGTGGCTCGGTGTGCAGAACGAGGACGAGCTCGCCATCACGCTGCCAGCCCTGAGCGAAGTGCTCATCGGGGCGGGGTACAGCCCCATCGCCACGAGGCGGTCGTGGATGGAGCGAGGGTGGACCAGGGGCCCCGTCGGTCGGGACGGCCAGGCGCAACGCCGCATTGACGGGGCGCGGGCGTGGGTCGTAGCGATCGACAAAAGCGCGCTCGATCAGGTGAAGGAGTGATCGATGGCCGAATCGAAGACCGCGCTCGAGACGCTGCGCTCGAAGGTCGCCAGCGTGAACGGGGACTGGGATGTCGTACTTGACGCCCTCTACGGCCTGTATCCCGGTCCCATCCCGCCCGAGGCCTGCGACTACGTCGCCCACCATTGGCCGCCCGGCACCTGCCCGGTCGGCCCGTCCGGCGTCATCTGCAAGCTCCACCTCGCTCCGTCCCCCGAGCTCGTCAGGCTCGCGAGGGCGGTTTGTGGCGCCGTCGTGGTGGCCTCCGGGCGTCCCGCTCTGTACTTCGTGAGGCTTGGCGGCCTGGTCCAATCGACGGGCCGCGGGTTCGTCCCGATCACTCCGCTTCTCCCCGAGTGGGTCAGGTGGTCGCTGAGGGCGGATCAGGTCGAGGCGCTGGCCAAGGCCGGGCTCCCCGTTATTGAGCGCGAGCGGCTCAACCCCCGCAAGGGGCAGCGCGCCTTCTATATCGATGGGGAATGGGTTGCGCGAGCAAGGTCTTGACCGCTACGGCAATGCGCTCTCCACCACCAGCCCCGGCACGCGCCTGAAGTGCCTTGGGTTGCGCATCTCGGCGATAGCCTCCATGAACGCCTCATACTCTCCTGGCGGGAGCTTGAGCGGCCGGATCGAGCTGTAGGGCCCCCCCCTGGATCGTCCTGCGCCGCGGTGGCGATAGACGCGCCACGACCTCGCCTCGTCGCTCCACCACGAACTCCTCGCCCTCCTCAACGTCGTCCTGCGACCCGGCTGCCGTCACAACCGTTGTGACGCTCTTGTGACGGCCTTTGTGACGGCCCGAAGCCCTCTATCACGGAGTGGAGAAGGATATATATACCCTGTCACAAGTGTCACAGACAGAAACGCCTACCTTCGAAGCGCTCACGCTTGAACCGTGAAAACCGAATCATATAGTATTCTCATCCGTTATAAAATCTGGCGTATTTTGATAATTTGATCGCGCGTTGCTGATAGGCGCCCTCGGAGCTTGTGACGTTGTGACGCAGGCCCAGAAATGCCAACGAACGCCGGTGGCGACGGGACGGAAGGTGTCACAACAGGTGTCACAAGAGCGTCACAACGGTTGTGACACCCTGCGGCGAGCCGTGGAGTGTGGAAGCGGGGGAGGTGGGTGCGCCCTCTTGGGGCGGAGGGCTCAGACCGGCGAGTCGTCCTCGCCGCCGAAGCCGAGCGCGGCTCGGGCCTCCTCGCAGATCGACACGACCCACGCGCGCGTCCCGTCGATCCGTCGCTGGACCTGGCCCTGGTACCCCTTCGAGCTCTCGATCCAGCCACGCTCCGCCCAGAGGCGGCGCATCGCCGTTACGTTGTGGCCAGCCGCGGTCAGGACCTCATCCAGCACGCTCGGAAAGAAGAGCAGGTCCTTACCCTCCCACTTGCCGGACCATCCCCGCGCGGGACTTCTGGATGCCCTGCCGTGGAAGGTGTCCTTGTTCGAGTGCGCCCACGACAGCACGTGAGCGAGCGCAACGCTCGCCCGATCAGCCTCGGCCGCCTCGCTCGTGCACAGTCCCCACAGCCGCCTGAAGTGTTCGTTGCAGTCAAGCTCGAGCCCGAATGCCTCTTCGGCGCACAGCGCGGCGATCTCGAGAGTGGCCATGTACTCAGCGAGGCGACCCTTGACGGCGTCTCCGCCCGCCTTGTCGACATAACGGGAGCGGAGCTCCCGGTGAGCGTCCCGCAGGCCCTCCCATCGCTCGCCCCACTGATCGCGGATAGACAGGAGCCAGCGCACGAAGGCAGGGCCTGCGTGGCCGTAGTGGGTACGCACCTCAAGGTCCAGGCGCTGGACGAACTCGCCAGTCGCTGCGTCCTTTTGACCAAAGACCTGCGCCCACAACGGTAACGCCCTGGCCCGCGTCCCCCCATCCTCCGAAAACGAGGTGATCGGATCCTCGCCGGTCGACAGCAGCACTGTCCTCCAGGTCGAGGTGGCGCGCAGGCCTTCAAGGCTTCCGCGCCCCCTGCCCCGTCCAGACTGCACATCGTAGACGGTCTGCGCGACCATCCTGGGAGTCTTGGCGCGCTTGGTGTCGTCGAGGATGAGCGGCATGCCGGTCAGCACGGCCGCCGCCCTCTCGATCCAGACCCGGTTCTCGTCCCAGCCATGCACGAAGGCGGCGCCGGCGCGCTCATTGGGGTTTCCCCAGACGCTCGCCGCCAGCCGCAGCGCGGTGGTCTTGCCGGAGCTCGTCGTATAGCACCAGTCGACCACGAAGTTGTTGGCGTCGACCACCTCCAGGAGACAGGAGGCCAGCGAGGCGTAGATGGCCATGGCTGCAACGGGGTACTGCGCCAGCTCTCTCGCGGCCGCAAGCCACCCCTCCATGGTGCCGCCGAGCTCGCAACCCCGCGCGAGCTGCTCATCACCCACATCGGCGCCGCGGAATGCCAGACCGGCGCCGCCCCATTCCTCGGGCGCGACCTCATCGAGCACCACGGCCGGCCCGACCGCATCGGCCGTGATGAGCCGATGCCCCCACAAGAACGAGGTGTAGCCCTGCTGCCAGCCCATCTGGGCGGACATGTCGGCCCTCGGCAGGTTCTGGATGTTGCTCGCCTCGAACGCCGACAGGTAGTCCACCTGAGCCCTCGCCGTCGTGGAGTTCACCGGCAGTCCATACCCCGCCAGGTCCACGAGCTTGCGGGCATTGGCCACAACCGCCCGATCCACGACTTGATGGTGCCAGCCCTCCCGTCTCCAGGCGATCCTCGTCGACTCCCTGCCGCTCCTGACATCCCGGAGTCGACCGACGATCACCAGGGCACAGGGCGCCACGAGCTCATGGCGGATGCTGATGTCGCCGCTTGCTGTCGCCCTGGCGATCTCGCGCAGCAGTCGTCCATCGTCGAACAGATAACCGTTCGGCAGGCGGGTGCCATCTGCCACGGGCGCACCTGCCCACTCGGCGGGCAGGTGCGAAGCCGCTGCGGCGCTGGGCGGAGCGCTGGCGAGCTCGGGGCGGTCGTCGTCGATCACGTCGCCGTTGTCGCCGTCGTCACTGATCGCGCCGCTGTCCGATGGCGCCGCAACCTCCGCCGTCACGATTCGCCCTGGCGCCCCCGTCCTCTTCCTCAATGGGTACTCATCGGGCAAGGGCCTCGGGTTCGCCGCTCCCTTCTCAAACCCCCTGTCAATCTGCCTCTCAATGTCCTTCTCGCTCGTGAGTCCGCAGGCAAACGCCGCCTCGAGCAGGCGGCTTCGCACCATGTCGGCAGGCAGGCTCCCTCCCGCGATTACCTCGCCGAGCTGCGCAGCCGAGCTGAGGAGCTGCGTGTCCCGGCCTGGAGCTCCGCCCCCGCCGCCTGGCTGACAGTTGCCCACCTTGGCGACCTCCTCCTCGAGCGCCTTCGAGGCACGCCGCGACAGTTGCCCGTCGAAGGTGGCCGCCGGCGCGGGCGGGCGTGTGGGGGCGTCGGCGCGGGTGATGAGGGCGTAGAGCCAGGGGGGGATCTGGACGGCCCTATTGACATCGCCGGTCCAGGCGTAGCGGCGACCGGAGGCGTGCAGACTTGGGGGCGCGACGATCTGGCCGCCGGTGCACCGGACGTCGATGCCTGGCCGCATAGCCTGGCGATTGCCGGGGAGCTCGAGGTCGGCCGGGACGGCGAAGATGAAGTGCCTCCCTCCGCTGCCGGTGCGGGAGGTCAGGGTGGGCGGGAGGGCGCCGTGGGTGGCCTCCAGGGCGGCCAAGGACTCGAAGCCGCCCTTGTCGGCGTCGATGTCGAGGGCGAGCCAGCGGCGGACGCCGCCGAGGGCGAGGCCGACGTTGGCGTCAGGCCAAAGGCTCCACCAGTGGCGGACGTCGACGTCGTCGCTGGAGGCCTGGTCTTGCCAGGAGGAAAGACGGGGGTGCTTGCCGGGTGAGGGGCAGGCGGGACCCTTGGGGCAGGAGCAGACGGGCTTGCCGTTGTCGTGCGTGACGCCGTGCAGCGGGATCACGGCGAGTCGACGGGAGGCGTACTTGAGCGCGCCGTCCAGGACGGAGGGTGGTGGTGACGCTGCTGCGGAGCTGGCCGTGGTCATGCGGCGCCCTCCTGGCGGCGGAGGCCGAGGCCGTCGCGACCGGAGGTTAGCAGCTCGGTGGCGATGCGGGGCCAGGGGACGGCGGGCAGGGCCGTGAGGATGTCGGTCAGATCGCAGACCGCGCCCATGTTCAGCTGGCGGGCATGGGCGCGCCTCCAGCACGCCTTGAGGCCGGCCACGACCTCGGCGGGGACGCCGAGAGAGGCGAGCTTACCCACGCCGCAACGGTCGCCAGCTCGCTGCAGAACGGCGAGCTGGGCGTCCTTGGCGGGGTCATGGCGCCAGTCGCCCTGGGCGGCGTGCCTGCGCAGGACGCTGGCGGTCTCGAGGGCGGCGCGGACGCGGCGGAGGTAGAAGGTGGCTCCGTCGATGGAGCGAGGTCGCATGTGGATCACCTGAGCGCAGTGCGCGCCGGGCTGCGGGCCGGGCCGGGAGCCTTCGGGGCGTGCGCGGTCGCGGGCCCCTTCGAGGGCGTCGTCCATGTCGCCGCCATAGACGGCATCGCGGGACAGGCGCAGCGACCCGAAGAGGTCGTGTGGGTCGTAGAGGACGGCCTTGCTCTTGCCCGGCGCAGTGCGGACGTAGCGGCCGGCGTGCTGGATGAAGGCTAACTGGCTCACGCGCTTGCGCCGGAAGACGCCAAACCGGAGGCACGGCACGTCGACGCCCTCCTTGAGCATGTCGACGTGCACGATCACGTCGAGCTCCCCGCGCTTGAGGGCGGCCAGCGTGGCGGCGTTGGCGCGGGCGGGCAGGTTGGAGTGGATGGCCAGGGCGCGGATGCCCTCCTGCCGCAGGCGCGCCGCGAACCGGTCGGCGTCTGCGCACCCTCCCATCACCTCGCCGCTCGCATCTACCCCGCCAGCGTCCACCGCGCCGGGGCGCAGGCCTTCGGCGAGCGCCTCGCGGATCATGTGGACGCAGGCGTCGTCGAGGCTGGTGTCCTCGGGGCCGGTCCACGGGCGGACCTCGATGGGCACCAGCACGCGGTCGCGCATGGCGGCCTCGAGCGGGTAGCTGTAGATCAGCTCCTCGAACAGGCTGAGGGACTCGTCGGGGTTGGTGCGGAAAGGCGTGGCGGTCAGGCCGAGCAGCGCGTAGGGCGCCAGGGCCTGCGCCGCCTCGAGCAGGGTGGTGCACTCGCTGTTGTGCGCCTCGTCCACGATCCAGATCGCCGTGCGGAGGCCATTGGCGGCCAGCGCCTCGGCCAGCGTCGGCAAGGACGGGTTGCACGCGATGACGACGTGGGGGCGGAGGTTCTTGGCCCGCCCGTACCACTGGCCCACCCGCACCAACAGACGGCGCTCGAGGTCCTCGGCGAGCTGGCGCACGAGGTCTTGCGTCGGCACGGAGATCACGGTCTTGAAGCGTGAACCGAGCAGCACCGAGTGGCAGATCTCCGCCACGAGCGCACTCTTGCCCGCCCCTGTCGCAGCGTGCACCAGTCCCTTGCGGCCCGCCTCGAGCGCGCGAAGGGCCAGCGGGAGGGCTTCGAGCTGCCAGCGCCGAGGTGGGTACGGGGCGCCGGACCACCAGGACGAGGGGAGGGTCAGGAGGAAGGGGGCGCGTCTCATGGGGTACGCCTCCTCTGGGGTGAGAGGCTGTAATCGATCACCGACTGCTCGACCTTGCGGACCCAGGCGGGGACGTGGGGGTTGCCCCGAATCGGGCCCTCCCAGGACGCCTGGCATCGGCAACAGTGTGCGCTGGCGTAGCTCGGCGGGCCCCCTCCCGCGCCCTCGATCTCCACGTGGGAGCCCCGCACCGTCGCAAAGCCTCCCGAGACGTAGAGCTGCAGCAGCACCTCGCGCTCGACCTTGCAGCGACAGGTCTTCCTCATGGTGCCCCCGTGGGGGCGAACTGGACAACTACCTCGATGCCGAGCTCCTGCAGCCGCGTGCAGCACCATGCCACCAGCTTCCCGGTGGGGACCATGGTGAGCGTGTTCACTGGCGCTCCCCCTTCTTCGCCAACCTCGACGCCGCCGCGGCCTCGCGACGGCACGGCCGGCACTGCGGTTGCGGGAGCTGCTTGCCCTTGATCTCGCGCCAGCCGAACAGGTCATCCACGGTGCCGGTCGCCCCGCAGCGGGTGCAGGCGCGGGTGGGTGCGCTCGGAGCGGGCGGCGTCAGGGCTGCGATACGCGAGATCACGCGGCGCTTGCAGCCGTCGGCGCAGGGCTTGCCGGTGAGGGCGGCGAGCTTGGCTTGGAGCTCGGCGAGGGGGAGGGAGCTGCTCATGGTTGCATAGCCCTTTCGGCTCAAATGGATCGCGTATCACGTTTAAGTTGCTCGCGAAGGACATCGCTGAGCCCTTCACACCTCCAGTAGAGGGCGTTGTAGACTCGTTCCTTCAGCCCCGCATCGACCCGGAAGGAAATGTGCACGTAGTCGCCCTCCGTCCGTCTCCCGAGGGGGCGCCCCGTGCCCAGTCCTCCGCGCCGTCGTGGGTATGGAGCGCCGGGGGCTTTGTCGATGCTGATCCCGTCGTAGTTCGTAGCTCGCCATGCGACAGCCTCGACATCCTCGAGCCACGGTCGCAACGCGTCGGTGCAGGTTGCGGTCAACGTTACTCCCGGCACGGTCGCGCAAACCTGTCTGACGCGTTCGAGCAGCGGTCTTGGCAGGCTGGCCCTGATGGTCGCCGTCATGTGATCCTCCTGAGTCTGGCCAGGCTGACGTCGAGCTGTTGCCGCACAACATGGCTGAGGTAATCGTGCCGCCAATACAGCGCGTTGTACAGCCGCTCGCGCTCCTGCTCATCCATTTTGAACGCGATCTGGCGCAGGTCGTCTCCGTCGATGTCAGTGCTGGATGGTCGCCCAACGAGCAGGTCTCGATCCCGAGGCGGGAAGGGGCTGCTCTTGGGCTTGATGATTGACCCGCCCTCGCGGAGGCAGATGTACTCTTCCGCCTCGACTTCGGCGAGCCACGACCGGATGCCTTCGCGCACGGCTCGTGTCAGGTTCCAGCCTGGCACGCGGCGCACTTCGGCGATCACCTCCTGGTAGAGGGCCTCCGGGATTCGCGATCGTACCAGGTGTTTGGACATGTGGCCCCGGTGAAAGCACTTGGTCTGCGGTACCCGGAAGCTGCGGCTGGGTCTGTCGGCGTGGCGCATGATACGCTCCCTGCTCTCGATTGCCTCCTGGCTCTGGACCACCATAAAGCCCTTGCCAAACCTCGTCAAGGGCGCTACAGTCGAAAACGTGATACGCGAGTCACTTTAGCTCGCAGATGCTGAACGGATGGACATCTTTGGCTTGCAATCCATCAACGGAGCAGATAGGCTGCGCCTGTGAACAATGAAGGCGGTCAGGATGAACATTGAGCATACAGCTCTGTTTCGCGAGTTGACGGAAAACGGGGTCGTCGTGAGCCCTAGCCCGCACGCTGACGGCTTGGAAGCTGGTGGGCTCCTGGAAGCGAACATCCTTCCCAGCGGCTGCTGGCAGCTGGTGTTCCCTGCCTCCCACATTCGAGCCCTCGCCGTTGTGGAGAGGTACCACCTTGCGGTCATCAATGACATCGACGCCCCGTCCGTCACGGCCGACCTGGCCCCCCTGCTGGCTTGACGCACGCTCAAATCGTGCTTGACAAAACGTGATACGCGATACATACACAACGAACAGAACAGACGGAGCAAATGAATCCCATGAGCACAGCCGATTTTCAAAGGATCCCCTCCCTCACGGGCGGGGAAGGTCATCGGTCGGACGCAGGACAAGGTGGTGACGGTCGTGTTTCATGTTTCAAAGGATCCCCACCCTGAGTCCTGTCGGAATACCCCAACCCCCTGATGTGATTCAAGAAAGCTGGCACCCGAAGGCCTCGTTCAATCGAGCGGGCTGGGTCCCTCGACTCCCGTCGGATTCCGTGCTGGCGGGAGTCG
>Ga0100377_1004046_pt1 | contig 11466 bp, 9 predicted proteins | sample CryGeymeta201501_FD_83664 | JGI IMG/M metagenome (GOLD analysis project Ga0100377, IMG submission 83664) | Groundwater microbial communities from Crystal Geyser aquifers in Utah, USA - Crystal Geyser metaG 2015-01 | ecosystem: Environmental > Aquatic > Deep subsurface > Groundwater | place: USA... | reverse complement strand
TAAGCATGTTGGCAATGGAACCCAAGTTGCCTAAGCCATAATCAACAACTACAATCATATCGATTCTCTCTCATATAAACCAGCTATCCAGGCGTACCGGGTTGTTCTTGGCCAATATTTCTTTAGGAATGATTTCAGTTTGGGTGGAGAGTTCCGCCTTGAACCCATCAAGTAATATCCACAAACAGGGCATGGAATATTTTCAGGAAAAGGGTTCTTTTTTCTACCTATACGAGGTGGCCGTAAGTATTGTGTATACTCGCCCAGGTAAGACACTTTGACGCAGTGATAATGAAAGTCGCTCAATAGCGTCGTCATCGACCTGGAATTAAAACTCCGCATATGATAGTCTGGATTGAAACACGAGTAACAGCTCGGACACTCAATCAAACTATTTGTTAAGGATTCATTGTTTGGAACAGATATCAATACATATTTGTTTGATATTCGGCACAATTCCCTCAAGCCAAGAGCATAGGTTTTGACTGGCAAGTGCTCAATTACTTCCAAGCACGTCACCAAATCAAACTTCCCAACCCTAAATGGTAGAAAATCGATGTTCGCACGAACCTTATCGGTCTTTACGAACTTTAATGCTATCTTGCTTCTATCAACACCCATCAAAGGCTTGAAGCGTCTAGAATTTTGCGTCAGGTAATTTACAAAGATCCCGTTTCCACAACCAATGTCAACAATGCTCTGGACATCCTTGGGGATCATGTCCGATGTGAGTTTGACTCTCGTCCGGTCATTTTCTCGTATGTTTTCATCGTTCCAGAACAAAACGTCTTCGTAATATTCTTGTTCGATACTCATTTGTGATGATTCTCCCGCGTAAAAGAGGCTATACAAGTTTCCAAACCACAATCATCGGAAAGCGTGTTTGATTTCGGGATCATTAATGAAAATGTATACGAAGTACATTCCCGAAAAGACGAAAGCAGCAATCAGTTCAATCGCACGCGACACGTGCGCAACGTTCAACGCAATGAGAACTATGCCAGTAGGCACGAACAGTAAGAAGTGGAAACCGAGAATGGTGAAGATTCGTTTCCATGGCACGCCGGAGGCTGCAACAACGACTAGTCCCAAGTACCCATATACAACAATTCCTGATACCGCAAACAGAACCAATGCCAATCGGGCATCGCCAAGAATACCTCCAATACCGAGAGATACTACACGTGTCACAATAATAGCAACATTTAGTTTAAGTAACAAGTCCTGTTTCTCAAGAACGTAATATAGGGTGCTCAATGGCGATGACACGAACCAGAAAAACGTCCATATACTCAAAATCTGTGTGTATGTGCCGGCTTCTGCCCATTGGTTGCCAAAAACCACGGTGAAGAGATCGCGGCCTATAATGTTCAAAACCAACATAGGAAACATTCCGAACGATACCAAACGACTGAACGTACTTTCCACAAACACCAGCAATATGCCTTGCTGGTTATCTTTCGCAGCCCGCTGATAAAACACCTGCCCCAGAGAGCTTCCCAACAGATTCATCGGCAGGCGCAAGACGCGATTTCCAAGTGCGTAGAAACCTGCCACGGCCGGAGAGAAAAAGGCTGCCAGAAAGAATGTTGGCAATTGCCACGATATACTATTTAGCAATGTTGCCCAAGTATCATAAAGAGGAAATTTGCGATAGCGCTTGACTCCAGACAGTATGTCTTGTTTATGAAGATCGTGTCGAAATAAGCCTGTATCGCTTCGCAAGACTCGTAGCGCAAGCCACAACGTCGCTGCTAATGTGCCAAAAGTATACCCCACAATCAGGCTTAGGCTAGTAGCATACCCGAGCAGCCCGGCTCCCAGCGGCATCCCTGTTGTAATCGTAGTGTTGCTGATGCGCGCAATAGACAATTGTCCAAAACACTTGGATCGGGTTGTCCATTGGCTCAAAGCTGTAAATACTCCGGTTAGCAATATCGAAGGTGGCACCAACCACATGTAGGGGGCCAGTTCAGGGGCCCGCAACAGTCTGGTAATGGTCCCAGTTCCAAGCCAGATAACCACGATACTCAGTCCAGTGACCAGTGCCACAAATCCCAGACTGGTTACTAGTAGGTTGGCAGCTTCTTCATCCTTTTCTGGCAGCACAATCGCACGATCGTATCCGAGACAAGCGATTTCCCCGGGCACGGCAATTATTGAGAGAAACACCGCCAAGATACCAAAGGCATCGGGAGCATACAAGCGAGTGAGAATCGGAGTTGCCAACATTGACAGCAATTGGGCAAACGCCGCTCCAGAGGCAAGTTTGAACACATCTCGGGCAAAACTGCTCTTTCTTCTCTGCCTGCCACTGGCTTGTCGTTCATCATAATCGGCTTCGTTCAATCTGGTCTACTCCGGTCTCGTTGTGCAACATCACACATGGTACACCCAGCCAGTAGACTTCCTTGAAGTAAGTGAGATCTTCGGGGGTGACCTTCGAATAGAAAAAATGTTGACAAGTCCTCATCTCGATTATCCGGCAACGATAAATACCACCGACGATTAGGGAAGAGAGAATTTCGAATAAACACTACAGCGAACCTACCAGAACACACGAGATTGACCCACACAGGAATTTTATCAGCAACAAATGTACCAAGGCAGTAGTTCCCGAATGAAGGTAATAATAGGATTTGGGCGAAAACTTCGTTTTCAGAAAAAGAATGTGCTTGTGCTTACTGAGACGGAACAGGGGGGCTGAGATACTGATTCAACATCCTTGCCCCTGGAATATTGGAGTATACCGCTATTCTTCTGAGCAGAAGTCTGTTCTGGTCTTTTCCCGACCTGAATGTAAGACGCAGGAATCGAAAATTCCCACTGTCGGCCAACCAAAATCTGCTTGTAACATCATTAACGATCTGTCGTCTTGAATTGGTTGGGGATTGTGTGTCGAATACCGTAATCCAATTCAATCCATCTCGCGAAACGTCCCAAGCATAATCAACCAAGGCAAGGTCAGGATGATACTCTGTCATCTCTAGAAAACTTGCCCGTACTTCGCGACCCAAATCCAAAATGACCATTGCCGGCCCTGGGTTGCGAGCCGCCACATATAAATTGTCTACCTTGCCTCGCAAGGCGACTGAAAAATCATGCTCCCCTGTTCGGTCAGCATCAGAGAAAACGGGGGCTTCGATAACGGCAGCGCCAATCGCGTAGTCCATGGGTTGGATAAACCAGAACAGAATCACAAGGAAGAAGACACCTCCTGATATTGCCAGCATGCCAAACCGGCGTTTCCTCATAAAGTACATAATGTCTGCTATGCTCGCATGCATACCATGACCATACTTAAGTAAGGTGTAAAGGAAGATAATCGGTATTATGTGCGTGATAATGCGATTTGCCGAATCTCCCCACCCCAAACGATAAGGTGCGCGCATAAAACCCAGCGCCAGAAGTAACGCAAAAAATAAAGGGATACCATAGGAGAACAGCCTCTCATACGAAAAACGAGGTTGTATCAACCCAAATACAAGCAATCCCAGAAGAATAAGCCATGTGGCGCCCCAGCGGCCATTTATAATCATATTTTGCCATATTGCTGTCATACTGATTTGCATATCCTCTGGCTTTAGAATAAACATAACCATAAGAATAAGCAAAAGCACTCCCAACATAAAAATGTGTAAGATAGGCAGAAAATAACGTTCAACCCAGCGATAATAAGACAGTCCAATCAAGATGCAAAAGGCTGTAAGCGAACCGATAATCACCAATGTCTTCTTGGGGTCCAAAATATCAGTGCCGGCGCCCATAATGCGCAAGAGATACAGGTACCATAACACTAAGATGATTAGATAGGGGAGGCTGAAGGCCAGGCGAACCCGGTAAGAAATCTGACCAGTACTGACCACGAGAGCCAGAAAGATAAGTGCGAACAAAGGCGCTTCAGTTCTCGAAATACTATAGCCCGTAAGCGCCAGAATCGCGAAGATAAGCCATACATTATTTCGCTCACACAAAGCCAGCCAAAAAGTTACAATCGCCACGAACAGATATGTGGCGGCTATTAAACCATTGTGGATATAGAACGCCTGAAAAACCATGAAGTAAGTGCTGGCTAAAGCCAGTGTTGCCAGCAATGCCAAAGCCAGCGCAACGCGCACCTCGGAAAAACTCTGCCTGGCCGCACGCTGGCTCAGGTAGAAAAAGGTTAGCAATAAAGTAAAGGCAAAAGCGGGCTGGGCCGCGTACAAATAACCATCCCCCAGAAACACACTTGACGACTGCAACAAAGGCAGGAATACCCCCCAGGATGCCAATTCCCGTGTAACCGATTCAGTAAAACCATGATTCGCAATATTCCTCCCCAGCATAATTTGTGCGATAGAGTCATAACTTGCTACTGAGAAATTGTACTGGGTCGCAACGCTAACGACAATGGCGAAAGCCAGCATCACTCCCACAAACCAGGTAATTTCGCTGCGTGTTAGACGCCATGTACCCCGCCGGATATGGATGATCGTGAGAGCAATCAAAATCGTAATTGCCAGGAGCAGCATATTCAAAGCAGAATAAGGCATCGAAACGATCAGGAAAGAAACCCCGGCAATTACCCATATAAGAGATCCCCAGAGAAATCCCGTCAGGCAAATAAATACAACAGGAATATGCTTCTTGAAAAGAAGACCTGTCAACACACCGAGAGTATAGAGTCCTAACAGGAATAGAACCTGATTTATCATTGGTTTAACTCCCTGTCTGGCAACAGGCTAAGTGGAACAATGAATATCTGTCCGTCATATCTGGTTATCAAGAGTGGGGCCGTAGAATCCGAGAATTCGGTGATAAAAACATACTTGTTGCCGCCCTTTACCTCCAGCTCAATGTGCTCCAGATGTAATAATATGGATACTTCCTGCTCAGAGAGATTTGAATCATACACCAGCGTTTCCACCTCTGCCAGCCCCCCCCAGCTTTGCAAAAGCTCGGGTGAGAGACCCACATCATTCAATAAACCCGGAGGCGATACCAAAGTTCTGCCTTTGAAGTGTTCCTCAAAAAGCACATAGACTGGACGAGTAGAGAGTTTGTCATGACTGGCTTGCATAAGATCAATCAGGTTGTTTGTGGGCAGGCGTTGCAAATGCCACACCTCACGTTGATCAATATCGTTAAACGATTGCAGATTCAGACCCACGCACACCAGAAGGAGCAACGGGAAAAGCAAGCTGCTTAATCGAACCGTGAAACGATTGTAAAAATATGCAGAGAGAAATAATAGAACACTAATGAGGAACAATCCCGAGATGAACTGCGGATATTTGCCAAATGACAAATATCCATCAAGATTAAAATAAAAAATAATTTGACCTACCCGAAAAATCAATTCGGTTACGACCGCAATAGCAATAAACAAAACTAACCACCGATTCTGTGGACGGGAAATTCTCATAATTTCAGATTCTTCTTTGGGGGAGACTCAACTTGTCTACAGGCTGATGCCCAACAATTTCTGCATAGTAAGATGACCAAAACCAGAGCAGTAAGGATATCAATATCAGAGGCGATTTTATGCCATTATCAATTTTATTCTAGACACGAATACCTATCCGGGAGAAAGCCAGCCTTTTTAGGTAAAAGATTTGGAACATAAAGGCCAGTGCCGTAGCCAATGCAGAACCATACATACCGAAGAGTGGGATAAAGAGCATGTTCAAGATAACATTGGTGAGAAAGAACATTACCAAAAACAGGGTCTGATGACCCGGTTGTCCTACCTGATTAAAGATCATTTGGAAAGGCAGGTACCCGGCGCTGAACAGAATACCTGCCATCAGGATGGCAAATACCGACCAGCTTTGATTGAACTCTGGAGCGAAACCGAGAAGATTGAGCATTGGATAGCCCAGGATCGCCACCAACCCGATTGGGACCATAAAAAAGTAGCTTAACCTTTTACCGCGCAGCATAACATTTTCCAATGCCGCTGTGCCATTATCATGGAACGTTTGGGTTAGAACCGGGTTGATATTGGTTCTCAGAACAACTGGCAGTTGGGCGAACCCATCTGCCAACATCGCTGCAAAACTGTAAACCCCAACGACACTGTCTGAAGCAAACAATCCCAACAATAGTACATCCACCCGGCTATTTGCATCCAACAACAGGTGCCCCACCACCGCCTTAAGTCCAAAAACCCAATGTATTTTCATCCACTTCAAGCCTTTGCTTGACAAGTCTGGGCGTATCCAGCGTAGCGCAAAAGGTAATTGCATTATAAGCAGTATCGCTTCAGTCAGGCTAAAGATGATGGGAATATAACCACCATTAACTTGGAGAGCAATCAAAATAAATAGACAGATCATCATCAATAAAAAACGCAGCCCCTGAAAAACAGCGTAAGCCTTCATGTGGCGTAACCCATTCAGCAAAGCCAGAAAGGCTTTATTCAGTGAAAAGAGAAATAATCCGGGGAGCGCCAGTACCAATCCTTTCGTTACATTTGGGCTTGAGAGCGCGTAAGCAAAAAAATCCTTGCATACATAAGCCAGTGCTGTAACCAGTCCTGCTGTAATTATTGTTAAAATTAAAGCGGCTGAAAAGCTATCTTGTATAATGATTTGTTCTTTAGAAAATTGGGCGGTAACCTTTAATATCGAGAGATGTACTCCGCTAACAGCCAACTGGGAAAGCAGAATATAGATCGCATATACTTGATTAAAAACACCCAAACGGGTGGCGCCATAATAGCGGGCAATCACAATATTTAGTAACAAACCAACAACCCCCACGATCGCATAACTGACCATACTCCAAATCAAGTCGGAACTTAATTTTGTGGAAAGGGTGGCGTCCTTTATCAAAGTAGACAGACGAAACTTAAACACCTCTTAAATTACTTTCTGGATCGAATAACATGGCAAGGAACTCCAACAGCAATTGAATACGGAGGAATATCATGTGTAATGACCGAACCACTGCCGATGACGCAACCCTTACCAATCCGTACCCCTTTATTTATCTTTGTTCCAGTGCCAACCCAAACGTCATCTTCAATATTTATCTCGGCAACCGCATATCCTTGATCTTTGATAAAAACATCCGGGTTAGCATATTCGTGGTCGGCGGTATTAATACACACATATGCGGCAATTCTAACTCCCTCGCCTATGTTAACACCGCCGTAACCATCGATTAATACACCCTGATTGAGCGAAGAGTTTTTTCCAATTTTTACATTCCAAGGAAACCAAATCGTCACCCCATCTCCTATATACTTTGACTGAATATTGCTTGAAAAAAGTCGTAAGATCCCATATCTTACAAAATTGCTCAAAGGAAAGGACATATATTTGAAGAAACCATAGAGTGTCAAATATATGCCATGTAATAAATAATTTTTAAAACTGTGCATATCAGAGTTTGGCTTTACAGTGCCCTTGACCTTATTGTTATTCACTTTCTTATCCTCCGAAAAATATATAATCGTTTAGAGTGCATACACTTTTGGAGCAGAATTAATTCGCTTGAGTGCCTCATTCATATCAACATCAATAGTCTTACAATACCATTGCATCGCATCATAGCGCGGTTGGTTGTCACGTTCGGCGATCTGCAACGCCTCTTCTCGGGATATCATGCCTTCTCGTATCTGGTTACTCCTGAATGTATCGTTTTCGCAGAACCCCCCCATTGTATAGTATATATAATTATAAAAAGAGGCCGTGCCATCTCCGATACGCCAGGTTGATTGCGTATCTTTTGCCACTTCCCAGTCATATTGTCCAATTAACACAGAGTTGATTTTCTCTTCTTCCCATTTCTCATATTCGTAAAGTGTGGTGTAATCCTTGCTGATCCCATAATAGGAAAAAAAGGCAAAAGCCGAATCAATCAGGGATGAATTAAAGTAGGCTGGATTTAATAAAAATTCTTTTCCATAATATAAACTTAAGCGCATTTGGTTGAAAGAAGAAAGTGAATAATGCTTTTCTTGCTTTTGGTTGATCTCATCAATATTGCAATAACCCACTTTAAAATCTGTCCGTTCGAGTGGATTCATGCTGAACAATACGATGCCCAGGTTCATTTGCTTTTTCAGCATGGATGCATAGTAGAAAAATTGCTTGTCGCCAGCCATAAATAAAGGGACCGTCCCTAAGGATGGGCGCTTAAGCCAAGCCGTGACATTCTGTCTAATATACTTTCGTTTCGTTCTTATATCTGCTGAAACCAGAACATGCTCTATACCAAGCGCTCCGCACATTCTGGAGATATTGCGCCGCGCAAGGTCTGTCACCATTCCCCAATCATATGTGTAGGCAATCGGATTCATGCCAATAACTTTTTTGATGTAGTGAATCCCATAACAACTATCGCGCCCTCCGCTAATAGGCACCAGGCAGTCGGGCTGTCCATTGGTTCGCCGGTAAGGGGAAAGAACCTCTTCCAAGGCGTCCCGCTCTTTCCAGATCAATGGTGTGTAACTACGGCATATATTACAGACACCTTGTTCGTCAAATTGGATAAACGGAAAGGTTTCAGGCAAGATACAACGTGTGCAACGCCGTAATTGAGAAACTGCAGCGTTAACTTTTCCAATAAAAAGATCATTATTTATGCTTGGAGTAGTATTTTGATGACTAAACAATGACGATTTAGGCGAATTTGTAATTCTCAAATCGTGAATGCTGCGACTGCGGCCTGGATTAACTATGCAAAGGTCATCTTGTTTTTTTAATGAATAAGCCCGTGATTGGAGTTGATCAAAAGGAAAGACATAGGCTGTTCCTGGTTGAACTTTTATCACCTGAGCATTTTCAAAAAGCGGACGGATCGCAGGGTACTTAAGCAATTGTTCCAGGATAAATTTTTCTGATGCAAAAACCAATTCATTCCTAGTCTGACTTTCAGCAAAATAAAGTGACCCGTTTGAAGTAGCCAGGATAACCACATCATATAATGCATTCATCAGCGCAACAGAATTTGCACCCTCTAACCGCTCCCAAGTATGCCTAAATGCTTGATAAAGCGTTTCGCCTGACTGCAGGTAATATTCCATTAATCCAAGGACAACTTCGGAGTCGACCACATGGGAGCGTTTTATGGATGGATTTTTTGACCATAATTCTTCGTCATTTACCACGATACCGTTATGTAATATAACCATATCATTGCGAATCACGGGCTGGTTATTTGCGTGCTCTTCCTCGCTGCCATTGGTCACCATCCGCGCATGGCCCATAAAACCGAGCGCTTTATCTTTTTGGCTCGGGTAATTCACAAACTGTTTAATGAGTTTTTTATATTCGGGCGAACGGATGAATTTATTTGCGCGAATAGGGCGCTTTAGTACAGTCATTTCCGAATCATTGAAAAACATTAATCCGGAAGCGTCTTTACCGCGTGTTTCCGATAGCAAGAAAAGGCGTTCCAGTACAGTTGGAAAATCCGTTTTCTTGAAGGACGATTGTGAATTTACAATTAAACCAAAGATTCCGCACATAATAGATCCTAATTTTTCTGGATAACCGCATACTGAATATCGCCCGTCGGAACATAGATTGCCAAGCGGGACAGGAGAGGAGTTTGAAACAATTTTAGCAGCCACAACGGGACTATAGGCAAAATACGTTTGAGCTTATAAAGCAAAAAACCTATATTGACCGTTTTTCCCCTTGTATGCCAACCTTTTAATGTTGCGTGCAAATGTTTCTCAGCAAAAAAAGACATCGTTTTTTTGTTAAAGAAGCACAAATGCTCAGGGGGCGTCATAAATGCCCAATACGGACCTAAAATTTGCGCTATAAATGCATCTATATTTGGCGTTGAGATGAACAAATACCCGCCTGGCTTAAGGGATTTCATTAATTGCTGGAAGGTGGTCACTGGATTCCGTAAATGCTCAATAACATCCCAAGCGCATATCGCATCATAAAAGGCGGGTGGCAGGTTGTATTCCTCATCCTTCTGCGCCCATAGTTGCGTGCTTAACTGGGAATTGCGTTCTTGCGCAATTTTAATTGCCGCTTCCGAGATATCAAAGCCAAACATGTTGTAATTGTTTTTTGCAAAAGAGATAAACTCCCCAGTCCCACAGCCAGCTTCTAATACACGCGCGCCTGTCGAAGGAATATATTGCCGTATGAGTTTCAATCGGCGTAAGAGTTCTTTGTTTAGTGTGATTATGTCTCGATATTTATTACTGTTAAAGTAACTTTCCTCATATAACCGATCCAATTGTTCCTGTTTTGGCTGATCTAACACTTGGACAAAGCCGCAGTTGGCACATCTAACAATTTTATATTCTCGAACAAGGAAAAGCAATTTATTTTCTGTGGATTCACATAGCCGACAAGTCATTTTTCAAAACGTTCCCTTCTTAATAAACTTATTTGGTCGCTTAATACGCCAAATAGAAGAATTTGAAAACCCGCGATGATCAATAACGAACCGAATACCGGGAAACCCAGACGCAGCATAATTGCCTGACTGAACCCATAGATCGAGCCTGTGGCTATCATGAGAAAGCCGATACTACCAAATAACATAAAAGGTTTAAATAACAATAATATTCTCATAATGATTAACACAGTCTTATAGCCGTCGCTGACATTTTTAACCGTGCTTTTGCCTATTCTTTTTTTCATGGTAATTGGAATTTCCCGACCCAGGTGGTTTCGTTCGTACATTATCAGCGTGGTCGTTGTGGACGCGCTAAACCCTTTGGGTAAGAGATGTAAATAATGGAGGATCAACTCTCGTTTGAACCCGCGCAGTCCGGAGTTAAAATCAGCTACCGGGCGTCCAGCGGTTAATTGCACTAAGAAACGTAAAACCGATTTTCCTAATACTCTTTTTGTTATCTGATCAGAGCCGGGTTGTCTTATTCCAATGCAATAATCTAAATCGTCATTAACCAAGGCCTCTGCAATATTTAATAAATCTTCAACTTGATGTTGCCCATCTGAGTCAAACCAAATGACATAAGGTCGTGTAGCATTTCGCATCCCGGTTGTAACAGCCGCGCCATACCCTAGATTTACCCGATGCTGATAAAAGTGCACTCGTGGGAAAGCTCGTATAATTTGGGCTGTTTTATCATTTGAGCCATCATCAACAACAATAATCTCTGCCTGTGAAAGATTCGGTTCTTCTAGCAATGAAGATATAGCCACCCCAATGGCTTTATCTTCATTATAAGCTGGGATGATTATGCTGATCTTTGTATCGCAACTCTGTGTTTCTAACATAATCGGTAAAATCCTCCTAATTGAAATCGAGCATAGCTGAGATAATTTTATTCTCTGCTGACTGAAGGCAATTGCCTGTATCGCGGATTGCTTTCAGGTGGCGAGGTGCAATATAGCCCTCGACACCGATTAGCGCAAATTTTTTGTCTTGATTGAGATAACTGTGTTCATATTGCATTCATAAACGTCTATCCAACATGGCTTGAGACAATGGAGTTGTCCTACTTCTCAATCGTATGCGATCTTCGCCAAAAATTCG
>Ga0100377_1004044_pt1 | contig 11476 bp, 5 predicted proteins | sample CryGeymeta201501_FD_83664 | JGI IMG/M metagenome (GOLD analysis project Ga0100377, IMG submission 83664) | Groundwater microbial communities from Crystal Geyser aquifers in Utah, USA - Crystal Geyser metaG 2015-01 | ecosystem: Environmental > Aquatic > Deep subsurface > Groundwater | place: USA... | reverse complement strand
CCTCACCCCCCAACCCCCTCTCCCGTATGACGGGAGAGGGGGAGGCCCTCACCCCCCAACCCCCTCTCCCGTATGACGGGAGAGGGGGAGGCCCTCACCCCCCAACCCCCTCTCCCCTCGACGGGGAGAGGGGGGGCCGGACAGTAAATTGTTGCTGCATAAGAAAAAAGCCTGTTCTACCCCCCCTCTACCCTCATAGGGGAGAGGGGGCTGGGGGGTGAGGGCCTCCCCCTCTCCCGTCATACGGGAGAGGGGGCTGGGGGGTGAGGGCCCCTTGACACCACCCCACACCACCCTTAAATGACTCCGAGTCAGTGACACCAAGTCACCAACTTCGGAGCCCCCATGAGCACCCGCCAGCATCGCAAAGCCGCCACGCGCCAGTCGCTCAAGGACGCCGCCCTGGTCTGCTTCGCCGAGCACGGTCTGCACGAGACGTCGATCGGGATGATCACGCGGGCGGCGGGGGTCGCGCACGGGACCTTCTACGTCCACTACGCCACCAAGGAGGCGGTGCTGGACGACCTGCTGGACGACTTCAACGCGGCGTTCACGGCGCGGCTGCTGCCGGTGGTGACGGCGACGGATCGGGCGTTGCCGGAGGCGCTGCGGGCGGTGGCGGAGGCGTTCCTGGACCATTGGCAGGCGCACCGGGGCTTCATCGAGGCGTACGCGCAGCGGGTGGCCGCGGGGTTGAGCCTGGTCGCGCTGCGGGACGGGCTGAGCCAGACCATGGTGGAGGTCGTCGCCGCGTGGTTGGTCGCGGTGGCCGCCCGCAGCGGAGGCACGCTGGACGCGCCGACGCTGGTCGCGCAGGCGCTGCTCGCCATGTGGTTCCGGCTGGGGCTCCAGCATCTGTTCAATTCGGACGTCGGTCGTGAGCAGGCCGTCGACCTGCTCGCCCGAATGACCCACGGCGCGCTGGCGGCGATCGTGCCCGAGCTCGCCGGTAGCTCCCTCCCCACTTTGGACGCAACCACGCCATGAGCACCGCCACCCCACGCGTCGAGCCCGATGACCAGGCGACCGCCGCCACTCCGGGCTCGCTGCCCGCCTTCCGGCTCTACCGTCCGAAGCCCGGCCACCCGGACTGGCCCACCCTGGCCGCCGAGGCGCACGCCATGGCCGAGCGGCTCCTGCCCGGCCTTGCGCCGCCCGAGGCGCAGCTCGAACGGCTGGCCCGGCGGGCGCGCTCGCTGCACACCGCCGCAGGCAACTGGTTCGTCAACCGGCGCCTCCAGCAGCAGGGCGACGACGCGCTGCGGCCGTTCATGTTGCTGTGGAGCGCGCTGCGGACCTGCAACTTCGCGTGCACCTACTGCGACGATCACCAGGGGCACAAGTACCCCGACCTGCCGAAGGACGGCGCCCTCGACACCGCCGACGCGACGCGGCTGCTGCGGATCATGCGGACCCGCGCCTCCAGCGTCTACTTCGCCGGCGGCGAGCCGACGATCCGGGACGACCTGCCCCGGCTGACCCGCGCCGCGCGGGAGCTGGCCTACTTCCCGATCGTCGTCAACACCAACGGCAGCCTGCTGCACCGCCAGCTCGACAGGCCCGACTGGAAGGGGTGGCTGGCCGACACGGACGTCGTCATCGTCTCCCTCGACGCCCTCGACCTCGACCTCCTGCGGCGGATGTGGGTCACGAAGCGGCCGGAGCGGGTGCTGCGGAACCTGCTGCTGCTGCGGGAGCTGAGCGAGGCCATGCACGTCAAGGTCATGATCAACACGGTGTTGCAGCCGGATACGCTCGGCGAGGCCAGCGACGTGGTGGACCTCGCCAACGACCTCGGGATCTGGATGGCGCCGGTGCCGATGAACGTCGGGCCGTCCATCGCCGCCGGGCTGCGGGACGATCCGGCGTACGCGCGGCTCGTCGACAAGATCCTCAGGCGGCACAAGGAGGGCCACCGGTTCGCGGGCTCGCTGCGGCTCAACGAGCGGCTGCTCCGCTCGGCGCCGCTCACCTGCCGCAACACGCTCAAGCCCCACGTCGACTTCGATGGCAGGCTGATCTGGCCCTGCAAGGCCAGCGTCAACGTCGCCCCCGTCGCCATCAACGTGCTCGAATTCGAGCACGTCGATGACCTGTACGCCCACGCCTCCCGGCAGGTCAGCCCCACGGGCTTCCACGGCCCGGCCAGCAACCAGTGCGGCGCCCGGTGCAACTGGGCGCAGAACTACGCCACCGACGCCTACGCCCACGGCCTCGCCCATCCCCTCAGCCTGCTCCGGGAGGTCGCCGACTTCGCGTTCGGCGGAGGCTCCGCATGAGCGCCGCGATGCCCCGACCGTGGCTGCACGCCGTGGCCGCCGAGCACGGCGTCGCCGTCCTCGATGGCCTCGTGATCGTCGCGGTGAGCCTCGGCATCTGTCTGGCCGCCGACCGGCTCGCCCTCATGAGCGCGCTGGTGCCGGGCGCGGTGGGGGTCCGCTTCGCCCTGTGGGCTCGCCTGCCCGCCAGCGCGCGGGGCCACCGGCTCGGCGCGGAGGTCGCCTTCTTCGCCGTCTGCACCGCCCTCGGGGGCTTCAACGACTGGAACTCGGTGGTGCACCACCGGATCTACGACTACACGGTCCCCGTCGCCTTCCCGGCGCTGTCCACCATCCCGGTGTGGATGCTGGTCTTCTGGGGCGTCATCCTCCGCTTCATCGCCGGCCTTGCCCAGGCAACGGCGAAACATGTTTCATTTCAGGCAGTTGAGCACCGGTCGCCGCGGTGGGCAGGAGGCTCCGTCGCCGCTGTCGTGGCCGTGCAGCTCGGGCTCGTCCTGGCCACCCGGCAGTGCATCTACCGCTGGTTCGACGACCCGATCCTGTCGTGGCTGCCCTTCGCCGCTGCGCTCGCCTTCTACCTCGTCGCTTTCGGCGCCGACGCAGGGGACCGACGCCTCCTCATCGCCACGCTCCTCGGCGGCCCCCTGATCGAGGTCCTGTACATCCAGGTCGGAGGCCTGCACCGCTACCACCTGGGCTGGCTCGGCGGCGTGCCTGTGTGGATCGCCCTGTGGTGGGTCGTCTCGGTCCTGATCTGGAAGGACCTGTCGGGGCGCGCGCTGCGCTGGACGAAGGCGAGGTGGCCCGCGACGTGACGCCGCCACGACGCCCCCACCGGCGCCCCTTGACCCCACCCGACCGAGGACACTTGACCCCACCTCGCCGCGCAGACCCCACCGACGCCTGTGTCTTCGACGCCTCACCCGGGGCGCCGCACACGCCCCGATCCCGTCTCCATCGGCCTCTCCGGCCGGCCGCTGCGCTGGCACGCAACGTGCGTTGGGAAGCGTCGTCGAACGTCCCTTGCACACACAAGCCCCAGCCGAGAGTCGAACCCATGAAGCCGACCCCACTCCGCCCCACCCGACTTGCTGTCGCTGTGCTGCTCCTCCTCGGTCTGCTCGCGGCCTGCGCCGACGGCGAGATCGTCGACCCCGCCGGGCCGGGCGGCGACTTCGAGGACGACCAGTTCGACGAGGGCACCTCCGAGTCCACCGGCGCCGGAACGAGCACGTTCGACAAGTCGCTGACCAGCGTCGGAGGCCTGGTCAGCGCCCGCACCTGCACCACCGCCACGACCTCGGGGCTCAACCTCCAGATCGCCCAGGAGATCGCCTGCATGGCACCGGGGCGCTTCGAGTCCATCGCCGACATCCCCAACGTGCGGCTCGGCGCCGGCGCCAACCCGTTCGTCCAGGGCTCGGCCGCCAGGGCCCTGCGGCAGGCCGCCGCCGCCAACCCGGGCTCCACCTTCGAGGTCAACAGCTCCTGGCGCTCGGTCGTCCAGCAGTACGTGCTCAAGCAGTGGGAGGGATCGTGCGGGATCAGCATCGCCGCCACGCCCGGCCGGAGCCGCCACGAGGCCGGCTTGTCCCTCGACGTCACCTCGAGCACCACCGACCGCTTCAAGAGCGCCCTCCGAAGCAACGGGTGGACCTGGTACTGCGACCGCACCAACGGCGGACGCTACTCCGGCTGCGGTGACACGCCCCACTGGGACTACCTCAACGGCGAGGACATGAGGGCGCTCGGGGTCAAGGCGTTCCAGCGCCTCTGGAACCGTCAGAACCCCAACGACCGCATCAGCGAGGACGGCATCTACGGCAACAACACCGCCTCCCGCATCCGCCAGGCCCCGCTGGCCGGCTTCGCCGCCGGCACCAGCTGCAGCCCCGCCGACAACCCCGTCGTCGACGCGCCCACCAACCCCGACCCCGTCGACACGCGGCCGTCCGGCGAGGAGGTCGCGCTGGACCAGCTGTCCAAGGACGTTCAGGGCCTGCGCACCGACACCCAGACGCGGGTGTGGCACACAAGCCTCACCTCCCAGAGCTGCGGCGCCGCCTCCGTCCCCGAGAACTTCTCCTCCGGCCGCTTCAACGCCCACCGCTGGGCCGCCTCCCTCGACGGCGCCGGCCCCGTGACCGTCCGCTACGAGCGCACCGCCGGCACCTTCAAGCCTGCCCTGTTCATCTTCGACGACACCGGCGAGCTCATCTTCGGCGGCGACGCCTCCGGCTCCCACCGCTCCATCACCGCCGAGCCCGTCTCCGACGGCCGCGACGGCCGTGCCGCCGAGGTCAAGCTCACCGCCACCGCCTTCGCCCGCATCGCCATCTTCGTAACCGACTGGACCGTCGTGGACGCTGGCATGGGCGCCAACATCACCACCCAGGCCCGCTACACGCTCACGGCCACCCAGACCTGCGGCGCCGACACGCCCACCGGCAGCGGTGAGCTGGCGGCCTTCTACAACGGCCTGACCGTCTCCGGCATGGAGGTCCCCCGCGCGGGCGTCGCCAACGGCACGCTCCAGCAGGTCCACGGCGTCTCCACCGAGCAGTACGGCGACATCGCCACCGAGGATGGCCTCCGCTTCGTCAGCGGCACCGTCAGCTGGTTCGGCGGCCCCAACGACACCGGCGTCTCCTCCACCGAGACCGGCTCCATCACCTTCGAGCGCCTCCGCTCCCTCAACAACCCCGTCAACCCCGACCAGACCACCCTCGACAGCCGCCCCGAGGACTACTTCTACATCGCCATGCGCTGGAACTACGCCCCGCTTGGCCGCGAGTGGTGGGCCAACGCCCGCCTCCTCGTCGTCAACCCCGACAACGGCCGCGCCATCGTCGTCCGTCCCGTCGATTGGGGCCCCAACATCCGCACCACCCGCATCATGGACCTCTCTCCCCAGGCCCTCAACGAGCTCGGCCTCCGCACCGACCAGACCGCCCTCGTCTCCTTCGCCCCCGCCGGCTCGCGGCTCGGACGGGTGAAGTAGAGACGAGGCCGCAGCGGCGCTCCCCCGCCGGGCATCGAGATCCAACAGACCTCATGAGAGCCCGAGCACCCCTCGCCTGCGAGGGGGCTTCGCTGCCCGCGCAGCTCTGCTGCGCGGTTGCAGCGAAGGGGGAGCTCCCCCGAACCACCCCAACCCACCGTTCGACAAGCGCCCCCTCTACTCCACCGCCAGCCGCGTCCCCGTGGACCGCCCGAAGACCTCCGGCTCGTACATGGCCTCGGCGACGGCGGGCGGCATGACGAAGCTGCCGGGGGAGGTGGCCTTGAGGAAGATGGTGTGCGTCCACGTGCCGCTGGGGAGGGAGTCGGCGAAGACGACGACGCGGTCCTTGCGGAGCTCCTCGTGGCTGACCCAGCTGCCGCGGACGCCGACAAAGGTCATGGCGTCCTGCCCCTTGCCGAGGTCCCCATGGATGGCCTCGAGGCCGGCGGGGATGGGGACGTTGACGGCGACGAAGTGCACCCCCGCCGAGACGCGCACCTCGAGGTCGAGGGCCACGGTGTCGCCGGCCTTGACGGCGCCGCCTGTGACGTCGCTGCCGTCGCGGGTGCGCAGGCGACGGATGACCGCCATGCCGCGCTCGCGGGCAGGGGCCTTCTCGGCGTCGGCCCAGGCGTACTCGAAGCCGAGGCGGTAATACATGCGACCGGCGCCGGTGCGCTGGACGGTGACGTCGAGGGGGGCGCGGGCGTCGCCTTCGCGGGAGCGGGCCATCTGGAGGAGGTCGGCCATCGCGAACGTGCCGGTGCGGGCTGCGAAGTCACGGCCCTTGAAGGAGGTCTCGATGACGGGGCGGTCCTCCACCCAGACGCGGCCCTTGAAGTCAGGCACGGCGGCCTCGTAGACGCGGGCGTAGTCCGACAGGGCCACGATGGCGTAGGCGTTCTCCTGGGTGTTGCGCCAGGTGCCCTTGCGGCGCGCGTCGAGCAGGCCTGCGGCGAGCTTGATGACGAGGGGGTGCTGGGGCGCGACGCGGAGCATGGCCATCAAGAGGATGGCCGAGGAGCGGGTGTCGGAGTGGAAGAACTCCCACAGGCCCCAGCGCAGGGTCTCGCGGGTGGTCGCCGTCGCCGCGGTCTCCTCCACGTGGTTGGTGAGGTCCTGGAGCAGCGTCTCGAGGCGCGGGTCGGCGGGGTTGGACCGGTGCATGGCCGACAGAAGGAAGGCGCGGGCGAACAGGGGGAGGCCGACCCGGGCGTCCCAGAGCTCGTCCACCGCCACCTTGACGTCCTGGCCGAGCTCGGCCAGGACGTGGACCGCCATGGCGCGTCGGATGTCGTGGTAGTAGAGCACGGCGTCTGACCAGTCGCGGTCCGGGGTGGCCGTGACGCCGACCAGATAGGCCGCGGCGCCCTTCATCACCGACTCGGGTACGGCGTAGCCGGCCTGGCGGGCCAGATGAAGCACCCACAAGATGTAGGCGGTCACCTGCGGGTTGCTGGTCCCCACGCCGGGCCAGTAGGAGAAGCCTCCATCGCGGGTCACCATCGACAGCAAGCGCTGGACGCCGAACTGCACGAACGCCTTGGGGCTCTCACCGCCGAGGTCGTACTGCTCGGACAGCGCGGAGAGCGCGACCATGGGCAGCAGCCGGCTGGCGGTCTGCTCGGCGCAGCCGTAGGGGTAGCTGATCAGGGCCTGAGAGGCGTCCTGCAGGCCGCCGAGCATGCTGCTCGTGGCCGTCAGGGACAGCCCGCCCACGTCGGGGCGGGCGTCGGCGGGCAGGAGCAGCGGGATGGACAGGGGGGTGTCGTCGGCCACGTTGCCGTAGACCGCCACGCGATCCACCAGGGTGGGCTCGGGCACGACGGGCACCGGGACCTCGATGGCGTCCTCGATCGCCGGGGCGCCTCCGTCCGGGGTCAGGACCACGCGGAACTCCACGCGCGGCGTGCCCACCGCCGAGGCGACCACCTCGAACGGGAACCGCGCCTGCTCACCGGCGCCGATCGCCCGGCTGCCCCTGGCCTCGGTCACGAAGGCGAGCGCGCCCTCCCCATCCACCACCTTGCCCGTCACCGACAGCGTGCCAGCCGGACCGAACCCGTTGTTCACGATGGCCGACACCGTCGCCCGGTCGCCGGGCCGCAGCGCCCTGGGCAGGGCGGCCCGCACCACCAGCTCCGTCCGCGAGCGGATCGAGGACTCGCCGTCGCCGTAACGGCCGGGCTCGGCGGAGTTCACCAGCGAGGCGGACGCCACCGCGGTGACCCGGAAGGAGGTCAGGTTGTCGGGCAGGACCAGCGTGACCGTCGCCTGGCCGGCCGCATCGGTCTCGGCGTCGCCCACGAACAGGGGCGTGATCTGGAAGTTGGCGCGCGGCGACGGCCGGCTGCCGGCGCCGGCCGAGCCCATGCCGACGCCGCCGTAGCCGCCGTAGCCGCTGCCGCCGCCCCCCATCCCGAAGCCGGACAGGCCGAACCCGCCGTCGTAGAGCCGGGGGTTGTAGGGCTCGAGGATGCGGGACAGCTCGTCCGTCTCGCCCATGTCGTAGCCGGTGCCGGGCAGCAACGTCTGGAGCAGGTCGGGCACGCGGTAGTCGGTCAGGTCGAGCACCGCCTCGTCCACCGCCCAGACCGCCACGCGACCGGCCACTGGGCGGCCGACGGCGTCGCGGACCTGGACCTGCACGGGCACCTTGTCGCCGGGCCGCCCCTCGGCTGCGGTGCTCACGGTGACCTGGAGGCGACGGTGCGCGGTCGTCACCACCACGTCCGAGGTCGTCGACTCCACCCGAGGCACCTCCACGGCGCTCGGCACGAACAGCCGCGCCTCGATCGTCGCCTCCGGCAGCCAGCTCTCCTGCACGGGCAGCGTGACCACGGCCTGCTCGCCCTTGAGCGCGAACGGGATGTGCTCACGCACGCCACGGCGATGCACCAGCAACATCCCCTGCGTATTCTTCCAGGGCGCATGGATCGCAACTCGAATGGACTCACCCGGCGCGACCTCATCCCGATCGACCTCGATGGTGAGGCTGTCATCGCCACCTGCGAAGCGGGGAACCCAGGTGCGATCTGACACCCAGAACCACGCCTTCGTCGTCGTCTCATGCCCGCCGACGTCGGCGCGGGCGGTCAGCTCGTAGCTCCCCGCCTTCGCGCCGGCGAGCCGACAGCTCCCGTCCTCGCCAGCAGCCCCCATGCGGACCTTGCACGTGCCGGCCTTGACGGTCTTCGACTCCCAGCGGTCCACATAGCGCCGCGCGCCGCGGGTCGCCCACTTCGGCTCCCAGTACGTGCGCTCGAAGCTGATCTGCACCTCGCCCACGTCCGCCCGCTCGCCCTTCCAGTCGACCCCGCGCACCTCGAACGACACGGCGCCCCCCTCGACGGGAGGCGTCCTCGGGGTGCGCACGGCCACATAGGCGTCGGCCGGGTGGACGGTGAACGACACCTCGGCGCCGGACCACTGCTCCGAGACGTCCTTGACCGCCACCGAGCTCGTGCAGCGGCGGGTGAACGCCGTGTCGCGGCCCTCCGGGCGCAGCGGCACGGTCAGAGAGCCCTGCTCGGCCCGCGGGTTGCCGAGCATCGAGTTCATGATGGTGGGCCGGATGCCGTAGTGGCGCCACTCGGGGCGAAGCCCCACCGCCCAGCCCTCCAGACCCTTCGCCGTGAAGGCGATCGGTGTGCAGTGCATCGATGCGGAGCTCGCCTTGATGGGCGTCGGACCGCCGAAGTAGAAGCTGGCCGAGACGTCCGCCGTCGTCGTCTGGTCGGCGCGGATCTCGGGGTCGCGGACCACGGCATCCACCTTGAACTCCGGCACCCGGAACTCCTTGACCTTGACGGACGTCGAGAACACCTCTCCAAAGCCCGCCAGGCGCGCGGTCAGGCGGTAGGTGCCGAGCTGGCCCTCCGCCGGGAGCTGGAGCTGCGCGAAGAACTTGCCGAGCGCCATGGTCTTGACCGTCTCGGTCGCCACCACGAGCCCATCGCCGTTCTCCACGCTCAGCTCGACCTCCGTGTCCTGCGGCAGCCGCCGCAGCCCCGTCTCGGCGTACGGTGAGTCGATGGCGACGAACCCGACCATCGACACCCGCTCGCCGGGCATGTAGAGGTCGCGCTCGGTGACCAGCCGGCCCTTGAGCGACTCGCCGGTGCGCACGCCCTTCGGCAGCGCGGCGTCGCCCAGCAGCGGCCACGTCCGCTCCCCACGGCTGACGTCGTCCACATAGACGAGGTGCCCGTCGGCGCCGCTGTGGACGCGGACCGAGGCGTTGCGCGTCGCCCACGTGCTGTCGTGGGTCAGCTCCAGGAAGCCGTCCCGGTTGGTGCGGCCAAGCGGCTGCGCGGCGCGCCCGGGCCCCCACAGCTCCGCCTCAACCCCCGCCACCGGCGCGCCGTTGGACAGGCGGACCACCCGCAGCAGCGCGCCGGTCGGGCTCGCCATAAAGAACGGCGCGAGATCCGTCACGTGATAGACCCCGCGCGCCGGCCCGGGCAGCTCGCCCTTCCAGCCCGGCACCGCCTCGGTGGCCTCCACGTCCACCACCACGACGCCGGTCTTGTCCCCGGTCAGGGCCTCCACGTCCAGCGCCATCGACACCCACCGGGTGTCCGGGTCTGGCGCGAGCTTGATCGACGTCACCTTGTCGAAGGTTGGCGCCGTCACCTCCAGCCGCTTCCACGTGTCGACGTTGAACAGGTCGTGCCCCTCCCGCGCCAGTCCGGCGAGCTGCGCCTCGGACACGATCCGCGTGCGCACCGACACCCGGCCGACGTGCCGCGCCACCAGCCCGACGTGCTGCATCGAGGCCGACCGCACGACCCCGATCGGCGACTCCAGCTCCAGCATCTCCGGCGCGAACTCAAAATACGCCGTATGTGTGAACGCCTTGCCGAGCTTCTGGCCGTGGATGTCCTCCAGCCCCGCCGGCACGTGCACCGTGTACTCCCGCTCGGGTACAAACCGGCCCGAGAAGGAGACCTCCGCGCCGGTGCCCCCATAGCCGTAGACCTCCATGACCAGGTTCTCGACCGGCGGCGTGATCTTGATGCGGCGAAACTCCTTCTCCATCATGGGGTTGCTCACGCTGATCTGCGTGCTGTAGCTCACGCAGCCGTCCCCCTTGCCACACGTGGCACCGACGACCTCGAGCGGCTCCCAGGTCGCGAAGGTCGTCCCGGCGGCCTTGGCCAGGCCGATCGGCCCCGCCTTGCCCACCGTCCCCGCCGCCACCGTGACCGTGATCTCATGCGACTTCGGCAGCGCCTTGCGTGGCTTGAGGATCACCAGGTGATCCGGCATGTTCCAGCCGTAGTGGTGCTCCAGCTCCTCCTCGGTCGCATACCGGAGGTCGAACGCCAGGGAGCGCGGCTCGCCCGTCGCCACGTGATCCACCACTGGCCGCGCCGTCATCGTCAGGTTCCGACGCACCTCCTCCAGCGCCACCCCATCGTTGAAGGCGACCTCGATGAGCGCGTCGGGCGCCACCTCCCGCTGCCGGTCCGACGGCGACATCGACACCACGCCCAGCCCCCGCGTCTGGAACGTGAACGCAACCGGCTCCTCCAGACGCTCCCCCGACACCGCCTCCAGCGGAGTCGTCAGCGTCACCTTGAACGTCCGCGCCCGCGGGAACGGCTCGATGGCGTCAAAGACGAGCTGATCCGGCGTCTGCCAATACACCTTGCCCGCCACCGGCGGCTCAATCGTCAGCAGCCCCGGCGCCTCCATCGCGTCCAGATCCCCGAACACCACCACCGGCTGATTGAACTGCACCCGCACCGAGCGCCCCTCCACCTCCTCGCCGATCGGGCTCTTGCGCAGGATCGCCAGCGGCCGCGGCGGCGCCACGGGCCGCTGGAGCGACTCGCCGAACTCCCCCGGCGCGAAGGGCGCCGCCTGCCGGCTGCCCGAGGGCGTGTCTGTCGTCGCGTCCGGGACGCAGGCCAGCGTGAACAGCAGGAGGAGCGCGCCGCTCCGGCGAAGGGCATCGAGGCAGGGACGAGATGGCATGGGAGCTCCGTCGTGGGATCGTCGGTCGCGGACTGACCGATTGGACCACGCGAGCCCACCGAAGTTCCATAGGCTGTCTCAGAAAGAATCGGGTGCAGCTCTTCTGGAACGACGGCTATGTGACTCACGTGACGAGCGTGAGGCGGGGGCGCTGCGACGGGCTGACGAGTTCGGGGGGCGCGCCATCGGCATAGCGTGCCTCGTGGTT
>Ga0100377_1004043_pt1 | contig 11477 bp, 6 predicted proteins | sample CryGeymeta201501_FD_83664 | JGI IMG/M metagenome (GOLD analysis project Ga0100377, IMG submission 83664) | Groundwater microbial communities from Crystal Geyser aquifers in Utah, USA - Crystal Geyser metaG 2015-01 | ecosystem: Environmental > Aquatic > Deep subsurface > Groundwater | place: USA... | reverse complement strand
GGCGGTCAGTCGGCTCCAGGCTCGGTTGACCGCCTCGCCGATGCGCTCATGCGCACCGAGGTGGTAGTCGGCTGGTGTGAGCCCGGGGAGGTCCTTGTCTCCGGCCTGGATGCGGGAGAGCACATCCTGCGGCAGCAAGCCGCCCTCGGTGCGCACGCTGCTGAACTGGCGATCGCGGCGGCTCACCCCTGCGCCCCCTGCGCCCAAGCGATGAGCTTCTGCCGCAGCTCCTCCTTCGACGGTAGATAGAGCTGGTACTCGGAGGCGTAGATGTTGCTCGCTGGAACGGTGATCTCGACCAGCGCGTCCTTCTTCTTCCGACACAGGATGATGCCCACCGTCGGGTGCTCGCCCTCGATCCGGACGTAGCGGTCGAAGTAGTTCACATACATCTGCATCTGGCCGAGGTCCTGGTGCGTCAGCTCGCCGATCTTCAGGTCGAGCAGCACGTAGCAGCGAAGCAGGCGGTTGTAGAAGACCAGGTCGACGAAGAAATGGTCTTCGTCGAAGGTGAAGCGCTTCTGTCGGGCCTCGAAGAGGAAGCCCTTCCCAAGCTCGAGCAGGAAGTGTTGGAGCTTGTCGATGATTGCGGTCTCGAGCTCGCGCTCGGAGTAGCGGGTCTCCTCGCGCAGGCCGAGAAACTCGAGCACGTAAGGGTTCTTGAGGAGCTGCTCCGGCTTTTCGACCACCTGGCCCTCCGTGGCGAGCGCCAGGATCGACTCCTTGTCTCGGCTCAAGGCCAGCCTTTCGTACAGGCCGCTGTCGAACTGACGGCGAGCCTCCCGGAGCGACCAGCCCTGAGACGTGGCCTCGATCTCGTAGAAAGTCCGCTCGTCCGGGTCTTTGATCCCCAGCAGGAAGAGGTAGTGCGACCAGCTCAGGGTCCACGCTTCAGATTTGGCAGACGCTGTCTGCCAAATCTCAGCGCCGACCAATCGCCCAGGCACCGTCTGGGCTTTCTCGGGCTCCGGCAATTGCCCAGACGCCGTCTGGGTAATCTGCGCTCGGTCCTGGTAGGTCAGATAGAACCGCCGCATGTACTCCAAGTTGCTCTTGGAAAAGCCCCGGCCGAACTCGCTCGTGAGCTCCGCCGAGAGCAGCTTGAGCAGTTCCGCGCCATAGGCGGCGCGCTCCTGACCGCCTTGCTCGTGTTCGACGATACGCCGGCCGATCTCGAAGTTGGTGCGAACCTGAAGCGTGTCGACGGCACGCGAGACAGCCCGGCGCGCCGCGATGATCAGCGCGCGGATCTCGGGCAGCAACCTCTGGAGCGTGACCGACAAATCATCCCGCCCGCTCATTCCAGGCCCCCCATGGACGCCGGCAGGTAGATGTAGACGCCGAGGATGTCGGCGGGTTTATGGACGTCCACCTTCAGCGCGCGCACGCCCGAGCGGGTCGCCTTTCGCACGCGGCGATGGGCATCGAACAACGCCTGGCCCCGCTCTTCGGCGATCTGGTCCAGCCGCGGGCGCAGACCCTCGAAGCGCTCGAGCACGCGGCGGATGTGCGTCTGGGCCTGGTCGGCGCCGATGTTCGCGTCGGCTTCGATGTCGAGGAGGGGATCGACCGCATCGGCGGGCAGCCAGTCGGCGCGGTCGGGACTTCCGGTGAACCCGGCGAGCACCAGGTCTTCGGCCAAGAGCGGGCGCTCCTTGCCGTCGCGACCCTGGTTGACGATGTGGAAGCGCATGCGGAGCAGCAGCAACGTCGTCCGCCGCTCGACGGCGCTGGTCCGGACCACGCCGCAGCGGCGCCCCGGACCCTCGAGCTCCTCGTCGAGCGCCGTCTCCAAGACATGCGCGGCCAGGCCTTCGACCACGGGGTGGGTGCGCGTAAGCAGGATCGTGCCCTTGCGCGGCTGCCCGGAGAACACGGCACTGAAGCCGTCCTCGTGACCCACGGCGTCCTTCAGCGCCCGCCGGGTCTCTCGGAGGTCGACCTTCATCGGCTCATCGCCGGAGACCACTGCGCCGAGCGTGCGGACTGCGGTCCCGGTGAACCGGCGGACGTCGGCCTCGGCGCCGATCGCGCGGCGCACTTCTTCGAGCTCGGCTCGGACCTCGGTGTTCACGGCCTTCAGGAGCTGGTTCTGTGCGAAGAGGGTACGGCTGCGCTTCTCGCGCTCGACGGCGGTGTCCCATTCCACGTCGACCGCGCGATGGATCGGCTCGAGGAAGTCGAAAGTGAGCTGCGTGGTGCTGGTGGTCTCACGCATCAGGAGCCCCTCGAGGATGGCGTCCTCGATGATCTTCGTGTCCATCGGCACGGGCACGATGACTCCGAGCTGCTTGTGGATGGCCTTGTGCTTGCGCAAGAGGACCTGCAGCACGATGCCGTCGACAGGGCTGTCCTGACCGTAGAACGTGAGCGTTCGGACCTTCTTCTGCGGCTGCCCGTAGCGGTCGACGCGGCCCTCTCGCTGCTCGTGCCGCGTCGGGTTCCACGAGAGGTCGTAGTGCATCACCGCGTCGAAGTTCTGCTGCAGATTGATGCCCTCGCTGAGGCAGTCCGTGCAGACCAGCACGCGCTTGTCGTGGGCGCCCAGCGCCTCGACCCGACGCTCGCGTTCCTCGGGGGGCAAAAGCCCCGTGATGGCCTCGACCACGATGCCCTTGCGCTCGAGCTTGGCGCGCAAGAAGGCGGCGACGTACTCGACCGTGGGGATGAAGCGGCAGAAGAGGATCGGAGAGTAGCCGTCGGCGAGGAACTTCTGCACGAGCTCGTAGGCGCGGTCGAGCTTCGCATCGCCGTCGCCGGCCAGCGCCTCCGCGTCTCGTGCGAGCCGCAGGAGCCGCTCGCGGTCGTTCGCGTCCTCTTCGCCGGTCTCGCTGCCGGGGATGACGTCGATCCCTTCGGCGCTTTCCTCGTCCAGATCGAGGACGGCGCGGCGCCCTTCCTCGTCTACCTGTTCGACGGTCTCGCCGTCGGCGGTCGCCGAGCGATTGCGGAGCGTCGCAGCGGCGGCCGCGGGGCTGGACGCGAGCGCCCGCAGGAGCGCCAAGGCAGACCACCAGCGGACGCGCTGTCGTCGCTTCTCCAGCGTCTCGTCGAGCACGCTCTCGCGGCAGAACGCGAGGACGCGATCGAGGAAGCGGCGGTATTCGGTCGTCAGGGTGTAGTGCTCTTCGGCGATCTCCCGCTTGGGGAACGGGGTGACCGTGTCCAGGTACGCCTCGAGGTCGGCACGTCGGCGCTGCACGAAGTGCCGCGCCAGATCCTCCCGGCGCCTGCGGTTGTCCTCGCCCGACAGGTCCTCCGGGAGGTCGCCGAAGCGACGATCGAGGAGAGACAGGAGCGAGCGGAACGTCTCCTCGTTGCCGCTGTGGGGCGTGGCGGTGACAAGGATCAGGTGCCGGGACGCGCCGTCCTCTTTGTCGGGGGTGACCAACGCCCGCAGCAGCTCGTGGCGCTGTTGGCTCGCGCTTCGACCCGATGCCGACGCGCAGGTGTGCGCCTCGTCGACGATGACCAGATCCGGGCACGTTCGGAGGAACTCGTGCCGGCGCCGCTCGCTCTTGATGTAGTCGGTCGAGACGACGGTGAAGGCGTAGCGCTCGAACAACGACTCGTCCTGCCGGCACGACCGCTCGAGGCGCGCCGCCGTGGCTGAGAGAACGAGCTCCGCGTCGATGTGGAACTGGTCGGCTAGCGCGCGCTGCCACTGCTCGGCGAGGTGGGGCGGGCAGAGCACCGCCAGCCCGCCGACCTCGCCGCGATCGATGAGCTCGCGAGCCACGAGACACGCCTCGACCGTCTTGCCGATGCCGACGTCGTCGGCGATGAGCATGCGGACCGGGTCGAGCTTCAGAGCCATCAGCAGCGGCACGAGCTGGTAGGGACGCGGCTCGACCGCGATGCGGGCGAGGGACCGGAACGGGCCGGCCCCGGAGCGGAACCCGAGGCGGACGGCATCGCGAAGCAGGCCGCACGACAGGTGGTTGCCCATGTCCGTGGCGGGGTTGGGCAGGTCGAACTTGGCGGGCTGGACGTTCTCCAGCGGCAGGTAGATGCCGGTGACCTCGTCCTCGGTTCCGCCAAGGGGGCGCAGCACGAGCATTCCCGGTTCGTCGTTGCTCTCGGGCAGAACGACCCATTCGCGGCCACGCGCCCGGACCAATGCGCCAACGTCGAAGTGGGTCATTGCGCAAGCCTGGCGATCTCGACGCAGCCGTCAGCGAGCGACGGAGGTAGACCGGTGCCAGCCCCGGACCCGGGCCAGGCTCCGACCGCCGCGCGGATGGCTTCCGCTTCCTTCCGTCGGACAGGGGGGAACCTCGTCTTGTAGGACTTGTCTTCGCTCAGCGCGTCCTCTCCCAGAAGTTGGAGCAGCCAGGTCTCGATGCTCCATGTCGGGACCGGTGTGGAAATCCGCTCCGATGCGCCCCTCTTCGCATGCCCGTTGGCGGCGAGTTCATCGTCCAGCTCGCCCTTGCGAGCGGAGACTCCCTTGGCGTCACCGTCGCGCATCGCCAAAAGAGACAGGTCCTTCTGGTAGATCTTGCTGCGAAGGACCTTTACCTCCCCGGGATAGCGTTTTCGAACCCACGCCTCGGCCGCACCCTCGCCCGACGGAGCGACATCGAACCTGAGCTTGCGGCTATCGAATCCGAGATGGAGCAGCAGTTCACGAACAAACCGCTCCTGGCGCTTGTCCTCGACGAGGACAGTTACCCGAATCGACTTCCGTTCACTTGCCATCGATCAGACCTCTCGCGATCTGCTCGGACGCCCGCAGCCCCTCGTCCCGGCTGAAGCCAGGGTCAGACACGCGCACTGGACCGGCGCCGTCACGCGTGAACAGCAACGGCCTCTCGGCAGCCAGATAGTCGATGATGCCTGGATGGTGCGAGATCAGCATGAGCTGACCGCCGTCGCCCAGAGCATCGCTCAGCGCGACGGCCCAGGGCTGGATCTCCGGCAGGCTCACGTAGTTCTCTGGCTCATCCAGGAGCACGAGACCGCTCCCGCGACGAATGTCCAGAAGGAGCGTGTAGAGCACGACGAGCACGCGCTGCCCGTCCGACAGGTCGTCGAAGTCCACGGCATACGGGATCTGCGATGGCCCCTCGATCTTGACCACGAGGTCACGGGTCCGGCCCTGCTTGCCGGCCCCCGCCAATGTCAGCGAGTGAAACCCTGGGATGATCTCGCGGAGACTGTTGAATAGGTCGTGCAGCTCTCCGGGGCTCTCCTGGGAGATATGCCGGTACCACGATGCGAAGTCGGCACCATCACTGCGGAGGCTGGCGTTCTCCTCCTGTGTCACGGATCCAATCGACGACGGCACGAGCTTCAGCACGCGCGTTCGGCCCAGGTACTCGAGCAGGTTCATCAGCGACGTATTCTCGGGACGCGCCTCCATCTCGGCGAGGAACGATCGGGTCGGGCGAAATGGGAAGTGCGCTCCCGCGGTGCCGTTGTTTCGATGGAGGTTCACCACGCCATTCGCGTAGGCAAAGAGCGTCTTGTCGCCCTGCGTCACCCGCTCCTCAACGATGACCGTCGGTCCTGTCTCGCCCTCGTGCGCCACCCGGAGGGTGTAGCAGTAGGGACAGTCGTCGATCTGGAGATCGAGCTCGAAGCGCTGTTCGAGCCGCGTATCCCAGCGCGTGAGGCTGGATGGCGGGAACAGCTCGCCCACCTCGCGGGCGGAGCGCGTGAGCCGCACCAGTGCAGTGATCACCTCGAAGAGCGACGACTTGCCGCTCCCGTTGGGCCCCAACAGGAGGTTGATGCGCTGCGGCCGCAGCTCGAGATTGGAGAAGCAGCGGAAGTTATCGGCGTAGATCCGGGTCAGCATGAAGGTCTCCTGCTTGCAGGTGGGGACAGATCTGCGGCGGGCGCGGGAGCCGCCGGCGTACCAAACAGCGTCGGGTATCGACGAAGGATGGGCTCCCAGTCGTCGGCGTGATGGAAGCGAATGACGGTCAGGCCGTGGTCCTCGAGCGCGTCTTGCTGCGCGTCGTCCTTCTTCCGCTGCGTAGGATCGTCGTGGTGCGGACCATCGACGAAGATCGCTGCCCCCTCGTCGCGGTAGAGGAAGTCCGGCCGCACGCCGCAGCTCTCGATCAGGCGCTGCGCGTCGCTGGGTAGCTGGAGTTGGAGCCCGTCGACGAGCCGGATCCAGCGGCGCTCCAGCTCCGACTGGCAGAGGTTGAGCAAACGCGTGAGCTGGTCGTCCCGGGGGATCGGTGACGGAGAAGTCCGCACCGATGCGCGCATCCACCGTTGCAGGATATCCGGCAGGAGCAGGCGGTCGAGGAGGCGGTGGTCACGCTGGTTGTAGTACGAGAGCAAGCAGTCGTAGCAGGCCGCCTCGCAGTCCTCGCGTGCCGCTCTGGCGCGGCGCTGGTCCTCGCCCGAGTCGGGATCGAAGTGGGCGATCTCCATCGCGAGGCGCGCCACGGCGGGCAAGGCGCATGGATCCTCGACCAGGCGACGCAGCACTCCCGCGCCGCCCTCCGAGGACTCGTAGAGCAGGATCTGCTGCCGATCGTCCGAACTCGGGAGGGCCTCGGTGGCAAGCTCGCGGTCCTCGAGCTGGAACTGGACCTGGATGGCCGTCTTGAGGGCGGCCTCGATCGACGCCATCTGCGCCGCGTCCAGCTCTCCGACGGGTCGGATCAGGATGCAGTTGCGGCTGTCTTCCACGTAGGGGACCACGCGCTCCAGCCGCGGCGACAAGGGATCATCGGGATCGTCGTCGACGACCTGGCTCTTCGCCCAGAAGCCGCGTTCGATGTCGAGCACGTACCCCGTCTGGTCCTTGTCCTTCCGTCGGCGCCAGCCGAGGTTCATGCGCCAGAGCGTGGCGGCGTGCCCGTACACCAGGGTGGCGAGCGGCGTGCCGTCTTCCGCGATGACCTCAGCCTGGCGGGCGGACACGACACCTCCACGCCGCGCGAACCGGACGCCGGTCTTGATCTCGTAGCCGAGGCGAAAGCGTTCCTCCTCGTCGGAGTTGATGCGGTCGCGGCGCCTCGTGGCCACGTTCTGCATCCGGAACAGGTTGTCGTAGGCCGGCGGGAGCCGCGAGCTGCAGTTCTCGCACAGGTCCGGACCCGGCTCGTCTTCGAGCGGGTGGATGTAGCCGCAGCTCTCGCACTGGATGGCGCGCCGCTTGATGCTGGTGCTGTTCTCGTCTCCCTCGACGGGCAGGATCACCTTGTTGATCACGTAGCGCGAGCCCTCGTGATAGATGATGCTGCGCGGACCGAACTCGCTGATGGCGAGGAAGCGAGGCCGGGTGAGGAACTCGTCTCGCCCCTGCTTCTGTCGGCGGCCGGGCAGGAACGCGGACAGCGGCAGTCGAGGGAAGTTGTAGCCCGGCAGAAAGCCCTCGCTGGCGAAGTACCGATAGCTGTAGAAGTCGGAGTGGGTCGAGGCGGACGTCTCGAGGAGTAAACGGAGCTGCGCCTCAGCCTCGGCCCGAAGCCGCTTCGCGCTCTCCCGATCCCGCGGGTCGCGCGAGGGGTCGAGGATGATCCGCTGCTGCCGCTTTGACTGGTTGAGGGCCGCCAGGTAGAGGCCTCGCCAGCGGCGGCACGCATTGTCGAAGCTCGTCGGGACCTGGACGAGGACGCGGTCGAGCCAGTCCTCCGGGTCGCCGTCCGGCGCTACGAGATCCGTGATGGCCTCACCGAGCGCATCTCGTGCCATCGCGCGGGCCGTCTCACGAGCCGAGAGATTGCCCAGGGCCTCGACCACCTTGGGGATCAGTCGCAATGTCGGCGTGTCGCCGCTGACGTCGAGCACGTCGCGCAGCGAGCTGCCTAGCGAGAGCTTCGACGCGCCGAGCCAGATCGCGTGCACGTGGGCGCGGATCAGATCTTCGTTGCCGAGATCGAGGCGCGGCGTGGTCACCGAACCGGCCACCATGTTCTCAGGGCGTTTGAAGAAGTACTGGTCGTGGGGGCTGCCGGCCGAGCAGTAGGAGAACACGAAGGCCGGTTGCCCGCTGCGACCGGCGCGGCCGCTCCGTTGGGCGTAGTTCGCCGGCGTGGGCGGCACGTTGCGCATGTTGACGACGTTGAGCTGCGAGATGTCGACGCCGAGCTCCATCGTCGGGGAGCAGTAGAGGATCGGCAGGTCGGCGTTGCGGAACTTCTCCTCGCGTTGCTCGCGGATGTCGCTCGGGACCTGCGCCGTGTGCTCGCGCGCCTCGAGGTTCTTCAGGTCGTCGGTTTGACCGCGGTAGAACTCGGTGAAGAACGGGTTGGTGCGCATGCCGTCCTCCGGCTTGCGGGGCACGCGCACCGGGTCGTGGAAGCCGCTCGATCCGGTGCCCGGCCGCCAGATGAGACCCGCGGCGTTGAGCTGATATCCGCCGACGTCGCCCTCCTCGCGCGGGTCCATGACGCGGTGGACGAGGCCGGGGATCGTCAGCTGCTCACAGAGCTGAGGGATGAGCGCCGCAACATCCTCGAGCTTCAACGGGTCGTGCCAGTCCTGGAACGTCCCCGGGCGCTTGAGAAAGAGGCCGAAGCCGCCGCGGGGCGAAAGGTACACGAAGTGCCCAGATTCGTCCTTCGACGATCCGCGAGATCGCGGAAAGGCGACGCGACCTCGCTCGAGCTGCTCGTTGTCGTCGAGCGCCCACGGCTCGGCCAGGCGCTGGCGGGAGAGCTGGCGGATGCTCTCCTGCTCGACCGGGTCGAGGTAGTTCACGCGAATGGCGAGCTCGCGCCGCATGAAGTCGAGCAGCACGCGGCACACGAGCTCGCGGTCGGCCGTGCTCGCGTGCGCCAACACCGGGTGCGTGTCCTTCCACTCGTCCTGCGTGGCGCAGAACTCGCGGAGCGACAGGTAGTCGATGTCGAGCAGGCCGCACTGTTCGAGGTTGGGCGACGTGACCCGCCAGCCGCGCCGGAGGTCGCGGTAGAGGTAGTAGCCGAGCACCTCGCGAAGCGCGCGCTCGGTTTCTTCGCGCGCCGCGTACTTGACGCCGGGGTCGGCGGCGTAGAGGTGGAGCGGCAGATCCAGCGCTTCGAAGGCGCGCAGCGTCAGCCGGTCGTGCCGGAGCCCTTCCTCGCCGCCGCGGTCGACAGCGCGCCACAGCGCAGACCGCATCAGCGCGATCTCGACGAAGTCGTTGAAGTGACCGGCCTGGAGCGAGGCGTCCTGGCGATTGTCGGTGAAGCTCAGGAGCTTGCGGGCCTTACGAACGAGATCATCGTCGGCGCGAAGCTGCCGGATGGTGGACAGCGTCATGACCGTGGTCGCGGTGCTGCGGCCCTCGGAGCCGAGCGTGGCGAGTTTGCCGAAGTCCGACTGCTGGCGCGGATTGTAGGCGACGCCGCAGTTCAGGCAGAACCGGAACGGCGTCGGGAGCCACCAGGCGAGCTGGTTGCCCTCGCCCTCCACGGCGGTGCCGGAGAGGAACACCTTCTTCGGCAGGTTCTTGCGCTGGCTCTTTCGGACGGTGGCGATGCCGTCCTTCGTCTCGAGCCAGGTGTCCGGCAGCTTGGGAATGAACTCTTCGGCGTCGTCGGGCCAGGGTGCCGCTTCGCTGATGTAGAGGTAGCCCGCCTCGCCGTCGTCGTTGTCGAGTCGGTCGGAGACGGCGCGCTCGAGATACGTTGGCCGGCCATCCTCGTTCTTGCCGAGGCGGACCGAGTAGTACTCCTGGCCGCACTCGCGGCAGAAGGCGACCGGCAGGAGGACCTTCGTCCGCTCGCTGCCAGGAACGAATTGCTGTGCCTGGAGCGTCACGTGTCGGACGGCCTCAGGCTCTGGCGAGGCGTAGACCGAGTCGCCCTTGGAGACGAACTGGTGCAGGCGGAAGGCGAACAGCGGGTGGTCGTTCTCGTCGTGGCAAAGGAAGCCGGAGAGCAGCGCGTGCCGCAGCTTGGCTTCGCAGAGCGCCGGTTCGAGGCCCGTGAGCTGGGCGAGTGCGACGGCCGCTCCATCGTCTCCGGAGAGCGACCGTGGTGTGCAGCGGACCAGGCGACCGCTCCCGGGTTCTTCGCGGAGGCCGAGGGTGGATTCGATCCACGACGAGAGCGGGTCGGCGAGGAAGGCCGTCGTGTCCCCGGTCGGCGGCTCGGCGCTCGCCTGCAAGCGGACCCGGAGCCGATCGATAAAGGCCGGATCCTCCAGGTCGCGGGTCGGCGTCGCGCGGCGCAAGGTCTCGCCAATTACGCGCTCGGGCTTCACGTCGGCACCGAACAGACGAGAGGCGACCGCCGCGACTTCCGCCTGCTGTTGTGCCCACGTGCCGCCACCGGCGAGCGTGGCCGAGGTCCCGACGTGGAGCAGGTCCTGGGCGGCACACGACTCGCGCAGGCGCCGAACGAGCATGGCGACGTCGGCACCCTGCCGCCCGCGGTAGGTGTGCAGCTCGTCGAGGACCAGGAAGCGGAGCCCCTTCGCCGCGTCGATGAGCTGGAAGTCCCACGGTCGGGTGAGAACCAGCTCGAGCATGACGTAGTTCGTCAGCAGGATGTCGGGCGGGTTGGCGATGATCTCCTTGCGCTCTTCGTCGGACTCCTGGCCTGTGTACCGGCGGAACGTGACTGGCGCGTGCCCAGCGGGGTAGCCGCGGCAGAGGAACTTCTCGAGCTCGCCGATCTGGCTGTTGGCCAGGGCGTTCATCGGGTAGACGATGATCGCCTGGATGCCCTTGCCGCTGCCTCGGCGCAGGACGTGATCGACGATGGGCACGATGTACGAGAGGCTCTTGCCTGAGCCGGTCCCCGTCGTCAGGACGTAGCTGTCACCCGCCCGGGCGGCGCGGATGCCGCCGATCTGGTGGCGGTGGAGGCGGAAAGGCGCGCCAACGGTTCCGTCCTCGCGCTTGTCCCGGAAGATGTTGATGCACTCGGGGTGGAGCTCGCCGCCGTCGATGAGCTGCTGGAGCGTCTCGCCGGCCTCGAAGGACGGGTTGAGCTGGATCAGCGGGTCCGGCCACAGGAAGCCGCCGTCCATCTCCTCCTGGACGAGGCGCCGGATCCGCTCGTCCCTGATGGTGAGGAAGCTGCGGACGTACGTGCCGTAGTCGCCGACGACGTTGTTCCGAAGGTTGAACACGTCCACGTCAGCCCTCCTCCCCGGACCCGCCGCGCTGTTTGGCGTTGGGCTTCTGGTTCTCGATCCAGGCGTCGATGTCGGCGCGTTTGAACCGCCAAGAAGCGCCGACCTTGAACGCGGGGATGCTTCCCTCCTGCGCGAGGCGGTAGAGCGTGCGCTCCGTGACCTTGAGGTACTCCGCGACTTCTTTGATGGTGAGGATGTCTTCGCGCATGTCCGCCGCTCCGCGAGGGCTCACGACCTTCAAGAGGGCGGTAGAATATGACAACGCTTTCCAACAAGCAACGCGGGTGGCGAACGGTTCAGCTCGCCCAGAGGCTGGCCCAGATCTCCCGCGGGTCCGCCCAGACCGGCGTCAGGACGACCTGGCGGAGGTCGTGCTCGGTGATCGGGTCGCGGCCGGGCGGGACCTCGGTGAAGAGCAGCTCCTCCTGGATGTCGGGGGC
>Ga0100377_1004041_pt1 | contig 11477 bp, 7 predicted proteins | sample CryGeymeta201501_FD_83664 | JGI IMG/M metagenome (GOLD analysis project Ga0100377, IMG submission 83664) | Groundwater microbial communities from Crystal Geyser aquifers in Utah, USA - Crystal Geyser metaG 2015-01 | ecosystem: Environmental > Aquatic > Deep subsurface > Groundwater | place: USA... | reverse complement strand
GTGAACGAGGGGTGATCGGGCCCTCTCATGATCCACGGTTTGTGGTTCACGTCTCGAGGCACGGTCGGGAGATTGGGATGCGTGGCGGGTCAGGACGGACTGGTCTCAATTGCGAGCAGGGCGCAAATGATCGAACTGCAAGCGAGCTGTGACTCTTTCATGGCCTGGATTCCCGACCATGGCTCGAGACGTGAACCACAAACCGTGGATCATGAGAGGGCCCGATCACCCCTCGTTCACGAGGGGTCGACGCTGCCCGCGAGCCGGAGGCGAGCGGTTGCAGCGGCGGGGGAGCGCTCCCGAGCCACCACCCTGCCGATCGAGAACGGACGGAGGCCAGAGGCTCGTAATCCCGCAGCGGCGGGCAAGCCCGCCTACTCCACGGTGACGGCGATGATCAGGATGCCATCGCGTCCCTCGTGGGTGTGGGGGAGGCCGGCCTGGAAGAAGGTGGAGCCGGCGGAGGCGCGCATGTCGGTGTCGAAGCGTTTGCCGACGCCGACGCCGAGCTTGAACAGATCGCCGTCCTGGCCCTTGAAGTCGAGGCGGAAGCGGGTTCCGTCGGGGAGGACGAAGGAGAAGGGGGCGGCGGCGGTGATGTTGATGTCCTGGCGGCTGAGCTCGAGGAAGCCCTCGTAGCCCTGGAAGGCCTTGGTGAGCTTCATGGCGAGGGGCTCGAGGCGGCCGTCCATGGAGCCGGTGTCGGTGGTGGCGTGGATGGTGCGGATGACGACCTTCACGCCGCTCTGGGCGTGCGCCTGGGCGGGGAGGAGGGCCGTGGTGGCCAGCACGGCGAGCGTGGCGAAGGCGGCCAGGGCCAGGGCGCCGAGCGCGTGGCGGCGCGTGGGCGGCGGGGAGGTGGAGGGGGCAAGCTGGCGGGTCATGGCGATCTCCGCGATCGAAGCTCTAGCTGAGCGTTTCACCGAGGGCGCCGGAGCTCGTGAGGCCTTCGGTGACAGGGCGGCGCAGGCCGTCAGGCACCGTCGGCGCGAGGTAGGGTCGCGTCGGCGTGAAGTTCGAGGCAAGTTGTCGGGGTTCGTCGCATCGACGCCCCTTGGGGTCGGTCCGCTCGGTGGAGCAGGGGTGTGTGCTGGACGCCGGGGCGTCAGGGGAAGGACTACAGGGGCTCGGTCTCGATGACGATGTCGTCGTCGTTGTCCTGGTCGTCCTGGGGCTGTGCGGCGTTGCCGTTGGCGTCGGGGTCGGTGTCGGCCTCGGCGTTGGGCAGGAGCCAGATGACGGCCGAGCCCTCGTCCTGCATGGAGTTGATGACGACGGTGGACAGCGGGTCGGCCTTGTTGACCGAGTCCACGTAGATGTAGTGCTTCTCGACCACGGTGGCGATCTGGGGCTCGTTGCGGTCGCCGATGGCGACCAGGACGATGGCGACCGCCGCGGCGGTGGCGGCTGCGGTGATCCAGGCGCCCTTGTGGCCGATGAAGAGCTCTTTGAGCCAGGCGAAGACGCCGACGCTGTCGGTCTGGGGGGCGGTCCGGGCGGCGACCTTGCGGTCGGCAGCGGCCTGCACCTCGATGCCGTCGTGGACCTTGTCCCAGAAGCCGTCGAAGGAGACAGAGGCGACCTGGAGGGCGTCGGTGTCTCGGATCATCTCAGCCATGTCGTCGATGAGGCCCATGGCCTCAAGGGCGTCGTTGTCGCGGGCGAGCAGGGCCTCGACCTCGAGCTTCTCCTCATCGGAGACCTCGCCGTCGTGGTAGCGCTGCAGGAGTTCGAGCATCTCCAGCTTCAACATCGGTTTCTAGCTCCCGATGGGATCGGTCGATTCAGCGCCGACGCCCGTAACGAACCGCGAGCAGGGAGCCCGCAATGCAAACAAGAGGTGAAGATCGCCCGTCCACAGGGCCAGGGGGCCGGGGAGGATGAGCGACGCCGGCGTCCACATCGGACACGCGACAGGAGAACAGACGGGGGGGCCAGGGAGAAATTCACCGGCGTGCGGTCGGTGGCCGGTCTTTTTTTCGGGGTGGACGCCGGCGGCATCACTCGACCTTGAGGTGGCCCTGGAGGTAGGGGAGGAGGGCCTGTTGCATGTTCTTTCGGGCGTGATGGAGTCGGCTCATGACGGTGCCCTTGCTGCACTCCATGACCTCGGCCATCTCTTCGTAGGAGAGTCCCTGGACCTCGCGCAGGACGATGGCGACGCGATGTTTTTCGCTGAGGGAGTCGAGGGCGGCCTGCATCTGGTCGGCGAGCTCGCGGCGTCCGAGGGTCTTGGCCGGGTCGGTGCCGAGCTTGCTGGGCATGATGGAGGCGTCTCCGTCGACGTCGTTCTCGTCGCGGCGGAGGCGATCGTCGTAGTCGACGGACTGGACGCGGTTGTGCTTGCGGGCGTGGTCGATGCAGAGGTTGACGACGATGCGGTAGAGCCAGGTGTAGAAGGAGGAGTCGCCCTTGAAGTGGGGGAGGTTGCGGTAGACCTTGATGAAGGCGTCCTGGGCGATGTCGAGGGCGTCTTCTTTGTTGCGGATCATGCCGTAGGCGACAGAGAAGGCCTTGCGCTGGTAGCGCTCCACGAGCAGGCGGAAGGCTTGTTCGTCGCCGTTCTGGGCGCGGACCACAAGGTTTCGGTCGGTCTCTTCGGTCACAAGGGGTCTCGTCCAGGGCAACAGCGACATCGGGAGCGGCGAGTCGACGAGGGGGCGCGGGGTGAGGTCGGCCACGGTGTCGCAAGCAGCGCCAATGAATTAACCGTCCTCGGCCGAGACTTCAAGAGCGGTGATGGGATCGTTGGTCGGGAGGGGGGGATTTACATCGGCAGAGCGGTCCTCTAGGCTGTGCCGGTCGGTTTCGGGTGCGCGCCAGCAGGTTGGCGCCCGCGCTCTGGCCGAGACCCTCGCGGCCGTCCCAGACCGCGAGGGGGTCTTCAAGTCCTCGCCGGGAGGTGCGCGTGCGGCGCACTGTGTCCAGGGGCGGGTTCGTTTCCATCGGTTCGATGCAGGCACATCTCGGGTCCTACAGATTGTTTGAGCGCATCGGCCGTGGCGGCATGGCGGAGGTGTTCCTCGGGCTGAAGCTCGGGTCGTTTGGTTTTGCGCGCCGGGTGGTGGTGAAGTGTCTTCACGACCACATGTGCGGGAACCCGGACGCGGAGAACCGGTTCGTGGAGGAGGCTCAGCTGGCGAGCCTGCTGGAGCACAGCAACATCGTGCAGGTGCTGGACCTGGGCATGTCGGGCGGCCGGCTGTTCATGGTGATGGAGCACGTGGATGGGCTGGACCTGAAGACGTTGCTGGCGGGGTATGGGGCGCTGCCGCTGGCGGCGGTGCTGCACCTGGGCTGCTCGGTGAGCCGGGGGCTGCACTACGCGCACACGCTGTCGGACGGGAACGGGGCGCCGCTGGGGATCGTGCATCGGGACGTGTCGCCGTCGAACATCCTGATCTCGCGCGATGGGTCGGTGAAGCTGGCGGACTTCGGGGTGGCGAAGGCGGCGGGGCGGGAGAAGACGCGGGCGGGGGTGGTGAAGGGGAAGTACGCGTACATGAGCCCGGAGCAGGTGGAGCAGTGCGAGCTGGACGCGCGCAGCGACCTGTTCAGCCTTGGGGCGGTGCTGTACGAGGCGGCGACCGGGGAGCGTCTGTTCGTCGGCAACGGCCCTCTGGACATCATGGAGGCGGTGCGGGAGGCTCGGGTGGGCGAGCTGCTGGAGGAGCTGGGAGAGGAGCTGGCGCCGCTGGGGGCGGAGATTGGCCGTGCGCTGTCGCGGCAGCCGTCGGATCGGCACGCGGACGCGGCGGCGGTGGGGCGTGCGCTGATGGAGCAGCTCCAGTGGATCGGGTGCACGGACGCCGAGGAGGTGCTGGGCGTGACGGTGCGCGAGGTGCTGCGGTCGTCGCAGGAGGCGGCGGAGGCGCGAGACGGCGACACGCACGCCTCGACGCTGGAGGCGCTGGAGCGCGAGGCGGCGGAGGTGGCCCGCAGCCTGGGCGACGACGAGAGCGAGACGAACCACTACCAGCGGGTCTCGGAGCTGGACCTGATCTCGGAGAGCGATGTGGTGGAGGTGAACGTCTCACAGCTGCAGCCGATGTCGGCGCTGGTGGAGCCGATGGGCGACAGCGAGGTGACCTCGCGGTATGAGGCGGGCGAGCTGCGTCGCAGCGCGCCGATCGTGCCGCTGCCGCCGTCGGAGGACTGAGCGGTCGGTCGCGCGGGGCTGGCCGAGGGCGCCCGCGCCTGGTTCTGTATTCTTCTACAGTGTGTTGCCCGTCATCCAGGTGTCGAGCCAGGGGCGATGGGGGAGCGTCTCGCGGGTGAACGCGAGGTGGACGTGGCCCGCTTCATCGACGCGGGCTGAGCCGTCCTGCTTTGCGAGGGCATCCTCGATGGCGACCAGGACGTATTCTGGTGGGACGTTGAGGGCGTCGACGGCGACGGTGTCGAGGCGGCCGTGGGGCTCGAGGCCGCGGGCGTCGAGGAAGGTGTGGAGGGCGTCGAGGGTGTCGGCGTCGAGGCGTTGGGGGTCGAAGGCGCGTGCGTGGGTGAGGAAGCCCTCGGCGGCGAGTCGGACGCGGAGGGTGGGGACGAGGGGGTGCTGGTCGTCGAGGCCGAGGCCGGAGGCGGGGAGCAGGGCGGGATCGAGCCAGTCGGCGCCGAGGGCGTCGGCGCGGTGGAGCTCGGCGTAGCGGGCGTAGGCGCGTCGGAGCGGTGCGTCGTCGGCGCGCGGGGTGGGCTCGGCCAGCAGGGCGGTGAGCGTGGGGCACACGGCGTGGGGCTGGCGGAGGGTGAGGGCGAGCAGGAGGCGGCCTTCGAGGCGAGCGGCGGCGACGCGGTCGGCGCTGGCGTCGAGGTGGAGGGTGGGGAGGGTGGCAGGGAGGGTGTCGGGCCAGGCGGTGGGGCGGGCGCGGCCGAGGCGCCAGGTGGTGTGGGCGAGGTCGAGGGCGCGGGCGGCGTCGGGGGTCGGGCCGCGGGTGTCAAAGAGGATGGCTCGGCCGCCATGGCAGTCGACGAGCTGGTTGAGGGCGTCGGCGGTGTCGGCGTCGGGGGCGGCGGCTTCGAGGGCGCGGCGCTCGTCGGGTGACCAGGTGAGGGGCTCGGCGGGCGGGGGTGCGAGCGGCAGGACGAGGGCGGGCGAAGCGGGGAGCGGGGGCGGCGCGGCGCAGGCGGCCAGCAGGAGGAGGGATGCGAGCGCCGGGAGGGCGCGGCGAGCGTGGGGTGTGGGCTTCGCGGCGGGGGGCATGGTGCGTCGAGATCCAGTCGCGACCCGGTCCGTGGTGTCGAGCGTCAGCGTCCTTGCCGCGCCAGGGTGAGGCGCCCAGGGGCGGGCGCCTGACGAGATCTACCACCGGGCGTGGGTGGTTGCCAGAAAGTCTTTTGATTTCAGTGGGTTGCATGTGTGTGTCTGTGTGCGTTGCGAGGCGCGGCGGGGTGGATGTGGGACATGGGCGCAGATCGACCGCGAGTCGGGGAGGCCGTCAGAGTGGCGGTTGGCTGGATCGACTTGCGCGCGGAGGGGCGGAATGCTACAAAACCGCTCCGTATGACCAGTCGATCCGACTACGGAGCGAGACTGGAGGCACGAGACACGAACGACAGCCTTCTGCGGACACGTATGCCGCAGTGATTCGTGGGGCCGCGCCGGTCCATTGAGGGCCGGTGCACACAGCGCAAAGAGGATTCATGATGAACAGACGACTGCTGGTCGTCGCAGCGGTGCTCTCCCTGGTCGCAGGACTGGGGCTGGTGGGCTGCGGGGATGACAACACGCCGAGCGGTGACACGGTCACGTGCGCCGATGGCACCGAGCTCAAGGACGGCGCCTGTGTGCCGGCGGGCAACCTCTGCCCGCTCGGGCAGGTGTACGCCAACGGCGAGTGCCGTGCGGAGATGACGACGGGCCTCGAGTGCGGGCCGGGGACGGAGCCGAACGCGGCCGGGACCCAGTGCGTGTCGACGGGCGGCGGCGGCGGGCAGGAGTGTGGACCGGGGACGATCGCCCAGGGCGACACGTGCGTGCCGGACCCCGACTCGCTGATCGAGTGCGGCGCCGGGACCATCTCCGATGGCGCGGGCGCCTGCGTGGCGATCAATCCGTGCGATGAAGGCAAGGTGTTTGACGGCAACGGCTGCATCGACCCTCCGGGCTGTGAGGCGGGCACGATCGCCAACGCCAACGGCGACTGCGAGCCGGTCGACCCGACGGAGGACATCGAGGTCGGCGAGGGGACGGAGAACAACGATCCGGCGCTCGGCGAGGGCATCGCGACGCCGTTCACGCTGGGGGCCGAGGGCACCCCGGTGATCCTTGGCGGCGTGATCGAGGCGCCTCGGGACATCGTGCCGGAGGAGGGGGTGAACGGGGCGGACCCCGTGGTCATCCTCGAGCCGGACTTCGACGGTTTTGCGTTCAGCGGCGGCAAGGGCCAGCGGATCTCCATCGAGGGGACGGCGGTCGGCGCGCCGGATCTGGGCTGGAGCGTGGCGTACGTGCCGGCGGACGAGACGGACGAGGGCGCGTACGAGCGCTTCGCGTTGCCGCTCTCGAACCGGAACACGCAGCGGGAGTATGTGCTGCCGTACGACGGTGTGTACAACGTGCGGGTCTCGACGGCGAACAACCTCGAGACGGCGGCGTTCCAGGGGGGATTTGCCTGGGAGGGCGGTGAGGACTTCAGCTATCTGCTGGCGGTGACGCCGCTGGCGCCGGTGGCTCCGGAGACGCAGGTCACCGCCGGGTTTGAGTGGACGGGCGGTGCGGAGGGTCTCTCGGCGCTTCCGCACCTTCAGGTCGACGTGCCGGAGGGCACGATCCTGGATCTGTCGATGACGAACCCGTCGGGCGTGGTGCTGGGCACGGCGCTGCTGACGAGCCCGGACTTCACGGCGATCTACGGGACGCTGGACTCGGGGACGCAGAGGCGCTTCGAGGTGCCGGCGGGCGGTCTGCTGATCACGGCGGACTTCTATGTGGCGCTGGACGCCGATGACAGCTTCACGATCACGAGCCTCCCGGTGCCGATCCAGGGCATCGCCGACCTGAACCTGACGGACCCGCTCCAGGGCGAGCTGGCCGAGTCGGGCGGTCTGGACTGGTACTCCTTCCAGATCAGCGAGCCGACGGTGCTGAGCGCGACGCTGGCCGCTGGCGATGCGTCTCGCGCGCAGGTGGGCGTGCTGGTGGCGGACTCGGAGTTCAACTTCTTCAGCCCGGGCAGCGGTCCTCCGCCGCTTTACGGTGACGGTCCTGCGGCGCTGCAGGCGTTCCTGGCGACGCCGGGCACGTACTACCTGGCGGTCCTGGACCTGAACCGTCCGGGCACGTTCACGGGCGCGTACACCTACGCGCTGAACCTGTCGGCGGTGACGGTGCCGCTGCTCGGGACGGGCTCGCTCGACCTGACGACGACGCCGACGCTGACGGGCACGGCTGATCTGGCCGAGGCGGGCGACGTGGCGTGGTTCGCGGTGAACCTGAGTGAGATGCTGCAGGCGGACCTGACGGCGGTGCCGACGGAGATCGACACGGACTTGCTCCTGTTCGAGGAGGGTCAGATCACCGAGCGCACGGCGAACGTGTTCGAGGCCGACGGCGCTGACGCCGGGCTCTCCGCGGAGACCGAGGAGCTCACGTTCAGCGGTGAGGGCTGGCGCCTGATCCGCGTGTCGAACGTGGGCGACGCGGGCACCGATGGACTGGTGACGCTGACGATCTCGAGCTCGAACCCGTTTGAGGGTCTGGCGCGTGAGACCGAGCCGAACAACGCGCAGGACGCGGCTCAGGCCGGCGGCGCTGTGGCGCTGGACGCGCCGGCGAACATCGCGGGCGACCTGACGGACCCGGCCTCGGGCTCGGACGACTGGTACACGTTCACGATCGCGAATCCCTCGACGGTGACGGCCTCGACGCTGCCGGGTCCGAACGCGGGCGCGGACACGATCGTGACGATCGTGAGCGCCCAGGGCTCTCCGCTGGCGCGCAACGACGACTTCGCGGGCCGCGGCCTGTACTCGTCGGCGACGGCGGGTGTTCCGGCCGGCACGTTCTACGTGCTGGTGCAGAGCTTCCTGTCGCGGCCGAACGGCGACTACATCCTGACGGTCAACGTCGACGCCGAGTTCCCGACGTGCGCGCCGGGCTACAGCGTGTGCAACAGCGACAACCTCGACGTGTGCAACGACGCTGGCGACGGCTTCGATGCGACGCCGTGCAACAACGGCTGCGAGACGATCGAGGACGTGGGCGACAGCTGCAGCACGGACGTCGAGCTGGACCTGGATAACAACGACCAGTGGCAGGGCGCGGACGAGATCAACCTCGTGATCGACGGCGTGACCGAGCTGGACGGCGACATCGGGAACATCGACCTCAACGGGTTTGAGGACCTGGAGGACTGGTATGTGTTCACGCTGTCGGCGAGCCCGGACGAGCAGGGCTTCGTGACGATCGAGTGGGCGGAGAACGTGCGTACGCAGTTCTCGACGCTGCCGGACGACGTCACGCTGTACAACGCGACGGACCTGAGCACGCCGATCGCCACGGGCGACATCTTCGACGGGTCGGTCGGTCCGCTGTGGCTGGCGCCGGGGACGTACTACGTCAAGGTGGAGTCGTTCGGCGGGTTCTTCGGTGCGTTTGGCGGCTACCGGATGGTGATCACGCACCAGTCGACGGTGTGTGAGCCCGACACGGGCGCTTGCGCCGGTGCGGACTTCAACGCGTGCAACGCGGACGGGAGCGCGATCGAGCTGCGCAGCTGCCTGTTCGGGTGCGGGGCGCAGGCCACGGGGGACAACTGCAACACGTTCACGGAGACCGAGCCGAACGGCACGGGCGCCGAGGCGAGCGACGTGGGGACGATCCCGGCGGATGCGTTCGCGCCGATCGAGGGTTCGATCGACAGCGACGCGACGACGCGGGACGCGGACTGGTACAGCTTCACGGTTGACGCTGACGCGATCGTCACGCTGGAGACGAGCCCGTCGAACCTGACGGGCGCGAACGTGGACACGGTGATCTGGCTGTACGACGCCGCCGAGGTGGAGATCGCGACGAACGACGACGGCGGCGAGGGGCTGTTCTCGCTGATCGGGCCTCGTTTCGTGACGGCGGGGACGTACCTGGTGAAGGTGCAGCTGTTTGGCGCGACGACGGTGGGTGCGTATCACCTCGACATCCGCGTGGACGCGCCGGTGTGTGAGGTGGGTGCGCAGGCGTGCTCGGGCGACGACATCACGCTGTGCAACGGCCTGGAGTTTGCGTCGACGGGCACGTGTGACACGGGCTGCACGGACAACCTGGACGGCACGGCGTTCTGCAACCCGCCCGCGTCGACGCTGCTCGACCCGGCGGTGAGCGTGACGGCGGGCAACCACGACGTGGCGGACGGTACGGACTGGTACAGCTTCGAGCTGGCGGCGACGACGACGCTGACGATCGGTGTGAGCCAGGGCGCGGACCTGATGGACCACGACTCGCGGATCTTCCTGTGCACGCTCGCGCAGGTGCAGGGCGGCGGGTGCGTGTACGGCTTCGCGGGTGACAACATCGACTATGACGACAACGGCGGCGCGGCCCCGGCGTGGTCGGAGCTCGCGCTGTCGCTGGACGCGGGCACGTACTACCTCGGCGTGGAGCTCTGGGACGGCGAGGTCGGCGACTACACGCTGACGATCGAGGAGCCGCCGGCGGGTGCGTATGAGCCGAACGACGCGTACGACGTGGCGACGCCGATCGGTCTGGGCGAGACGCTGACTGCCGGGATCGAGCTGGGGGCTGACCTTGACTGGTACACCTTTACGCTGGCGGCCAACACGGGCGTGTCGATCACGACGGACCTGGGCCTGGGCGCGGCTTCGGTGGACACGCGGATCTGGCTGTGCGACAGCAGCGCACCGGAGTCGTGCACCTACACCGCGGGCTTCCTGCTCAAGAACGATGACGGCAATGGCGTGTACTCGCTGATCGAGGGGGCCTCGCTGATGGCGGGGACCTACTACATTGGCGTGAGCAGCTGGGGTGGCACGGGCGACTACGACATCACGTTGGAGGAGTTCGTGTTCACCGCGCCCTACGAGCCGAACAACAGCGCGGCCGAGGCGACGGTGATCGCGCTTGGCGAGACGCTGACGGCGGGCGTTGAGAGCGGCACCGATCAGGACTGGTTCACGTTCACGCTGGCCGCGGACACGTTTGTGACGATCACGACGGACCAGGGCCTGGGCGCGGCTTCGGTGGACACGCGGATCTGGCTGTGCGACGAGACCGACCCGGCGGGTTGCACCTACCTGGCCGGGAATCTGGCGCGGGATGACGACACGGGCGCGGGGAACTACTCGATGATCAGCCAGCGTGCGCTGTCGGCGGGGACCTACTACATTGGCGTGAGCAGCTGGGGCGGCTCGGGCGACTACGACATCACGCTGGAGGAGGCGATGGCTCCCCCGGGGCCGGTGGCGCTGAGCTTCCCGACGATGACGACCGTGTGTGACGACGTGCCGGGGTATTCGTTTACGCTGGACGCCGACGCGCTGGTCTCCTTCGCGGTGACGCCGGCTGCGGCTGACGACAGCCGGTTGATTCTGTGCACGGCGGCCTCGTTCGAGGCGGGTACCTGCACGTGGTCGGGCACGTACATCACGCGTGGCGATCAGGGGTTCGGCGGCGAGCTGGATTCGATCACGGACCAGTCGCTCGTCGCGGGTGACTACGTGCTGGTCGTGGGCTTCTGGTCGGGTCGTTCGGACTGTTACGACCTTGAGGCCAGCTCGTCCTTGTAAGAGATGGTGGGCGGCCCCGGTGACGGGGCCGCATCGCGCACTCGCCGCCGTGAAACATGTTTCACGGCGGCTTCTTTGTTTCTTGGCCAGGGCGGGGGGCGGATAGGGGGGCCGCGGTGACGCCTGCGACGGGAGATGGCGTCGGTCTTGCGGTCGTCGTCGGTGTCGGGGTTGGTGGGGTCGGTCAGGGTGGTGCCGGTCTCGAGGAGGTCGGTCAGGCCGTCACCGTCGGTGTCGCTGCCGCAGCCGCAGAGGCCGGGGGCGCGCCTGGCGGGGTCGGTGGAGCAGCTGTCGAGGCAGTCGATGGCGCCGTCGTTGTCGCTGTCCGCTCGGTCGCTGTGGCCGCAGCCGCACAGTCCAGGCGCGGTCTTGGCGGGGTCGGCCGGGCAGGTCTCCAGGCAGTCGACCGTCCCATCGCCGTCCGAGTCGGGGTTCGGGTCGAGGCAGTCGCCGAGGTCCATGTCCACCTGGCAGACCGCGTCGCAGCCGTCGTTGGGTGTGTTGTTGCCGTCGTCGGACGGCCCGACGGCTGGCAAGACGGGCCACTTCGGTCACGACCGGACGCGATCGAGCCGGAGCTGACGATGGCGCGGTCTGTACGGGGGTGGCGCGGAGGTCGAGCTCGACCTCGGCCGGTCGGGACCGGGGACGCCGCAGGGTGGGGTCAACCCCGGCCCGGTCGCGACCGGCAGCGGGTCGCGCGCCAACGGATCAGGGGTCGGAGGGCGCCCCTGGGCTCT
>Ga0100377_1004040_pt1 | contig 11481 bp, 5 predicted proteins | sample CryGeymeta201501_FD_83664 | JGI IMG/M metagenome (GOLD analysis project Ga0100377, IMG submission 83664) | Groundwater microbial communities from Crystal Geyser aquifers in Utah, USA - Crystal Geyser metaG 2015-01 | ecosystem: Environmental > Aquatic > Deep subsurface > Groundwater | place: USA... | reverse complement strand
TCGCCTATCAACCGAACTGGCCAATGTGGCTGCCTGGGAATTCGATTTTGCGACCAATTCGATGACACGGTCAAAAAATCACGATAATTTGTATGGCCTTGAGATTCAGGATAAGTGGGCTTTCGAAACATTTCTGAATGCCACTCACCCCGACGACCGTGAAATGAGCAATTCTTTTATTCAAAATGCAGTCGCCCCGGGAGGCTCCGACAAATACCGGTTCGATTTCAGGGTTATTTATCCCGACCAATCTATTCATTGGCTAAATGTTACAGGCGAAGTGATTCGCAGAAATGAAAAAGGTGAAGGGGTTTTGGTGCGTGGGTTCCTCATTGATATTACTGACCGTAAAAGAGCAGAAGTAGCAGTTCGCGAAAGCGAGGAACGCTATCTTACTATAATCTCGAATATACCCGGTGGACTTATCCATATTTTTGACCGCGATATGAGATACGTTTTTAACGCAGGTGAAGAATTAGCGCGGCTCGGATTATCTAACGAGTTCCTTGTTGGGAAAAGTATTCATGAAGTTTTACCGGCGGATTTGGCTTTAATTGTTGAATCCCAATACAAGAGGGTACTTGCCGGTGAAACTGTACGGTTTGAAGGGGGATATGGTGAAAAATACTTCAGTTTAACCTCTGCTCCACTAAGGAATACCGATGGCGAAGTTGAAAATATTTTAACCCTTTCTGTCAATATCACTGAGCGCAAGAATGCTGAACTGGATCTAATACGAATGTCACGCATTATGAAAAATTCTCAGGAAATTGCTCATCTTGGGAGTTTTGAATTTATTGCTGCCGATCAAAGCACTATCTGGTCCGAAGAAGAATATCGCATTTATGATCTTGACCCCAACGGTCCGTCACCTGAGTATAATGTGATGCTGGAAAAATGTATTCATCCTGATGATGCAAATTTGCTTCATGAAACTTTTATGGCGGCAATGCAAAATCAGGAAATCTATGAGCTGGAACACCGAATAATTAGACCTGACGGAAGTGTTCGATGGGTTTATGATAAAGCACATCCCTATTTTGATGAAAATGGAAATCTTTTGCGATACGTGGGAGCCACTCTTGATACCACCGAAAGAAAACGCCTTCAGGAAGAACTGAAAATGCTGAACGCTGAACTTGAGCTTAAGGTGAAACAACGTACTGCCCAACTTGAGTCTGCCAATAAGGAACTGGAATCTTTCAGTTATTCTATTTCTCACGACCTTCGTGCACCCCTTCGTGCCATCTATGGCTTTTCACAGATACTGGCCGGAAGGCACAGGGAATATTTGAATGAGGAGGGAAAGCAGTACATGGATTATATTGTGGAATCGAGTATCCGAATGGAACAACTTATTAACGACCTTCTTAATTATTCGAGGCTTGGTAGAAAAACAGTGGAAATACGCCCTGTTTCATTAAAGAAAATTACAGATGCCATTTTTGACGATTTTAAACCACAAATAGATGAAATTGGGGGCAAATTCAAGCTTACCGATGCTCCTCCTGTAATTTCTTCTGATGAAAGCCTTTTAATCCAGATATTCAGCAACCTGGTGGGTAATGCCATCAAATACCGCCGCACCGATATAGACCTGTTAATAGATATAAGTTTTGAAACAATTCAGGATGCTGTCCTTATCAAAGTTGCCGACAATGGCATTGGCATACCCATGGAACATTGTGAAAAAATATTCAATGTTTTCCAGCGTTTACACGGTGAAGATAAATATCCCGGCACAGGTATCGGCCTTGCCAATGTAAAGAAAGCCGTCTCAATGCTTGACGGGACAATTTATGTCGAATCCACGGTTGGTAAAGGCAGTACTTTTATTATGGAGTTCCCAAACAAAAAACCAAAGAGTCATGAATAAACTACCGCAAATACTTTTAGTGGAAGATAATCCTATGGATGTAGTGCTTACATTGGATGCATTTAAAGAAGCCAAACTGAAAAACAAAGTAAATGTTGCCCGTAATGGCGAAGAAGCGCTTGATTTTCTATTCGGGCGTGGTAAATTTTCTGACCGTGATGCTTTCCATCTCCCTGCTCTAATCCTGCTTGACCTTAAAATGCCGGGTATTGATGGCTTTGAGGTATTGCGCCAGATAAAAAGAACAGACATATTGAAACGGATTCCTGTTATAATTCTTACCTCTTCAAAAGAAGAAAGTGACCGTACCCTCAGTTATGATATTGGCGCAAACAGTTACCTGATGAAACCGGTTGCATTCAACGGTTTTGTGGATGTAATTAAAAGAATTGATGATTATTGGTTCTCTTTAAACATTGGCGCACTGGATGAAAATAACCACACACTAAATTAAGTGTTATGAAAAATAAAATCCAAATCCTTCATGTTGATGATAACTCCCTTGACCGTCAACTTGTAAAAGATGCCCTTTGTAAGGAACATGATGCGTTTGAAGTAATTGAGGCAGATAGCCGCGAAAAATTTGAACAACATCTTGCAGAAAAGGATTTCGATATTATCCTTAGTGATTTTAATATTCTTGGCTTCAATGGCTTACAGGTATTACAAATAGTACATGAAAAGGATCCCGAAATACCTGTGATAATTGTTACCGGAACAGGTTCGGAAGAAATTGCTATTCAGGCTATGAAAATGGGGGCATCCGATTATGTCATTAAATCGGCAAAGCATATACGTGGTTTGGCGTCTGCTATCGAGCAGGTTTTAGAAAAGAAGAGGTTCCAACATGAGAGGGACGAAGCGCTTGAAGCTCTTAAAATAAGTGAAATTAAGTTTCGCCATTTGTTCGAAAATATGCAGGATGTTTACTTCCAGATAAACGAGCAGGAAATAATAACAGAAATAAGCCCTTCCATCATCCGAATTGCCGGTTATCACCGGGACGATTTAATTGGCCAGCCTGTAACCACGTTCTACTATGACCTGAGCGAACGGGAAACCATGTTAGGGGTACTTGCTCAAAAAGGGGAAGTCTGGGATTTTGAAGTCAGGTTAAAAACCAAATCAGGCGAAGTGAAATATGTTTCCCTTAATGCGCATTGGATACCCGGTGAGCTTAATAAACAGCTTGGTATCGAAGGGTCGTTACGAGATATTGATGATAGAAAACGAATAGGAGAGGACCTGCTAAAAAGCAGAAACAACCTGGAAGAGTATTTTGAAAATGATATTTCGGCCGATTACGTGGTTTCCGTTTCGGGCGAAATTTTTAGCTGCAACAAAACGTTTTTGAGTTTATTCGATTTTGAAAAAAAATCGGATACTGAAAAATTTGATATATCAGGTCTTTATAAAAATCCGGAGGACAGGAAACAAATTATCCATCTGATAAAAAAACAAGGGAAAATTGAAAACTATGAAGTCGAATTTATTTCAAAAGAAGGAAAAACCATTTATGCACTGATAAATGCCATCGGCATTTTCGACAAGGAGAATAAACTTGAAAAAATAAGGGGATATGTTGTCGATATTTCAGAACAAAAAAATATTGAAAAGGAACTTATTAAAAGTGAAGAAAAATACCGCTTATTATTCGCCAACAACCCCCAGCCCATGTGGATTTACGACCTTGAAACACTTGCGTTTCTTGAAGTAAACCAGGCAGCCATAAACCACTACGGGTATTCACAGGAAGAATTTCTTTCCATGACGTTGAAAGATATCAGGCCCGCCGAAGACATTCGGGCCCTTATGGACGATATAGAAAAAACCAAGAACAATATGAATTCGGCAGGCGAATGGCGGCATCTCAAAAAAAACGGTGAAATCATCGACGTGGAAATTAAATCGCATTCGGTAAACTTTAACAACCGCAACGCACGGCATGTTCTGATTAACGACATTACCGAACGTAAACGTGCAGAAATTGAAATATCAAAATTATCTCACAGCGTTGAACAGAGCCCGGCATCAGTTATCATCACCGATTTGAATGGGAATATGGAATATGTTAATCAAAAAACTTTGGAGATTACCGGTTACACAAAAGAAGAATTAATCGGCAAAAATCCACGGATTTTTAGTTCAGGCGAAAAACCGAAAGAAGAGTATGAGCAACTTTGGTCCACAATTTTATCGGGCAAAGAATGGATTGGTAAATTCCACAACAAAAAGAAAAACGGCGAATTGTACTGGGAATCTGCATCCATTTCGCCCATATTTAACGATAAGTATGAAATAATCAATTACGTGGCCGTAAAAGAAGATATTACAGAGCGGAAACGCCTGGAAGATGCGCAGAAATTAATGCTTGAAATTTCAGAGCTGGCCGCCAAAAATGTTACACTCACTTCCTTTCTTGCAGAAGTACACCAAAAAATTAAACAGATAATCCGTGCCGATAATTTTTATGTGGCCTTATACAACGAAACGGACCATACCTTTTCCTTTTCTTATCACGTTGATGAACATGATACAGTTGAGTTAAACAAACCCTACGATTTAAGCAAGAGTTATACCGATTATGTCCTTAAAAATAATCATTCATTAATTGTAACACCCGAATACCAACTTGAAGTTGAAAAAGATGGAACAATAAATGGTCGTGGCGATGAATTATCGGTTTGGCTGGGCGCTCCATTTAAAACAACCGAAGGCAACAAACCAAACGGGGTAATGGCCATACAGGAATATAAAAATCTGGAATCATACACAGAAACTGACAAAACGATAATGGAAATTATTGCCCATAACATTGGAAGTGTTATTGAACGGGTTAAATACATGGAAGAACTGGTTAAAGCCAAAGAAAAAGCCGAAGAAAGCGACCGACTGAAATCGGCCTTCCTGGCCAATATGAGCCACGAAATACGCACCCCGATGAACGGCATCCTTGGATTTACCGAACTGCTGCTCCAACCCGATTTAAGCAGCGAACAAAAAGAAAGCTTTATTAAAATTGTTCATCAAAGCGGGCAGCGCATGTTGAATACGGTGACCGATATTGTTGAAATTTCAAAAATTGAAGCCGGACTGGTTCATCTCAACTTAACCGAAACCAACATAAACGGGAGGATGGAAGAATTATTCCGTTTCTTCCAACCCGAAGCCGATAAAAAGGGATTAAAGCTAAGCCTTGAAATGCTTTTGCCCCAAGCGGATAAAAACACAACCACCGACCAAAATAAACTGGATTCCATACTTACCAACCTCATTAGAAATGCCATTAAATATACCGATACAGGTGCCATAGAATTTGGCTGCAAAACCGTATCATCGGTTCATGAACCGATGATACGGTTTTATGTAAAAGATACCGGTATCGGAATTCCAAAAGACAGGCAGGAAGCCATTTTTGAGCGTTTTATACAGGCTGATATCGGAGACACCAGGGCTTTCCAGGGTTCCGGATTGGGACTGGCTATTTCAAAATCTTATGTCGAAATGTTGGGTGGAAAAATTGGGGTGGAAAGCCTGGAAGGAAAAGGCTCTATATTTTATTTTACCCTGCCACTTACTCCTTTCACGAAAGAAAAAACGGTTGCTTTGCTTGAAATAAAAACCGATAATGAAAATCGTAACGTAAAGCCCGCTAAATATGCTCTGAAAATACTCATCGCCGAAGACGATGAAACATCACGCAATTTTATTTCGATTATTGTTAATGATTTTTGCGCTGAAATATTGGAAGCTGAAACAGGAACTGAAGCCATTGAACTTTGCCACAGCACGAAAGGCATCGATTTAATACTGATGGATATTAGAATGCCCGGTATGAACGGCTACGAAGCAATCCGTCGGATAAGGAAATTTAACAAAGAAGTTATCATTATTGCCCAAACTGCTTTTGCACTTTCCGGCGACCGTGAAAAAGCAATGGATGCCGGCTGCAACGATTATATTGCAAAACCCATTAAAAAAGAGGAACTGATTAAGTTGGTTAAAAAGTATTTTAACGTATAATTTTGAATAGCATGGATGACCGATTAAATTTTTGAGATTCCCACCTTGCCGGCAAGTTAAAACCACACTCTTTTCGCCTGCCTTGTCGGGCAGACAGGTTTGCCACAACGTACAAGAACCAAGACTTAAGATCGTGGACTTCGTATTGTGGCGTGGTTTTGACGAGGACACCAAGGCACCCTGCTAAGCTGTTTTAATATGACGTCGATAACGAACAATTAAACTGATAACAATCTATTCGCCTGCAAAAATCCAACCCGTTGTTATTGAGGTACAAGTGAGTTGTGTCAGCCAGGTACATGCCGACAGGAACCGGCAGGACGCTTGCGCATGATGATTTCTATATTCTTAATATCCCGATGCCAGCACATCCACCACATGTGCTATTTTCAATGGTAAGGATTGTTTTTTAATATAGGAATCCAAATGCAGCAGACAACCAGGGTCGTTGCTGACCAAATATTCTGCACCACCGTTGATGGCGCTTTCTACCACCTGCTTGCTCATGGCAACGGCAACGGGTTCAAAACGGTTGGCAAACATACCGCTAAAACTACAGTAGTCTTCGCAGTTTTCCAGGGTCACCAATGTCAATCCATGCACATTCCTAAGCAATTGCAAAGGCTCATTTTTAAGTCCATAGCTTCTGGTAGCAGCGCAATTTTCCACGAAAGCCACCCGGTGGTTAAAAGTGGCTCCAAAAGTGGTTTTATTTAACACATTCACCAGGAAATCGGTAATTTCGAATACATTCCTTTGCAACTGGCGGTACTCATTGTGGTAAGCGCCATTGTAAAACAGTTCATCAAAGTGGCTTTTTATATATCCCAGGCATGCAGGAGAGGCACTTACTACCATCCGGTTGTTGCTAAATTCAGTGATCAGTTTTTCACCCAGGCTCTTGGCTTCTTCCCAAAATCCCTCCACAAATGCCAATTGTCCGCAGCAGGTCTGTCCTTCATGATAATGAGTGGTTACACCTGCCTTCTCAAGCACCTTCAACAGGCTAAATCCCATTTCAGGGTAAAACTGGTCAATTACACAGGGAATATGAATATCAACTTCCATAGCTTAGTTTTCGATAAATTTAAACTGTTTTGGTTTCGGTGAAGACAGCAAAACCAAGTTTATTAATTTCAGTCCAAAATCCGGGGTAAGATTTTGCTACCACCTCAGCATCCTTGATCTGAATTGTTGGGTATTTGAGTACCAATGGAGCAAAACTCATGGCCAACCGGTGGTCGTGGTAGGTATTAAATACCAGGTGATCAGGATTGCTTTTTTCAGCAAATGAAAGGGAACAGGTATCCTCCTTCTGGTGTAAGTGAACCCCGATTTTTTCCAATTCGATACCCAGGCTCTCCATGCGATTCGATTCTTTGTATTTGAGATGGCTTATACCCGTAAAAACGGCTTTAGTTCCAAGGACGGCACAAGTAGTTATTACCGGTAGTGCCAGATCAGGACAATCTTTAAAATCAAATGAACATTTCTTTGTCGCCATTTCCATCGACAGCAACCGTAACCCATTGGTTTCGTAAAGGGTTTTTACGCCAAGTGAGGCATACATTTCCGCAAGCACGCGATCGCCCTGGATGCTATGCTCGTATAGACCCGGGATAAAAATATCAGCTTTTTCGGAAAGTGCCGCAACCTCGTACCAATAGGCTGCCGATGTCCAATCCGATTCCACCTCATATTTTATTGTATTGTATGGATGTGGGTCTACAACAACACAATCGTCGAAAAGTGAAACGTACGCTCCAAATGCCTTCATCATGTCCACCGTCATCCCAATGTAAGGCTGAGAAACAACCTGTTTTGAGAAATTTATTTTCAATCCCTCTTCCAGGTATGGGCCAATCAACAATATGGCTGTTACAAACTGACTACTCATGGAGGTATCCACCCTGATTTCACCACCATAAATCTCAGTTCCGGTGATATGAATGGGCAGGAATCCGTTTTTTCCACAATATCTTATTCGAGCACCCAGACTAACCAATCCTTCCACAAGTGCACCTATAGGACGCTCTTTCATTCGTTGACTTCCCGTGATGAGCCACTCGCCAACATGAGAAACGAGAAAGGCAGTAAGAAATCGCGCTACCGTTCCGGCATTTTCAACATCCAAAATCGCAGGTATTTCACTAGCTCCCCAAAACCGGATAAATTCCAAATGGCGTTTTAACAACCGGGTGTCATCAGCCTCTGATAACCTCTCAATGGAGGTATCCTGGCCCGACAATTCGGCAATAATCAACGCCCGGTTGCTGATGCTTTTCGAGCCCGGGAGTTCAACAGACCCAATCGCCAGTTTCGTTTTTTGTGTGAGTTTTACCGTTTGCACATGAGGTTTGATTAATTACACTTCTCCTTTAAAATAATACCGAAGGCTGTCTTCGATAAGATGAGGGCTCACTTCTACATCATGAGCTGCCTTACCAAGCCGGCGTAGTAAACTGAAAAGCAGTTTATTTTCACGCATTTTTTTGTCCTGATGCATCAACTCAATAATCAGGGGGATTTTACTTTCATCAAAAGTAAAGCGTTCAAAGTTTTTATCAATCATGGTCACAATTTCAACCAGATGTGCTGCATCAAATTCAAAGATTTTTGCCGATATCCATGCTTCGCAGATCATGCCTGCAGCAATCGCCATTCCATGGGTAGTTTCGTTATGGGTTCTTAAGAAATACGACTCCAGTGCATGACCCACGGTATGTCCAAAATTCAGGTTTTTTCTTACTCCGCGCTCTGCAGCATCAAAACGGACAATATCAATTTTGTCTCTGGAGGCTTTTGTAATAATGGTACCCCAATCTTCTATCTCGGAAAAGTGTTTCCCCTGAACCTTACCCCACAAGTCTTTGTCCATGATCAAAGCATACTTCAACACCTCGGAAAAGCCCGACTGCCATTGTAGCTGATCCAGAGTTTTCAAGAAAAGAGGTTCAATAATCACTCCAACCGGATCGACAAACAAACCCACCTGATTTTTAAAATCATGAAAATCAACACCGGTTTTCCCTCCTATGGCTGCATCCACCATACCAAGCAAAGTGGTAGGAATATTAAGGAACCGCATACCTCGTTTAAAGGTAGCAGCTGCAAATCCACCTGAATCGGTGATGACACCTCCCCCAAGGTTGAGCAACAAATGATCGCGGCCTGCCTTGAGTCGTGTCAGTTCGTTCCAGATGTATGACGACTGGGCAATATTTTTGTTTTTCTCACCACTGGAAACAAGGATCACATCACAGTTTTCTAGTCCGGGTACTAATTTATGTAAAACCGGAAGACAATGATGGTGCGTATTTTCATCCACAAGAATAATGATGCGTGGGTAATCATCCAGCTTGTGTGCTGATTTATCCAGCGATCCATCTCCAATGGCATACCAAACAGTGTCGGCATCAAGTGTAAAAGGTAGATTCATAGTCGTGGCAAAGATAGCACATTCTGTAAAATTCAGCCAAATAGTTTCTTTGAGACATAAAATTCAGGATACTAAATAACCCACGCAAATATACTTACGACGCAACTGTTTTACAGAGGAGTTGTCCAGTTATAAGTATATTTGCATGTTCAAACCACAATTTTATGAAAAAGATTTATTCGCTGGTTTTCCTGGTTTTATTGAGTACAGTCATTTTGGCCGGAACCATTAGCCATACCTATCATTTTTCAACTCCCCTGATCATTCAGAAAGGACCGTACAGATTGATCAATTTTGATGGAACAATGCAGACCGCCAAAGCAGGTGAGCCTTCTCTGCCCTATTTTCCAACCAAATTGCTGTTGCCTCCGGGCGAAATGGTCGTCAGCATGGAAATTATTCGCGAAAGCGAACAATTCATAGAGGGAGATTACCAACTTTCACCTTATCAGCCGTCGCGTCCATTATCTTCCACTGAATCTCCTGATTTTTACTTTAATTCATCTGTTTACCAGTCAACCGCAAACTACCCTAAGGAGGCAGCCAGAACCCCCGGTACTCAATTTATGAACGGTTTTGGTTTTGCCATTGGAGCCTTCACCCCCATCAACCTGATTCCTGCAACCGGCAAATTGAGTTATTTCTCAAAAGTAACAATCGTGGTACATACCACAGCAGACACTAAAGCACTTGATGCTCTTCAAAACTTGCAACCCTCACCAGCTTTCAAACTCCACGCGCAGAATTTTGCCGATAACCCTGATGAAATCAACCAATATCAAATTCCTCACGATCGTGATACAGATCAATATAAGCTGCTGATTATTACACCTGAACAGTTTTCAGACAGCTTTTCCACACTGACAACAATGTACCAGGAAAGGGGAATTCAATCACAAGTCACTACCACGGAAACCATCCTGCAAAACGAAACAGGAATGGATTTACAAGAAAAGATACGCAACTATATCACCGATCAATATCAAAATCAAGGAGTAGAATTTGTACTCCTTGGCGGCGATGTGGAACTGGTTCCCTACCGCGGGTTTTATTGCTATGTTCAGTCGGGCGGAGGTTATCAGGACAATGGAATCCCTTCTGATTTGTATTATTCGGCGCTGGATGGCAACTGGAACGACAATGGAAATAATCTCTGGGGAGAACCTGACGAAGATGACTTGTTGCCCGATGTGGCTGTAGCCCGTTTCCCATTTAACACCCCCGATGAACTGGAGAACATGGTGCACAAAAGTCTTTTTTATCAAAATTTCCCGGTAACGAGTGAATTGACCAATGCCCTGATGGCCGGAGAACATCTTTATAGTAATCCGGAAACCTGGGGTAGCGATTATTTAGAACTGCTCATCGGCGAACGCAGCGACAACGGTTACACCACCAACGGAATTCCTGAAGGTTATAACTTTCAAAAACTTTATGAAGAAATTCAACCCTGGTCGAAGTACGACCTGATGGCGGCCATCAATTCAGGCAAGCAGTTCGTTCACCATGTGGGTCATGCTTCTCAAACCTATGTGGCTTATATGACCAACAGCGACATAACCAATGCCAATTTCTCTGGTGCCAACGGTATTGATCACAACTACACTTTACTGCAAACACATGGATGCGATTGTGGTGCCTTTGATGCCAACGACTGCATCCTTGAGAAAATGGTAACCATCGACAATTTTGCCGTAGCCGTGATGGGAAATTCGCGTTTTGGCTGGTTTAACGAAGGCCAGACAGAAGGCCCGGCTGCTCACCTGCACCGTGAAATGATGGACGCCTTGTATGGTGAAGAAATGAGATTTTTAGGCAATGCCTTTAAAGAGAGTAAGATACAAACCGCACCCTGGGTTGAAGCTTCCGGACAATGGGAAGAAGGTGCGCTACGATGGAATTTTTATGACCTCAACACTTTTGGCGACCCGGCCATGAGTGTCTGGACAGATGAGCCTGTATCAATCGACGTAAGCTATGAAGATGAAATTGTTATCGGATCTGCATCCACCGAGGTGAGTGTGCTATCAAACGGAATTCCCATGACAGATTTCACCTGTTCCGTCCTGAAAGAGGGTATTCTATGTGGGACAGGAATCACCAACACATCGGGTACGGCGACTATTGTCTTTGATGAAGACAT
>Ga0100377_1004036_pt1 | contig 11489 bp, 9 predicted proteins | sample CryGeymeta201501_FD_83664 | JGI IMG/M metagenome (GOLD analysis project Ga0100377, IMG submission 83664) | Groundwater microbial communities from Crystal Geyser aquifers in Utah, USA - Crystal Geyser metaG 2015-01 | ecosystem: Environmental > Aquatic > Deep subsurface > Groundwater | place: USA... | reverse complement strand
GGGCCCAATGAGGGCCAGAATTCCTTTTTCGCCGCTCTTGGTTTTGTAGGGAGAGACTATCATTGAACAATTGGAAATTTCCTTGATCGGATTTTCCTTGCCGATGAAAATTTTTATTTCATTGTCTTTGAGATTTTTGACGAGTTTATCAACCCGCTCATCAATGAAGTCCAGCGTTTCCGCCAGCCGGCACAAGTCATCCATTTCCCGAAACTCCGGCTCGTCGAGAAGTTCTTTCATCCCGAAGTCATAAAATTCGTCTTTCACTCCGCTAATTGCCAGATTGCCGGAAAGACTGGAAAGCAGTTTTGCCGCCGTGCGAGTGAGCCGCGTATTTTTCGCTTTGAGTTTCAAAAGTTCCGCCTGCAGTTTTTTTTGCTCGGCTTTCGTGAGGTTTTTGTCAGGCATAATATGCTCGACAAAATAACGGTATCCTTCGTCCGTCGGAATCCGCCCCGCGCTGGTGTGGGGTTGAAACAAATATCCTGCGTCTTCAAGCTCGTTCATTTCGGCGCGGATCGTCGCCGAACTCAAATCGAAATCATATTCTTTCGCAATATGCTTCGACCCGACCGGCACAGCCGTTTCGGTGTATTCTTTCACGACAACGGAAAGCAAATTTTTCTGGCGATCTGTCAACATTCAATGTTGGGGAAACCCTAACATTGAATGTTTGGGTATTCCCGCGATTAGCACTCACATCACTCGAGTGCTAATTCATATTCTATTATTACCCTAAAACCTTGTCAAGGCTTTCAATTAAGCGGATCATTTCCTCCCTTACTCCACGGGTGGCACCGCACTATTCGCTTGAATCCGCGCCACCCGCCCCGCAAAATCCCGTATTTCGAAATCGCTTGATAGGTATATTCACTGCAGGTCGGGTGAAACCGGCAGATGCGTTCGGAGTATAAAAATGATAAAAATCCGGTATCAAGCGACAAATACTTCTGATACCAGCGAATCATTTTGAGAATTATTGATTTCATGGTATTATTGTAGCATGCGACAAATAGAAACAAAAAATATCACTTGGATAGATTTTCTAGAGCCCAGTGCCGATGAGGTTCTCGCGCTCAAGAAAATGAAAATTCATCCGCTGGCGCTGGAGGAATTTTCCACGCCTTCGGCGCGGCCTAAAGCCAGCCTCTATGGCAACTGCCTTTATCTCACGGTTCATATTCCCCTCTTCGACAAACTGAACCGCCGCACATATCCCAGCGAACTGGATATCGTGATGACCGACACTCATCTCATCACTGGCCATGACCAGGATATTTTTCAGTTGCGCGAATTTTTCACCAAGCTCCAGCGAAGCAAAAACCTGCGGGAAAAATATATGAGCCAGTCGCCCGGATACCTGCTTTATTATATTCTTGAGACGCTCCTTGAATCCTGTTTTCCAAAAATTGATCATATCAACAAAAATCTGGACAAAATCGAGGAAGAAATTTTCAAAGGCAATGAAAGGGAAATGGTGCACGAAATTTCTTTCGTCAAGCGCGACATTTTGAACTTCCGCCGGACTCTGAAGCCTCAAAAATCAGTTCTTGAATCGCTGGCCCGCGACAATTATCCCATTCTTGAGCCGGAACTGCGCCCGTATTTTCAGGATCTCGTGGGGACAAACATCCGCGTCTGGAGCGCTCTTGAGAATGCGAAAGAAACCATTGAATCGCTTGAGGACACGAATGACGCTCTTCTTTCCAATAAGCTGAACTATACCATGAAAGTTCTTACCATCTTCTCGGCTATTTTTCTTCCTATGACCGTCATCTCCAATATTCTCGCTATGAGCGTGCCGATTCCGTGGGGCCACAGCCCACTTGGCTTTTGGATCTGGATCGGGATAATGCTCCTTGTCTCACTGATAACGGTTTTGATTTTCAGGCTGAAACACTGGATTTGACCGATTTGTAGAATACATTTAGTATACAATCACTCAACAATTTTAAAAGGCCAGACCCCGGTTAAATAGTTCGCCTTGGGTGGAATTTAACGGGGCGAGACGAAGAAGCGTGCGCTTCGTCTGAATAAATTCCTGGCTTGAGAAAGAACGGCGAAAGCCTAATAAAATCTCACGGGTAAGCCCGTAATAGCTATGAAAGAGTGTTTCATAACTCGTGTTACATGTTATGTGTTACATGTTATGTGAAAAAGGGGTGGAACCACGGGAACTTATCAAGCTTCTCGTCCTTGAGTGAATATTTTTCGAATATTTGCGAATAGGATGGGAAGTTTTTTGTTTTTTATTTTTTGACTGTCATCCCGAGCGAAGCGTAGCGTAGTCGAGGGATCTGCGTCCAATAGCAATGGCTAGTCATCTGCTTATGCATGTAGATTCCTCCACTCGTTTCACTCGGTCGGAATGACAAAATAATATGATTGAAAAAAATATTCTGGAACTCATCGGCAATACGCCGATTGTGCGGATAAATCGGCTCAATCCGAATAAAAAAGTGAATATTTTCGCCAAACTCGAAGGACAAAATCCCGGCGGGAGCATCAAAGACCGGATTGCTTTGAAAATGATTGAGCAAGCTGAAAAAAAAGGTGAATTAACAAAAAACAAAACTATTATCGAAGCCACGTCCGGAAACACGGGAATAGCTATCGCCATGATCGCCGCGGTGAAAGATTATAAAGTTGAAATCGTGATGAGCGACGCTGTTTCAGTCGAGAGAAGAAAAATGATCGCCGCTTTTGGCGCGAAAATAACTCTCACGGACGGAAAACTGGGAACGGACGGCGCGATCAAAAAAACAAGAGAGCTCGTCGCCAAATTCCCGGAAAAATACTATTGCCCGGACCAGTTTTCTAATAATGATAACGTACTCGCCCACTACGAAACCACCGCCGCTGAAATCTGGAAGCAAATGAATGGAAAAATTGATTATTTCGTTGCTTCGATCGGCACTTCGGGAACTTTGATGGGGGTAGGAAGATATCTCAAGAAAAAAAATCCGCGCGTCAAAATTGTGAGCGCCGAACCGGTGAAGGGACACTATATTCAAGGACTCAAGAATATGGAGGAAGCTATCATCCCCGTGATTTACGACCGCTCGAAACTTGACGATATCATCATAGTCGAAACCGAAGCCGCCTTTGATATGGCCCGCCAAGTCGTCCGGAGCGAGGGAATTTTTTGCGGGATGTCCTCCGGCGCGGCGATGTTTGCCTCCCTTGAAATTGCCAAAAAAATATCCTCCAAAGGCGGATCCGCCTCGGGCGGAAAATCTGGAAACATTGTCACCATTTTCCCGGACCGGGGAGAGAAGTATTTGAGCACAACATTATTCAACTAAAGTCAATTATACTAAATAATCTAGAAATGATATTATAAAAAAAGGAGAATAATTCAAAATGCAAAGTTCAAAGTGCAAAATGGCAGTTAAAAATGTAAAATGTTTTTGATGAGTAAAATATTGAAGTTAAAAGGGACTAATATGGATATTGATCTTAATACCGATCCCAAAAAGATAACATGGAAACAGGATAAATGCCCTTGGAATATTAAAGAAAAAACCAGTAAATATAAATGCGCGGTTAAAAATACTTCTTTATGCAAGTATTTCCACGGGATAGAACCGCCTGATGTTGTGCTTTGTATTTTTGATAAATAATTTTTAACTTTTCATTGTCATTTTGAATTTTGATTTTTGAATTTTACATTATGCGACTCTACAACACCCTCACCAAATCCAAACAAGAATTCAAACCTTTAAATAAAGGCAAAGTTTCGATTTATACCTGCGGGCCGACGGTTTATGACTATATTCACATTGGAAATCTGCGCTCTTTCGTGACAGCAGATATTCTGCGCCGCTATCTCGAATATTCGGGATACGAAGTCCGGCACATCAAAAACATCACCGATGTCGGTCATCTTACTCAAGACGATATCGCCCAAGCCGACACGGGCGAGGATAAAATTGCCAAAAAAGCCCTCGCCGAGAAAAAAACACCTGAAGAAATTGCGAAATTCTATACGGAAGCCTTTCACCGCGATGAAGACGAAATGAACATTTTGCGGGCGCACTACTTTCCCAAGGCGACTGTCCACATTCCGCAGATGATAAAAATAATCAAAACGCTCGTGAAATATGGCAACGCCTATGAAAAAAACGGCAACGTTTTTTTTGACGTGACAAGTTTCAAGGATTATGGAAAATTGTCTGGAAATACCCTTGATAATCTCAAAGTTGGCGCGCTCCTCGAAGAGCATACCGACAAAAAACACCCTTGGGACTTCGCGCTTTGGCTGAAAGCTGACCCGAAACATCTTTTGCAATGGGACAGCTCATGGTCGCGCGGATATCCCGGCTGGCACATCGAGTGTTCGGCGATGAGTATGGAATATCTGGGCAATACAATGGACATCCATACCGGCGGCGAGGACAATATTTTTCCTCACCACGAAGCGGAAATTGCGCAATCGGAGTGCGCGACCGGCAAAAAATTCGTCAATTTCTGGGTTCATACCCGCCATCTTCTAGTTGAGGGCGAAAAAATGTCAAAATCGAAAGGAAATTTTTATACTCCACAGGATATCACCAGAAAAGGCTTTGACCCGATGCATTTGCGTTTGCTATACTTATCTTCCCACTACCGAAAAAATCTCGACTTTTCCTGGAAAGCGATGGAGCAGGCGAAAGCGAATTACAAGCGAATCGCGGAGTGGGTTGGAAAATTAAAAAATACCATTAATCAAAAAACAGAACCTGTAAATCCCGATGCTGAAAAAGATTACTCGTTTAAAGAACAACTCATTGCCCCGTTCGAATCTGCAATGGATGATGATTTGAATACGTCACTTGCACTAGCTCAATTATTCCAAGTTATTACAATCACCAATATACTCCTAAGCGATAAAGCTGTTGGATATAAAAAAGCTAAAGAAATTCTAGAAGCTTTCGAAAAAATGAACAAAGTTTTCGGACTGAAATTTCCGGAAAAAGAAACTGAAATACCAAAAGTTGTCAAAAAATTAGCCAACGAGCGTCTCGCGGCTCGAAAAAACAAAAATTTTAAGAAAGCGGATGAATTGCGAAAAGAAATTGAAAAAAGAGAGTATCAAATTGAAGACGCAGACGGGAGTTACAAAATAAAAAAGCTCTAAATGCCCGAAAAATCGACAAAATTCAATCTCGGTGAAGCACGGGTGCCGCCCCAGAATATTGAGGCGGAGATGTCGGTGCTCGGGTCGCTCATGCTTGATAAAGACGCGATTATAAAAATCGCCGATTTGGTGCATCCCGATGATTTTTATAAAGACGCCAATCGCCTCATCTACGAAACAATGCTCGAACTTTTTGAAGACCGCGAACCGATTGACGTCCTCTCGCTTTCCAATCACCTTGAGGAAAAAAAGAATCTCGAAGAAGTGGGCGGATCGGGATACCTGACTGATCTTGTTAATTCCGTCCCGACCGCGTCGAATGTCGTCCACTACGCCAAAGTCGTCCAGAAAAAATCCCTGTTGCGAAAACTGATCTCAACCGCATCAGATATTGTCGAACTTGGCTATCAGGAAGCCGAAGACGTGGAAAAAGTTCTTGACGAAGCCGAGCAGAAACTCTTCGCTGTTTCGCAAAAATACGTGAAAGCCGATTTCGTACCCCTGAAGACCTATCTTGAGTCGGCTTTCAACCGCATTGACGAGCTTCACAAGGGCGACCGCGACATTCGCGGCGTGCCGACCGGATTTCAAGATCTCGACAATATTTTGGCGGGACTTCAAAAGTCTGATCTTGTGATTCTCGCTTCCCGCCCCTCAATCGGAAAGACCTCTCTTGCCCTTGATATCGCCCGCTATTTGGGCGTTCAAAAGAAAATTCCTGTGGGAGTTTTTTCACTCGAGATGTCATCCGACCAGCTGGTTGACCGCCTGCTGGCCGCCGAAGCGCGCGTTGATGCCTGGCGGATTCGAACGGGAAGACTGCGAAGCTCCGACGAAGAAGACGATTTTGCCAAAATAGGGGAAGCGATGGGAATTTTATCTGAAGCCCCGATTTATATTGACGATTCGGCCCGCGCCAACGTGATGAAGATGCGAACGCTGGCCCGAAGATTGCAAGCGGAACATAATTTGGGATTGATAATTATAGATTACCTCCAGCTTATGGAAGGCCGGACGAGCGACAATCGGGTTCAGGAAGTTTCAGAAATTTCAAGATCGCTTAAAGGCCTTGCGCGCGAACTCAATATACCAGTTTTAGCTCTATCGCAGCTTTCCCGCGCCGTCGAAAACCGCTCGCCTCAAATTCCCAAACTTTCCGACCTTCGCGAATCGGGATCAATTGAGCAGGACGCCGATGTTGTAATGTTTCTCTACCGCGAAGATCGCGAAAAACCGGACACGCCGAACAAAAATGTCATTCAGGTGATTGTTTCCAAACACCGGAACGGGCCGCTGGGAACGGCGTCACTCTATTTCAATGACACGATAACCAGCTTTTCGTCGCTCGAGAAAAAACATGTTTCCTAAATCCTTCCAAAAACTTATTGACCATTTCGCCTCCCTTCCCTCCATCGGCCCCAAGCTGGCCGAGCGGCTGGTTTTGTATTTGTGGAGATACGACAAAGAGAAGCTGGAAGACTTCGCAAAAAGTCTCACTGATATTAAGGAGAAAATAAAGTTTTGCAAAACTTGCTTCAATATTTCTGAAAACGATTTGTGCTTCATTTGCGCCGACAAAAAGCGGGACCAAAGCGTTATTTGTGTCGTTGAAGAGCCGCTTGACATAATCGCTCTTGAAAAGACAAAAAAATTCAACGGATTATACCATGCCCTCGGAGGAATGATATCCGCCCAAAATAGTAACGACTTAAAGATAAATGAATTGAAGAACCGCCTGAAAAACAGAGAAATACAAGAAATTATCATTGCTACGAATCCCACCACTGAAGGCGAGGCAACCGCGCTATACTTGGCGAGGCTGATAAAACCTTCGAATATAAAAGTTACCCGCCTCGCCCGCGGGCTCTCAACCGGCGGAGATATCGAATACGCGGATGAAGCGACTTTGTCGGGAGCGATTGAGGGAAGGAAAGAGATGTAATTTACGAACTACGAAATTAACGAAATTACGAAATAGATATTCGAGGATTGATCGGCTTCTAAAACTGCTGAACGAATTTTCTTGTTTGACGTTTTCGTATTTCGCTTGTTTCGTAGTTCGTAAATCTATATTTTTGTAATCTCTACTTCAGTAATATTCTGCCGGTGTCCGAATTTTACTTTATATCTCTTTTTGGGCTTGTGTTTGATGCCCCAAACCTTTTTTCCCTTTCCCTGCTTCAAAATTTTTCCCTCGACAACCGCGCCTTTCAGAAAAGGATTTCCAACTTTCATTTCTTTATCGCTCAAAAACAAAACTTCGGAAAAAGAAATTTTATCCCCAATATTTCCTTCGAGTTTTTCAACTTTAATCTTATCCCCCTTTTTCACGAGATATTGCTTCCCACCGGTCTTTATGACTGCTAGCATAGATATTTTCTAAAAATCACTTGTATAGACTATTAAAATTTTAGTGCAATGTCAAGAACTTATGTAAAAACTAAAAACGAAAAACTAAAAATAACAACTTAAATGTAAAAGCTTTTAGTTTTTCGCTGTTGCTTTTACATTTTAGATTTTCGCTTTAAATTCAATTATTGCAGAAATGCTTTAATTTCTATTTCCCTACTATCACGCACAACCTTCAAATCAATTCCATCCCTTGGCTTATATTTCGAAACAAGATACGCCAGATTCTGCGAAGGATTAATTTCCTCTCCATTGACGCTCAAAATAATATCCATTATCCGGATTCCCGCTTTTTCGGCCGCGCTTCCGGAAAGAACCGCCAGCCCCTGCTGAAGACCGGGGGAATAAACAAGCACGCCTTTTTCAATTTCTCTTCCGTCCGCAAGCCGAATGCTGTTTTCTTTGGCCAGCAAAAGATAATACACGCCGAGTGATCCCCTCTGCACGACACCCTTTTCGATAAATTGATTAACCAAGCCATCAATGTAATTGACGGGTATAATGAAATACTGCACAGAGGAGCTTGATTTTCGGATTCCGAGAATGCCGATGATATTGCCATTATAATCAGCCACCGCGCTTCCAATCAGATTCTCATCGCTTTCTTTATTCACTTCGAAATCGGCAAAATATACCCCCTGAAGTTTCTCGGACGAAGTAATCGGGCCCCCAACGGAAAAATTATTCGCAAAACTGCTTATCAGTCCGGACTTAAAAACAATTTGGGCGTTGCTCTCGCTTCGTCCAATAGCAACCACTTTGGCCCCGACTCTAATATCCTCCGGCGCAATGAAAGAAGCCGTGGAAAGATTCTCCGCGCCTTCCATTTTGAGAAGCGCTATATCCGAAAAAGGATCTTGCAAAACAACCCTCGCTTTGTATTTCCCTCCCTCCCCGGTAATTACTTCGTATTCCGAAGCTTCGCCCGCCAGCGCACTCCTGTGAGTGACGACCAAGCCGTCGGCAGCGGCGATAAGACCGCTTCCGATTTTCGGTTCTTCGACAATATTCGCGCCGGAAATTCTCGTTTCCCTTTTTTTTCTGGACAATATTTCCACAACGCTTGAAGCTGACTTGTTTGAATAGTGGAAAATTGTCTGTTCTTCGCTCACCGTAACCTGCTCTGTTTTGTTCACCACAACAACATTTTCGGTGGCTTTTTTGAAAATTTTATATTTAGAAAGCCACCCAATGGAAACTAACTCGGGAAAAAGGTAGCGGTCAATGACTATGAGACTCATTCCCGACAAAACAAAAACAAGCCCGACAAATATGACGGCTTTGAAAATCCTTCTGCTTTTTGTAACTTTTTCTTTCATGTTAGATTGCCGGATACCATCTGGTGCTCAAAAGAATGAGCGTTGCTGAACCAGCCAGAAAAAATGAATTGAAAATAATTTTTTTAACCGTCAGATTTCCCAGGAAATAATCGCGAATCAGATCCCAGGCGCAATAGTATATTATGAGAACAATCACTCCGGTTGTCAAATATCCGAAAGGCCAAAAATTCTGCATCCAAATAGTGCCCGCCATCAGATACGCCAAAAACACCGAATAAATAATTCTCTGATGACGATTGAGTGCCAGCTGATTGACGAGAAAAGATTGATAAGAAACAAAAAAAGCGACAACGGCAAAGATGAGCATGATAATCCAGATAGAAAGAGCGATGTTGAGATACCAGCCGTAGGAAGACGCGAACCAGCAGAAAAGAGCCGCGAATGTCGCAAGATTAATCATCGCCTTGGCAGTCTTGTCCCGGTCGTATTGTCTCAAGCGATAACTTCCCAAAACGGCAAGATAAAAGACGCCGGAAGAGAGAACAATAAACGTCTTGGATTCAGCCGGAGAATCAATGAGAGGAAGAAGAAGAACAGCGCCCAAAGTCAGAAAAAAGGGCAAAACAAAAAAGCGAAATTTACCGGCTATGGCCTTGACGCCAACCAGCAAGACAAGCGCAAAAATTCCCATTATCCAGAAAAATTGACTTGGATAGTCATAAACAAGCCAAACTGCAGTCAAATTGAGAAGTGATAGAAATAATACGCCGAATTCAAAAAGCATATTTTCCTTTTAACCAAAATTAATTTATTACAATTTTATCTCCCTTCACATCAATCTTCACCCTGCTTCTTTCTTTCACCTTTCCTTCCACAATCCGAAGGGCTAGTTCGTCCAGAATCATGTTTTGGATGGCGCGCTTGAGCGGCCTTGCTCCAAATACCGGGTCGAATCCCTCGCGGGCAAGATATTCTCTGGCCGCCGCTGTGATTTCAAGTTTAATGTTCTTTTCGGCCAGGCGCTTGCGGACCAGATCCATCTGGAGATCTATTATTTTTTTGATTTGCTCCATCCCCAGCGGATGGAAAATAATTATTTCATCAACGCGGTTCAAAAATTCCGGCTTGAATTTTTCCCGAAGAGACTGCATCACCTGCTCTTTCATCTCTTCTTCGCGCAAAATCACTTCGCCCCGTTTCTCGCCGTCGCGAAAGCCGATTCCCTGCATTTTGTGAATAACATCCGATCCGACATTGGAAGTCATCACTATCACCGCGTTCTTGAAGTTTACCATCCGGCCCTTGGCGTCTGTCAAGCGGCCGTCGTCCATAATCTGAAGGAGAATATTGAAAACATCGTGGTGGGCTTTTTCAATCTCGTCAAAAAGGATCAAGCTATAGGGCCGGCGGCGCACTTTTTCCGTGAGCTGGCCGCCCTCTTCGTAGCCGATGTAGCCCGGAGGCGAGCCAATTATTTTGGCCACGCTGTGCTGTTCCATATATTCGCTCATATCCACCCGAATCATCGCGTTTTCGTCGTTGAACAAAAATTCGGCCAGGGCCTTGGCCAGTTCTGTTTTTCCGACGCCCGTCGGACCCAAAAAAATGAAAGAGCCGATGGGACGATTTTCTTCGGCAATCCCCGCCCTTGAGCGCCGAAGAGCGTTGGCAACGGAGTGAATGGCCTCGTCCTGCCCAACCACGCGCGTCCGGAGCGCCTCCTCGGCTTTCACTAGCTTTTCCATTTCCCCCTCGAGCATTTTGGCCACCGGAATGCCAGTCCAGTGGGAAACGACCCGGGCAATATCTTCCTCGTCCACCTCTTCCTTGAGAATCGGATTCTGTCTTTGGAGAGTCGCCAGTTTTCTCTGCTCGGCCTTGATTTTCTTTTCCAGCTCCGGAATTTTTCCATATCTGATTTCGGCCACCCGCGCCAGCTCTCCCTGCTGCTCCAAAATATCCGATTCGCTCCGGAGCCTCTCGATCTCGCTTTTGTGCGAGTGGATATTGGTTATCAGATCTTTCTCGCTTTTCCACTGCAGTTTCCATTTGTTGACCCGCTCGTTGATATCCGCCAGATTCTTTTCAATTTCGCGCAGTTTGTCTTTGGCAGGTCTCCCTTTTTCTTTCTTGAGCGCTTCTTTTTCAATTCCCAGCTTTCTTTTTTGCCGCTCCAGGTCATCAATTTCCGCCGGCAGGCTGTCAATTTCCATCCGAAGCGCCGAAGCCGCTTCGTCAATGAGATCCACCGCCTTGTCGGGAAGGTTGCGGTCGGTTATATAGCGGTTGGAAAGCTGGGCCGCGGCAATTATTGCCCCGTCGGTAACGCGCACCCCGTGATGAACTTCATACTTCTCCTTAAGTCCGCGGAGAATGGCAATTGTGTCGGGAACGGTCGGCTCTGAAACATAAACCGGCTGGAATCTGCGCTCCAGCGCCGCGTCGCGCTCGATATATCTTTGGTATTCTTTGAGAGTGGTCGCGCCTATGGCCCGGATTTTTCCGCGCGCCAGTGCCGGTTTTATCATATTCGAGGCGTCCATGGCTCCTTCCATCGCTCCGGCTCCAACCAAAGTATGCAGTTCGTCAATAAACAAAATACAGCGGCCGGCCGATTTTTCAATCTCGTTTATTACCGCTTTGAATCTTTCCTCAAATTCGCCGCGGAATTTCGAACCGGC
>Ga0100377_1004029_pt1 | contig 11502 bp, 6 predicted proteins | sample CryGeymeta201501_FD_83664 | JGI IMG/M metagenome (GOLD analysis project Ga0100377, IMG submission 83664) | Groundwater microbial communities from Crystal Geyser aquifers in Utah, USA - Crystal Geyser metaG 2015-01 | ecosystem: Environmental > Aquatic > Deep subsurface > Groundwater | place: USA... | reverse complement strand
TCGACTTCCAGAACAACGCGGGGTTCGATGCGAGGAGCAGGGGGCTGGACATCGACCTGGACGGAATCGAGACGCGGTCGCGCGACGCCGATGACGCCTGGCCGGCGATGCGGTTGCAGACGCAGGTGGGTGATCGGCTGAGCATTCGGAATTGGTGGCTGCGGCCGGAGTCGGTCGAGTTCGACCCGGTGGAGGACGTGCTTGGGGTGAGGTTGCCTCGGACGGGCTCGCGCGGTCCGTTCACCTGGGACCATGAGGCGGTGATGGTCGGCGGTCGGTCGTTGTTCGGCGAGTGGCCGGTGCTGATGGGGGAGGCGGGGAGGGGGCGGCTGGGGCGGCCTGAGCTGGGGGGGTATCGCTTCGACGCGTTCTACGTGCCGCCGGGGCTGGCGGGGGACATCTACACATGGCAGCCGCCGCGGCCGGCGCTTGATGGGCCGCTGGTGGTGGCGTGGCGGTGCGTCAAGACCGGCAGCGGGTGGGCGGGTGCCGAGGCGAAGGAGCTCGAAGAGGTCCACAGCGCCGGGGGGCTCGCCCGGTGGGTGCCGCTCAGGGCGCTGGTGCCGGCGGGGGCGTGAGGGGGGCGGCATGGAGAAGTGCTTGAATTACAGTGGGATAGAATCCTGGTCGTGGCTCAGAACAGATAGTCCAGGCTCATGTTGAACCGCTCGGCGCCGTTCGGCTCGGGGCGGCGGGGGTCGCGCAGGAGCTGGAGGCGGTAGCGGACACCGGCGCCGAGGCCATAGGCCCACCGCGGGTGCCAGCTGACCCGGCCCTGGACCTGGTGGAGCCAGCCGGCGTCCCCGGTGTCCACGTACTCCCAGCTCAGGCCGAAGGCGAGGCCGTCGAGGTCGAGGTCGGTGAACAGGCGGGCGTCGTGGACGCGGGAGAAGGCCAGGGTGCGGCGGTCGAGGGCGAACCAGGTATCGTAGCCGGCGCCGACGACGAGGGCCTCGGTGAGCTCCTGCTCGACGGAGGTCTCGAGGACGGCGCCGCCGGGGGCGTTGGCGCCGTCGTGCCAGCCGTAGCCGGCCAGCAGCTCGATCTCGAAGCCGGGGATGCCGGGGGAGAGGCGCTGGTAGCCGGCGGTGAGGCGGAGGGCGGAGGCGTCGCCGGCGGGTGTGGCCCAGCCGACCCAGGAGGCGCGGAGGAAGTCGAGCTGGTAGTGGCGGCCGCGATCGTCCCTGGGCGTGTCGAGGAGGTGGGGGAAGCCGCGGAGCGCGATGGCGGCCGAGACGCCGAGGCGATCCTCCGTGGGTCGCTCGTCGAGGTCGAAGCGGCGGAGCAGGCTGACGCCGAGGGGGAGGGCGAGGTTGCCGCCCTTGTCGATCTTCGGGCCGATGAGGGCGGCCTCGAGCTCGGTGTCGACGACCTCGTAGGGCTGGAGGCGCAGGTCGGCGAAGTCGTCGGGCTGGAGCTCGGCGCTGGAGGCCAGGACGACGTCGGCCGACAGGTGCAGGGCCTCGTCGTAGCGGTCCTCGGCGGTGGAGTAGAAGGTGGTGTGGTGCAGGGTGAGGTCGGTGATCAGCTCGCCGCCCTGCTGGACGCGCAGGACGTCGGCCCAGAGCTGCGTCCGGGTCAGGCTCCAGGCGTTGAGGGTGAGGCCGGTGTCGGCGCCGAGGCGCAGGCCCTCGGCCAGCCGGGGCTGGAGGCGGTCGGTGCTCGGGTTGGCGACCTGGGCGCCGAGGATGAAGCGCAGGACGTAATCGCCCTCACAGAGGGCATCGCAGCGCTGGAGGCCCTCGCTGCGGAGGCGGGTGCGCGCGTAGAAGTCGTCGAGCGCGGGGTGGTCGAAGGCGGAGGCCAGCCCGCAGGCCCCCGGCCCGATGAGCAACGCCGTCAGCGTCGTGGCCGCCGCGAGCGCGCGGCGCGCCCGTGGGCGTGGGGGGCGAGGGGCGGGCATGGGGGCTCAGAACATCTCCTCGTAGTCGCGGACCTGGTCCTCGATGCGGTAGTCCTTGCCGCGGGCGGGGCTCGGCGAGCCGGGCGAGAAGCCCTTGCGGCGCGTCTCGACCACCAGGGTGGGAGGGTACTCGATCTGGTAGCTGATCTCGAAGGTGCGGACCTCGTGGGGCTTGAGGGTCAGCGCCCAGCTCAGCAGGCCCTTGGAGTCGGCCTTGACCAGCGGCTTGATCTTGATGTTGTCGACCTTGATGTCCTTGTTCTCCGACACGGGGATGCGGTCGGACAGGGTCAGGGAGGTCTCCCGATCGGACAGGTTCTCCACCTTGACAATGAACGCGAGCTGCATCTGGTTGCGCTTCTTGCGCACCAGGCCGCTCTGCTTGCGGTCGAGCACGCGCGACAGCTTCAGGTGGTCGGCGACGCTGAGGAAGAGCGCGAAGCTCTCGCCCTCGGCGATGAAGCCGACCTCGGTCATGCCGAGGAAGGCGCCGTCCTGGAACAGGGCGACCTTGCCCGGCAGCAGGGCCTGCCCGCTGGTGTTGCTCATCTGGAGGGTGCGCGCGGCGTTGAGGGACTCCTCGGGCGCCGCGACGATCTTCTGGCTGGAGGCCAGCGTGCTCTTGCCGATGCGCACCCGCACCGCGTGGCCGTCGCCGCGCACGGTCCGGGTGGGGTTGGCCTCGAAGTGGGCGGTGGTGCCGCGGGTCTGGAGGCTCTGGAACAGCTCGACGGTCTTGGACTGGGTGACCTGGAGCTCGGCGTAGTTGCTCTGGAAGACCTCCTCGAAGTTCTCGATGGACGCGTTGCTCTTCTGGTGGACCTTGTTCCAGAGCTGGCTCTGCCCCTCAAAGGCCTTCTGGGCGCGGCTGAACGACGAGACGCGGCTCATCTCGACGCGTGAGGTGGTGCTGGTGTCGCCCAGCGTCAACGCCTCCAGCTCCGGGATCCGCACCGCCTCCTCCGACGACTGCGTCGAGAACGTCAACTCAGCGTTCGCCCAGTCCTCGCCGCTCGTCTGCGTCACCACGGCGAAGGAGGTGACCTCGACCGACTTGTCGTCCGTGGTGCTCACCCGCAGCTCGTGCATGGGCTCCCAGGTGACGCCGGGCAGCATGTACGACAGGTCCAGCGTGCTCGGCGTGGGCTGGCTGCTGACCAGGGTCACCAGCACGGTCGTCTCCTCGAGCTTGAGCAGGCTCCTGACCTCGTTGAGCCGTCGCTCGGCCGCCTGCACCTCCGGCGTCAGCTTCGTGCGCGCCACCAGCACCTCCCGCCGCGCGGCGGCGGTCTTGCGCAGCGAGTCGCTGATGAACTCGACGACCTGCCCATAGCTCGTGACGTTGGCCGTGCCGAAGGTCGTCTCCTGGGTCACCTTCTCGAGCGAGAACGCCTTGATCGCCTCGATCTGGGCCTTCTGCGCGTCGAGGATGCGGAGCTCGTCGTCGAGGGCACCCATCTTCTGCGTCATGGCCTGGAGCTGGTCCTCGGCCTGCACGTAGGTCGCGTCGGTGGCGTGCGCCAGGAAGTCGCGCTCGACCCGTACATCCACGATGCGGCCCGCGCTCACGCCCACCCGCACCGTGCCGTCGTCCACCCAGCCCGGCAGCCGCCGGAAGGCGTAGACCACGGCCTCGGTCGACACGTCCGTCGTCGCCTGCCGCGTCACCATCGCTCGATCCGAGTACACGGTCACCTTGGTGATCTTCGAGCTGAGATCCGTCGTCTTCTCCCCGACCACCACGCCCGCCGTGTCCGGCACGTCGGCGAAGGCGGGCTCCAACACCCCGTCCACCTGCGCCACAGGCAGATCGTCCGGGATGGTCTGGGCTGGCGTGCAGGCGACGAGCCACAAGGCCGGCGCGGTGAGCAGGAGGGGTAGGAGGGAGATGGGATGTTTCATGGTGCCTCTTCTGGGTTGGGGTGGGCTATGGTCACGGTCCAGGGCGGGCGCGTCAAGCGGCTCGACCGTGGTGGTCGCATAAACGCATAAAGTCGTTGGAAACGGGGCAGCGGTGGGTTGGTTCTATGTCGGGCGACATTCGTCACCCCGCTTCGGGGAGCCCGTCGGGACGGCGCGCGTCGGGTCGGCTTGACAGGGCCCAGGGGGTGGGCGATACCCTCGTGCCATGAGCAGAGCGGTGAGCCGCGGAGCGTCTCCGTGTGGCCATCCCCCTTGCAGGCACGGCGCGTGTGCTTCGCGCACGTCGCCAACACCCACCAGGCTGCCGCGCGCGATGTGGGCTGTGGCTCCATCGGTGCGCGGAACCACCGGAGGTCTCTCATGCGTATCAGGCGACTTGTCGCGCTCCTGCCCGTCGTCGTGTCGATGGTGGCCGCGCTGGTTGCGGTCGGCTGTCAGCCGATCAGCAAAGGCAACACCAACAGCGGGACGAACAACGGGACGAACAACGGCAACAACGGCAACAACGGCAACAACGGCAACAATGGCAACAATGGGAACAACGATAACAACCCAAATAATGGTGGCGGTTGCGCCGACGAGGCCGAGCCGAACAACACCGTGGATGCCGCGACGGAGGTGCCGCAGACGAAGCAGTGGGACAACCTGATGGTGTGCGGGGATGACAAGGACATCTTCGTCATCCACCTGGGGCCGGCCCAGGACGCCATCGCCACGGCGATGTTCACGCACGCGGGCGGCGACATCGACATGGAGGTGCGGGACCCGGCGGACAACATCATCACGTCCAGCCGGACCTCGAACGACATGGAGCGGGTGTTGCTGCCGGCGACGGGGGAGGATCAGACCTACTTCATCATCGTGGCTGGCTTTCAGGGGGTGGAGAACCAGTACGACCTGGAGATCCTGGTCGACCCGGAGGGGGACATCTGCGAGCGGCAAGCCGACTGCTTGTTCGGGTTCACGTGCGCGGACAACATCTGTGAGCCGCCGCCGCTGTGCGATGACCCGCACGAGGTCAACAACGGGCCGCGGGTGGCCACCCCGATCGCCGATGGGCAGACCATCTCCGACGCCAACGTGTGCGGGACCACCGACGTCGACTGGTATGCGTTCGAGGTGACGCGGCCGCGGACGGACGCGTACGTCAAGCTGTTCTTCTCGCACCGGGACGCGGACATCGACGTGCGGATCCTGAACGAGGACCTCGGGGAGTTGGACCTGTCGGACTCGGCGACGGACAATGAGTACGTCGCCGGGCTCAACCTCGACGCCGGGACGTATTACCTGGAGGTCAAGCCGTTCAACGAGTATGTGGCGCCGTACAGCCTGTCGCTGGAACTCGACCCGGCGCTCGACCTGTGCCCGAAGGCCGGGGAGCCGTGCACGGGCGGCATCTGCTCGCCGCGCCGGGTCTGCGTGCCGACCGGCACCTGCGAGCGCGACGAGGACTGCACCGACCTCGGCCTGCCGATCTGTGACGGCGGCGCGTGCGTCTGCTCGGACCTGTTCGAGCCGAACGACACGATGGAGACGGCGGCGGACCTCAACGCCAACCTCGCCCCGCAGGTCCAGCTGTCGACGTGCGACGGTCAGGACTGGTTCGAGTTCACCGTGACCGAGGGGCAGACCATCGACATCACCGTGCTGTTCTCCTTCCGGCTCGGCGATGTGGAGCTGGATCTGTTGAGCGCCGACGGCAACACCGTGGAGGTGAGCCACGGCGGGGACAACGACGAGCACCTCACCGTCCCGAACGCCCCGGCCGGCGAGTACTTCGCGCACGTGTTCATCTCGAACGACGCCGTGCGTAACGTGCCGTACTACCTGGAGATTTCGCTGCAGTAGGCGGTGTCAGGGCGCGGGCGGTGGCTCCACGAATACGGTGTAGTACCCGGTCGCTTTGGGGGTCTTGACGGTGAGCACGCCGGAGCCCTTCTTGAGCCCGACCAGCGCGAAGGCGTGCTGGGGGTATCCGCTCAGGACGTCGACGTCGTGGACGGCGAGCACGTCCGGTGGGTCCATCGTGACCGTCACCTGCTCACAGTCGTTGATGTTGCTCTCCCAGCAGCGAACGGCCATGGCGACGCCGACGGTGAGGTCGAGCCGTGGCGCGTCCGGGTCGTTGTCGAGGCTGGCCGTCAGGGACGGCGGAGCGCCGGAGGTCTGGTACAGGCGCACCTTGTCGGGGTAGGGGTCGTCCGGGCAGGCGGTCAGCAGGGGGAGCAGGGCGAGGGCGAGCAGGAGGATGGGCGTGGCGCGGTTCATGGCAGCACCTCCAGCGTCAGGGTCTTGTCGAGGCCGAGGGCGTTGACGTTGAGGCGGATCTTGCCCGGCTCGCGGGCGACGATGCGGTACCAGCCAAAGACGATGTCGTCGACCACGATCACGGGGTCGCTGGTGGCCTCGGGGTCGGCCTCGAGGACGTCGGTGGTCCAGGTGGCCTTGAAGAGGCCGAGCAGGGGCTGGCTGTCGTCGAAGGCCTCGACGGAGACGAACAGCTCGTCTCCGACGAGCAGCGTGGCCTCCTCGCGGACGGCGCCGATGGCGAGTCCGACGTCGCTGTAGCGGATGATCCGCAGCTCGCTGGCCATGGCGACCCAGACGTGGATGAAGTCGATCACCCGACCGTCCGGGCCGAGGATGAGGATGGCGGCGATGCCGGTGCCGACGGCGTCCACCACGCCACCATCGACCAGCAGGACATCGTCCCGGGTGGCCATGAGCGTGGTGGGCGGGCCGGAGTTTCCGGCGACCTTGAAGTTGACGCCGACGCCGAGCTTGGCGCCGACGGCCAGGGGGGAGTTCAGGCCGCTGCTGAGGCAGGCCTGGTTGAGGGCGCCGCACTCGGGGAAGACGTCGGCCTGACCGAAAGCGCCGGCGGACGGAGGACCGATGCCGAGGCTCTCGGAGGCGTCGCCACAGGCGACGGCCAGGGGGATGAGCAGCGCGCACGTGGCGGCGCCGATCCAGAGGTGGTGGGCGAGGCGGGATAGACGGGGCATGGGATATCCTCGGGACGGGGTGGGGGCGGTGGACCTGCGGAGGCCGCCTGACCGGAGACCCTGGAGCCTCCAAACAAGCTTTATGCCAGGTGCGGCGTCTCGGCCACCACGGGGTCCGTGCACCGGGCGCGGTCTGGCGTTGTGACATCCGTGTCGCGGGTGGTGGCCCAGGCGATGGTCGTGGGGCGACCAGACCGGGGGCTTCGATCACGTGACGGCGACCGACGCCGCCCGGCGACGATCGTCCTGTGCGCGTCGCGCCATCGTTCACGCTGTCGAGGGGATGCGCGACCGCGCGGTGATGTACAAGATGTTACCGTTCAGCTATCCTGTGGCCCTGAAGAAGGTCCACACACCGTGAGGTTGTCATGGAACAGGAATTTCAGCGGGACATCCGCAAAGAGAAGGAGATGGTACCCCCGGTGGCTCCCGAGCCCGAGGTGGTGCCTGACGAAAAATCCACCGGCGATCTGGAGACCACGCTGCAGGCCTCGATCGTCCCCGGCACCTCGCCCACGCATGCGGCGGAGGTGTTGGGGCATCTGCCGCCGGAGCAGCAGCAGCAGGGCCTGGTCTGGCTGAGCCGGCACCTCGGCGGGCTGTATGCGGCGTCGGTGGCCGAGCACCTCGGCGCGGCCGAGGGGCCGAGCATCAACGAGCAGCTCCTGGGCCTCGGCGACAGCGTGATCAACGCCGCCTCCAAGCGATCCGGCGAGGTCGCCAAGCCGCAGGGGCTGGGCGGGGAGTCGCTGAAGACGGCGCCTGCGGCGCCGGGCAAGGCGGGCAAGGAGACGCTGCTCACGCACACCGATCCGTTGCTCGGCGAGTTTCAGGTCTTGTTCGACGTGGACCAGGGTCTGTCGACCATCGCGGACGCGAAGTCGGTCCGGATCTTCAGCGCGTCGGGCATCACGCTCAAGACGCCGGGCTCCATCCCGCCGGTGACGATCTACAGCGTGACGCTGGATCTGGCCTCGGGGGCGGTGGACATCAAGTCGCAGCCGGACATCGGGCCGTTCGAGGAGAAGATCGTCTCGGGGATCTTGAAGCAGACCGTGCTCAAGGGCATGGACAAGGCGCGGGGCTCGATCGTCGACGAGCAGATGGCGGCGATGCCGAAGACCGCCGACGGCGGCATCAAGCTCTTTGAGTCGTTCGCGGCGGACGTGATCCTCGATCCGTCGACGCAGGTCACGGCGCGCCTGGCGGCGGACTCCCTCTGGGTGAACTTCTCGAAGTCGATCCTGGTGGATCTGCTCGGGCCGGTGAACCTGCACGTGCGGGCGTTGCAGTACAACTTCGCCACGGCGTCGGTCAGCATCATCCCCGAGGGCAGCGGCAGCCTGGTGAAGGTCGCGCTGGAGCAGGCGGTGGCGTCGATCGGCGGGATCCTGGGCGAGAAGTTCATCAAGACGAAGCTGCCGGCGGCGATGCAGGTGGCGGGCTACGATCCGGCCCGCGACCCGAACCTCCAGCAGAACCTGCAGTCGTTGATCGGCAACTTCGCGGGCGTGGAGAAGCAGGAGGTGGGGCCGAAGCCGGATCCGCTGCAGAAGCAGAAGGACCCGACCCACGACCAGCCGAAGGAGAAGCTGCCCGAGCCCACCGGCGGCGACGAGGGTTGGCAGGTGATCTACAAGGTCGAGAACACGAAGATGGGGCCGATCTCCATCGCGATGGACCGCGGCGACCAGCTCTCGATCGACAAGCACGGCACCCAGGTCAACATCGGCAGCAACAACGGCCTGTTCGCCGTGGTGCCCGGGGCGGACTGGGCGCGTGAGCTCCGCATCCTCAAGGTCGGCCTGGATGTCGAGACCGGGAAGCTGGACATCACGGCCTCGCAGGAGATCGGCGAGGCGGTGCGCGGGGCCCTGGAGGGCCTGGTGCGGGACGTGGTGCTGCCGAAGGTGCCGGGCGAGGTCAAGGCGTCCATGGGCGGTGCGGGCGGCGAGGAGATGAAGGCGGACCTGCCCGAGGACGTGGAGCTGCTGTACGCCGTGCCGGTCAAGGGGTTGGGGACGGCGCGGATCACCGCGGCGCGTGGCGATTCGGTCAAGCTGACCAAGAACGAGGAGGCCATCGAGCTGTCGGCGGCGCAGGGGCTGCGCATCCAGGTGGTCGGCGCGGACTGGATCCCGGAGGCGCGGATCGGCCGGGTGCGCTACGACCTCAAGACGGGCGCGATCCAGATCGACCCGGTGAAGGGCGCGGCCGACATCGGCCCGCTGACCGAGACCATCCCGGAGGCCCTGGTGCTCTCCGAGCTGGTGAGCAAGCTGCCCGGCGACGTCAAGAAGGGCGTGGGGATCGGCGAGCAGGAGGGCCAGAAGGTCGAGCCCACCCAGGGCAACGTGATCGTCTCGCAGGCCCTCGGCGCGCTCGGTCAGCTCGACCTGTCGCTGACCGACGGCGACACGATCGGCTTCAAGTACGGCCAGGGCGGCATCGAGCTGCACATCGCGCACGGCCTGCTGGCGCGTATCCCTCAGAAGAACCTGCAGATTCGCCTGTTCGACCTGGTCTTCGACCCGAAGACGAACCAGCTCAACATGCGGACCGAGCCGCCCCTCGGGGCGTACGAGCAGGCCCTGATCTCCGGCGCGTTCGCCCAGTTCGCGATGCCGAAGATCCAGGAGTTCATGGGCAAGCAGGACCAGGAGCTCGGCGACAAGCATACGGTGCTGTACAACGCCGAGATGGGCGGCTTCGGCAACCTCCAGCTCTGCGTGGAGGCCGGCGACGCCCTGAGCGTGGAGGAGACGGCCAAGGCCATCACGGTGTCGGCGTCCAAGGGCATCTACTGGCTCTCTCAGGGCCAGGCCAGGGACATCCTGCCGAGCAACCGCATCCGCAACATCCGCTTCGACCTCGAGACGGGCGAGATCACCGTGGACGCCGATCAGGACGTGGGTCCGCTCGTCGAGATGGTGGCCACCCGCATCGTGCACCTGATGGTGCTGCCCAAGCTCTCCCCCGAGCTGCGCACCAAGATCTTCGGCGGAAAGGACCCGGCCCGGACCGACCTGGCCGAGGACGTGCCCGAGCCGGGCGGCACGATGCTCTACCAGGGCGAGGCCGGCGGCATGGCGTTCGACGTCAGCCTCGACAGCGGCAAGTTCGGCGTGGAGTCCCTGCCCAACGGCCTTGTGCACTTCAACGCGGCGGGCAAGGGCGTGCTGCTGCGCGTCCCGAAGCTGGGTATGGGGATCTACCTCTGGGATCTGATGATCGATCCCAAGGACATGAAGATCCACAGCCTGAATACATCGCCGAAGGCGGGCCCCGCTGAGATCGGCATCATCGAGAAGGCGGCCGCGCATTTCGCCGGCCCGCTCATCAGCCAGTACACAAGCGACCAGTCCACGGCGGAGACCGACAGCCCCGACCGCCTCGTGGCGGCCGCGGGCGCGGTGGAGCTCCGGGTCGGCCGGGGCGACGCCCTGAGCATCGAGCACCTCGAGACCGAGACGGTCATCTCCTCGGCCGGCGGGATCAAGCTCCGCTCCCCGATGCTGTCCGGCGATCTGCCCGACATCCTCGCCATCCACTACCAACACGGCACAGGCGAGATCACCATCGACCTCGTCGACCACGCGGGTGGCTCGGTCAGCGCGGGCCAGAAGGAGGTCGGTGGCTTCACCCAGGCCGTCCTGAGCCAGCTCACCCGCCAGCTCCTCGATCCCCACCTCACCGACGGTCTCCGCAACCTCGGCCTGGCCGGCAAGGAGGCCTCCCCGCCCCCGCAGGAGGTCCAGACCCCCAAGACCGTGCCCTGGCTCGACCTGCAGGCCGGCCCCCTCGGCCGCGTCCAGCTCTTCACCGACGCCGACGAGCAGGTCTCGATCCACGCGACGACGAAGAGCTTCGAGGTCAACAGCAAGAACGGCGTCCAACTCGTCCTGCCCGACCTCGGCCTCACTGACCGCTTCCGCTTCCTCCGCTATGACTTCGAAACCGAGGCCGTCGAGGTCGATGGTCTCGGCCAGCTCGAGACCAGCGTCGTCCAGGCGCTCGCAAGCAACATGCTGCGGTCCCTGATGCCCGGCGACAAGAAGGGCGGCGAGAAGAAGGAGCAGGGCCCGGTCAGCCAGACCATCGCCGGCTTGCCCTCCAAGGACAACAGCATCGTGATCGAGGTCGACAAGCTGACCATCTACGTCCCGCTCAACGCGCGCACGGACGTCACGGTCAGCGGCAATCAGCTGCTCGTCAGCTTCGACCCCCCGATCTTCATCGATGGTCCTGCCTTCGGCAACTTCAACTTCCGCGAGGTCAGCTACGCCTTCGGCACCGGCGCCATCGGCCTCAACCTGAAGGGCTCCAACATCCTCGCCGGGCTCTTCAACGGTCTGGCGCGCGACAAGGCGAGCGAGGCGCTGAAGAAGCTGATTGAGGAGAAGCTGCCGGCGGAGATGCGGGTCCCGGGCTACGACCTGGTCAATGACCCGAACCGGCCGGCGCATCTGGCGCAGCTCATTGCCGGGTTTGCGAAGAAGTAGGGTCCTGACGCGCCCTCACCCCCCGGCCCCCTCTCCCGTATGACGGTAGAGGGGGAGGCCCTCACCCCCCAGCCCCCTCTCCCCTATGAGGGGAGAGGGGGAGGCCCTCACCCCCCAGCCCCCTCTCCCCTATGAGGGGAGAGGGGGAGGCCCTCACCCCCCAGCCCCC
>Ga0100377_1004027_pt1 | contig 11504 bp, 17 predicted proteins | sample CryGeymeta201501_FD_83664 | JGI IMG/M metagenome (GOLD analysis project Ga0100377, IMG submission 83664) | Groundwater microbial communities from Crystal Geyser aquifers in Utah, USA - Crystal Geyser metaG 2015-01 | ecosystem: Environmental > Aquatic > Deep subsurface > Groundwater | place: USA... | reverse complement strand
GAGGCACGGAGAATAATTTAAAAAACAAGCTGACGGAATGCAAATTTTTATAAATTCACAGAATAATGCTTCAAATTTCCAAAAATCTGCGTTCAGCCACATTCAAATAAGAGATTTGTCCTTTGATTTTCCTCTGTGTCTCCGTGTCTCCGTGGTGAGTTGTTATGTGTTTATGCGGTAAAAATGTCATAATTAGAATTGCTGGTACAAGTTATTTTTTCTTGACGACTTACTACGAACTGGTAACATAAAGCCAGAGAAATATTGCCAGCAAGAGGCAAACAACCTTAATGCCAATATGATTAAAAGGATTATACTTCATTTTACCTCCCCAGAAGCTGCTGTTGCCTCCTTTGAACGATAAAGGGTAAGCATCTCGGTCAACCCTTCCTCATCTAATCCATGGACAATCTTTCCATTTAAGGCTAAGGAAATATCCCCTGTCTCTTCAGAAACAACAACAACAAGGCTGTCTGTTTCTTCAGAAAGTCCAATAGCTGCCCGATGTCTTGTCCCCCTTGGCTTTTCCATATCTGGATTCTGACTTAATGGCAAAATACAACTGCAAGCCATTATCCTATTGCCTTGAATAATAGCTGCCCCATCATGAAGCGGAGAACCAGGGAAAAAGATGGTATTTAATAACTCAGATGAGGTTTCTGCATCTACCCTTACGCCTGTATCTATGTAATGTTTCAAGGATATATTTTGCTGCAGGACGATTAATGCCCCTATTTTTCTCTTTGATAAAGATATGGCAGCCTCAATTATCTCTGAGATTAATCTTTTTTCCTGCTTAAATAATATCCCCCAGAGATAATTTTTGTCAATCTCACCTATTACCCGTCTAAATTCTGGCTGAAACAGGATAAGAAAGGCTAACGGCAAAACCATCCATAGCCCCCTTAGTAGCCAGTTTATGGTGTGTAATTGAAAAAATTGGGCAATAAATGAGGCAATAACTAATACCCCCAGCACCTTCAGCCCTTGAACTGCCCTGGTACCCTTTATCAGGATGAAAAGCCCATAAAAAAGGCTCGCCACCAAGATAATATCAATAATATCTGTAATAGTAACTGGAGATAATAGTCTGTTGAACATTTGGTTGCCTCTTGAATAGGAAATAAAGAATGTTCGTAATGGGTCAGTGAATGTAGGGAAACTACCAACCCGTCATTGCGAGCGACCAAAGGAAGCGAAGCAATCTTGTCGAAGATTGCTTCGTTGCCAGTAGCTCCTCTCAATGACACTCTGGTGTCTACCGTTCACTGACCCATTACGAACGATGTCCGTTTTCCCTTATTGTTTCGATTTACCCACAATCCTCTGCCTGAATGTATATATCTTTTCCCTTGGTATGGTTCCGTATAGATAATGAGCATAAAAGATTATATCGTGTGGGATGTCAAGGAGTCTCCAGATACTAATCTCTTTTTGGGTCTCTGTCCCCTTTACAGTAATTAATTCACCCATAGGCAGGATTGTTCCCCCATCCCTTTGAATATCAATAGCAAGGGAAACAGGTTTCTCACCCTCTCCATATTCCCAGCTCATGATCATTTTAGTAAAGGAAACCGTTTCACTGCCTGTAATCTTCGGAATATCAATCTTAATAATTGGAGCAGGCTGTTTTGCAGGCAGACAAACTGTTTTTTCTCCAATTCTACAATTAGCCACGAAAATTTTATCCTCTGGTACAATGCCAGATGGGTAATGCAAAAAACATACTATTTCATGAGGAATATAAAAAACTTGATCCACATTGATCTCTGCACTGGTCATACTTCCGCTGATTGTTAATGGATTCCCCCCCAGAATAATACTCTTTCCTTCAGAACAGATATCAATGGAAAGGGATATTGGTCTTTCCCCAGAACCATACTCCCATAATAGCATCAATTTGCCAGAAGAAGACGCCCTGCCGATTGCCTTAATAATCTCTATGCTGGTAATAGGCGATCCACCATTACTACTTGTCTTAGCTGGTGTTGGTATGGTCGCAATCCTTGCTGCAAAAAAGCCGGCAGGATTTTTTGCAAGTGTATTTCCAGTAATGGCATCAATGGGTTTAGACATCAGATACCCCCTGAATTCCTGTGATTGAGGAAATCCAATGGTAAAGGTAATCTCATTTGGTCTACTAAGGTTGACCTTTCCTTTAACCGTATAGGTTTTCTTGTCTTCTGTAGTGTAGTTTCCGTTAAAATAGGTAACATTTCTGACGCCTTTTTGCTTTTCAATCGATAGAATGCCCTTGCCTTCATTCCATGCAAGGTTATACCTGCCCTCAAAATCATTAGGGCAAACCTGAGCCATGCTGAGTACTGGACATAAGAACATGAAGAGCATTAAAACACCATTTCGTAGGATATGTTTCATCACAACCTCCTTGTTTCTATTTTGCGGTGTTGTACACTCGTAATGGTTGACCCTTGCACCTGCAGAAGAACATTATATCCTATTTTTTACCAGTTTGTCAATATTTATTTTGTATCTTATGTAATAATTGCTCAGTTTGTTCAGGCTGTAGGTGAAAAAGCTCCTGTTAGCTAATCGCAATTGCTGTGAAAATTTTACTTGACAAGATACACAATATTAAGTATACTTAATAGTTGTATGTTTTTGAGTGAATTAGATAAGGAGGGGTTTGAATGTTTGTTATTTTGGAAGTATTTTTTGCTGGAGCTGGTATTTTTGGTTTGGTCATGGCTATTATTCTTATCGTTATGGAGGCTAAGAGAAGGAAGGAATATAAATTTATACGAGCAGAGGATACAAAGACTATTTCTCAGCTTACCAGAGAGAAAGAGAACCTGAGAGAGGAGATTATTGGAAAATTGGCATCCCTTACCAATAAGGAAGAACAAAGAGGGGATCTGCTCTTAAATATTTTGAAACACCTTAAAGAAGAAGAAAAGGGTTATGAAGGCGACTTGATGAACTGGCTGGAGTTTAAGGCAAAGAAATGGCATGAACAGATAGATGAGAGGGTTTCCGAACGCCTTTCTAAATATCAACAGGACATAGCTGCCTTGAATAAAAAAGTCTCATTTATGGAGAGGAGAATAGAGAATTTGGAGACGAAATTAAAGGAAAAAGAAGAAACTCCACAAGCACCACAGGCTGAAAACATGACGAAATCGTGACAATGAATAGGTAAATAAAATGCTAAATCGCGATCAACAAATATGCCTCTTGAATATAGCCAGAAATACGATAGAATCCTATATTAAGCACAAAAAAATTCCTGAATGGAATGGTAGTGAACCAGAGTTGCTTAATTTTCGAGGGGTTTTTGTGAGTCTTCACAAAGACCATCAATTACGGGGTTGTATCGGGTATATTCAACCCATAGAACCCCTTTATAACGCTGTTATAAAAATGACTATCGCCGCATCTACTCAGGATTACCGATTCCCACCAGTAACCCTACAGGAATTAAAGGACATAACTATTGAGATTACCGTCCTTTCTGAATTAACACCTATTCATGATATTTCTCATATTGAGGTTGGTACACATGGTGTTCAATTAACCATTGGTAATCATTCTGCCGTATTCCTGCCACAGGTGGCTACAGAACAGGGCTGGAACAGGGAAGAGCTTCTTCAATACCTTTGTCGCAAGGCTGGATTAATGGATAATGATTGGAAAATGTCAGATGCAGCTATATCCGTCTTTACTGGACAGGTATTTAGTGAAAATTTTACTTGACAAGATACAGAATATTAAGTATACTTAGGAGGAAAGAATAGCTGTATGTTTTTGTAAGGGAATAGGATTGTTATAAAATAATGTTTGATGTTTTTTCCACCAAGATTCAGGGTATATTTAATAAACTTCGCAAAAAGGGCTTGTTAACCAAAGATGATGTTTCTGCAACCATGCGAGAATTAAGGGTAGTTCTTTTAGAGGCAGATGTTAACTTTAAGGTAGCCAAAGAATTTATTGGCAAGATAAGTGAAAAGGCTGTTGGGGCTGAAATTCTGAAAAGCCTTGATCCAGCCCAACATGTAATAAAGATAGTCAAAGATGAATTAATAGAGATACTTGGTGGGGATATTCCACAGGTTAAGATTGAATCTGTTAAAAGCATCTTGTTGCTTGGATTACAAGGATGTGGGAAGACAACCACGACAGCAAAATTAGCTTATAAAATGGTTCAAAAAAAGCGACGGCCATTGTTGGTTGGAGCTGATCCCTATCGTCCAGCGGCAAAAGAACAACTCCAGATACTTGGGAAAAAAATAAATGTTCCTGTGTTTGTTGAGGGAAAAACAGTTATTGAGACCTTAGAGGGCTCTCTTGCGTATGCCAAAGAACATAAATGTGATTGCATTATTGTTGATTCTGCGGGCAGACTTCAGATAGATGCTTTGATGATGAATGAACTGAAGCTATTAAAGCAACGGTTGAACCCAGAGGAATGTCTGTTAGTCGTTGATGGTATGACCGGTCAGGAGGCAGTGAATATTGCCTCTACCTTTGAAAAAGAGATAGGAATCAGTGGTATTATTCTTACCAAGCTTGATGGGGATGCCAGAGGTGGGGCAGCACTCTCCATAAAGATGGTTACTGGTAAACCTATTAAATTTATGGGTGTTGGGGAGAATATTGAACAATTAGAGCCATTTTATCCTGAAAGAATGGCACAACGAATCCTTGGTATGGGGGATGTACTCTCCCTCATTGAAAAGGCAGAAGAGTCTGTTAATTCAGAGGAGGCTAAATCTCTTCAACAAAGGATGCTTTCTCAAAAATTTAACTTAGAGGATTTTCTTTCTCAACTTAAACAAATAAAAAAATTGGGACCATTAGATCAGCTAATGGGCATGGTTCCAGGGTTTAATAAAATGTCTGGCGGGATGAAGGTAAATGAAAAGCAATTAGGCAGGACAGAGGCAATTATAAATTCTATGACCAGATTGGAACGAAAAAAGCCTGATATATTAAATGGGAGCCGGCGAAAAAGGATTGCTAAGGGCAGTGGAACTACGGTTGAAGAGGTTAATCAATTGCTTAAACAGTTTGAGCAGCTTAAAAATATGTTTGGGAGCTTAACCAAACAGGGAAATAAGTCAAATATGCTTAGGGGGATGTCAGGCGGGGTGCCGGGTTTTCGTAGATAATTCGTAATAAACAAAAGGTGGTGAGTTTAAGTGGCAGTAAGAATAAGATTGTCCAGATTTGGGACAAAGAAAAAGCCTTGTTATCGAATAGTGGTTATGGATTCAAGATCAGCAAGAAATACTAAAGCAATTGAAAGCGTTGGTTATTATCACCCTGTAGCAAAAGAGGCAGGGGTTTCTCTTGATGAGGAAAAAATCCTGAATTGGTTGGAAAAGGGTGCAGAGCCTTCTCAAACAGTTCATAAGTTGCTTAGTGATAAGGGATTGATGAAAAAATTCCACGAGATGAAACAAGTAGCATCGTGTCAAGTCTAAATTGATGTAACAGTAGGGTGCATTTTAGAGAGCATTGCATAAGCTATATACCAAGTAAAAGCAGAAAAAATCAACTTAAAGATTCATTAATTTAATAAAATGGAGAACCACTTGGATATAGTATATTCTATAAATGGCATTCCAATACGATTAACCAGAGAACGCTGGTTTCATATCATAGAAAACCATGATGATTTAGCGGGTTATTATGAAGATGTTTTAAGTACTATTGAGGAACCAGATATTATTATCCCAGGTTATGGTGGGACTTTAATAGCTATTAAAGGTATGGGGACTAAACATTATCTTGGAGTCATCTATAAAGAATATCCTTTTAAGAAAGATGGTTTTGTTCTTTCTGCTTATTTTACAAGTAAAATAGATCGGAGGAAAGCAATATGGCCAGTAAAATCGTAGATTCTGGTGTTTTTTCTGAAGTATTTGAGGCGACTCCTCATCTGTTGAAATTTCCGATGAAGCGATTTTGGACTGACTATGATCAAGAAGCAGATATATTGTATATAAGTTTTGATCGTCCACAAAAGGCTACAGACAGCGAAATGCTGGATAATGGGGTTTTACTCCGTTATTGTGGAGTAAAGCTTGTTGGAATGACTGTCTTAGAAGCATCTCAAAGATAAAAAAAGTGATAAGTATTGGGATCAAACCTTGATTATTGAATACACTTGAATTAAGCCAGAGGAAAAGAAAAGGACAGCGAATGTGCAGATTATGGCAGTCTCAAAATTGAATAAAAGTTGTTATTACGAATCACAGATGAAGAAATTTCTGGCTTTTGGAGTGCATCATCCGTGATGATGCATGCGTTGACATGGTCAATGCACTCCATAATGAGAATTGCTGCTGTTCGATACTTGAGACTTGATAGGACAATATTGGAAGGCTTTAGACTTCCATCTTGTGGCAAAGGAGGTTGGAAGGGTGAAAGAGTTGACAGAATATATTGTAAAAGCTCTTGTGGATAAACCTGAAATGGTCAAGGTGACTGAGGTTGCCAGTGAACGGTCTATTGTTCTGGAGGTGAATGTTGCTGAGGAGGATGTTGGACGCGTTATTGGAAAACAGGGTAGAACAATCAGTGCAATTCGAGTTGTGTTAAATGCAGCTGCAGCCAAACTTAAAAAAAGGGTTGTTCTGGAGTTGATAGATTAGGTGAAGATTAATATTCTTACTCTTTTCCCGGGAATTCTTGAGGGGGCATTTAAGGAAAGTATCTTGCATCGAGCTATTCAAAAAAAGATACTTGATGTTAATATTGTTAATATCAGAGATTTTGCCCTGGATAAACATCATACATGTGATGATGCCCCATATGGGGGTGGTCCGGGGATGGTGTTAAAGACAGAACCAATAATTGCTGCTTATGAGGGATTGGCTGAGACAGGGGTGACTATTCTTTTGACCCCTCAGGGACAGTCATTTAATCACAGAATAGCCAAAGAGTTATCTGAGAAAAAAACCTTGAGTTTTATCTGTGGACACTATGAAGGGATTGATGAAAGGGTAAAAGAATTAATTGTTGACATGGAACTTTCGATAGGGGATTTCGTTACTACCGGGGGAGAGATTCCCTGTCTTGTGGTGATAGATGCTCTGGTAAGGCTTATTCCGGGGGTAGTGGGTAATTATGATTCGGTTAAAGAGGATTCGTTTTATGAGTCTATTCTTGATTATCCCCATTACACCCGTCCTGCAGAATTCAGGGGGGTAAGGGTTCCGGATGTACTTCTTTCTGGAAACCATGCACAAATAAAACAATGGCGTTGGAAGCAGGCATTGAAAAAGACAATGCTTGTTCGTCCGGATATCTTGAAGAAATTGAATATGTCAAAAGAAGCAATGAAATTGCTTGAAGAAGTGTAAATATTCACCACGGAGACACAGAGAGCACGGAGAGACACAGAAGATTTTTGATGTTTTTATGGTACTTTTAAGAAATGGGAAATAAGGGTATTCCTCATCAATTCTTCGTTTTTCTCCATGTCTCTGTGTCTCCGTGGTGAGTAGTTACGAAAAAAATAAAGTAAGTGAGGTAAAAAAGATGAATGAGATAATAAGTAAGCTAACGGAACAGCAATTTAAGAAGGATATCCCACAGATTAGTTCAGGGGGTACGGTCAAGGTACAGTTGAAAATTACAGAGGGAAATAAAGAAAGATTACAGGACTTTGTTGGTGTTGTTATCCGCAAAAGAGGGGCAGGGATTCAAAAAACCTTTACCGTAAGAAGGGTCTCTTTTGGTGTAGGCGTGGAAAAGATTTTTCCTCTTCACTCCCCATCTATTGAAAAAATAGAGCTTATGAGGAAAGGAAAGGTTAATAGAGCCAGATTGTATTATTTGCGACAACTATCCGGTAAGGCTGCCAGAATTAAAGAGGATAGACAGCGGTAGGGATTCAAAAGATATTAATCGGTTGGGGGAGGGGATGGATGATTGATAATTGTTATCCATGGCAACAGAATATTGCGGATGTTGAAAAAATCGCATATATGAGTGGTTATGAGATGATTGGTGGAATAGATGAGGCTGGACGGGGACCATTGGCTGGTCCGGTGGTTGCTTCTGTGGTTATTTTGCCTAAAAATACAGTTATCCCGGGAATAAATGATTCCAAGAAATTAACCCCTTTGCAACGGGAAAAATTATATAAGATTATCTCTACTGTGGCTATTGATTGGGGGGTAGGGATAGTAGAGCCTGTCGTTATTGATCAGATAAATATCCTGCAAGCTACCTATATGGCTATGAAGCAGGCTGTGGCTAAATTAAGGGTAAATCCACAACTTTTGTTGGTAGATGGGAATCTGGCTATTCCGGAGGTATCCATCCCTCAATGTCCTATACCGCGAGGGGATACCTTTGTAACCTCTATTCAGGCAGCCTCGATTATTTCCAAGGTTATTCGGGATAAGATAATGGTAGAATATGATGCTATCTATCCTGAATATGGTTTTGCCAAACATAAAGGCTACGGCACAGAAGGACACCTTCAGTCCATGGAAAGACATGGTGTTTGTAACATCCATCGAACAACTTATGCCCCTGTCAGGGAGTTACTGATTAAACAGGTACGATTAACTCCTAAAGGCAACATGCCTGCACAACGAGTAAAGGTTATATCTAATTAATGACACTTGAGAGAATAAAGCTTGGACAATATGGTGAGGAAAAAGCAGCGAAATATCTTTTGAAACAAGGGGTAAAGATATTAGAGAAAAATTATCGATGCGGGTATGGAGAGATTGATATTATTGCTAAGGATAAGGATACTCTGGTGTTTGTAGAGGTAAAGACAAGAAAAACCTCAACATATTTATCCCCTTTTTTAGCGGTTAACAAACATAAACAACTCCAGATTTCAAAAGTGGCTGTGCATTATCTTCTGGAAAAGAAAATACAGGAGATGCCTTGTAGATTTGATGTGATGATTGTAGTGGATAAGGATATTGATTGGATACGGGGTGCGTTTGAACGCAGGGTGTAGGGGGTCGTTTGGAGTTAAATAATGTTAGCACAAGTAAAAAGTGGAGGAATTCTTGGGATAGATGGCTATATCATTGATGTTGAGGTAGATGTTTTTCCATCTCTTCCACTTTTTAATATTGTTGGTTTGCCGGATTCTGCGGTAAAAGAGAGTAAGGAACGGGTTAGGACTGCAATTATTAATTCTGAATTTGAATTTTCAGAAAAATATCGATTAACTGTAAATCTGGCTCCGGCTGATGTCAAGAAAGAAGGGGCATCCTTGGATTTGCCAATTGCTGTGGGTATTTTGATTGCTACAAGGCAAATTCGAGTAAAATCCTTGCAGGAATATGTTATTGTAGGAGAGCTATCATTAGATGGTAGCATAAGACCGATTAAGGGATGTATCTCCATTGCTCTGGCTGCAAGTGGTGCCGGAATAAAAGGGATGCTTATTCCGAAGGCGAATGCACAAGAGGCAAGTGTTGTTGAAGGGATAGAGGTATATCCTGTCAATACCTTGATGGAAGTAGCAAGATTTTTATCTGGAGAGCTTGAGATTGAACAGTATAAGGTTGATATAAACAAGATCTTTTCTCGAGACACTCAAGATTATCCTGATTTTGGAGAGGTAGGCGGACAAGAGCATGTTAAGAGGGCATTGGAGGTAGCAGCAGCTGGTGGGCATAATGTGTTGATGATCGGCCCTCCTGGCTCAGGCAAAACTATGTTGGCCAGACGAGTGCCATCTGTCCTGCCTGATTTTGTTTTGTGTGAAGCTATTGAGGTAACAAAGATTTATAGTATTATGGGGCTTTTGCCACGGGGGAAGGCTTTATTAACCACCCGACCATTTAGAGCACCGCATCATACTATTTCTGATGCAGGATTGGTGGGTGGTGGACATAACCCTAAACCGGGCGAGGTAAGTCTTTCTCATCATGGTGTTTTGTTCTTGGATGAGTTGCCTGAATTTTCCAGAAAGGTACTCGAATCCATGCGTCAACCACTTGAGGATAAGGTTGTAACTATTTCTCGTGCAAATGGACGACTATCATTTCCGTCTAATTTTATGTTAATATCAGCTATGAATCCATGTCCATGCGGGTATCTGACAGATTCAAGCAGAGAGTGTACCTGTAGCCCTATCCAGATACAAAAGTATCTGTCAAAGATTTCAGGTCCACTATTGGATAGAATAGATATTCATATTGATGTGCCGAGGGTTAGTTATGATGATCTGGCACATCATCATGATAATCGATGCTCTAATGATATGCGTCAAAGGATAAATTGTGCCAGAGGTATTCAATCGCAAAGATTTAATGATAATGGTATCTATACCAATAGTCAGATGAATGCAAGGCATATTAAAAAATATTGTCAGATAAATGAAAAGGGCGGAGAGATGTTAAGGAATGTGATTGATAAATTGGGTTTCTCTGCCAGGGCATATGATCGTATCCTCAAGGTTTCAAGAACCATAGCTGACCTTGAGGGAAGTCCTGCTATTTCCGAGTCTCATATCTCTGAGGCAATTCAATATCGAAGCCTTGATCGGGAATGGTGGAAGATGTAGGAAATAGGTAGTTAGATTGAAGGGGAAAGACGGAAGGGAAGGATAGGTTGTTATGATAGGGGCAGACCTATGTGTCTGCCCGAATGCGGGCAAATACATAGGTTCGCCACTACATGTCTGCCCGACAGACCTAAAGGATATGTTGTTATGGTAGTTCCTTCCTTCAGCCTTCAGCCTAAGCACCAAAATAATTATTACAATAATTAGGAGGCATATCATGAGAATAGCAGATTATATTCCTGGTGGATTATTGGCTACATACTGGGATACCACAGGCTCCAAGGTTCGCCAAATCGACCCTGAGATTAATTATGATCGCAAAACAAGCTCATTAAATCCTAAGATACACCATGATAAATAGGGATAAATAGGGATAAATAGGGACAGCGACCATTTTTTAGAGAGGTTAGCTAAAAATTAGTTCCGTAACAACTTGACGAGTATTAATAAAAAACCCAGAGGGGGGACACTGTAAAAACTAAATAAATGGTCGCTGTCCCTATTTATCCCATATAATTCCATAAGATACAAAACAAGTATTGACAAAATGCCTATTTTGTTTTGTAATAGAACTATGCTATGCAAAAAAGGAGGAAGGATGAAGAGATTTGTCTTATGAGCTGTTACGGTTTGGTTATTGATGGGTGTTTTTCAAGTAGCTGTTGCTAAGACGCAGCAACAAGATAGATGGAAGATTGGGGTAGCAATGGGTGGTTCTCTCATATCACCTGATGATGTCAACAACGAGATTAAGGCATTGCCAATCGTAATGATCTCTGGAGAAAAAGAGATTAAAAGTGTCGTTGGTTTTTCAGGAGATATAAGTTATCTTCTAAAAAGGTAACTACTCAGGTAAAGGAATTTACCACGGAGACACAAGGGTATACGGTAACTACTTGTAGCTATATTGGACGGAAAAACTACGAAATACGCGAAAAACCGCGAAAATTAATAATCAGAATGAATTTGTGAATCAGAATTTTTCGCGTTTTTT
>Ga0100377_1004023_pt1 | contig 11512 bp, 8 predicted proteins | sample CryGeymeta201501_FD_83664 | JGI IMG/M metagenome (GOLD analysis project Ga0100377, IMG submission 83664) | Groundwater microbial communities from Crystal Geyser aquifers in Utah, USA - Crystal Geyser metaG 2015-01 | ecosystem: Environmental > Aquatic > Deep subsurface > Groundwater | place: USA... | reverse complement strand
GAGCGCACAGACGACTGACTTTGGGGGGCAGGTGGCTAGTTGCCTGTTTGATAAGACGAGGATTGCTGCTGCTGGAATCGTGACGGATTCGGTACTGATATGGGATTACTCGGCAGACAAGTTTGAGCTGAGCGACACGTGGGGCGGTGGCGGTGCTGGCGGTAACATTGAGGACGGTACAGCGCAGGGTCAGATAGCTTTCTGGGACCAATCTACAGGCTCATGGCGACACAGTGAGATAACAGAAGCATTCTGGGATGATGCTGCTGCCAATAAGTCACTTAGTATTGGTGATACTTTGGCGATACTGAGTCCACTGGCGTATCTGAGTGTGGGTCCAGCGGAACTGAACAAAGCGACTAATTACAGTGGTGTTTCATCAATCATAACAAAGATGGCTGGGGCGAGTGACGTATTTGATGACTATGCTGCTTTCATGGGTGATATAAATATTAACCAAGCTGGTGGCACGGTTGGAAAATCGTATGGTGCGACTTTTGGGTCAAAAATGACCACTGGCACGGCGACTGAGATAGCAGGTTTGTCATGCGATTCAACGCATACTAACGGTACACTTATTGACCAGTACGGGATATTGTTTGATGTTAATTCTGTATCAGCTATTGGCACTAATATTTATGGTATAGCTGGTTCGGTGGATAATACTGGTTTACCTGATACTATCGTAGGTACTATCTGGGGCATTGATAACGAAATCACCTCAGTTGGTGGTGCGACAGCTATCTTCGGTGCGCAGAATAACATCACAAAGACATCCGACAACCTGACAGGTAACTTCTACGGCGTACAGACCAACGTAACCAACACCGCTGGCGACATCGGCGGGTACTGGGTTAATACAGATCTTATCAATATCCAGACCGCAGGCACAGTGGCACAGACGTTTACGGGTTTGTCAATCAACAACGACCAGAACGGCGGTACAGTCAGTGGTTCATGTTACGGCATATATGTCAGCGGGGACTATGATGGGACAACCACAGGCTCGACCTACGACATCTATCTTGCAGAAGGCACAGGCACAGACTACGGTGTGTACCAGAACGGGACAGCGATGAACTACTACGGCGGGTCTGAGACTGTCATAGGCAACACGGTCAACCCATTCGTGGCACTCACAATCGCTGACGGCGCAAATGAAGATGTGGCTTGCCCTGTCGGTACAAATCTCTATGTTGCATCAGCTGGTAACTCAGCAACAATAGGCGGACTCACACTCGGTGTGGCTGGACGTAGACTTGAACTTATCTGGCTCAATGCAAACAGAAACCTCACGCTCACTAATGAATCGGTGGGTAGTGTGGCAGCTAACCGCATCACAACGATGACAGGCGCAGATGTAGTCACGACAGCCAGTGGTACATTCACACTCATTTATGACGGCACGACAAGCCGATGGATTGTAACTAACTCTGAGTTATAACCAGTATGAGGGATATGGACAGGCAGTGGGAGTGGGCTGCGGGGCTTGAGATGATACTTTAGAATTGGAAAGGTTTCTAAGAGGTGATGCCTAATGGCTAACGGAACAACGATGGGCACGGGACTGACAAAGGAGCAAGCCCAAATGCTGGGTATGCCTTGGTATGGGACTGACTTACAGTATGAGTCTGGCAACCTCAATATGCAGAGCGACATAATCTCGTCGATTATGAATAACCCCAATTATGCCAAACTGCTTGAGCAAGCGCAGAAGGGCATGACCCCACAGACCCAAGGGGACTTGAGCTCACTCAGGCGACAGAGAAACGATGTCCTTGGTGGTAGCCAGTTCGATTCAGGTCAGTCTGACGTTTACAAGGGGCTGGTTGAGGGGAAAGGCATTGGTGAAGCTGGCAACGTAATCAACAAGCAGATCATGGAAAAGTTCAGGGGTACACGGGACGCAAACAGGGCTGACCTTGCAAGTCGTGGGTTCGGTTCAGGCGGTGGGGATTACGGATTAGCCACAGAGAATATCAACAAGGCTCAGGACGAGGCTTATGCCAATGCTCTGATGAACTGGTACTTACAGGGTGTCCAGACAGGCACGTCAGGCTTGAGTACCATGGAGAACGCTGACATCAACCGTAACACTCTCGCTGGTAATCTGGGTATGTTCACAGCCAATATGGGCGAGAACGCACGTCAGTTCGGACTGAATTACGGGGCGAATATCACACAGGCGCAACAGCAGGATATGTTGGGGTTGCTTGGGAATAGTACGGATTACAGGAAATTCTCGACAAGCCAGCCGAGTGGTCTTGAACAGGGATTTGCCGGAGCAATGCAGTTCGTGCCAATTGCAATACCAGGTGCTGGGGCTGCTGGCATTACGCAGACCAGCGGGGATTTGTCGAATTCCAAGTATATATTTGCATAGAGAGGTGATATATGCCGACTGCAATGGACGATTATAACGCTTGGAAAGACCGTAACGAGAAAATAGAGCAAGCCCTCGTTAAGCAGAACCGCACGGCTGGCACAATAGCTGCCATCGCTAGTTTTGCTGGCGGGTTCATTAAACCAGGTTCAGGCAATGTTGTGGCTCAGGGTGCTCAGCAAGGTATGAGCGCCCTTCAGGAACAACAGGAGATGGACAGGGCAAGGCGACGCTCTGATTTCGAGATGGAACAGAAGATGAAACAACTGGACTTCCAACAAAGGGTTGCGGAATTTGGATTTGCACAGGATAAAATAGAAGCTGACAGGAAAGCCAAAGCGATGGATTTAGGGCGAAAGGACGCTGAATTTAGAATTGAGCAGAGTCGCAAAGAAAAGGAATGGGCGTTGAAGTACACCACTCAGGAACGCAAGGGGTTTGTTGACTTCCTCAAGAAAGCAGGTGACGTACCTGTACTTGGTGGCGTTCTTAAGAAACCTGCTGAGAAACTTGCCATTAAAACAGAAGAAGCGATACCCGAAGCTGAGAAGATACAGAAAGAATTGCCAATGCAGGAGGATATGTTGCGTACGGCAGCACAGGTTAGCCCAGAGGCGGTTACAGCGACAGGACAGAGTCTGGGTATGCTCACACCAACTGAACAAGCCTCAGCACAGGCGCAGGCAGAGAAAGACGAACGTGCTGCCATGATTGAGATACTCGACCTTCGCAAAAAGTCCGCAGAGGTTATGGGTCTTGAGGCGAACGAGGAGGCTCTGGGGTCATTCTGGGGCGTTCTGGATGGCACTGTGGACACGAATACATTACCTCGACCAGTGAAGGCTCGTGTGCTTGGGATGCTTCAAGCACATCTTGAAAAGCTGCAAGACCGACAGATGGATCAGGCAAAAGACGCAGCCAATATTCGACAGAGCAATGCGTCAGCAGCATCTAGTTATGCGAGCGCAAACAAGTACAAGACCGAAACACTCAAAACTCAGGTGGAAATTCAGAAGTTAATTGAACAACCACAGGGGCAACTGACGTTTGATGAGATCAAGGAGATGCCACAGAATGTCAGGGAACAGTATTATTACAACCCAATAAGAAGTTTTGCTGCCACTGATGATGTGGATGGAATCTTAGGCAAACTTGGGCAGATGAAAGATGAGGGTATGCAACCACAGGATATGACCAAGTTCCTACAGAGTTTGGTTGCTGAATCATCAACGCCTCGAAGTTATGATAGCTTTGAATCTGATTTGAAGAAGCAGTTGGGGCTAATTGGCATTGGTCCCAAACCAGAAGAAGTAGCGAAATATATTAAGCGACTTGGATTCACAAAAACAGTCGGAGGCGACTATATAATCACCGCGCCTTTCTTTATGAATCTGAGAGACCCGGATAATATTCAACAGATACTTGCTGACATTTATGGTTCGCAACCAACATCAATTACTTATGAAATGCTAACAGGTAATACGGCTGGCAACTATTATGATTCTTTAATGAAAAAATGACAACATCACAGGAATATTTCAAGACAAAGAAGAAAAAGAAACTCACATCTAGTGAGTATTTCGCCAAGCCTAAACCACCTGTTACAGCCACCACACACGCACCACAGCAACCGCCTGTCGGTAATCTTGACGAGATGCTGAAACAGTATGAGGCTGCTGAGCAATCGACGCTTGCCACAAAAGCGCCGATAGACACGTTTGCTGAGCATCGGGCAAAGATGGCAACCATGATGACCCCCTTGCCCGGTCCGGGACGATCTGTTGTTGCCACCGTTGGTCTGTATCCCGTCCGGTATGTAGGTGGCGTTATTGGACGTGCTTCTGTTGATGCCACCGCTGGTCTGCTGTATCCCGTCCGGTATGTAGGTGGCGTTATTGGACGTGCTGCTGAGACGTTTGAACAGTCGGTACTATACCTGACAGCGAAAGGCTATCAAAAACTATCGTCATATAAACCACAATTCCCAGAGGGTTACAATACTTTACACATATGGGGTCGGATATTCCAGCCAGGTAAGTTCTATCGCCTTGACGAAAAGATATTGACACAGCAGGACTGGGACACACCGAAAGGTGCTGCGATTAACTTTGCAATTGCCGTTACTGTTGATCCTCTAACATGGGCTGGTGTCAAACCATCCAAACTTGCACTTGGTAGAAAGGCTGTGGGTGGGTTATCCAGTGCAGTTGGTGATGCTAATGTAGTTGAGAAGTATATCAGGGTATCAGTACCTGCTCGTTTGCAATTCGTCAAGGATATTGCAGATTCCATGAAGGGAACACCAGAAGGGGATATTGTATCTCAACACCTTTTGAATGTTACACCTGATGTTGAGCAAGCGATGAAAACCCCTCATGTCGTGGACATAAAGAAACTGGCACGAGCTGAGGAAGAAGCGTTAAAGCAGCTCAATTCTACGCTATCCCCTGAGTTTCGTGCTGCACAAGAACCACTTTTCAGGTCAGCTCTTGAGACGGCACGGGGCAATGTTGATCCTAAGTTCATGGAAATGGCTGAGCTGTATCCTGAACTAAAGAACCCGCAACTATCTCACGGTGCGGTGATGAAATTCTTCTCAAAAGCCACTGATGTTGATGAGCTTGTTGAACGCATGAAATATGTAGGGGCTGACGAGAAGTTCCTGAATAACAAGAATGTCAAAACGATACTTGACTTTACAAGAAAGAACCCCGATAAGATAAAACAGATTCTCGGTGATACAGTTAGAATGTCCGAGAAGATGAAGATGGGGGATTATTCGTATGTGATTGGTCCCGGTGCTGGTATGGGCTTCTATCGGTTATCGTGGGAGGGTGATCCCCTCGCAAAGATACGTCCTGCAATGGCAGCGTCATTGCGCTCACTTGAGGAGCTGACAAGTAACTGGGACTTGGGCAAGATGATAGGGGGCAAAAGCAAGAACGGAAGGCTGTTCAAAATGCCACTCGACCCACTCATTATCAAACCACTGTATGAGATTGACAAGGTTACAGGTGAGACTCATGTAGTTGGTGGGGATATTGTTGGTAACATTGACATGAACCTCAAGCGGATGAAACGAGCGCAGAGAGCATCCGTCATTAAGAACTACTTCAATTTTCAAGAGGATGTTCACACTCAGATATTCGAGCCGATGAAAGAACTGGGATTAAATCCCAGAGACGTGTTTGAGTACACCGAGCTTGGTGCTGAGGAATTTGTTGCCAAGTATGGGATGGATCACGCTGTCGGGGTTGAACCGTTCGCTGGGATACTGAGGCGTAAGTTTGACGAGACTGCCATAGAGAGGATGGGGTACAAGAACTTCTCACTTCTCGCCAATTACATTACTCGTGTGGCTTTAAAGAATGACAAAAATATATCATCGACTGATGCTTTTATAAAATGGCGGTTCAAGAATACAGACGAGGCGTTAAAACGTAATGGTATGTGGGGCAGATTGGTAGCAAGACGGTTTGCTAATCCATCCATGCGTATAACCAGTCTGCACGATCTGGCACGTTCAAGGGATGTGCCAGGTTGGTTACAGAACGAATTACGCCTAAATAAATATCTGAGGGAACTGGAATATCACAAGGGCAACACAGACATGGTTGCCAAACTTGACGCTGACGCTGCATTTGCTGAGAAGATGGCGATGGATTACACGTCAGTTGAGCATGGTGGACGTGGGTTATTCCCACCTGAGATGGGTCCGATAAAGGTTAATGAGGGTTGGGTAAACGAATACGGTGCTGAAATAAATGAGTTTGTGCAGAGTCCAGAGGGGATAAGTTGGGGATTCCCTGCGGGTTCGACTGCCGATAGTTTCAAGATATTCAGTGAAGACCCTGAGCATGTCCTGTCCACCTACGCAAAGGGATACGCACAAAGCATGGGGACAGGTGAGATATTTGATGACTGGTTGAGGGACTTTGGACTTGACCCAAGTAAGTATGAATTGGCTGTGAATCTCACCAAGACTGGCAAGGATTATGAGAAACAGACTCAGGCGGGTGTAAGAATATATGACAGGCTGACAAAGGCGCTTGAGAGGAAACTGCTAAAGGCAACAGGCAAGGGGCAACTGGCTAATGAGATAGAGATGTCTGGCAAGGATAGAAGGAATTACCTGAGACTGAAACAACAGATGTTGAAACAACAACTTAAATCAGGCGTGAGTAAAGAGAAGTATGGCGATAAGATCATTGACTGGAAATTGAACAAATTGGAAAAGGGTGTGGACCAATTAGTTGAGATTGCCGATAAAGAGAAAAGAGCACAAATATTAGAACATGAAGCCTTAATGATAATTGAGAATGAGAAGGTGCTGAAAGGAGCAAAGCAAAGTATCAAGAATCAGAGACTCGCTAAACTGACCAAAGAGATAGACGACCTGAACACACGGATAATCAAGTTGCGAAGTGAGGGTGAAGAAGCGGTGAGGGCGGGTAGCGTAGAACCAAAACAAACAGAACTTATCAAGCCCCCTCCCCTCGACACAACTGTCACTGACTTCATCAAACAGGGTAACGCTAAACTTGAGCAGGCTGACTTCCTTGAAAAGCGACTCGCTCCACTACAGGCAAAACTGGCTAAATTGTCAGCAACCGAGACAAAGAAAATAATCAAAGCCGTTGCGGTCGAATCTGCCACCAACGAGAAGGCTGCCAAACTCAACTCAAAGGCTGCCAAACTACTCGCTCAAGCACAAGAGATGCGTGAGAAAAACACATACACACCCAAGCAGATACAGATCATCATGGACTTGGGGTTAAAGATTAAAAAAGAAGGTCAGGCATTAAAGAAAGAGACACTGGCAGCACTCAAACAGAACGTCAAGGACTACCATTACAATGAGCGACAACTACGCAGGGTTAAGTATCTCAGGCGTGACGGCAAGGCTGCGTTCAGGACAGCCTTAAAGATAAACAAGTGGCGTGAGCAAACAGTGCAGGTGATAGGTGAGACTGTTGAGAAGGCTGGCGTATACATGGGTAAGGCTGGCGAGATGGCAGTTGATCCCACGAATGAGGTTGCTCTTGCCATTCAGGAAGCGAACCGTGTCGGCAAGAAGATAGTCAACCTGCGGGACTGGCTTGACACCAACAAGACTGAGGTGACTGGTGCTGAGTGGTTACTTGGTAAACTTGGTAAGAAAGCTGAAGTGTACATGGATGAGGATGCTGCTATCAAGTTTGTCGAAATGGCTGACGCACAACGCAAACTGGAAACCCCTGAGTGGCAGAACTGGCTTAACCACTACCAGCGATTCTGGGTAAACAACCTGCTATTCGTACAGTTGCGTACAGTCTTTGGCAACATATGGGGTGATAACTGGCAGCGAATACTTGAGGGGATGGAACCACGATATGCACTTGGTTATGTCGGGTATCAGATTATAGCTTCCGAGGGTCAAATAATCAAGGGTATGCCATTCGGTCTGTCGGGGCTGGCTGACAACGCTGTGCTGGACTATGATGTTTATGGCAAGCCGATGTATGTTGGGGACATGCGGTACAAGTATAAAATAATGGATGTGCGTGAGGGCTTCTACGCTGGACCCGTTTATGAGAACGCTGATAAATTTGGGTTCGCCAAAGACGAAGCAAGCCCAATGGGTAAGGCGGTTCAGGAATTTGTTAAAGAACCCTCAATGGCGAAAGCAGGTAAAGTAGCAGGTGCATCATTACCAACGGCTGTCAAGGCAGTCAAAAGCGGTGGTATTCCTGCGGTCAGACGGCTCTACAGGATGGTTGAGGAAAACGGTCGTATCTCGACTTTCGCATGGTTTAAGAAACAGGGGCTATCGGACAGGGACGCTTATGAGAAAGTGATGGAAGTTCATTTCCCATACTCTGAGATGAACGCTGAGGCTCGTAAGTGGTTCCCGTTCTATTTCTGGAACATGAAGAACCTGCCACGACAACTCAAGTATTGGATGAAGAAGCCGGGGCTTCAACAGTTTCCCTTTAAGATCGGGTCAGCGATAGATGAATACCAGACAAGGAAATATGGTGAAGAACCTGACAACAGGTCTGACTACCTAAAGAGTGCCAGTGTTTTGGCTTCCATCTACAAGGGCAAACCTATCTACCTTGACTACTCAAACCTATTCCCACCAGCAGTAGCAGAGCAGGTAATAGGCACACTCAACAGTGATAACCCCATGGATGCCGTGCAGCAGATACTTGAGAACATCGGTTCTATGAGTGGTCCCGGAATCAAAGTTTTAGTTGAGCAAATATACAATGAGAAACTGTTTACGCATCAACCCATCGCTGATGATACTGAGGATTCCAGGGCTGGTACATCGCAGTTCTGGGGGATCGACATAAGCGGTAATCGTGGGGCGCAGAGAGTGGCACACGTCATTGACACTTTCTTTCCTGTACCGACATCGCTTACCCAATTAGGCAAGGCTGCGAAGGGCATGCCAAAGTCTATCGCTGTATTGAAGATGATGTTTGGTATGCCGTTCAGAGTGGATGATCCCATACTTGCGGGGTACATAGATGCAAAGAATGAGGTGTTTCCGCTACAACAAAGGATAAAGAAATTGCAGGCTGAGTATGAGAAGAAACTCAACATTGTGCCCGTGGCGGAAACTGACAAGATACGGGATGACATTATTAAGATTAACGAGCAGATGGCGTATCATCAAGCGTCACAGAACTATAGCCTAAACCTTTTAAGTGCTTTGAAGGAACTCAAATATCAGATAATCATTGCCAAAGACCGGAAGGAAACTGAGCGCGTTAAAGAGCTTGAGGCGATGATGGAAAGTATTTACACCCAATATAGAGAGCAGTCCAATAGACTAAAACAGCGAGGTAAATGACATGCCATGCAAAGGTAAAGGTAAAGGCAAGAAAACCCATAAGGGCAAGAAGTAGGGTTGTGTTGTCACATTTAATCCACTATGATTATGATATATTGTGAGGGTCGCATAATGGAAGACTTTGTCGTAGTACTCAAATCACTCGGTACAAAGATCACGCTAAGCGCAGGCACACTGGTGGCACTAATCGCGGGACTCTTTACGATAAACAGAAAGTTAGACGAACGGATTGATGCCCGCTCTGAGTGTGTGGTTGTGGATCAGGTCATCACACAGCATGAACGGTGCAAGATAGAACGTGATCAGAGGATAGAGGATTACTTTAATAATAATCCTCGCCTTGCACTAATGGAAACGCATATTGAGAATATTAACAAGAATGTTGATATAATATTAAATCTACACCTTAACGGTGGTGGTAAAAGATGACAAACGGAATGAAATCAAGTGAGTTCTGGCTGGTACTGATACTGATAGTTGGCACGTTCGTACTTATCGGTATCGGCAAACTGACGCCTGACCAACTTGTTGGACTTGTAACAACAGCGTTGGGGGTCGGGGGATATGCAATCGGCAGGGGGATTGCCAAAAGTAAAACAAACGGTAACGGGGTGAAACCAGAATGAGAATCTACACGATTATTATGATTTCAGTAGTTGCATTTTTTGCAACAACTGGAATTGCATCAGCCAATGTTGACTGGCACATCAGTGGCGGGGCGTTTCAGGGCATGACCACAGACGGGCTGGCCTACTCACGCATCGACACGACACTTGAGAATCCGGGCGGGGATATGCTGTGGGGGATAGCCCCTACGGACGCTTGGTTCGAGATAACCTACATCAACGATGATATTGAGGTATTCGATCAGGCACGGATAGCATATCAGCTGGGCGAGTCCAATAACTTCAAGGCTGCAGCTATCTACCTTGATTATCCCTATGAGGAAAGCGGGATTGGGTTCATGTATAATCCTGAGCATTTCAATGTGGATTGGAAGGGTATCGACCTGTCAGCGTTTGTCATGGAGGGTGGCGGATACCTGACCGCACTGGACACACGGTATGAGTTCACGCCGGGCTACGGTGCTGAGGCTCACATGCTGTGGCGGTTGGATCAGGACATGACACATGAGTACCTTGATGGCAGAGTGTCGCTGTGGCATAATCTCGAAAGAGATGGAAGTTTATACGCAGAACTTGGTTACGAGGACAGAGCCAGTGACGGCTGGGTGTACTTTGGAATTGGTGGGGTGTTTTAACCGATACCTCTTTTGTGTGTTGATATCTCCTTAACTATGAGCCGGACAGCGTTATGAACTGTCCGGTGCTTTTTTTTTGCTTATTTTTCTGAATTACTCTTGACAATACATAATCATTCTGGTTTAATCAGTATCAGAACTTAGTTATCTTAACTACATGGAGAAAATGGACTATGATTAGAACACAACTGGAAAGATACGTTAAACTGCTTATGACAAATGGGGCTGAAATATACAATAACAAGAGTGAGGACTATACCGTGTCCCATGTGTCCATCTGTCAGGTGATTAACGGGACAACGGAGAGCCCGATACCCACGACTAAACTGGCTATAGTCAGTGGACTGCGGTTAATATGGGCGATGCGGTTGAAGGAGAAATCCATACCGAAGGACACGCCTGAACCTGGTAGTTGGTTGTTTGAGGATAGCGACTTCGATCAATCGCTAGAGAGAGGTGGGAAAGATGGCAAATGAAAACCGATTATCTGAGGGCGCACGGCTCTACGCACTGGCACTGGCTAAGCAAAGTTATACTTTCTCGAACTTGCATGAACTTCTTGCCTCAGTATGGCAGGAAGGGTATGACGCTGGGAAAGCGACAAGGGAACGGGAACTATTTAACCGTAAAGAGCTTCCCCCTGAGCCGAACAGGTGTGGACACAGTGGGGATGATTTGCGATGAATCTATTTGAACTTGAAGACCAGATCGAGCAAATGTACAACGACGCCATAGACCCTGAGACGGGCGAAGTCAATATGCTCAAGATCGTTACCTATGACAAGATGCAGGAGCGATTCAGTGACATCGTGTTGGGGCTGGCAAAGAAAACAAAGAACATCGAGGCTGAGGCTGAGGCACTGAAGAAATTCAAGGGTGAGATTGCGGAACGGCAGAAGCGACTGGAAAACCGCAGTATCCGTCTCAAGGAGTATATTCAGGGTGCGATGGATTACAGCACAAAAAAATTAGTCAGAGACGAGTTCATCACCTGTAAGTTTGCTAAGAACCCTGACAGTGTGCTGAT
>Ga0100377_1004021_pt1 | contig 11520 bp, 11 predicted proteins | sample CryGeymeta201501_FD_83664 | JGI IMG/M metagenome (GOLD analysis project Ga0100377, IMG submission 83664) | Groundwater microbial communities from Crystal Geyser aquifers in Utah, USA - Crystal Geyser metaG 2015-01 | ecosystem: Environmental > Aquatic > Deep subsurface > Groundwater | place: USA... | reverse complement strand
CTGACGAGCGCGGAGCTCGCGCACCTTCACGCCTCCATCGCCGTGACGCCTTCGGAGGAGTTGGCGGACCGGATCCTGACCGACTCGCCCGAGCGGCTCAGCGCCTGGTTGGAGTCGGTCTGACCCTCACGCCCCGATCGCCACCGCCGCCAGCTCCACCAGATCCAGCACCGCGATGCCCGTGGAGGCCATCATGTGGTACTGGCAGCCCTGCTCGGCCGTGATCACGACGTCCGCGCCGTGCTCGTGGACGGCGTCGGCGAGGACCTGGGCGGCACGCTTGGCGCCCTCGGGCTCGATGGTGGGGTAGGCGCCGGCGGCGCCGCAGCAGACGGACTCGGCGCGGTTGAGCCAGAGGTCTTCGGCGGGGCGGCCGAGGAGGGCCTCGACGAGGATGCGGGGGCTGTTGTAGAGGTCGAGGCGGCGGCCGACGCCGCAGGCGTCGTGGTAGACGACGGTGCGTTCGGCCAGGGGGCGGGTGGCGGCCTTGCGGGCGGCCTCGGCCAGGGGGGCCGCGTTCTCGATGAGGAGCGCGGCGAGGTGGACGACGCGGGGCTCGGTGGTGGCGCGGAGCCAGCGCTCGGCGAAGCCGGCGGACTCGGTGATGATGAGGGTGCGGTCCTCGAGGCTCTTGACGAGGTGGTCCTGCCACATCTCGCTCCAGGCGCCGTGGCCGGTCCAGCGCAGGAGCTCGCCGCTGTCGTGCAGGGGCTGGCCGTCGATGTCTTCGACGAGGGCAACCTTGCGGCCGAGGGCGACCTCGAGTACGCGCCCGACCGAGGCGAGGGTGTCGGGGGCGTTGGCGCGGCGGGTGGCCTCGGGGACGTAGGCGACGTTGGCGCGGGGGTCGAACGCCTCAGCGACGCCGTCGGGCAGGGGAGGCACGGCGCCGTGGGGGGCGCCGAACTGCTCGTAGTTGAGGTCGATGCCCTGCAGGACGCGGGGGATGGCCACGCCGCGGTCGACGAGGAGGCGGCGGGAGGCCAGCATGGCGTCGGCGACGTCGTTCTCGTGCTTGCAGAAGGTCTGGCACCGCAGGCAGCCCGTGCAGTGGAAGAAGGCCTCGCCGACCTCCGAGTCCAGTTCGACGTTGCCGTGGCGGACCATGTGGAGGAGGCTCATCAGGCCCCAGGGCGTGACCGTCTCGCGGGCCTCGGCCTGGGCGACCGGGCAGGCGAAGCGGCACAGCTTCGGGCAGAAGGTGCAGTAGTCCGAGGCCTTCTCGATGCGTGCGCCCATGCGGATCATGGCTTACCTCCGTCGTCGTGGAACCAGCCGTGGGGGCGGGGCAGGATGCCGGCCGGGTCGAGCGCGGCCTTGGCCGCCGCGATCACCGCCGAGGCCGCGGCGCTGGCCGCCGGCCAGGTGGCTTCGATGGCGCCTTCGCCATCCAGCCAGGCCGCGCGGCGGTCCTGGAGAGCGCCGAAGCCGAGGCCGTCGATGGCGTCGGCCGGGACGTGGAGCGCGGCGTGGTGCAGGCCGATGTCGTAGAGCACGCCCGCCTCCAGGGTCCTGGCGGGCAGGCGGCGCAGGGTGGACCAGGCGCCCCAGAGCGCCACGGCGCGGCGCTTGCCCTCGGCGCGGCCCGTCACGGGGTCGGCGCCGGCGCGGAGGTCGCCACGCTCGGGCGCGTAGTAGGCGTCGGGATCGAAGTCGGTCGTGTCGAGGCCGAACCGGCGGGCGGTGCCGCGGACCACGTCGGCCATGAGCGTGACGGTGGGGCGGGTGCCCTCGAGCAGGATGTGGAGCTCGCCGCCCGCGGCGCTGTACAGCATGTTCGGGCAGCGCAGCCCGTTCCACTGGGCCTGCGTCAGGAAGGCGAGCGCGGTGGCAGGCTCAGCGCACTGGACGCGGAGCGCGCGACGATCCACCGGGGCGATCGACACGCCCAGCGTCGCCGTCGCGATGATCCCGAACGCGCCCTCACCGCCGATGAACAGGAAGCGGAGGTCCGGCCCGGAGGCCTTGCGGGGCGCCGGGACGTAGTCGTAGTGGTCCCCCGTGCCGGTCACGACGCCGAGGCCGATGCAGGCCTCGCGCACGCTGCCGTTCCACAGCCCGTGCGGGGTGGGCTGCCACGTCGAGAGCAGGCCGCCGATGGTGCAGCTCGGGTGCTCCCGCCGCCAGCCTGCCAGGCTCGCCCCGCTCAAGGCGAGCTGCTCGCCGAGCTGGCCGATGCTGATGCCGGACTCCACGGTGACGACGAACGACTCGCCGTCCCAGTCGATCACCCGATGCTGCCGCCGCAGGTCCAGCACCACGTCGAACCCGACGGGGCCGAACGGTCCGCCTCGGCCGCCACCCGCAGGCAGGAGCCGCCGCCCGGACGCGACGGCGTCCTTGACGAGGTTGATCAGGTGGTTCTCGTTCAGGACCGGTATGGCCTTCAGATCCGGCCCGAGGTCGCAGAAGCCGGGCGCGTCCGGGCGGTCCCAGGCGACGACCTCGGCGAGTGTTCCAGAGATTGACTCGCTCACGGCAACACCTCCACCTGTGTCCAGACCTTGCCAGGGTTCATGATGCCGTCGGGGTCGAGGCCGACCTTGAGGGCGTCGAACAACGGTCGACCGCCGCGATGGTCGCGCGGGACGTTCGCCGCCTTGCTGATGCCGACGCCGTGGTGATGGGACACCGTGGCGTTGCACGAGAGCACGGCCTCCTGCGCCGCGGCCCACGTCGCCTTGTAGTTGGCCAGGCTCTCCTCGGTGTCGGCCCCGAAGCCGGCGAAGGTGAAGTAGATGCTGGCGCCCTCGTTATAGGCGTGGGAGAAGTGCGCCATGATGAAGGCGTGCTCGGCCACCGCCTCCTTGACCGTGTAGTACAGCGGCAGCAGGTTCGACCACGTCGTGGCGACCTCCATCGTGTCGACGAAGGCGCCGGCGTCGAACATCGGCGACTGCTTGTACGAGACGTTGAACCGGTTCTTGAGCCAGTGCTCGCCCGGCCCCTTGCCCAGATCGAAGCCATAGCTGTCGAGGATGTCGTAGGCGGCGCGGGCCTCGCGCTGGGTGGGCCCGTCCGGGCCCTCGAAGCCGATGACCAGCAGGCACCCGCCGGGCAGCGCGTCCGAGAGCTGGTTCAGGATCAACGGCTGGCCGATCGCCCGCGACAGCAGCCCGATGGCCGCCCGGCTGACCGAGGAGCCGAAGTCCGGCACGACGCCCTGAATCCAGCTCACGTCCTGGGGCAGCGCCCGCTTGGCCGCGCGGTAGATCCCGGCCATGAGCCGGTCCGGCAGCCCGAGCGCGCCGCCGCGCTTCTTGCGGTGCTTGTCCTCCTTCTCCTTCTCCTTCTCCATCTCCTTGCCGCCGTGGCCGGCGATCAGGGTGTCGAACTCGTCGTAGAGGCGGATGACGCAGGGCCGCAGGCCGGCCTGCATGATCTCCCGCTGGGCCGCGACGCCCTGCTCGATGGTCGGGCAGCGGTAGCCGCGGTAGTCCTGGACCTCGGCCTTGGGGTGGATGCGCAGCGTGGCCTCGGTGATGACGCCGAGCGTGCCCTCGCTGCCGATGACGAGCTGGGTCAGGTCGAGGCCGCCGCCCCACCGGTCGGCCCCGGCGCCCGGCGCCGTGTCCATGATGGCGCCCGTGCCCGTCACGAACCGCAGCGTCTGCACCATGTCCTCGATCTTGCCGAACCGGCTGCTCTGCTGGCCCGCCGACCGCGCCGCCAGGTAGCCGCCGACGCTCGAGCAGTACAGGCTGGACGGGTAGTGGCCGAGCGTGTACCCACGCCGCAGCAGCTCCGTCTCCAGATCCATCCCGATGGCGCCCGCGCCGACTCGCACGAGCAGCGACTCGGCGTCCAGCGCCTTGACGGCGTTCATCCGCTTGACGTCCACGATGACGCCGCCCTTGTCTGGCACGGTGCCCCCGCACACGCCGCTGCCCGCCCCATACGGCACCAACGGCACCTTCGCCGCCCGGCACACCGCGATGACGGCCGCGACCTCCGCCTCGTCCGCAGGCTGCACGATGCACGACGGCCGGTACAGCATCACCGTACCGCCGCGCACCAGGATGATGCCCTGCGGCCAGCAATCTCGTGCATACGCGATGCGATCAGGAAGGGAGGTCAGCACCCAGGCCTCACCGACCACCTCCTGAAGCTGAGCGATGAGCTCGGCCTCGCTGGAGCTGTCCGGGCTGGGTGACGCGACGTTCTGGAGCCTGGGGTTCATGCATCCTCCGGGGGCCACGCCTTGACAACGGTGGGGCGCCGGGAGGCTACGAAGGGGGCGGGGGAATGTCAACGGTGGAGGATGGATGGTGGAGGGTGGGCCGGACCGGCCGCCACCGCCCACCGCGATCGCCTTGCCAACCCGGCAGGACCTTGCTAACTTTTTCCCGTTGAGAGGCAATACACCTTTCGAATCAGACCGATGCTCAACTCAGCCCACGGAACGCCAGTGCAGGATATCTTCTCTGTCGCTGTTCTCGGCGCGATGAACCCGGCCATACATCACCCGTTGTGGTACAGGCAGGTTCTCAACGCTATCGACGAGGTCGAGTTCGACGCCGCGATGCAGGGCGAGGTGATCGTCACCCCACCGCTCGCACAGTTCCGCACGCCGACGCTTCTCATCCAGTGCGCCGGGAACCGGTGGGACGTGCAGGCTGCTTCGATCGACCTCTTCCCCCAGATGCTTCACCTGGCTGGCACGACGTTCAACGCCCTCGAACACACGCCTGTCGCGGCGTTCGGCTTCAACTTCGACGTCCAGCGCACCACGGCGCAGACGGACGTTGGCGCGTGCATCGCCCGAACCCTTGAGCGTGCGCCGCTGGGGCTGGAGGACGCCGCCGGGCTTGGGGCCAGCTTCACACACTTTGAGCGCGTCGGCGTTGCGTTGTCTCGCGTGATTGTCGAGCCTGTGCCGAACGAGCCCGCCGCCGTCACAGTGCGGATCAACGTTCACCACGACCTCAAGGCCATGGGCGTCTCGGGAGTTTTCGACCTGGGCGTGATGTTGGATGCACGGTTGCCAGCCGCTCGGGACTGGGCCAACGCGCGGACGGAGCGGATCGTTCAAGCATTGAACACTCAAGGGGGAACGTGATGGCTTTGGCGATGCTGCACGAAGGCGTCCGGGCGATGCTGTGTGACAGTGGTTTGTCGCCAGGCACCGAACCGCCAGGTCGCCGCAACCCTCTCGCTGTGATGCCGACAGAGTCAACGGTTCAGCCACCTCGACGCCTTCCCCTGCTGCTCACCAGGCCCGCCGGGTCAGCCGGCCTTCGGTCAAGTCTTGAATTCACATCGGGGCTCACGCGCGCGGCTTCTGAGCGCATCGCGGAGCAATGCATCACCTGGGAGGTGCTTTGTGTCGAAGACGGCGGTGTGTTGAGGTTCACTCCTGCCGCTCGACCCGTGTTGGAAGGCCCGCGCGTCTCCAGTTTCTGGCGACAGCTGGGCGCGGTCTCGGCCCCAGCCTCCGAGGAGGACGCCGCCGAGCGCGTCTTCCGGTTCGTGCATGCGAAGATCGAGCGTGAACGCGACGACGCCCTGGTCGTCCGGGTCGCCGGGTTGTTCGAACTGGACGACTTTGACCGCCATCCCGCCGCAGGGGCCGCGTTGCTGGCGGCGATGCTGCCATACGAGCAGCTTGACGATGCGCGGCGCAGCCTTGGTGCACGGCTTCGAGCGCGCTTTGAGGTGGACGACTTCGGGACGCGTTGGATCGCCAACCTCATGGCGTGATTCCACGGCATGTCGACGGGAATCATCATCAAGTCACCGTCCCTTCCGACGCTCAAGGGGAGCCGGGGCGTGTATCTGGCGCTCTTCACGGACGGGAGTCACATCGCGATACTCGGCTCTGCAGGGGCGGGTGAGGTGACGCGGACGCATTGGGTGCTCGCTACCGAGCGGATCGTTCACGAGGTGCTGCACCACGGGAGCTTTGCCGCGATTCAGGTGTCTCCACCGGCAAGGTGGGCGACGACGTTCCACGCGACGACGACAGGACTGCTGCGGGTTCTTGGCGAACGAGCGCCCGATGTTCCGCTGGGGTTCAGCCTGGATGCCGAGATCCAGTCCGACCTGACGATCGCATCGGAGGTGGATCAGGAGCGCGTCGGTATCACGTGCGCGATCTTCGTGCTGACGGTCTTCAAGAGATTGGGCCTGCCTCTTGTGAACCTTGACGAGTGGGAGGTGGGCGAGGAGACGATCGCGTACTACGAACTCATTCGCGTGATTCTATCCAAGGTAGATCGGACGCAACACGTGGACTACCTTCTGGGGCAAATCCCGAACGTGCGCCGTGTGTCCCCCGTCAACGTGGCAGCCGCCGCACTCCATGGGGGCTTTCCTTCCTCGCGCCGCGACATCGAGACTGCGGCTGTGAGGATCCGCGAGGCGTACGATCTGGAGACCGACGCGACCTGAGCGGCCACGTGAGCTCCCAGCCGCACCGCGCCACCGCCGCCCGTTTTGCACTACCCCAACGCCCCCGAGCAGCTCGACCCCGCCCCCGCCGTACACCCGAAGCAGTGCGCCCCGGTCGCCACAGCCTCCTCGCCGAACCCCTCAAGGCTCCCCAGGCTGAACACGGTGGGCGGGGCCGATGGCATCGGCAGGTTGAGGACCTGGTTGAAGTCGCAGTCGAACAGGCGGCCGTCCCAGCTGACGCTGATGAGGGAGCGGCACATGAGGCCGTCGACGGTGGCGGGGTTGAAGCTGTCGCGCAGGAGGGTGCGATAGGTGTCGGCGGCGCCGTCGCGCTCCAGAGCGTGGGCGAACCGGTGGATGGGCATGTTGGTGATCGTGAGGAGGCTGTTGAACGTGATGCCGTGGTCGGCCCCGAGGCGGGCCTTGTAGTCCCGCTCGAGGCCGCTCTGCTCGGGGGGCAGGTGGGGGCCGCCGGGGTTGTAGACGAGGTCGAGTTGGAGCGGTGAGCCGGGCTGGCCGTAGCCGAGGCCGTTGAGGCGCTGCAGGGCGGCGATGCTCTGGTCGTAGGCGACGCTGCCGCGCTGGCGCTTGACGTTGTCGGGCAGGTAGCAGGGCATGGAGGCCACGACGTGGACGTGGTGCTCGGCAAGGAAGGTGTCGAGGTCTTCCTGGCCGGGCTCAAAAAGGACGGTCAGGTTGCAGCGGTCGATGATGTGGCGGTCGAGGGCGCGGGCCGAGCGGACGAGATGTCGGAAGCTCGGGTTGAGCTCGGGAGCGCCGCCGGTCAGGTCGAGGGTGTCGACGCCGGGGCTGGCGGCGAGGAGCTCGATGACGTGGTCGGCGATGGCCGCGGGCATGATCTCGGTGCGGTGCGGGCCGGCGTCCATGTGGCAGTGCTGGCAGGCCATGTTGCACAGGTGGCCGAGGTTGACCTGGAGGGTGCGCGTGGACGCCCGGCGCAGCGGCCACTGGCCGAAGCGGCCGAGGGCGTCCTCGAAGGTGTCGGTCATCAGGCCCAAAGGTGCTGTAATCATTGCTGTTTTGCCGTGTTAGCCGGGCTTGCCGTCCGGGCGTGGGGCGAGCAGGATGGGCACGTAGACGATGAGGAAGAGCACGAACGCCACGACCCAGAGCGTCCCTGCCACGTCGAGCACGGGTTGGTAGGCGCCGTCACCGGCGACGAGGTAGGCCAGCGGCGCCAGGACCCGCAGGAGCACACCGACGGACAGGACCACGAAGGAGATGTTGGTGAGCGGGTGGGTCTTGAGCTCCCGGCCCGTGTGACCGAGGCCGACCCGCGCCATCATCCCGAGCGTGAGCGTGCCGATCGCGCCAGCGGCCAGGGCGTGGCGCGAGGAGGGCACGGCGGTCAGGACGCCGAGCTGCTCGATCGCCTGCAGCAGAAAGCCGATGCCTACCCAGGCGTGGCCGAGGTGCAGGATCCAGAGCAGCGGCGTCTTCAGGGTGTGCTTCGTGCCCCAGTGGATCATCCGGATGAGCACGAAGGCGCCTGTGATCGCCGAGACGACCCCGAGCGCCAGGCTGCCGACCTCCATCAGGCCAAGCACCAGCAGGGCGACCGCCCCGCCGATGGCGACAACGTCGGCGAACGGCAGCGATCGGATCGTCTGGACGCCTGTCGCGTTGCGCGTGAACAAAGGGACGATGCGGCCGGTGACCACGAGGATGAGGATGATGACGAGGTCCAGCGCGCCCCGAACCGCCGAGTAGCTGTACGCGCTGAGCTCCACCCAGCCGAAGATGCTGCTGAAGATGGCGAGCTGGCTGAGCCAGAGCGCGGCGATGATGGCTAAGATCTTGTAGTTGCGTGTGTTATTGGACTTGAAGATGGGCTGGGAGAGGACGAAGGCCAGGACCGGCAAGAAGGCGAGGTTGACCAGACCGGTGATCGTGTACGACGCCAGCGGGAAGGTCATCGGCACGTTCATCAGGACGCGGCCGAGCAGCCAGAGGCCGGCGAGTCCGCCGAGGAGGAGGCCGTTGGCCGTGGGCAGCTTCGTCCAGTTCTGGACCGCCGTCAGGAGGAAGCCGGCGATGACGGCTGTGGCGAAGCCGAAGATCATCTCGTGGGCGTGCCAGACGGTGCCGGCCAGGATCAGCTCCCCACCGCCGAGGTGCAGGACGAGCAGCCACACCGGGATCGCGAAGACGGCGTGGCCGGCCGCCAGCAGGAAGAACGGCCGAAAGCCCGTCGCGAAGAGGGTCTTGAGGGCCTGGCGCTCGTCGCCTGGGAGGGAGGGGGGAGGGGAGGCGGGGGTCATCGGTGCTCCGGGCGGTGCGCATAATTTGCGCGGTCAGGCATCATAGCTGTCCGTTGAGCGCGGCGAGGTGATCCAGGTCATCGCGCCATGAGAAAGTCCAGGCGAGTCGCCAGGCCCGCTTGCGAAGGATGATCGGAGGGCGTATCAAGACCCGCCCGCGCCCGTCGCGCGGCTGCTCCGAGCCCGCCGCCATGCTACTCCACGATGAGCGACACGACCAACCCTCCTCCGCGCCGCCCCTCGATCGGGTGTTGGCGCTGTTGCAGCGTTGGGGTGAGCACGCCACCTCGTTCCAGATCCTGGAGTCGGGCTATGTGTACTGGTTCGACGCGGAGGTGGAGGCCGTCGTGGCCTACGTCGAGGTGGGGCGACACCGCGTGGTGGCCGGGCCGCCGGTGACGGCGCCGGAGCATGTCGGCGCGGTGGTCGGGCGGTTTGTGGCGGACTGTCGGCGAGCGCGCCAGCGAGCGGTGTTCTTCTCCGCGGATGATGTGTTCGTCGCGAGGCTGCGTGAGAGCGCGGCTGCGCCTGCCTTCGACCAGCTCTACATCGGCCAGCAGCCGGAGTTCGATCCGGACACCTGGAGCTGGGATGGGCCGGAGCACCGGACCCTGCGGGCGCAGTGCCGGCGGGCGGAGCGCAAGGTGACCGTGCGCCGGGTGGCTGCGTCGGTGGTGTCGGATGTGGCCTCGGCCGAGCGGCGGGGCATGGAGGCGGTGATCCGGGCCTGGAAGGCGCACCGCCACATGGGCGTGATGCGGTTCATGGTGGACGTGCAGCCGTTCGCCTTCACCGCCGAGCGCCGCTACTGGGTGGCCGAGCGAGACGGCGCGATCGTAGCGCTGCTGGTCGCCGTCCCGGTCTACCAGCGCCAGGGCTGGTTTCTGGAGGACGTGATCCGGCGCCCGGTGGCCCCGAACGGCACCGCCGAGCTGCTCATCCACAGCGCGCTCGCCGAGGCGCAGGCGCAGGGCGACACCTACGTGACCCTCGGGCTGGCGCCGCTGGCGGACGTGCCCGCGGGGCCGGGGCCGCATCGGCTGTGGCGCGGCACGTTCAGGCTGTGCGCGCGGGAGCTGGGGTATCTGTACGGCTTCGAGGGGCTGGTGCGGTTCAAGCGCCGGTTTCGGCCACATCGGTGGAGCGCGCAGTATGTGGTGGTCAGCCCACCGCGGGTGGGGCTGTTGGCGATGGGCGCTGTGCTGGAGGCGTTCGCAGGCCGCAGCCTGGTGGGATTCGGGGTGGAGACCGCCCGCCGGCTGATGCCGAGGGTGCCGCGCTGGTTCTACCCGGTGCTCGTGCTCTGGGCCACGGTGGTGGGCGCTGGGGGGCTGGCGCTGCTGCACTGGCTTGGGGGCTGGCCGATGTGAGGCCCCTGGCTGGCGCGAGGAATGTCCTCGGCGGGCGGCGCGATGGACAGACGGGCGCAAGACGGGGCGATCAACGCGGGACATGGGGAGGTGAGGCGCATGAAGGACGAGACATCGACCCCGCAGGAGCCGGCTGCGCCGTTCTCCGGGGATGAGATCCTGGCGTGGCTGCGCTCGGTGGTCGGCAACCTGGACGCGCTGGCGCCGCTGGTCCCGCACCTGCTGAAGCTGGTGAGCCTGTGGCCGCGCTTCGTGGCGATCGCACGTGACGCGGTGGCCGAGGCGCGCAGCGAGGCCGACCTCCAGGACCGCCTCACGCCGCTGACCGGCGAGCTGTTGGATGCCGCCGCGGCCATCGGCCAGCAGCTCCTCGAGCAGGACGCGCTGATCGTGCGGGCGGTGGAGCAGCTGGCGGCGGTGGCCGAGCAGGCGGCGCAGCGCCCGGCGCTGACCCGGACCCTCGGGGAGCTTCGGGACCGCGGTCTGGACGCATCCGATCAGCTGCTCGCGCGGATGGTCGAGCACGCGTTCGAGCCAGGGCCGAACCGGCGGGTCGTCGACACGGTGCGCGTGCTGGAGCTGCTCATCGACGGCGTCGTCAAGCGCACCGTCGACCTGGCGATCCGGCAGGGGGTGGATCCGGAGAAGCCTGAAAAACCCTGATGTGTCCATGGGTTGCACGCTTGGAGCCTATCGGGGAACTCTGCTGTCGCTAAAGCCTTCTGGAGGATACCGCGATTCCAGGCGTCTGCCGTCTCGCCTGGTTGTTCTATACGTCTGCCGTCTCGCCTGGCTGTTCTATACGTCTGCCGTCTCGCCTGGCTGTTCTATACGTCTGCCGTCTCGCCTGGCTGTTCTATACGTCTGCCGTCTCGCCTGGCTGTTCTATACGTCTGCCGTCTCGCCTCACTCCGTTCGGCTCCCTGCGCCTTGCGCTGTCGCTCAGGCGCCGGCAGACGGGTTCGGCTCCCTGCGCCTTGCGCTGTCGCTCAGGCGCCGGCAGACCCGCCGTCATGTCGTCGACGATGCTCAGGCATCGCCTCCTCCATGCCCAACGAGATTTGGCACCCTTCGTCTCGGCCCAACTCGGTCCGAGTTCTCCGACACCCTCCGAGCCCGACCGAGCCTGGAGAGTCTGCGGACCACGACCTCACGGCCCTCACTCGCGGGTTCCGACCAGCGAGTGACGCGGCACGAGGATATCCCCGTCGCGCCTAGACAGTCGCCCTCGCCGCCCCGGCTCGACGGCCTTCCGTTCACTGAGCGAACTGTAATTCATGAATACGCCTTGCGCTGGGGCGGCATCTCGGGCATGCTTTCCCCAACACTGTCCGCAATCCCGTATCGAGCGTTCATACGCGTGGGATGTTGAAGTCATGAAGGTTCCCACTATCCCCCCCCCCCTCCCTCCCCTTGGTCTTCCTGCCGTCAATCTTGGTTCCGCCTGGTTGATTGTCTTGCTTACTCCACAGACG